>Ga0210383_10002077_pt1 | contig 18122 bp, 23 predicted proteins | sample IncBWC14OmetaG_FD_160072 | JGI IMG/M metagenome (GOLD analysis project Ga0210383, IMG submission 160072) | Forest soil microbial communities from Barre Woods Harvard Forest LTER site, Petersham, Massachusetts, United States - Inc-BW-C-14-O ...
GTACCCATTGGATGGCGAGTAATCAATTGCGGTTGTGATTCAGCGCTTTTGCTCTGTTGCTCTTCCAGAGACTGCGCACTTTGGGCTTGCAGGGCACCGAACTGGCTCATGCGACTGTCGGCACGATCCGGCAACGATTGCTCAAGATTGGTGCCATGGTCACGGTCAGCACGCACCGGGTTTACATTCGGTTCGCTTCGGCATTTCCCCTTCAGCACGTCTTCGCACAGGCACATCGTGCTCTGGCAGGGTTGGTGCCCGAAGAGGGTTAATTTAATTTCACCACCTCGCCAACTTCACCACTTCAAATGGGTCCCCAGCGGCCGCCCAGAGGGCGGAGCCTGCCCGGAATCGATCAAAATTCCGGCTCCCACGGCTCCTCAACCGACGGGAAAGCCGAATCCGATCAACTTCCGGAGCGAATCCGGCCATGAGCTAGCTTTATAGCTAGCTCGCGCATAACCTTAAAACCCAGCAGAATTTAAGACATTGCTACCCGGACGGGTTATGAAATATGCGGGCTAAGCACCAGCCTCGAATAAATTTTCCGATTCCGCGGTCGCCAGCAGCCGCAGCGTTCTCAGCGCTTCGGGCTCTTTGTAGTGACGCTTCAGTCCGCTCTCGGTCAGTGCAGATGCGGGCACGTGAGTGACGAACTCGGCGAAAGTCTTCTCGACGTGATCGCGCTGTAGCTGCTGACCTTTCTTGGTCGCCCAAAACTCTTCCTCGATCTTTGCCAGCGCGCGCACCGCTTCATCGGGGCCGAGATCCTCACGTCGCGCCAGCAGCCAGACCAACTCCGGATCCTCGGGCAACGACACGGGGAACGGGACGAATGGAACCTTCACTTCCTCTTCGGCCACGGTGGGATCGACTTTAACGCGGGTGCTTATCGTGCGGTCAGGCAGGGCGATCTCGACCGTAACCCCGGTTCCATTTTCGTCGGGAGTGAGCGCCACGCTCGCTTCCCCGAATTTCTCCGTTAAATCGTTTTGGAAGTTGGCCACAGTTTCGGGTGCGATGTCCGGCAGTGCGCCGGTCTCGCAGAATTTCTCGAACGATTCGATGCTCTTCAGCAGGCGGACTTCTTTGGCCACTTCGTCGTAAATCGCGCTGGCCAGATGGGGATCTTTGGTGGTCTTCGGCAACACTTTTTTGAGCAGCGAGAGAAACTGCGCTTCCTTCATTCCTTTGATTTTCATGGGTGGTGTGGGAGCCGGAATTTAGCAGGAGTTAGCCCGCTCGCTCGGATGAGATTTCGTAAAGTTCCTTTGGCCGCTTCAGGATGATCGGGAACCGAGAGCGTGGCGATGTGGCCATCTTTAGCAAGGATTTGTGACTTCCCCAAATCCCAGCGCGTTGCGGGCGAACTCAAGAATCAGCGTTGAAAACCAGACAGCGTTCGCCAGATTCTCGGATAAACGTCCAAACATGACTAGGAAGAGGTGTCCCCTAATGTCAGACAGCCAATAGTGGCTCCAGCAAAATCCGGAGTCTTAACGGTGCCGATTTCCGACGATGAAAACCGGGTTTTGGAGGCCGTTCGCCAATGCGGGTCGCTGGAGGCGTATCGGCGGCTGATCGCTGAGAATGACGCGCTCATCCGGGGTTCGGATTTGAAGAATGGCCGGGCGATTACTAAGATGCGCACGGCCATTCATATGGTGCTTGCCGGCCAATGGGCGGAGGAACAGCAGCGGATGCTGAGCTATAACAAGCCCTTTGCCTTAGTCGCGTTGGGCGGCACGGGTCGGGAAGAGGTGACGCCGTGCTCGGACCTGGATTTCGCGTTTCTCTTCGACAGCGCCCTCGAGGGAAACGCGTTACTGTTGGAGCTGCAGCGGCAGATGCTGCACACGAACCGGTTCCAGGAGCGGCACGGCTTCTCCTGCATCGCGTTACCATTCGGTGTCGATGACATGCCTTCCCTCGTGGGCAAGCAGCTCAATTCCTTCCTGGACATGCGCCCGGTGTTCGATCCCAGCGGTTTGGCGGATCGCTTCCGGGAGCGGATACAGGCCACCTTTGATCCCTTCGAGCACTTCCTGCATGTCCGCCGCTTTTGGAAAGAGCAGTGGGAGGAGGCGGCGGCCGGGAGCGAGCGGCTGGACTGTTTCGACATCAAGAACGAAGGACTGCGGATCTTCCTTAGCGGGATCTGGACGCTCGCGGGAAAAACTTTCATCCACAGCTACGATGTCTATCGCACGCTGGAGGAGCCGCGCGACTTGGAGGCGTATGACTTTCTGCTGCGTATCCGGGCCTGGATTCATCTCCGCCGTTCGCGTAGCGGGCGGCCGCACGCCTTTGGCAATCGCCCGGCCGATGTCCTCGATTTCGAGGACTTTGTATCCTTTGGCGAAATGCTAGGGCCTGAAAGCGACGAGCGGATGCGGTTCGATTTCGCCGATGGAGTGCGCTCGCGGTTGCTGTCCGCCCGCCGGCGGGTGGCCGTTTTTGCCAGAGCGGTGATCGAGCGCGAACTGCGCCGCGGGCGCGCCGTGGCACCAGGAAGCCCAATCATTTACGGAACCGGCGGTCTTTACCGCGCAGCCTCCGGCCAGTGCCGTGCTGAACATGACAAGAGCCGCGCGGCGCTCTCCCTGTTGCTGGCCTCACAGCGCTACGGCGTTGCGATCGATCCGTCCGAACTGCACGCGACCTTTCGCAACGCAGGCGACTGGCTGGTGAGGGTGCCCGAGGTTTCGGCGCTTTTTTACGAGCAACGCGGGAGCCTGGCGGATTCCTTCGGGTTCCTTTCCCAGATTGATGGAACCGAGGAGCGTCTCTTTCCCGGCTACGGTAAATTTGAATCCTCGCTCGACGGCCGCGTGATGAGCGAACGCCTGTCCCTGCGCGGAGCGCTGGAGCGGCAAAAGATGCGCGCATTGGAACGCAACGTGGCGGAAGGCGCGGAGAGACTCGTGACAGCAGTCTCCCCCGAAAGACTCACCACGATGGAAGCGGACACGGTGGCTATCAATGCCGCGCTTCTCGACGCGGATCATCTCGCTGCGGTGAAGCTTGCACTTAAGACGAAGCGGCTCCCGCTTACGCCCCACGATGAAGCCGCTCGTGACGATGAAAGTCGGCCGCTGTACGAGCGCTACACATCGGGTGTCTCCGACATCCCGCTGGCCGAATACTTCGCGCCCTATGTGTCGGAGTGCGAGTTCACGCCGGAGACGGTGGAGATTGCCAAGTTTCTCGTTGCCAACCGGCGCACTTTCAAGGAATACGCCGAGGCCGGCCGCAATGATGCTCAGTTGGTAGAGGAGTTTGCGCGACTCTGCCAGAATGAGCAAGGTCTGCGGGCACTCTTCGCCTTTACCTGCGCCGACCGCGCGGAGTGGGAATCCGACCGCTCCGAGCCGGTGCGCTGGTGGAACATCCGGGAGCTTTACGCGAAGGCCCTCGAGACGTTTCGCCCCAAGCAGGATCGCGCCGGCACCTTGAAAGCCGCGGGCTACGAGGAGGACGAACTGACCATCCTGCGCGACTTCGGCGAGGATTTCTTCAGCGGTCTCTATCGTCTGCACGCCATCCGTTTCGGTGCACATCTGGTGCACCTCGCGGAACGCGGCGACGCGGTTGGGCCGAAAGCGACAATCATTCGCGATGGCACCTCGACCATGCTCGCGGTCGCCGCACGGGATTATCGCGGTCTGGCCGCGTCGATCAGCGGCGCGCTTTGGCAGAGCCAGGTCGAACTTCGGCAGGCTCATCTTTTCTCGGCGATGAACCACGGTCTGGCCCTCGATTTTTTTCACATTGCTCCCGGCGAAATGCCCCTTCGGCAAGAGCTGTCTGGAATCGTCGAAGATGCCATCCGCGCCCACCGCCACACCGCTGAATCCGACGACGCCGGCCTGCCGCGCATCGACGGCCGTTTTACGCTGACCGAATCGCGACCGGGCCAGCATTGCCTGCGCTTTGAGACCTCTCGCGATGCTGGCGGCCTCATCTACGCGCTGACCTACAAAGTGTTCCGATATCTGGAAGGGAATATCCACGGCCTCACCGCTCACACCGCGCGCGGCAACGCCTACATTTCCATCTACTACAGTCTGCCGGTGGGGAAGGCTCTGGATGAAGCGAGAGCGATTGTGGAAAGTAGGTTTGAAAACTCAGGCGGGTAAAACCACGGGCGCGCATATTTCGAAGGAGGCTATCTGTCGACGTCCCGGATCACCGGGGCAGCCGGCGCAAGAACTCAGAGAGCGTCAACTTCGCGCGGCGGGCCGCGGCGCGCAGGAATCCTGAGCAATATCTACCTGCATGAAGTGCTGGACAAATGGTTTGCCCACGAAGTGAAGTACGCCTCAAAGGGCGGGCTTTCGCGTTTCGGGTCAACACGGTTTCTCCCGGTTTCATTGAGACAGATGCGCTTTTGAACTGTTATTCCGCAGAGTGGATATGCCCGTGTGGAGTGGGGTGTCTGGCGACCTTGCATCCGGCGTACATTACGCAAAAGTAAAAGAAGCATTCGGCGCGAAAGGAGCCCAGCGGTCATGTATGTCTATTTGGTTCAGCACGGAGAATCGAAATCCGAAGAAGAAGATCCGCAGCGGAGATTGACGGACAAAGGAATCGGCGAAGCGCAGAACGTTGCCGATTTTTTGCGTCCGTTGAAGCTTGCGGTCGATGCCATTTGGCACAGTGACAAAGCGCGCGCGCAACAGACCGGGGAACTACTCGCGGGGGCGGTAATGGCGCGGGATGGTCTCGTCCAGCGCGAGGGCCTTGGCCCGAAGGACCAGGTCGCCTCAAAGAAAGAGCTGCTCGAACAAACCGGCAGCGACTTGATGATCGTTGGTCATCTCCCGTTTCTCGGCAAACTTGTCGCCTTGCTCGTCACAGGCAGTGAAAAAAATGAAATCGTGGAGTTTCGATTTGGCAGCGTAGTTTGTGTCGAGCGCCGCGACGACAAAAAATGGAAGGTCGCCTGGATGGTTACGCCTTCGCTGCTTCACGGCCGTGCGATGGATCCGGTTCCACCCGTTGATCCCCATTGTTATTAGATCGAGTGAGCAATCGCCTTACGAAGGAAGCCGCCTGCGCTACGTAGAGCCAACTTAGCCTGTTCGATAGGCATACCAGTAACCGTCATCAGGATCGCGAGCTTGACATCGTTGTCTGTCCGCTTGAGCGCCTCTTGGGCCTGTTCCGCTGCGCAACCCGTTGCCAGCATGACGATGCGCGCCGCCCGGGCGATGAGCTTCATGTTGGTCGGATTAAGGTCAACCATCAGGTTCTGGTAGCACTTTCCCAGGCGAATCATGCTCGCGGTCGTAAGCATGTTGAGCACAAGCTTTTGCGCCGTACCCGATTTCAACCGGGTCGAGCCAGCGAGAACCTCGGGCCCGACGACAGGCAAGATAGCAACGTCGGCGATGTGCGCGATGGCGGAGTCTCGATTGCAAGACAGGGCGACCGTCGTCGCGCCAAGAGCTTTGGCATAGGCCAGCCCGCCCACGACAAACGGCGTTCGGCCGCTGACGGCAATGCCGACGACAACGTCCTTTTGGGTTAGGCCGATACCCTTTAGCGCCACTACGCCCTCTTCGGCATCGTCCTCGGCCCCTTCTGTGGCACTCGCAAGAGCATCCGCGCCGCCCGCAATCAAACCTACTACCATGTCGCCGGGAACGCTGAAGGTCGGGGGACATTCAGCAGCATCTAGAACGCCCAACCGTCCGCTAGTGCCCGCTCCCATATATATGAGCCGCCCGCCCTTGCCGAAGGCATCCACGATGCGGTCAACGGCGCGAGCAATTTCGGCGATCACTTTTCCGACCGCATCCGGCACCGATCTGTCCTCGCGATTAATGGCGCGCAGAACCTCGACGGTGGGTAGCAGGTCGATCTCCATGGTATTCGGATTTCGCTCCTCGGAGATCAGATGTTCGAGCTCGGACATGAGGGCCCGATGCTCGCCAGGCAAGACAGCCATCAGGTGGACTCCCTTTTGAGTAGGATGCTGCCCGGAGCAGTATAGCCGACCGGTTTCTCGTAGCCAGCCTCGAGCCCTTGCGCCTTCTTCTCGCCCTGGGCGAGAGCGGGTGCAGAAATCGCGAGCTGCAGTTCGCAAAGTCCAACCGCTAACACCACGGAAAGCCCGGTTTGCCGCACTGCCATCTTTATTTTCTCCCTGGTGATTGATGTCGCGCGTAAAATGACGCGAATGCGCGGACCATAGGCAGCAGGAAGCGGCTCATCAAGTTTTTTCATATCGTTGCAAGCCTTGAAAATAATTTCCAGGCCCGCTATCCTTCCGGGATCGAAGCCTTCGTAGCTTTCGAATTTGATACACGTTGCAACGATTCTCTAATGAGGGCTCACATGGGAATAAAGTCGACCATCGAAGCATCGACAGCTGTCTTTAGACCTTCGATGAAGCGCGTTGCGGACATCGGTGGAACCTCGATCTTCGGCGGGCGCGGCAGATATTCGGGCACCGTCATCGTTCCGTTGATCCTGACCGTGCTGAACAGCATTCTCACCCTGCTCGACGCGCCCGAGTCGGTTCGCCAGATCCGTGGCCCGTCCGGCGCATTTGAAGACGGTGATTTTTGCGCATGATCCAAGCTGCGCCTGGCGAACTCTACTTCTGCGTGGACGGCGGCGGCTCCCGTAGCCGAGGAAGGTTCGTCGACATCGAGGGAACAGTGCTCGCCGAAGCGAATGGAGGTCCATGCAATCCATCGACAAATCTTGAGAGGGCGGTTGCGAGCGTCGTCGATCTCTGGCGCACCTGCTGCTCTGTTATCGGCCGGCCCAACAACCAGTTTCAAGGGGTCGTCTTTGCGGTTGGCGCAGCGGGGACCTACATCGACGTCGGCAAGGACTTTTTGGTCGCTTGTCCGCCCTTTGCGCGGTCTTGCCTGATGAGCGATGGGCATGCGGCGCTCATCGGAGCGGGCTTCGGAGCGCCTTGCAGTCTGTTGATCATTGGCACCGGCGTCGCTGGACATCGGTTGTATGCCGATGGTCGCTCGATTCAGCGCGGTGCATGGGGCTGGATCGGCGGGGATCGAGGAGGGGGGAGTTGGATCGGCCGCAAAGCGTTGCGACATTGCTTAGCCGCACTCGACGGCGTTGTGCCGAAAGACGCGCTCAGCCGCGAGACTCTTCGCGCGATCGGCGGCATCGAGAAGCTGCGCGCGGGATGGATGCGGGACCTCGGGCCGGACCGCCTGGGCGCACTCGCGCCGTTGGTGCTCGAACAGGCTGCCGCGGGCGATGAGGCTGCTCGACGCATACGGGATCGCGCGGCCGAGCATCTTGCGGCGTTGATTGCCGTCATCACGGGTCCGGAAGTGCCACTTTTCGCGGCGGGTGGTCTCGTCTCGCCTTTACGCGCGTTGCTTTCCAAAAAGACGGGCTTCTCCATTCTCGAGCCGAAGGCCGACGCGCTGACCGGTTGCTGGCTCGTCGCGACCGGACGAGCGCCGGATGAGCGCGCGCTTCTCTTGTCACCGGACATTCATTAATCCCGCGGCCTGGTTACAGAAGCTGTGAGGTAACACCAGCAGTTCCCGCGGCGCCGATAACCACGGAAAGGCTGCGACCGTCATTGGCCCGCTCCCGCGCTCATTTTGGATCACAGGTTTTCTGTCGTTGCGTATCTCACTTGCCGATCAAAGAGATGAATTCATCAGGAGTTAGGCCGCTCGCTCGGAATGATACTCCGTAAAGTTCCTTTGGCCACTTCACGATGATCGGGAACCGAGAGCGTGGCGATGTGCCCATCTTTCACAAGGATTATGTGACTTCCCCGCTGCCGAGCGATACGCCAGCCGTCTGCTTCAAAAGTCTTCAGGACCTCTCGACCACTTAGCGACGGGAGAATCGCCATTCAAACCGTGACTTCGATTTGCCGAGTTTCGATGATCAGTGGAAGGCCACGTTCTGCACGCACCTCAAGGCATAGTGCGATAGCTTCGCGAATGTTGGCCAGAGCTTCGTCGCGCGTCGAACCCTGGCTAACGCAACCCGGGATGGCGGGACATTCTGAGATCCAGATCCCGTCCTCATCGCGATCGAGCGTAGCCACGAACTTCATTGCCGGCAATTTAGCGAGAGACCGTCTGAAGGCAAATACCGATCGACTGTTCCGCGGGTAATTGAGCTTGACCAAGCCGCGGCCAGCGAGGAAGTGGCCATTAGCAGGCGCGTTGTGGTCATCGCCAGAAACCATCAACATCTAGCCTGTGCCCATATCTCCCGTCGATCTTTATCCCCTGCGCCCTTAGTCAATACTGTCGAAAGCTCCCATATCAACACGCCGGTGTGAGTGAGGCGACTCGGGATGTGATCCGTAACAATGATGGCGTGAGCCATGTAATAGTGCGGCGGGAACGATTGTGAGTTGTTTTGCGCAATCGGGTGCAGTGCGCGATCAGATCGAAGTAGCTGGCATGTGGCTTTTTGTATCCCGAGTGGCCCGGCACCTTCGGTTAGTGGCATGGCGTGCGTGCGGGAAGCGGATCCCACGAATCAGCAGTTTGGCATCGAGGATGGATCGGCAGGGCTAGAGGGGGAAATGGTGGAGTCTGACCATTGGGCCAGTGCAAAGCCCTGCTGGCGTTGGTAATTACGACGACGGCGGAAACAGGGAGCCGGGACCGTGGTTGCTCTGCCGCCGGATTACGCGGAGAATCACGATCGATATCTTCATGGTCTACCGCGTGGATAAAGGTCTTCGGCGACACGGTTCATTTCATCGCTTTGCTCAGCACTGGTGATTCATCACCGATGCTCTGACGAGCGATCATCATTTCGAACAGGCCGGGTTTCGAATTCTGCTGAAGGACTAAAGCGAAAATTCATTGAGGCGTAGGCATCGCCGTCAACGCTGTGACTCGGCTCTCTCGATCGTGACTCGCAGGGCTCATAATGGAAAGTATGTTGCCTGTGCATCGATGCCTCATCCAGGCAAATTTTTGAAGTAAATGAGAAGCCAACTGCAGAAGAGCGGGAAAAGATGGGCAGCGCGACCGGGGTTGCAAAGCGGGGAGGGGAGGGTGGAGGAGGAAAGTGTTCACACCATCGGCGGAGTGACGACGTTGACATTTGCGTTGTTGCGATATTCGGTTGCCAACTAAAAGACAGCGATAGCTGGATGCGTTCCCAACGAAACTCGTGAAGTCAGCGAAACCATAGAGATGGCCATCTTCGAGCTGGAAATTAGCTTCTCCGCAGATCTCACAACGTTTCTTCGACGCGATTCACGAGATCAGGGCCTTATTCGGCGCATGCTGGCCGAAAAGACGGCGGTGAAAGATATTATCGAGGCATGTGGGGTGCCGCATTCGGAGGTGGATTTGATTGTCGCCGTGGAAACGCACGGCGCCGAACGATACGGAGTCCATTTTGGCTGGCCGGTGCAGATACCCATGCGTCTGGAAATCTTTGGAGTTCCCGCGCCGACGGATGTTTTGCCGCAAACTCAGCGCCTGCAAACCAAGACGTGGAGCCGCTTCGTCGCCGACGGGCACCTTGGGAAGCTCGCACGCAACCTGCGGCTGCTCGGCCTCGACACCGCGTATGAACGAGACGCCGACGATTGCCGAATGCTCGAGATCATGGCCGCCGAAGATCGAGCGTTGCTCACCCGCGACCGCCGTCTCCTCATGCATTCGATAGTCCGGCACGGCTATTGTCCACGCAGTACCGATGCGGAGGAACAGACGCGTGAAGTGCTTCGGCGCTTTAGACTGACGGGCGACTCTGGTCACCTTGCGCCTTATACGCGTTGTCTTCGCTGCAATGCCTTGCTCCAGTCGGTGCCCAAGTCGGAAGTGCTGGACCCTCTCTCTGCCGAGCCGCTCACGTTGCAGTACTACCACGACTTTCGCCGATGCACCGGCTGCGGCCGCATTTACTGGCCCGGCACGCACATCGATAGACTCGCCGCGCGGTTAGCACGGGTGACAGGCGAATGTTTACGCTTTGAGCCGGAAGACCGCCTCGAATGAGCGGAAGAGATCGAGATATTACCCGAAGTAGGGGTTTGAGTAGCAAATGGGGGTCATTTTGACGAAAGGGGAAATAAAGTATGTTAAGCGAGATCCCGACACCACTGAAGCGAGAGCTATTCTGCGCAGCAGGTGAGAGTAGCATTTGATGTTCCCTGATAACTGTGACAATAACTGTGACCCCCGCCTTTCACGACGAGACGCAGGTTATTGACTCGGGCAAAGTTAACAGCGGCAACGACATCATCAGTGGTCTCTGCGCGACTGCGTAAACACTGGGAGCTGAGATCCAAGCATCAACCCATCCGGTGCTTTGGGTCGCACCTGGTAGAATCTGGCTTGGCAATGGGTTGTGCCTGTTTGACCAACTGGTTGTCGTCCACCAAGAGCTCGGAAGTTGTTTTCGCAACCCACCGAACCAACGATTTTTTCCTTTTGTCGGGGGCTTGGTTTTCGACGCTTTAGTGGTCGGCTCTTTGATCAGCGCTCTAATCCGGCTGGAATTTTGCAGTGCCGTTCCATTCGTTGAAAGATTCCAAGCGACTGCAAACGGCATGAGTCCTATGTGCATCATCATAATCGAAGGGTTACGGCGAAAATGCGGGCTCCAGAATTACTTAGTTCTTGCCGGAGCGGTAAGAAACGCTTACCAGCCGGGGAAGGGAGATTAGTTATGGAGTTGCGTCACCTGCGTTATTTCGTGGCCGTGGCTGAGGAACTGAGTTTCCGGCGAGCCGCCCACCGGCTCCACGTCTCGCACCCTGCCTTAAGCCAGCAGATTCACGATCTGGAAAATGAACTCGCTTTAAAACTCTTTGAAAGGAATTCACGGGGGGTCGAGCTCACGGAAGCCGGACGCGCTTTTCTTCTTGGAGGACGGCGCGTGCTAGCGGCCGCCCAACAGGCAATTGCACAAGCGCAAGAAGCTGCGAAAGGAGAAAGAGGTCGGCTCGTGATCGGCAGCATCGGTTTCCTGACAAGTTCATTTTTGCCGATTGCTCTAGGCAGATTCCGTGAGCAGCGCCCGTTGGTTGAGGCTACCGCTCTACACATGAGCAACCGCGCTCAGGTCGAGGCGGTGTTGAACGGTTCGATCATGCTCGGTATCGGATTCTACGGCTACGTGCTAGAAGAAGACGAACAGGACCAGGTATCCACTCGATTGCTACTTCGTTCGCCGGTTGGAATTGGCTGCTCGAAACATCGGCGGCTTCCGAAACGAGCCGTGCCAAAGCTCACAGACTTTCGTTACGACAAATTCATATCGTTCGATCCGGAGTATGGATCTACGTACGAGCAATGGATTCGTGGACTTTGCCGTCGGTTCGGGAGGTTTGAGCCTGAGTTCGAAGCGATAGCCGATTCGCTCGAAAGTCTGGTCAGCATGATAGCAGCTGGTCGCGGCGTTTTTGCAGGCCCGGAAATTGCCATCCGCGGCCGGACCGCAGCCATAGACTTTTATCTGTTAACTGAATTTGAGAGTGAGTTCGAACTGTTCGCGATTTGGAAAAAACAATCCCAAATAGACCCGACAATCTCCAAGTTCATCGAAGTTCTGCAAGAGGCGATAAAGCCTGCTGAAGTTGCAGGTAAATCCGGGAGCTGAGCGTCTCATATTTGGCGAACCAGCGATTTGTTTTCGTCTCATTGTCGAAGTTCCGGTCCGCCGCATGGAGGAGAAAGTTCCGTCTGGCGAAGCGCTGTCCGGTGCCTGGCCCGGAAAGCGCAGGTAACACAGCTGGATTGCGAAGTCGAGTCGGTTAGGCGGGCCACGCTTGCTTCGGACGATCGCAAGATCATTCTCACTCAACGTATAGTGCAGCCGGAGGTCGTGATCCGCGCTCGCCAAGGCGATTAAAGCCGCTTGCTGGGCTGCACTCAAAACGGCTTTACGTGGCATGAGCTTTTCCCGGACGAGAAATCGGGCACAGTATGACGTTTAACTAATGTTTTGCGCCATACTGTTTTTGAGCAAAGTGCCCCCTGCTTTTAGAGGGGGGCGCGGGGTGGTGCTGGAGGAGGGTTTTTGGCCAGGGTAGAACCTCTTCGCGTTGGCCTTTATGCGCGGATATCGACTCATGGTCAGCAGACGCTGCCTTTGCAGGTGAAGGCGATGCGTCAGTACGCCAGGCGGCGCGGCTGGAAAGTGGTCAAAGCCGTCGAAGATGTGGGTTCGGGCGCCAGCGAGCGACCACAACGCGAAGAACTGATCAAAGCGGCACGGCGCCGTCAGATTGATGCGATCCTGGTCTGGCGCCTGAATCGTTGGAGGCGATCCTTGCTCGATCTGATCGGTTCGCTTCAAGAGCTCTCGACGCTGGGTGTCGGCTTTTCTGCCTAATACCCTCAATTTCATTCTTGGTCCCTGATTCCCAAGCACCTCTCAGTTGGAAGAGAATTATCGATATGGTGCTTGCGCATACTTCCGATCAGCATGCGTGGTTCCAGGAGAGCCGTCGGTTCCAAGCAATGCACCGGTTTGCGCCTCCCGCAACAGCGGTTGCCAGCGAGAGCGCTTGCCCCGAAAGTGATAGGCCATTCACGGTACCAATTGTCACGTCGCCTGTATTTGAGGCGCCACTGAGGTTTGGGAGTTTTGGTGGAAATTGGATCGCCATGAGTATTCCTTATAGGTCGTAAGCGAACGATCCTTTCTTGATGATTTCAAACGAAAGAGGATAGGTCACTGTCGCGACTCCCCGACCTTGAACTGTAATCACTGCATCGGCCGATACGCTAGCCGAAATGCCGTTTAGCGTATCGTCAAGACCCAGAGGTGTCACGTGTACCATGTCGCCGACGCTAGGGAAGGGTGTTGTGATCTTGACGGTCGCACGACCATAGCCATTAACAGTGGCCGAACCAGTCATCGTGTCGGTTATAATCTCATCGTCAATGAAGTTTCCGGTGACCGAAGTGAGCCGAAGGGTACCGGTCGCCCCCGCATCAGTCTGGCTGGCAATGACCCCGGTCGCGCCCGACGTGGCGCCGGTCATGGTCTGCCATTCGTGAAGTTGCTGGTCTGTAAGTCGAAGCTCAAATCGATGGTAGCTGCTGGGATCGCGACAATGCCGGCCGCGTAACGCGTCGTCACATCGCCCGGTGTGCCACTCTTGTCCTCGAAGGCGACCGCTCGCGAGCGCGACATAGGCGCGAGACTCTGACCGGTCTGTAGACTATCGAAGATGCCAGCGGTCTGAAGTGTCACGGCGTCGCCTTGCGGTTGTTCGCGGGGGTTGTTCGCGACCGTGTGTCCTTCATAGGTGTTACCGAGGAACTGGGCACCACGCGCCGCCTCGCCATTCAGATTCACAGGCCACGTCTGAACGGGCTGCGCGCCAATATACTTCCAGTGCGCGTCACCATCCTCAATATCCGCTGACGTGGTGGTCGGTCCCGTGCTGGCCGCTGTTGTGCCGCCGTGATGCATTCGTAAATGTTGCCGTCGTTCAAAATCCGGAAATCAGGGATCACCGTACGCAGCGCCGTCCATGCCGGATACTTCAGGTAGTTGGCGTTGCCAAAAGAGTTGAATCCGAAAACCAACCCAGCGATCGATGTGCCGGACGGCAAGCTCTTCTGAACGTCGACCCCGTATAGAGCGTTGTTGAAAATGCTGTTCCCCAGGAAGAAGCCGTTGGAGGAAACGTCCCGATATTCACTCAACCCCACACCACCGAGGAGATTGTTATGTATTTGATTTCGTGCGACGGTGAAGTCGCGGCTATCGGACATCTCAATCCCGAGGCCCGCATTACCTTCGGCGCGACAGCCTGAAATGTCTGCGCCCTGAGTTCCGGCGATGTAGAGACCGGAGCCGCCGTTGTTGAGAAATTTGCAGTTGTGCAGTACGTACCGCGATTCCGGCAGATTGGCCCCCGTGCAACTAATACCGACATTGCGATTACCGCGGAACGTACAGCCATCAAAGGTAATATCGTGCCAATAGCCGCCCCAGTGATTGTTACACGTCACACCGTCGTTATTTCCCTCGAAGACACAATTGCGAACAATGACGTTCTGCGCCACTTCACGGTAGTCGTTCGGTTCGATATCGAGCCCACTGCCGGGCTCGTGCCCATTAAGTCGCGCCCGCGGTCGCGAGGCCGGTGCATTGACCGCCAGCTCCGACCACGTCTGATTGCTTGTTACCGTCGAGCGACCCACCCTCCACCAGAACGCGCTGTGCATGCGCGAGTCGGATCATCTGGGTTGACGTCGGCATGCTCAATGAGCGTTTGATCACGGCCAGCGGGTGAAGCTGAAGATGTGTGTCGTCGGCGATGTCGATGGGGCCGCTCACCATGTACAGACCGGGGCCGAGGTAGACGTGCCGCGAGGCGTTGAGCGCCGCTTGAATGTCGGCGGTGCGATCAGTGGTATCTGACGGCCCGCCCGACTTCACTTCGCGCATCGTAATCGTGGCCATCGGCGTGTTAAAGTTTACGAAGTCGCTCATTGAGTCCTCAACCTAAGAAGATTACTGCCAACGACGCTTACAAGAATGTCTTGGTCGAGATCCAAACACGAGGCTTTTCGTTGGCTTCGTGTCTTCTCCTGGGAAATACTCGCGCAGCCCTTCCAGTCTGCCGGTCAACGGTGCCATCGTGGCGTTCACCGACTAAGAAGCGATTGCTCTTATCGCGCCTTTGCCAGCCAGTCTGGATAGGCATAGGAATGTTCCGCTCTCAGATATTGCTTTACTTCAGTCGGACAATTTTCGTTCGCTAATTCGAGCGGCATTACCTCTTCCAGTATTTCCTTTACCCTAGCTTCATCGTTGAACGCCTCAAACCCAATCGTCCAGAAAGGTTTTCCCAACTCCGGCCCGTTTTCGGTTATCTCATCTACCGTACCGAGACGAAGCTGGGTGAACTCAACGTTGCATCCATCACGAGGTCTTATTTCCTTCTTCGTTGCATCGACTTTCTTAATGCTATCGCCATCGGCTGAATATTTTCTCAACCAGCGAGCCTTGCGGAGAGCGAGCCAAGCATTTTCTTGCGGGTTCAGGAGATCCGAAAATGCTTGCGCCGCTTGCGCCTCGGTGGACCACTTGTCCCATTCATCAACCCTCCCGGCGATTCCGGGTGGTAGTTGCATGGAAACCGCGCCTTTCTTAATCGGCTTGAATTCTAAATTCTGTTCTCCATCAGCATATTGTCTTAGTTTGATTCCGATAAAGTCGTCTCCAGTGAATTTAAGATAATAGTCGACCCTAATTTTTTCACGATTGCAAAACGGATCGTTCTCATACCAGTTTTTTATCTCGGCCGGAACCTCGCCAGCGATGATCCATCTGATTTCCGCACTGTGCACTATACTCATTCGGATACCCTCCTTGGCACGCCAGAATGACTTGTGCGCCGTTTTTCGAGTCTAACAAATTGATTAAAGGAGCACTGGTTTGTGATACCCCAAGGGTGGCCTTGAGCAATAGCCATACTGTCACGGCAAATAGCCCGTAGCTGACGGTCGGCCTGCGATTGACTGATATTCCTTGCATTTTTGCTTTCCGATAGATTTGCCTTCATCAGGAACTTTCGTTTTCCGAACATGCTTGCGCTTCGATGCTGGCACTGCAAAGCCCTGCAGCTCCACTCGATGCATTATGCAATGCTTTTGTTTCACAAATATAGGATAGCGGAGTCAATAGTTGTGTTTTAATTTTCCAGATTTAAATTATCACCTCCAAGCCTGACTCTACTGCGTTGCAGTTAAATGCTGTATACGCTTGTACAATGTTTTCTTACGACACTATAGGCGTTATGAGTAGTAGAGTTGATGGTTGAGCAATGTCACATTGAACAATTCCCGGCTCTGACGCAATTTTGGTGCAGTCTTGGTACTTGCGGGAATCGATGACAAATCAGTTATCTCACGCAAACCTCTTCTCGGATCTGAGCAACGTGACGGTTCGCCGCGTGTTCAGGACGGACCAGGTTGGATCATGGAATGCTGCGCGCCTATCCCAGAACAACCTGGCCAGTGCGCTCCAAGAACAAGGCATTCGCACCGGGGGTGCCCAGGGGACCGACAAGTGGAACAGTTGAAAATGACGGCGATCAATCGAAAAGCACCCATTACTGAGGAACCCATATCCATTACCTTTCCACAGTGCCGCCTGAGGCTCCCTTGCCGCCCGACCTCGTGGCGCTCTGGAGCGGTTATGGCCGTCCGCAGCGGTGGCAGCGGTTCGGGCTGGCAAAGTCCGGCGGCAAGCCCGAGAAACATTCGCGGCGGAATTTGGACACGCTTGGTTATCGGCGCTCAACGCCATTGCCCGTCCACCTTCCCGATCGGAGGTTGTGCTCACCTATGCGAGATCATCCACAGCACGCGGCCCGCATGTACAAGCCCGGCAACGCTGTTTGAGCACCGGATCGAACACAGAGTCCCGGGCATTTTCGATCGCGCAGTTGTAATCGCCGAGGATTCTCGGAAGCGCCTGTAAATGTCGTCACCTTGGCAGTAACGATCTGAACGATCTGAGCCGCTCTTCCAGTTCTGATCGGATGTCGCTAAGTTTTCTTCTCCGTTCCAATTCGGCCTTTAGACTGGCGAGACTAAGGACCGGCTCGAAACTCTTCTTCCTCAGATAGTGAGGGTGTTTATGGATCGCTGGGCTGGTTTTAATGATCATTTGGTAGTGGTCGTCTGCCCATTTTCTGCTTCTTCTCATAGCGATCAACTCGCTAAACCCGGTTTTTTCATACTGAGAAGGTCCCATGCCTCACCTGCAGTGGTATAGGAAATTGGACTATCCAGTTTAGAAGCGCAGGGGCGATGATCATTGTCAGCAACGTAGAAAAAGTGTTAGGAATTGAGTTCAGTTCAGTTTGCCGGAGACCGGCGAGGCAAATTACATTTCGGCGGTACTAGTATGAGCCGCGATCACCTTCCACCCGTCGTCGAACCTTTGGACGTTCATCGTGGTGTTGCCCACCACTTTTTGCTTTAAGGCGGGAAATGAGATCGACCACCAGGTGAGGGCAAGTGCAAGATCTGGTCTCAGAAGCTTAATTTGGATGCGCTCGGGTTCGATGAACCCCATCGAAGCGCGATCCGGGTAGCCATTAAGGTAGGAATCATGGAGTTGCTGCCAGCCCATAAACTGCTCAGAATCGACCACAATCAACAACTCCGGGGAATTCCAATACACTGCCAAATAACCCTCGATGTCGTGAGCATTCCAGCGATCCAGCATTTTTAGCAGGAGGTCATAAATCTGTTGGGCGTCAGGCTTGGAAACGCTTGGGTTCGCACGGAGCGAGTCGAATTGCCACCCGTTCTGCTCCTGGGCCATTGCCGGCAGGCAAAAAGACAACACTAATATTGCTAATATCTGGATGAATGGTCTGAACCTTTTGGCAAAAGAGTGGATGTTCAACCGGTGCGCACCGCAATTTGCCGCTTCGCAAATCTAACCGCGTGAAGGAGCGCGAAGCACCCGAGAACGCTGAGACGCGGTTGGTAACAGAGAAAAGATTGCTGGGGCATACCACGTACTACGGCTAAAAATCGACGGACTTTACAGTAATGACAATAAACATGGCTAATCTGGACCTCGATTCGTGCGGTTGAACGGGTCGGTTCAATTACTTGTTCGGAGCCGTTGAGAGGGCGGTTTTCAAACCGCGGAAGGAGAACATCATGCCCTTGGAGGAAAAGCCTGCGAATCCTGTGCCGACTGCGTATGTTCCGCTGGGGATCCCGATTTCGGCAACGGATTTGGACATGGTTTCGGAGGTTCTGGTGCAAACTGTTGAAAGGCTCGGCATCCTGCGATAACTGACGGGATGACGGGACCGACCTCGGCATAAGATCTGTTCAAGGGACGGCACTTTGACCAAGAGATCATCTTTCTGTGTGTGAGATGGTACATCACATTTAAACTGAGCTTCCGTGACCTCGTCTAAATGATGGCGGAACGTGGTATCACCCTGTCCCATACGACTATTCTTCGGTGGGTGCAGCAGTATGTCCCCGAGTTTGAAAAGCGCTGGAGCCGGTACGCACGGCCAGTCGGCGACTCGTGGCGCGTGGATGAGACTTACCTCAAGATCAAAGGCCAGTGGGTCTACCTCTATCGCGCCGTGGATAAAGCGGGCCGCACCGTCGACTTTCTCCTGAGCAAACGGC
>Ga0210383_10002078_pt1 | contig 18119 bp, 16 predicted proteins | sample IncBWC14OmetaG_FD_160072 | JGI IMG/M metagenome (GOLD analysis project Ga0210383, IMG submission 160072) | Forest soil microbial communities from Barre Woods Harvard Forest LTER site, Petersham, Massachusetts, United States - Inc-BW-C-14-O ...
CGCAAACTGCTACATCGTAGACACCACCCGACCAGGATCAGCCACACCTGATGTCTCCGACCAGCACCGCGATCGCCATCACCGCACCCGCCCCCACCGTGCCCCTGACGCCTGGCCCTTCGCTCGCTGGATGCGCCACAACGCGTGAATCGCCCCTGGGGCCTGGCCGATGATCCAGATCATGCGCCATAGATAGGCGCCAGCCAGCCCGAACCTGCCGCGCCGGGCGAGCCGTGACCACCACCGCATGTAGTCAGGCCGCGGAAAGACATCGCTTGCAGCAATCACCAGCTTGCGCCTGATACCGACCTTGACGGAGAGCAGTGCGTAGAGCTCCTCGGCGATCACGTTATCTTCGCGGCGGATCTCGTGCTGCAGCGACCGCACCTCGCCGAGATCGAGTCTGCGGGCCAGATCCTCCCCCTCGGGCAGGAGCCGCAGGCCCGCTGCGAACGCAGGGACGCCCCGGTACGCGCGCGCGAGCTCCAGCGCGCTGGACCACCCTGCCTGCTCGACAAGGGCGAGCGCCCGCCGCAGATCCTCCAGTGGCTTGCCATCAACCATGTTCGCGTGATGCGCAGCATGCAGGACCACGTGCAACAGCACCATGTCGCGGTCGGGCACCTGCAACTCGACCCCAGCGATCACCTGCCGCTCAGCGCTCGCAGCGAGCCGACCCCAGATCGCATCCGGGTCGCCGTTCAGCCCTGGCAGCTGACAGTGAAGGTCCACCATCGCGCCGCGGCGGCCAAACGCCGTGCCCCCCGGATCCAGGGATAGCGGCGTTGGCATCCACGCGCAATACTCTGCGAAGCCTAGCCGCTCGAGCACGCTCACCGCGCGCGCCCGATCATCAGGCGCCACCATCAGATCAGAGTCACCGTAGGCACGCACCTCACCCGGATAGAGCCACCTCGCGAGCACCGGCCCCTTGAGCACGACCGTACCAATACCCTCGCCGGCGAACGCGCCCGCGACCTCAGCGGTAAGCGCGTCGATGGCGAAATTGCACGCCCGCTGCCGGTAACCCTCCTCACGCTCCACGCTCATCGGGAAGCTAAACCGACCACCGCCACGATCACATGGTGCCCCGCGGGTTCAAGATGCAGTGCCCGGTCGAGGGTCGAACACCAAGCGTTTAACCGTGATTCGCGCGACCCGCCAGCATCTGGCGAGCCGGCGAGCTCGCGATCACTCTGAGTCCACATGCAGGACGATCGAAGCTGCAACCGTTCTGCGTTTGATTCTGGCGTAACGACCCCCAGCACTGTTTCATCACCGGGGCACCAGCTCATCACGCACCTCGCCTGGCGCCCACCTCCCGACCCAGACGTCCAACACACCAAGGCGAGCCCTGCGAGCGACTATCAAGCGCACTTGTTGCTTGCGGTTTGGCATGTCTGATTGTAATGTACTATAGAAGCTTCCAAATTGGCGCAAAGGACTGTTTCTCCTGCGCAGAATGTTTTACAATTAGCCTTGTCTTCTGCTTCGGCTTCTAGTTTGTTTTCGTTTTTTGACCTTTTGATTTGTGAACACGCACAGGGTTTATTTGCGACCTTGAGACATTCGCAACAGAAGGCGACGCCTCCTTTTTCTTCTCCCGATTGGGCCATCGCTGGCGTCGCGGCGGTCGCGGAGACGATCATCGACCCGGCCGCGGCGGCGGCACCGTAGCGTGCGGCCCGGCCGATCGCTTCCCGGCGAGAGACACCGAGTACGGTGCTTGGCGTGAGTTCCGGCTCGGCGGCGAGTAGGTCCTTCTCACGCAGCTCGTGCAGCGCGTCGGCGACCAAGCTGTCACTCGTCCCGGCGAGCTTGGCAAGGCCGGTCAGGTCGTGCTCGCCATCGCAATGCCGCCAGACACAGGCTGCGATCGGGCTCAAGCAATGAGCGATGTGGCTGTCTCGATCGTAGAGGAGAAGCTCCTCGCCGACCGCCTCTTCAAGGAGACCGTCCTGACGTGCCCGTGGCAACGACCCATATTCGTACATCGAACAGCCCTCCGCTCTATCTCCTCGCATGTGCGTGGCTTTATAGGGTCTTCGCTCATCTAGTCTCAACTGCCAGCGCTCTACGTCAAGCCATCCACATACGCCCTCCGTGGCATGGAGGGAAGATGGCCTATTCAAGCCAGATCGCTATCTCGCGGCGGTTGCAGAGATGGCGCGTTTGTTTCTTATCCGCGCTATCCACGATGAGCAGACCGAACTGCGCCGCACTCGGGCCAAGCTTCGTGTCTCCATCTGGGCTGCGCGACGAGGACCATCGGCGCGGATCTCACATTGCCGCTTTCGCCCAGGAGCAGTCGTCCCGTTCAGCGTCGGCAGAGTGTCGCAAGGGACGAGCCGCAGTCGTATCGGCGCCTGCTCGGTGGAGTTCCGCATTGCTAGCCGGCAGACCCTCAGGTGGTCATGTGGCGAGAGGCGACGGGATGGAGTGCACAGTCCTTGCGTCCAGCGGTGTGCATCCGGCTGGCGGCCAGTCGGTCGCGACCACGCATGTGTGAGCGAAGCGGGCACGCCGCTCGGGGCTATGAGGCCGGCCCATCATCAGTCGTAGCCCGATGCTGACCCTCCTCCCGGACGGGGAACCTGCGAACATCAATGGGGTCGCCTATGTGGCCGATCTCCAGAGAGCGTGTGCGATGCCCACTCGAGCCGACATCGAAATCCGTGAGCTGGGCCCCGAGGAGTGGATCAGCGAGTCGATGAACAGGCGCGGAAGCGCCTGGGAATGAGCGGCGAGGAGTTCGAACGGCGTCTGAACGCGGGTGAGATCGACATTGACGATAGCCCCGACGTGACGCGCGTCGCGATGATGCTCCCGCTCCATGCCACACGCACGTAAGACGCCTGCCGAGGCGCTACCGCGGCCGGACCGTGCTTGTCAGGCCGTGTCTCGCACGCTTTCCGGTTGCTGTGTGCGCAGCAGCTCGGCGGTTTGTTCCAGGGCGACGTAGCCCTCGGTCTTGACCCTCTCAGGTCGGCCGTCTCGGGCCAGAACCTCGTTGGCCTTTGTTGCGGTTACATAGGCGCCGGCGGCTTGCTTGGCGATGTGGTTCAGCCGCCACTTCTGTCGCGTTTAGATGCTGACTTCGGGGGGCTGACGGTCCTGGGTCGCGGGCCTTCTACGATCTTGTTCGGCGTGGATCAAGAGGCACGAGAGCGACTGAACGAGGAGCTGCGCCAGCTCGGGCCCGAGGGCGAGAAGGCAGCGGACATGCTCACCGCCGCCGCGGAGCAGATCGAGCGCGCCGGGACTTGCGCGGGAAACCTGATCGCCTACGGCATCCGGGAAGCGCTCATGTCGCTGCTCGATATGGGCGGCGAGCGCCACTACCCAATGACCGACGCGGTGGACCAGACCATCGACCGAGCCAACAAGCTCCGCGACGGAGGGTCGCCCGAGCCGCTCTTGGAAGCCGTCAGCGAGCTCGAGGCCGCCCGGGACGGGGATGGCCCGCACGTCAAGCGTCTCGAGGCGCTCATCGGGTCGCTCGCCCGCCACGAGCCCGTCCGCACCAAAGCCGACCTAATCGACGTCTACGTCGAGCTCATCGGCGAGGTGAACCGCCTACACGCGAACGTCACGGTGCAGGAGGCGACGGGACTGTACGAGCGCGCGCTGACCACGCTCGGACGGCTGTTCGGGCGGATCGGCGACCGGCTTGCGGAGATCGACCCGCTCACCGAGATCACCGCCCCTACGCCGGCCGACATCGCGCGCCTGGTGAGCCTGGCCGGTGACCCGCGGACGCTCGGCTACTTCTACGGTTCGCTCGACGGCCCGGGCTGGCTGCGCGCCCTCGCGGATCACGAGTTGCTGCAGCCGCCAGAGACCGGCCCGTGGTTCGCCTACGGGTACCTCCAGAGGCTCGCCGAGTCGCACCCCGAGGAGGTCCGGCAGTGGCTGCGCTCGCGGCCGTCCGGGAGCGAGCTGAGCGACCACCAGGCATTTCTGCTGGTCGCCGTCGCCCGGACCGTCCCCGGCCGAGTCGCTGACGCCGTGTTGCATGTGACCAAGGACCGCACCGGTGACGCCGGTGTCTTGCACCAGATCGTGGCGTACGTTGGCGAACTCCCTGCCGAGCAGCACAGCGACCCGGCGGTGATCAGCATCATCAAGCGGGCCCTCGAGGGCGCGGCCGCCAAGGATGCCCCCGCCGACGTCTCCTACCTGATGGCCGGCCTCTTGCAGGTGGCCGTTTCCAGCGCCGGCCAGGGTGAGGCACGGCGCTGGCTGGGGATCCTTGCCGCGAAGCTTCGCGTCGCGTGCGGCCGGTTCCCAGGTGAGCTGAGGGTGCTCCAGAAGATCGACACGCTGACCCTCAACCCTGAAGGTCACGCGTTCGACCAGCTCGTCGCGGCCGTCCGCGACGTCGCGCGGCTCGCCGCCGATCAGGGGACGCCGACGAGTGAGCGGATCGGGATGCTCGCCAACCTCCCCTCCCCGCTCGCCGGGAGACTCATCGCCGAGCACCTGATCGAGACCCTCGATGCCGACGTTGACATCGCGTTTACCGTGATGACCGACGAGGTCGCCCGTGAGGACCCCATGCCTGAGACCCTCGCGCTGCTCGCCGAGCTCGCAGGCCGGGAGCACCCTGGGCTCGACCGGCGGATGCTGGACGCGCTCGGTGACCCGCCCAGCGACGAGGAGCTCGCCGCGCTCGACCAGGACGAGGAGCTGCCGAAGCCATGGCGGCACGCGTACGGGTGGCTGATCGTGATGCCCGCCGCCGTCCGCGAGTCCTGGGCCCGCGCGAACGAGAAGGTCGAGGAGCGCTGGGGCCCAGCATCCCCGAACGGATACATGTGGCCGAAGGCGACCGCGTTCACGGTGTCCCGCGAGACCGCGATCGGCGCAGACGTGCTCGCTGAGCTCGAGCCACTCGAGGCCGCCCTGCGGCTTGCAGCGTTTACCCCCAGCGGCGAGTTCGGCGACGCCACCCGCTACGACGCCAGCCAAGAGCTACAGCAGGCCATCAACAACGACCCCCACCGTTGGATCGCCGAGCCCGCGGCGATCATCGAAGCCCTCGACGATCCGATGTACGCCGACCGCTACCTCAACGCACTCGCCGACACCTTGGACGAGCTCCACGAGCACGTACCCGACGTCCTCGACGCGGTCGAGCTCGCCGAGCAGAAGCTGACCACCGAGCAGACCCCGCCGGAACCGATCGAGAGCTGGACGAACGTCGTCAGCTCCGGACTCGACTTGATCACCAAACTCGCCCACGCCGACGCCCCGTTTACACGCAGCGACCGCGATCGCGGCTGGGGCCTGATCGAGCGCGCCGTTCGCCGCCGCGACGAGGATCTACCCGACGAGCAGCCCGACGTCCCCACGGCTCACCGGGCGATCTACCGGCGCTCGATGCGGGCCCTCGCCACCGCCATCCCCTACGCCGACGCGACCAGCGACGGAAACAGTGAACCCGAGCAGCTGCTCCAGCTTGTCGACGAGCTACTCGCGCTCGACGGGCCAGACGGGCTGCACGCGCGGGCGATCCTCGCCCGCAACCTGCCGTGGCTCGCCTCCCGGGCACCCGAGTGGACTCGCTCCCACTGGAGCCTACTCGTCGGTGCCGACGCCCCCGATGGGCTCGGCCCGGGCACCTTCGACCAGTACCTCGAGACAGGCGCCCCGTTCAAGTTGTTCCTCACCAACCACCGCAACCTCTACCTGGAGGCCCTCGGGCGGGCTCCTGACGGTGCGCGACGGCACCTCCTGCACGGCATGCTCTGGAAACTCGACGGCTACGACCCCGCGAGCGTCCTCGAGGCGCTCTGGGCCGCCGGTGATGACCAGGTCGCCGAGGCGATCAAATGGCTCACGTTCGGGGGATTCCGGGAGCCCGACATGCCACTCGAGGACGTGATCGAGTTCCTACGGCTCGCACTCGCACTCGAGCTGCCCAACGAAGCGGTCAAACCCATCGGCTGGCTTGCCCGCGCAGAAAGCCTCGACGACGAGGCCTGGCTCGACCTCACCCTGCAAGCCGTCCAGGCCGCGAACGGCGAGCTCGACCAGCCCGACGACGTCGCCGAACGAGCCGCCAAGCACCCCGACGACGAGCGTGCGATCCGGATCGTCGCCGGACTGCTCAACTCCGACAGCCAGCTCTGGCACCTCAACGACATCGCAGCCGTCGGGCTGCAGCTCGTCAACCGAACCGACCCAGCGACGCAGGCCGTCCGCGAGGAGCTGCGGGAGCAGCTCCTCAAGCGCGAATTCTTCGACGCACGCGAAGAGCCCGACCCCAAGCGCAAACTGAACTAAAGACTGGGAGGGCGCGGGCTACGGAGGGCAGAAGCCGTCATGCTGTCGAGACTCCCGTCGGCCAGCTGGATGCTGCGAATGGCCCCGTGGAAGCGCCCATCCCGCACTGGCAGCCCGACGGGCCTCTCAAGCGACTTTCGAGTATGTGGCGCGAACGGTGACCGGCGGCCTTGCCATGATGTGCACAGCCATGTCGCCTTCGCGTTATGTGTCTGACGACTTGGTCCATTTCGTGGGCCGCAGCGCCGTATCCGACGATGACGCCTTCTCTCGGCTCGCAGCGATTATCCAAGATGGCTGGCTGCTTACGCCCACTGCACTCGCAGTTGAAGACCGTGACGAGAATGCCTCACAAACCGAATGTGAAGCTTTAGTTCTAATGATCGATATATTCCCGAGATGGTCTGTTTTGCAGACATACCGGAGGAGGCGCTTCACATTCACACGGCGAAGTACCGGCGGTTCGGCCTGGCTTTTAGCAAGCGCCTGCTGATCGGTAAGGGAGCGAGACCGGTTCTCTATGTTCCCATGGGGGCAAAGACTCAACCGATGGCCAAGTACGAAGACGTCGGCGAAGATTGGGATGAGCTAGCCGATTTGTTGCCGCTTGAGATCAACCCCGCGTTTGGAGGAACTACACGCTCGGGAGATCAAGGATCGCCCGAGATCGGAGAGGGGCCAGCCACGCGTATCGCGGACTGGATCGAAGACGATCTCCTGGCATTCGTGAAGTTCTTCGACCCAACCCTGCCCGAGGACCATATCGACAACTACTACATGGAGCGTGAGTGGCGGACTGTTCGCAACATCCAATTTCGGCTTTCGGATGTCGCAGGTGTCTATGTGGCCCCCGGATACGCAACACGTCTGGCGACAAGGTTCACGGATCTTGCGGGTCAGATCGCCGAGTTGTAGATAGGGGTCGCTCGCGGGATCTGGTCGCTTGCTGAGCCGCTAGAGGGCCAAGGTGTGCGTGGACGGCTGTGTGTCGACGCACTGACGGCCGCATCACAGGGAGGCAGGAGTCTCGACCCGCCGCCCCGAGACTCCTGAGTTGGACGAACACCGGGCGTCGCCCAGCCAGTGGGATTTCCCCCAGGTCGGGTTCGTGGACTGTCCTGTGTTCGGCGACCTGTCGCCAGCGCAATGCCGCTCAGTGCGGCAGATAGACAGCATCTCGGGGACCGCAGGTGCCCCCGGCCGAGCACGCGTTGTAGTCGGACTCTTCTGTGAAGGGACCCTTCCAAGTGGTTCCGCCGCCGGTCCCTGAGACGTAGGCAGGGCGGTAGGGATAGCCGCAGAAGTAGAACCCCATTTTACCGCCGCATACCCACCAGCGGTCGTCAATCAGTACCGGCCCGGCGTCGCCGGTGGCGGCCCCGTCCGCGGTCAGTTCGATGTGCTTGGTGTGTGGGTTGATGGCGCCGGCAAGAATTGTCCGGGACCGCGCGCATGACATGTGCCACGGATAGATCGCGTCCTTGCCGTAGAAGCCTTTGGCCGCGTAGCCGCAGCGCTTGACCGTGACCGTCGTCAGTGCGGACGCTGCGCCGACGCCGATCGTCAGTGACGCGAAAGCGATCAAGATGCACCGCCATCCCCTGAACATGCGCGCGAGCCTAACACGAAATCGCTGTCGTTCGACAGCGGCTTCGGCGCACGACCGCATCGGCGACGTCTCGATGGTGCCGATCACCGGCAGCACCTGAGCCCTCACCGCGTTTGCACTCGCCCTGCGCGCCCGAAGGTCGACTGCCGCGATACTCGCGGAAACATCGAAGCAGGACCCATACGGGTAGGCGCACGGCAGCCTTGAGTTTCGCCACAACCAGGGGTCGGGACAACCGCATCCCGGCCGCAACCGGGAGCCCAACACCGAGACGATGACTGTGCCGCCCTGGCCGACGAGCAGGAGCGAAGTCATCTGGTATCCGGGATGTGGCCTACGCTCGTGGTGGTGTCCAGGCTGAACGATCGCAGCGACATAGCCGAACGGCGCGCCCAATTGCGCATACTCGACATCGCCCTGTGCGATGAGCTCGAGGACGCTGGAGCGTTGACGTTCCAATCGCTGTGCGAGCAGGTGGCCGATCGCGACCTCCTACATGCTCGAGTGAGTGATGCGACCCTTTGGGAGTGGTGGCATTACGCGCAGCGGCGGCGGATCATTGAGCCGGGCCTGAATGCCGACGAGATGAGCCTGTCAGATCGTGGTCGGGCCAGACTGGAAGAGGTGCAGCGTGCTGCTGCGTTGCCCAGCGCGCCCAAAGCACGTGCGGTCGTGCGTTATCTGATCCCGCCGGGGCTCGCTGGCGTGGTGGTGGCTGGCGCAATCGGGATTCTCAGCAAGAGCGCGTCATTTGCTCTTGGTGCCCTTGCGGTCATCACGATCGCTTTGAGCTATTGGCTCTTGGCCGAGCTGAGCGACTATCTCTTTGCAAAGAAGATCGACCCGCCGGTTCAGCGCGCTTGGCTCAAGCGAACGGTTGCTTGGCTCGATGGTGATGATGTCCGCTGGCTAGGCCGCGTGGTGCATGACGCCGCAGACAAGACAGCACTGAAACGGCTGCACACGCCCGCTCTGCCGCCACTGACGCCGCCAGCAGACCTCAGAGGCATCTCTCCACAGGCTTAGACGTGTCTGTCTGAGCGCCGTGCTCGCTTCTCCGGTCGGGCGGCGCTCACCCCTGTAGGCCAGCAGACCGACTCTGACGGCGCGTAAAGCCCTGCGCTTCGCGTCGCCTGCGGCGATCCCTGTCGGGACAGGGCTTGACCCGCCTCGCCGGCCTGCTTTGGCCGGGGCGTGCTCAGCCACGACCCAGAGGAGAAGCGATGAACCGGTACTCGAGGCGAACCGGCGGTCTGCTCGTCCCGGCGGAGGTGCGGCTCGGAGCACCGCGCGCGGTGCATTGCAAGCGCGAGCGTCACCACGTCTACATCGGGCGGCCCTCGAAGTGGGGCAACCCGTTCGTGGTGGGAAGGCACGGCGAGCGCGGCGAGTGCATCGCGCTGTACGAAGGCTGGTTGAGGGAGAACGCGGCGCTGATCTCGGCGCTCGGCGAGCTGCGCGGGCTCGTGCTCGGGTGTTGGTGCGCGCCCCGCGCGTGCCACGGCGACGTGCTGGTGGCGCTGGGGAACGCGAGCATCGCGGAGCGCGAGGAATGGCTGGCGCTCGCAGCGTGAGCGCGGGCTTCCGCGCCCGACCGGGTGCCGGCAGCCGCCAAGGATCGCACCCCTACGGGGTGCAGGGCGGCCCGCCACCGGCACCCGCCACGGGGGCGGTTGCGTTTCCAAGGAGGAGTAACAGTGAATAGCACGCGTGGCTCCGCAGAGGAACGGTCCACGGTTCACACAAATCTCGTCTGTATGTGCTGCGGGCACATCCAGCCAGTGCGGCGCGACCGGCTCCCGTCGCGCTGCGAGCACTGCCGCGAATCGTTCCTCGTGCACGGCTATCTCTTGGACGAGGAGACGACCGACGCGGAGGATCTCTCGCAGGAAGTCCTGAACGCCAAAGCCATCTCACACGTCACTGGAGGTTGTCGATGAGCACCGCACTTTCACCCCTTACGATCATCTACGCCGGCGAGCCAGTCACCGTCGCCCGCGAGCGAATCACCGGGGATATGTTCGTCCCCAACCTCGGACATGACGGGCTGCTCGATGATCTACCCGGAGCGACGGCTGTGAGCCTCTTCCGCGAGGCGGCATCCGCGGGCGCCATCGTGATCCCCGAGGAGCTCACGATCGACTGCTACCCAAGGGATGACTTTCAGTTCGACGGCTTCATGTTCGTGATCCGGCCGGAGCCGGACTCGAGCGTTGGCCTGACCGGCGGATGGTGCGACGTGGAGCCGATCGCGCGGGCGCGCGGGGACCATCGGGCCGACAACGACCCCACGGTGGTCAGGGAGGCGCTGGAGGTCATGGCGCGTGAGATCAACGCGGTGCTCGCGGTGGACGGTGAGGAGGGCGCGTAGGCGGCTGCCGAGGAGACAAGTCTCCGGTGGTCGGGGTCGAGCCCACCCCTTAAGGCCAGCAGACCGGCTCTCACGGCGCGTAAAGCCCTGCGCTTCGCGTCGCCTGCGGCGATCCCTGTCGGGACAGGGCTTGACCCGCCTCGCCGGCCCGCTCTGGCCGGGGCGTGCTCAACCCCAACCAAAGGAGACACCATGAGCTCACCGGCAGGTAACGCAACTCCCACGTACCGTCAGCTGCGCTTTCTGCGAGTCCTGAGCGAGGAAACAGCCACGAGCTTCGTGAGCCCCAAGACGCGAGGACAGGCGAGCTCGGAGATCAAGCGCCTGATCGCCCTGAAGGAGAGCGCGCAGGTCGTCGTCACCGACGTGGATGACGAGCACGATGTCGAGGCGCTGCCGGTCGACGGCAGCGACGACCGGGACGAGGAGCTCGTTTACGCGACGGCGGTCCAGTCCGGGGAGGTCTCGGGCTTCGGGTCCTCGGCGAGCTGGCGGACGGACTCCTCAGAGCAGGCCGTTCTCGAGAAGCCAAAGGTCGGAGAGATCACCGAGCTTGGCCGCTACAGGGTGAGCAGCGGTGCGCGGGTGCTCTACGGACAGCGCATCAACGGACACGTGAGGATCACGGATCGCCCGGCGACCGGCCGAGGTCGCTCATACCTCGTCGAGGGGCAACTCGAGACGGACGGCTGGGACGCCCTCAAGACGCTCGTCAGGGACTACGTCGGGCAGGCACGCGAGCTCGACGCAGTGCCGATCGCGAGCAGCAAAACCCGTCGCGAGCTCGAGCTGATGGAGCGGGACGCATAGGACACGACCTACGGCGAGGCCCTTCCAGGTGCGTCCGCGAGGGCGCACCGCTAGGGCGTTTAGCTCACGCCGCCGCCTTCTGTGCTGGCCACGGCACGAACGGGATTCCCCTCGCAAACCGCTTGTAGTCAATCGGGTCTGAGAGAAGGCTCGAGACCCACATGCGGCGCTCTGAGACGCGGGCCGCATCCGGTCCGTAGCCTTGTTGCAGCTCCATCGAGATTGCGCGGCGCGTGTCCGCGCCGTACTGCGGAGAGATCCGTGGGTGGTGAAACCACTGGCGCTCTGCTTGAGTTATCACCGAACTGTTGTGGTCGCGGACATGTCGCTCCCCAAGCGCCTGTGCGAGAGCCTCCTCGCCGTCGTCGCGCCAGCTCATCGCCATCAGGAGATCAGGCCGAGACGCGAAACGCAGCTCCAGAGTGTTGACGAGGCCCGTGGCTGGGACGGCGCGCGGGGCCTCGGCGGTGTCGGCGTCGATGCCAAGAACGACGACTGGATGATCGCTCGTGACCAGCTGTGGGCCGTCGGCTCGCAGTAGCGTCCAGTGCATGTTGACGATGACGAATGTCAGCAGCCGTCCCTGCCAGCGCAAACGGTCGTGACGTCCTTCATCGCTGAGCAACGCAGCCTCTGCCTCTTGGAACTCACGCTCGTCTCTGTCGGGAAAGTCCTCGCGCGCACGCGCGCCGTGCTTAGGCACCTCGGTCGTATGGAGCTCGCGCCACGCCGGAGAGCGCACGATCTGGAACGCGAGCAGCTCTGCTATTGCCGCACGCTCTGAACCTGTTGCCGGCCAGTGCTCGTCGAGATCGCGCCATAGCGGCAGAGCCACGTCCTCGAGCTTCGCCAGCATGGGGTCGAGCCGGTTTACGTAGCTCCCGTCTGGCTGGCGCTCGCGGGTGAAACCGCGTCGCACGCCCACGTCTTTCGGAGCCGCGGGAACCGTTCGCTCGGGGTCCTCGACGAGTCGCATCGCGAGCTGCTTGCCGTCGGCCCATGCCCGCAAGTAACCGGCCGGCGCAATGTGGCTGTGGTCGAAATCGGCGATGCGTCGATGTTAGGCGTGTGCGCGGCGCTTGCCTGCGTCGCGGGCTTGCGCCCGGCTCCCGCAGCCACCCACCGGCTACCCTGTCGGCGAGCGGCGACCGCCGACGCTCGCCTGAAAAGCAACACGACAGATAGCGGACGCGGGCTTCGCCCGCTGTAACCGAGCCTCCTGCGTCGGCTCTGCTGCCGTCCCAGGCGCCGTGCTGATGCCGGCCTTGCAGCCCTGCGGGCTGCTCGCTCGCGGTTCGCTGACGCTCACCGGCTCCCGCGGCCGGCGGCACACCGCCAAGCCCGTTGCTCCTATGTCAAGCAAGGCTCGCAAAATACGGACTCGCCCTTGCTAACTGACGAGGGCTATGCAAAACTTGTTATAGGGTGCGACAGCTTCGTGTGACGGACAACGTGGTTGCAATCTTCAGCCTGATGCTCGAGGAGCCAGGCAGATCGTGGTACGGCCTAGAGCTCGCTGAGGCAGGCGAGATAGGGAGCGCGACGATCTACGCCGCATTGACGCGAATGGAGCGGGCTGGCTTGCTGCGAGCGAGTTGGGAGACCGGCACGCCCTCCCAACTCGGACGGCCGCAGCGTAGGCTCTACACCCTCACGCCAGAAGGTATTCGAGCCGGGGGTGAAGCGCTCGCTAACTATCGCCCCAGAGTTCGTGTCTCGCCAAGTCCTGGGATTCTGCCAGGCCTAGTCCCGTCGGGGGGTTCTGCATGACCGACTGGGTCAAGGGGATCCTCGCAGGTGTAGTTGGTGTTGAGGTATGGGGTTTTCTTCCCGTTCTCGGTAGGGCGATTATCTGGGCGGGAACGCTTTGTCTCCCGCGAGCACGTCGTGAGATACGCAGACGGGAGTGGGGCGCAGAGCTTGAGAGCTATGACGACCGCCGTGTCTCTGGGCTGGTCTGGGCGATCTGTCTTCTTGGGGTCTGTGCCTGGGAGCGTGCGACAACGCCGATCCAGCTACGACCACGGACGAGAGCCGAAATCGGTGCTGCTCTCCGGACAGATGGAGCAATCCTCCTTGTCGGATGGGGACTACGGCTATCGACGGTACTAGTTGAGGCAGTAGTCCCTGTGGTGCTGCTTGCTCTTATCGTTCTGTGGCTCTCTATAGCTATTGTCCCACCACCTCTAGCGACATTTGGGCCAGCATTGATTGTGTCTGAGTGTGTCCTTTGTCAGGCCAGCGTTGGCGTGCTGCAGCGTTGGCAGCTATTGGTTCGCCGTAGAAAGCGACCTCGCCCTACAACGGGCTCAGCTCGGTTTTACGCACTGTGTCCGGGTACTCTTCTTGCGTCGAGCGCGCATCCTGGCCTGTTCTTGATTGGTGTCGTCTCACTCGTCGTGTGCATCGGAGTTTATGTTGGGAACGTCCTCGGGTTCAATATCGAACTGAGACACCGCCGGACACGTCTGGGTCGACTTCGCGGGTTCCATTTCCTTATCGACGCCATGTTGCTCCTTGCCACGGTGTCGGTCGTCGTGGCGGTCAGCTAACGTCCGCTAACGGCTGACCGATTGATGAGCGTCCCCCTTCGGTATTTAGAGTTGCTGGGGTCGAGAGGAGCCCGTGATACCGGCGTGCGAGGTGTCGCTTGAGGCAGCGCATGGCCTCGATGCGGCTCTTGCCTTCGGCTTCCTTGCGGGCGAGGTAGGCGCGTGTCGTCGGGTCGATCCGGCCGCGTGTGATCGCGATGACGTGCAGGGCGCGGTTGAGCTGGCGGTTGCCGCCACGGTGTAGATGGTGGCGGTCGCGTCGTCCGGAGGATGCCGGTATCGGAGCGACGCCGGCCATCCTGGCGAACTGGGCGTCGCTGGCGAAGCGCTCGGCGCCCGCGGTCTGTCCGATCAGGATCGCGGCGCAAAGCGGCCCGCAGCCGGCCTGTGCGAGTAGCTCTGGCCGATGGGCGCGCACGAGGTCGCGCAGCTCGCGCTTGAGCGCCTCGGCTTCCCTTGTGAGCACCGTGATGCGCTTGACCTGCTCGCGAGCGACACGGACCCTCGCGGTCTGTGGCAGCGCCCGGAGCCGGCGGGTGATGCGTTGCAGCTGGCCGGGGTAGTCGAGCTTGCGCGAGTGGATCTTGGCCTCGAGCTCGGGGTCGAGGACGACGAGGTTCCAGCGCAGCCGGTTGATCAGCCGGGTGCGCTCGGCGACGAGGATCTCGCGGTGGTCGCACAGCAGCCGGATCTCGACAGCCTGCTCGTCGAGGAAGGCAGCGGGGAATCGCTCGATTCCCTCGCGCAGCACCGCGCGGGCGATCGCTCTCGCGTCGATCTGATCGGACTTCCCGACCTCGCGTTCGCCGCGGCGCGAGGCGCCCCATGAGCTTCGGTGCGACCCGCAGGACACGCTCGCCCGCGCTGACGAGGGAGCGCTCGAACCGTTGCGAGACGTGGCGGCAGTCCTCGACCGCCCAGACGATCTCCTGTCCTAGCTCGTGCGCCCAGCGCAGTCCGTCGAGATGTCCTTGCTCGCTCGCGGGGATCTCTCGCTCGCCGAGTAGCTGTCCGGTGTCGGCGTCGACGGCAGCGAGGGCGTGGCTGCGCTTGTGTGTGTCCGCTCCGATCACGATCATCCGGTACGTCCTTTCAATCGAGGTCTCTCGTTTGGTGGACCTCCGGCGGACAGTTCTGAGTGGGGGCGGTTGCCACGCTCCTATCAAGTCACGCCGGCGATCCCGGACGGCGGTGGGCGACACAACGGCCGTAGGTCAGGCACCTTCGCCGACAGACAGACTACGAGTCAGCCCACCGCCGGCCCGGACCTAAACCGGCCGATCGGACGCCAACACGAACGGCCCAGAAAGCACGGTCTCAGCAAGCTGAGACGAGACGAATCTGAGCGCCGTGCCGCTAGCGCCGCCATCCGGCGCCTGGCACTCTCGCACTCAGGACAGACTAGATGCAGGCGGGGCCAGGCGGTCCCGAATCGGTCCGTAATTCGTTGGCCGTTTTGCGCGGCTCACGGTCATTAAGGGTGTGATGACCGCTGCGAGCATCGGTGCTGCCAAGGGCGGCGGGTACGCCCGCTACCTCGAGTCGAAGACCGTGATCCCCGAGCGCGGGGACTACTACCTGAGCCCGGAGGGAGAGCCGACGCAGGCCCCCGGCCGGTGGCTCGCATCGGCCGATACGCTCGCTCGGCTCGGCCTGGAGGGGGAGAGCGTGGATGGCCGGGACTTCATCGCGCTGATGGAGGGACGCCACCCGCGCAGCGGTCAGTGGCTGCGACCCGCCGGCGCCGGTGGCGGGCGGGGCGGAGGGATCGACCTCACGTTCAGCGCGCCGAAGTCTGTCTCGGCGATCTGGGCGCTCGGCGACCCCTCGCAGCGCAAGGACATGGAGGCCGCGCACGCCGCGGCGGTCAGCGACGCGATCGCGCACCTGACCGAGACCGTGCCGACGGTGCGCCGCAGCTACGAGAACGTCGTGGTCGAGGAGCAAGCAGTGGACTTGGTGGCCGCGGAGTACCGGCACACGACCGCGCGCGGCGTCATGGAGGGCGACGCTCCGGACCCGCAGTTGCACAGCCATGTCGTCGTGACGAGCGCGATCCGCGATGACGGGCGCCTTGTCGCGGTCGCCTCGCGGCCGATCTTTCGCGCGGCCAGAGAGCTCGGTGCCTACTACCGCTCGGCGCTCGCGCACGAGCTCTCCCAGCGCGGCTACGCGATCGAGCGGGGGACTGGCAAAGACGGTCGCTACTTCGAGATCGCGGGGGTGCCGCGCGGCCTGCGCGACGCGTTCTCGGCTCGCAGCCGCGAGGTCGCGAGGGCGGCGGAGCGTTTCCGTGCGAAGTGGGGGAGGGCACCCGAGCGCGGCGAGCTGCGCCAGCTCAAGCTTGAGAACCGCGAGGAGAAGGTGCTCGTCACTCGCAGCGATCTGCGGCAGGCGTGGGAGGAGACGGCGGCGCGCTTTGACTTCACGGCCGAGGAGCCCGGTCTTTCGCGCGACCGAGCCGGCGCGGTGGCGGTGGAGTTGCCGCTCGAGGATCGCGTCGAGCGGCGCCTGACCGAGCGCGCCGCGACGTTCGAGGCCGGCGAGCTGCGGGCGGTCCTGCTCGAGCAGTCCGTCGGCGAGCTCGCGCCCCGCCACGCGCTCGCGTACGTGACCACGATGGTCGCCGAGCGACGCATCCTGCCGTTGGAGGGAGGACGTCTGACGACGCTCGCGGTGCGTGCCCGCGAGCAGGCGATCGAGCGACGCTTCGGCGAGCTTTCGGCGGCCGCCGGCCGTGACGTTGGCGAGCACGCGCGCGCGTTCGCTGGGGAGCGGATCGCCGAGCGGATCGGTGCGCGGCTGAGCGATGAGCAGGCGCACGCCCTGGAGGTCATCACCGGTCCTGAGCGCGGCGCGGTCCTGATTGGGCCGGCGGGCACCGGCAAGGGTGTCGTGATCGATGCCGCCGCGCGGGCCGAGCAGCTCACCGGCCACCACACGTTCGGGATCGCGGTGTCGGGGTCCACGGCGCAGCGTCTCGGGCAGGACAGCCCCGCGCTCGCCGGCCAGACCCTCACCCTCGACGCGCTCGTCTCGAGGGTGAACCGCGGGCGGCTGCGCGTCGATGAGAAGACGACGATCTACTTCGATGAGGCGGGCATGGCCGACACCGATCGGCTGGAGCGCCTGACCGAGGTCGTGATCGACACGGGATCGAAGCTCGTCGCGATCGGCGACGGCGCGCAGCTTCCCTCGATCGGCGCGGGCGGCATGTTCGATCGACTGGTGCAGCTTGCGCCGAGCGCGCGCCTCTCGAACGTGCTGCGCACGCTCGACCCGGCGGAGCAGCGAGCCTGGGCGGACCTGCGCGCCGGGCGCTCTGACCGCGCGATGGCGCACTACCTCGCAAAGGGCCGGCTGCACATGGCCGACACCCGCGACGAGGCCGTCGAGCACGCCGTGCGCAACTGGGCGAGGCTGACCAAGACGGAGCCGATCGAGCAGGTCGCTCTGATCTCAGACGCCTCAAACCAGGAGATCCACAGGCTGAACGCGCGCGCGCAGCACTACCGCTCAGAGCGCGGCGAACTCGGCGAGCTCGAAGTCCCGGTACCGGGAGTGCACTACGGCATCCGCGAGGGCGACCGCGTGGCGATGATCGACCAGCACCACGAGCCGGGCATGGAGCGCATCGAGAACGGCGAGCGCGGCGAAGTGCTCCACATCACCAACACGGGGGAGGTGCTGATCGAGTTCGATCTCACCGGCCGGCAGCGGACGCTCGCCGGCGAGGGCCTCGCGAGCCTGCGTCTCGGCTACGCCAGCCACATCCACCGTGCACAGGGCGCAACCGTCACCCGCACTCTGGTCGTGACCGGCGGCTGGCAGACCAGCAAGGAGCCGGCCTACGTCGAGGCGTCCCGCGCCCGGCAGGGAACCGACTGGTACGTCGCACGGCAAGACCTCGGCGTCGAAGGCCATGACACCGACAGGATCGATCGTCTCGCCGAGGCGATGAGCCACAGCCACGCCCAAACGCCATCGCTCACGTACCGCGAGCTCGCCGAGCACGAGCACGGGCCGCACCTCACTCACACGATCACGCCGACGCGCACCCCACTGCCCACGATCGCGCGCATCCTCCAGCGCGTGGCTCGCCCCGAGCCCGAGCAGGAGCGCACGCGATGAGCAGCCGCTACATCAAGATCGCGCTAGCTGAGCAGTTCGCCGCCCAGCTCGACGCGCTCGCGGCCAGCAGCGGCGAGCGCGTGGCGACGCTCGCCGGCCAGCTCATCCGCTACGGGCTCTCCGAGGCAGTCAAGGACGGCCGCCTGCCCGAGCCAAAGCCAGCTCGACCAACCGCGCGCCAGACTCCGGGCGGGCGGGCGCGCTGGCTCGAGCCCTACGGCGGCGACCCGGCGTGGCGCGCGGATATGTGGGGGCAGATCGTGGCGCTGCACGGCCGCTTCCCGCAATGCCTCTCTCACCTCAAAGACGAATGGTGGAACCACGAGGCTCACACCGATGCTCTGTGTGCGCTTGCGAT
>Ga0210383_10002080_pt1 | contig 18110 bp, 16 predicted proteins | sample IncBWC14OmetaG_FD_160072 | JGI IMG/M metagenome (GOLD analysis project Ga0210383, IMG submission 160072) | Forest soil microbial communities from Barre Woods Harvard Forest LTER site, Petersham, Massachusetts, United States - Inc-BW-C-14-O ...
CGCCGCCGCGATCGACGGGCATACCACCCGCCGCCTGCCAGAGACCCTGCTCGGCCTGGTCGTGCCGGTCGTGATCATCGTGTACATGCTCAAGTTCTCCAAGAACTACCCCGACCGCGTCACCCACAACGAGCCAGTTGCCCCCGCGCGTCACCGCCGCGCAGACGCTGAAGGTTAGCCAGACGCAGCCGCAACTGGGGGCATCCACTCTGGCCCGGGTACTATGCGCGGGCTGAGAGTGCGGCGATGGTCCTCGGACGCGTGTGCTGGCGGCCGCAGCACAAGCGATGGAGCATAAAGGACCCGCCGACCTCCCTGAATAAGAGTAGTGTGCGTGTCACTGGGCGGGAGCCTGAGGCCAGCGGTGCGAATGACACGCCGAATCACCCGCCGCAAACCCGTGAATACCCGTCCTCGTCACGCCTAGCGAGGATCAGGCCACATGCAACCAGACACCGACGCCCTGCTGACCAACCTCTTCGAAGAAGCCCCGCCGCGTGAGTTCGTGACGGCGATGCGGGGCTATGACCGTCACCAGGTCGACGAGCACATCAGGCAGATCGAAGCCGAAGTTCGGCAGCACCGCGAGCAAGCCCAGGTCATGCAGCGGGAGCTGTCCGAAGCCCAACGCCAGTTCCACGAGGAGGAACGACCTGCCTATACCGGCCTCGGCGCCAGGATCGAGCAGCTACTGCGGCTTGCCGAGGAACAGGCAACCGAGGTGGTCCAGACGGCTCGATCGGAAGCCAACGAGATCAAGGCCACGGCCAAGGTCGATGCCGCAGAGCTGCGGGCTGGCGCCGAGAACGATGCTGCCGAACTGGGCGCGAACGCCAAGCGCGAGACCGACGAACAACAGGCCGCCACCGAGCGCGAGGCCGACTCGATCAGGACTACCGCCCGGCGCGAGGCCGGCGAGCTGACCTCCGCGACCGAGCGCGAGGCCGCCAAGCTCCGTGCTACGGCCGACCACGAGGTCGCGGAGAAGCAGGCCACGGCCGAGGGCGAAATCGCCAAGCTGCGGACAAGCGCCGAGCGCGAGGCCGCCCAGCTGAAGGCGACGGCCAAGCGCGAGCGGGACGAGATCCTCACCACCTCCAAGCGCCAAGCTGACGAGATGCGTAGCCATGCGCAGCGGATCCTGGAGGAGAGCGAGGCCCAGCGGGCCCAGATGGACGCCGAGTTCGAGATCCAGCTCACGACACGCAGGGAACAGGCCGAGCGCCAGGGGGCCGAACGCCTCGCTGCCGCCCAGGCTGCGACGCAGAAACTCGTGTTCGAAGCCGAGCAGCGCGCCTCAACCGCGGAGCAGCGGGCAGCGAAGGCCAGCGCCCAGGCCGACCAGACTGGCCGGGACGCCGACCAGCACGCCAGGCAGCTGGTCGGCAACGCAGAAGAGAACGCCGACCAGATCGCCGGCCAGGCCAAGACCCAGGCCGAGCAGTTGCTCGCCGAGGCCAACGCTGACGCCGAACGCCGCCGCGCCGCTGCCCACCGCGACGTCGACGACCTCACCAGGCAGAGGGACAGCATCGCCAGCCACCTCGCGCAGGTGCGCCAGTTGCTACCAGGCATGAATGCGGTGCAGGCGGCGCAGACGAAACCTGCCATAACCGGTGACTCGGATAAGTAACCCTTCCCCTACCGGCAGTTGCAGTACGAACGGGGCCCCTCACGTTCCGCGTGTGAGGGGCCGGGTTGCTCACTGCCTCATGTGGCCGGGCGGAGCAGCAGGTTGTCGCGGTGTTGCGGGCCGCGAGGCCCGTAGTCGATGTCGGCCCCGTTGTTGCCGCTTTCGATGACCGCGGTAGGAGCGTCGAAAGGATCCATGATCGACTCGATGAAGATCAGGGTGTCGTTCGGCGCGCTGAGGGCCTTCTCCAGGTCCGCGACGGTCTTGACCACGAACGACCGCGCCGTGGTGTCCGGGCGGAACACCTTCGGCAGATCCGCGTAGGCCCAGTTCGCGACGTCGTTGAAGCGCGAGGTCTTGCCCAGGTAGCAGCGCTCGATGAGGTACCCGCCGTTGTTGATCAGGAAGATCACCGGCTTGTAGTCGTGCCGCAGTATGGTCGACACCTCCTGCGCCGTCAGCTGGAACGAGCCGTCGCCCACGAACAGCAGGTGGCGGCGGTCTGGCGCGGCGGTCAGCGTGCCGAGCAGGGATCCGACGCTGTAGCCGATCGAGCCCCAGATGAGCTGCGAGACGAACGTACAGTCCGGCGGGAGGTGCAGCCCGGCGGAAGCATATGAGGTTCCGCCGTCGGCGACGAGCACGTCCCCGGCCCGGATGTAGTCCTGGATAGCCTGCCAGTAGGCAGCCTGAGTGAGCTTGGCCGAGCCGTCGCCACGGGCACCCACCGCCGCCGGCGGCGGCGCGAACCGGGGCGTGGTGCGATTGGTGACTTGGGGAACCGCTTCGGTAACGCCGCGCAGGACCTCCGTCAGTGTCACTGCCTGGTAGTTGTCCTCGCCCACGTCCACGGAGTGCCCGCGGGCGCGGATGGTGTCTGCGGGCAGTGAACCGGTGAAGTCGCCTGTGGTCAGGTCGTTCGGCCGGTAGCCGATGGACAGCAGGCAGTCGCTGGTCTCGATCGCCTCGCGGACGTGCGGCTGGCTGGCCTTGCCATTGTAGAGGCCGAGGTAATGCGGGAACGTCTCGTCGATCACGGCCATGGCCGTGGCGACCACCGCTACCGGCAGCTGCGCCTTCTTGGCCAGCCTCATGATCTCGCCTGCGGCGCCGAACCGGGCGGCGTCCGAGTCCACCAGGATCGCCGGTGATTGGGCGGCGGACAGGCGGCTGGCGATTGCGGCGGTGCACGACCGCAGCCGTTCCGGGTCGCTGGGCGGTTCTTCGAGCACTAGCGGGGCCGCCGGGACCTCGATGTCGAGGTAGGCGATGTCGGACGGCAGCTCCAGGTACACCGGCAGCTTTTCCCGCCAGGCAGTGGTGATCAGCCGGTCGATCTCGGTGACCGCGTTGTACGGCGTCAGCCTGGCCTGCGCGGCGGTCACCTGCGCGTAAGCGCTAAGGAAGCGGTCCCAGGTCCCGTCGGACATCGTGTGGTGCATCCCCAGGCCCCGCTCCATGGATCGCAGCGGTATTGACCCGCAGATGCAGATCACCGGGACGTGCTCGGCATAGGAGCCGGCGACCCCGTTGATCGCGCTCAGCGCGCCTACGGCGTTCGTCACGATCAGCGCGGCCAGCCCGTTCAGCCGCGCGTAGCCGTCCGCCGCGTAGGACGCGTTCAGCTCGTTGCACGTCCCTATCCATTCCAGCGTGCCGGTGTCCTCGAGCTGCTGCAACAGCTCAAGGTTGTAGTCGCCCGGGACACCGAATGCATGGCTGACGCCAGCCTCCTGGATGCGCCGGAGCAGAAACTCTCCCACGGTCATCGTCACGCTCTCGCGCGCGGAACTGACCGTCGAGCGCGCAGCCGTAACTGTCATTTGCCTTCTCCCTTCGAAGCGAGGTTGCTCCATAGGCCGACCTCGCTGATCGCGGGGGGTGACCCGCCATTGAGCGCCTCACTGAACATGACTCAGGGTCGCGCTTCTGGCGGGCGCATCGCACCCGTGTCGTCCCGTGCCGGTACCCGGGTGTGCGGTCCAGGCCGCCCGGGTGCTGGTGCGCCCGGTACTGGTCAGCACCTTGCCTAAATCGCTGGCAAGCAGGTAGAAGTGGTAGCCGTCGGCCGCAGCGGCCGACGGGAATTTCGGCCGAGGTCACGGCAGCGGGACATCCTGGCCGCGGTTGATCACGGCTGAGCGGAATACGGCTTGTTCCTCGCGGCTTGACCGGGTCGAAGCGGCTGAAGATCGGGACACGGTAGACCGGCTGGGGAGCAGGGGGCCTGTCGAGGCCATGGATGGCAGCGACGTGCGTGAGCAGCCCAGGGCGTCATGGCCTGAGGGCGGCCCGGCGTTCGATCTTCTCGAGTCGAAGCTCTGGGGTCCCCCGATGCGGGCTGGGACGGTTCGCCGGTCGTCGCTTGTCGAGCGGCTGGTGCGAGATGACGTCCCTCCGATCGTGTCGGTGGTGGCCCCGGCGGGCTACGGAAAGACGACGCTGCTGGCGCAGTGGGCGGAGCGGGACGGCAAAGAGTTCGCGTGGGTGTCGCTGGATGAGAAGGACAACGATCCGAAGGTGCTCTTCACCTACGTCGCTCAGGCACTCGACGCGGTGCAGCCGGTAGACCAGCGAGTGTTCGATGCGCTGAGTTCGCCGGCCAGCTCGGTACCAGGGTCGGTCGTGCCGCGCCTGGGGACGGCGTTCGCGGCTATGACCACACCGGTGGTGCTGGTCCTGGATGACGTGCATCTGGTGCGCAATTCCGAGTGCCGGGCGGCGCTGTCGGTACTAGCCGATCATGTGCCAGACGGTTCTCGGCTGGTGCTCGCCGGGCGTGACGAGCCGCCGGTGCAGATCGCCCGGCTGCGCGCGGAAGGCCGGGTCTTGGAGATCGGTCTGGGTGACCTGTCGCTGACGCGCCACGAGGCGGCATTCCTGCTGCGTACGGCCGAGGTGACGCTCGGTGAGGATGACGTGGCCGAGCTGCACCGACGGACCGAGGGATGGCCAGTCGGGCTGTACCTGGCGGCGCTGTACCTGCGGGAGGGCGGTTCGCTGGCGCGGGCAGCGCTGTCTTTCGGCGGGGACGATCGGCTGGTAAGCGAGTACCTGGAGTCGGAGTTCCTGGAGCGGATCTCGCAGAAGCAGCGAGTGTTCCTGATGCGTGCCGCGGTGCTGGAGCGCATGTCCGGGCCTTTGTGCGAGGCGGTGCTGGACCTGCCCGGGGCGGCCGCGGCGCTGACCAACCTAGCTCAGTCGAACCTGCTGCTGGTGCCGCTGGACCAGCGGGGCCAGTGGTACCGCTATCACCACTTGTTCCGTGACATGCTCCAGGCTGAGCTGGAACGCCACGAGCCGGACCTGATCCCCGTCCTGCGGCGCCGGGCGGCCAGCTGGTGCCTGCACAACGGGCTGCTTGAGGAAGCGCTGGAGTACTCCATGGCCGCCGGGGACGTCGACGCGGCAGCTCGCCTGGTAGAACGGCTCGGAGTGCCGACCCACCGGCAGGGCCGGTCCACCACGCTCCAGCGGTGGTTCGGGTGGCTGCACGACCAAGGCGGGATGGACGGACACCCGATGGTCGCTGTGCTGGCCGCGCTGTTCTTCGCGATGATGGGACGACCGGCCGAAGCTGAGCGGTGGGCTGATGCCGTCGATCGCTGGCAGTACGGGGACACTGCGCAGCCGAATGATCCGCACGCCGAAGCGCACGCCGCCATACTCCGCGCGCTCATGTGCCGCAGCGGGGTGGAACAGGTGCTGGCCGACGCGGCCGACGCGGTACACAGGTGTGCCCAGGAGAACATCCTGACACCAGCACCAGCGCTCTACCGGGGACTCGGCCTGGTTCTTCTCGGTGACCTCGATGGCGCCGACGAATCCTTCGCAGATGCGGTAAGCGCGGGGGAACAGGCGGGCGCGCATGAAACGCTCGCCGTCGCGCTATGCGAACGATCGCTAGTGGCGGCGGCGCGCGCAGACTGGAGCCGCGCCGGATTCCTGGCCTCGGAGGCGCGCGCCGTGCTGCACCGTGCCCGGATCGAGGAGAGCTACGCAACACCTCTGGTCTGCGCCGTGCAAGCCCACGTGGCGCTGCGCCGCAACGACATCACGGCGGCGCGCCAGGAACTGGTCGGCGCGCAGCGCCTGCGGCACCTCTTGACCTACGCGATGCCGCAGTTCGCCGTCCAGGCCCGGATCCACCTGGTCAGCGCCCATCTCGCGCTCGGTGACCTGGCCGGGGCCAAGACCCTCATGCAGGAGATCGACGAACTGCTCAGCCGGCGTCCGGGTCTGGGAATCCTGGCCGACGAGGCTCACGCGCTCCGGACGCGGCTCGCAAGGCAGCGCGCCGAGGGCGTCCCCGCGGCATCGGCGCTGACCGCCGCCGAACTGCGCCTACTGCCCATGCTGTCCACGCATCTGTCGCTTCCCGAGATCGCCAGTGAGCTGTTCCTGTCACCGAACACCGTCAAGTCACAAGCGGTGTCGATCTACCGCAAGCTCGGCGTCGCCTCGCGCAGCCAGGCAGTCGCCCGGTCCCGTGAGCTGACCCTGCTGCAGGGTGATCACGCCACGATGGTGGTCATCCCTCCGCGCTCACGCTAGAACTCGGCCGGTCCGTCCCCACGGTCGCCAGGGACATCTACTGGTGCGGCAGGTACTGGTGCGGCAGGCCCGCGCGAGGGACGATCGTGAGGCAGTACCAACAATTCCGCTGGCGCGGGATGGGTCGTTGGCCAGGCCAGGCCAGAGCCGGCCGGTGCGGCCGTGTGCCTTCGTCAGCCAGTCCAGGAGGTGGGACCTATGCCCAGCGAAACTGAGATCCGTCCCTTCCGGGTCGACATGCCCGAAGAAGCGATCGCCGACCTTCAGCGGCGCATCGCCGCGACACGGTGGCCCTCCGGGGAGCTGGTCGCGGACCGGTCCCAAGGCGTGCAGCTGGCGACGATCCGGGAGCTCGCCCGCTACTGGGCGACCGATTATGACTGGCGCGCGTGCGAGGCCAGACTGAACGCGTTGCCGCAGTTCACGACCGAGATCGACGGAGAGGACATCCACTTCATCCACGTGCGGTCACCGCACGCGGACGCGCTGCCGCTGATCATCACGCACGGCTGGCCCGGCTCGATCATCGAGATGCTCGGGGTCATCGGCCCGCTCACCGACCCGACCGCGCACGGCGGCTCCGCCGGGGACGCGTTCGACCTCGTGGTGCCGTCCATACCCGGCTACGGATTCTCCGCTGAGCCGACCGAGACGGGCTGGAACGTGGGCCGCGTCGCGGGGGCCTGGGCGGAGCTGATGCGCCGCCTGGGCTACACCCGCTACGTCGCCCAGGGCGGCGACGTGGGCGCGGCCGTCACCGACGCGATGGGCCGTCAGGCGCCCCAGGGGCTGCTCGGCATCCACATGAACCTGCTCCTGGCGGGGCTGGGCGGCGGCTACCCGTCGGCGGACCCGTCCGCCGAGGAACGCGCGGCGCTCGACGCGGTCACCACCTTCAGGACGAGCGGCAACGGCTACCTGATCGAGCAGAACACGCGGCCGCAGACGATCGGCTACGCCCTGCTGGATTCACCGGTAGCCCTGGCGGCCTGGATGCTTGACCACGACACCGACGCCTACTACAAGATCTCTCGCGCCTTTGTCGACAAGCAGCCCTCGGGCGGCCTGACCCGGGACCACATCCTCGACAACGTCACGCTGTACTGGCTGACCGGCACCGGCGCCTCGGCGGCCCGATCGTACTGGGAGAACACACAAGCCGCAGCCCACGCGGCCGGGCAGCCTCGCCCGGAGGTCAAGCTCCCGGTCGGCTTCACCACGTTCCCCGGCGAGATCTTCCGCGCCCCGCGCAGCTGGGCCGAGAAGTCCTACCCCACCCTCACCTACTTCCACGAGGCCGCCAAGGGCGGCCACTTCGCCGCCTGGGAAGAACCCGAGCTGTTCACGACCGAGATCCGGGCGGCGTTCGGCCCGCTGCGCTAACGGCAGCCCGCAGCCGGGATTGAGGGTGACCACCTGGTCCCAGTACCAAGCCGATCTGGGGCTACGACGCGAAGATCCTGGCCTGGGACCTGAGCGTGCACCCCGCTGGCGGCCGGGCCGTGTCGTGTGTCGCGGCGCAGGCCCGGCTGGCCGAGCGCGGGGTTCCCCTGCGCCCGGCCACTCACGCCGGCGGCCGGTGCCGGTTCGCTGGCTGTGCACGCGGAAGAGTTCCGGCCCGGCGGCGAGGTGCTGCACGGGGACGCGCCGGACGTGGCCGTGCGCTACGCGGAGGTGTTCGCCTGGCTGATGACCGAACTGGCCGGCGTGGCCGTCGCGCCGCTGCTGCCGAATCCGCCCTGGGTGCGGCGGGACCACACCGATTCCGGGGTGTGGCCGGCGATCGACTGCCTCGATAACCGCGACCACCCCGGTGGGAGGCGATGCGCTCCGGGCGCAAGCAGCCGAGCGCCTCCGCCGGGCTAATGCCTAGCACTAGCGTGCGAGTCCAGCGAACGCCCTGCCCGGCAGGAACGTCTGGGCCCTGGCCGGACTGAAAGGCCACCTCGCCAACCTCGCCGCCTGCCCTGACGGCACGCCCGTCACCGATGACTTCGTGATCGGTCCCGGCCAGCGCCACGGGAACGGGCAGCAGGGCATAAGCGGCGAAGGCTCGCACACGGGATTGCCGCCCTGGGCGGGCCCCCGACCCGTTCGCGGATGACGCCGCCCGGCGTGCGCTGGCAAGCGTGCAGCCACGCGGTCGCCGTCGGCGGCCAGCTGGTCGTGCTGCTTCGCAAGCCCTGGTAGCGGAAGTCGGTGATCCAGCCGACCGACAGGACCCCGATCAACGCCGCGACCGCGGCGACGGTCCGCAGCCTCTGCTGCCCGTGGCAGATGAACGAGCCGACCGCAACCACTGCGGCGGCCTCGATGAGGAAGATGGGAAGCGCGGTATACCGGGAACCGGACTCGAAGTTCTCCGCGACCGGGCTGGTCGTCACCGCCGACCTCAGGGTCGCGCCGAACGCGGCGGACAGGAAACTGGTTATCAGGGCGGCCACCACGAACACCCGGGCTTGCCCGCGCTGGGTGAGCAGGGCCCACCCGAAGAAGGCCGCGAGGATTGCGCCGATGATCAGCGTGGCGCCGTTTCGCCCGGCGAAAGCCTGCAGCCGCCAGGCCAGGTGCCAGCCGAGCGCGGGCAGCACCACTTCGTGCCCGTAGAAGGCGAGCACCGGGCCCGGTGCGGCCGGGTGAGCCGCCCGGGACTGGGCGCTGCCCAAGTTGGTCACGACGTAGGGAACCTGCAGCAGGCAGCCGGCTGCCCAGCCCGCGGTCACCGCGTGCTCGCGCAGCCGGGGCAACGCGATGACCCGGGCCAGCAGCAACGGCGCGAAGACGACGCTCATCGTGGTGGAAGCGGCCGTGAGGAAGCCGACGGCCGCCGCGCCGGCCATCCCCGCGCGCGTCCCCGGGCGCCACAGCACGGCCCAGAACAGCGCGAACAGCAGGTACCAGGGGCTGTTGACGCTACTGTCGGCGATCTCCAGCGGCGCGACGGGCAGCAGCACCACGGCGAGAGCGAGTACGACTCGCAGCACCGCGGACCGGACATGTCCCGCGCTCGCATGGAAGATGAACAGCGCGCATCCGGTCGTGACCAGCGCCCCGCTGATCGCGAAGGCGGCCGCCGCGTCGCGCAGCGGCAGATAGACCACGAACTGAGCGATCAGCCGCGGGACAAGCTGAAGGTACCCCGCGGCCGGGACCAGCAGGTGCCAGGGGTGCTGCAGCGCCTGAACCAGGAAGATACTGAGGTCCTCGGCATAGATACTGTCCCAGGCCGGGACCGGGCCCGCGACGCGCACCAGCATCACCAGGACCCCCAGGGGGACCGCGGCGGCCAGGAGGAGGACGGACAGGCTGCGCGGCACGCGCAGGGGCTCCGGCTCCGCGGGCTCAGGGAACAGCTCGCGGAGCACCCCGACGGCACGCAGCGCGAGCGACGGGCGCTGCGGGCGAGCCTGCTGCCGTGATGGAGCCTGTCCAGGCACCTGGGACGGGTGGCGCTGAGGGGTCACTAAACGAAGCGCCTTCCGTTACGTCGGCGCCATAGATGTGCAGGAACCCTATCACTGACGTGGCGGGCGGTTAGGCGCTCAACATTGACCGATGTCCCGCGGAGGCGGGTCACAGTGATCTGGCCGTGGCCTTGTTGCGGACGCCGGGATGTGCACCCGCGCTTGTCTGTACTAGGTGAGCTCGGGGCCGCCGTACTGGTGATACTGGATTTTCTGCATCATGACTCGGGCTGGAAGTAGTGACCCTGGCCGAGGTCGTCGAGTAGCCCGGGATGGGCTGGCTGCCAGCCGAGCAGTTCTCGGGTCAGCGCGCTGGAGGCGGGGTTGTCGAGGGAGACGAACATCGCGAGGAACCCGAAGTAGCCTTCTGCCTCCTCTGGCGGGATGCTGACGGCCGGCACGCCCAGGTGGCGGCCGATGGCCGCGGCGATCTCCCGGAACGGCACGCCTTCGTCGGCCACGGCATGCAGCCGCGACCCGGCCGGCGCTGCCTCGACCGCCAGCCGGAGCAGGCGCGCCGCGTCCAGCGTGTGAACCGCGGGCCAGCGGTTCGACCCGTCACCGGCGTAACCCGCCCTGCCCTTGGCGCGGGCGATGCCGATCAGGGCCGGGATATAGCCGCGGTGATCGAGCGAGCTGTGCACGGTCGGCGGCAGGCGCACCACCGACGACCGGACCCCGCGCCCGGCGAGGGCGAGCACCGCGTTTTCCCCGTCGGCTGGCCGAGGCTGAGCGCACGCTGCGGGAACAGGGCATCGACCAGCTGTCGCTGCGTGACCTCGCACGCCAGGCGGGGGTCAGCCACGCCGCGCCGCGTCGCCACTTCGCCGACCGCCAGGCGCTGCTGGACGCCCTCGCCGAAGCCGGATTCCTGCGCTTGGACGAGGAGGTGCGCACGGCAATCGGAACCGGCGGAGACGACTACAAGACGCGGCTGCGGGCGGCCGCGACTGCGTACATACGTTTCGCGACGGAGGACGCCGCCCTGCTCGAGCTGATGTATGTCGTCAAGCGCGGCCAGCACTCCGCGGAGCTGGAAGACGCGTTCGGCCGCCTGCTCACCATGTTCGATGACCTGATCCGCCAGGGGCAACACGCAGGCGAGCTACAGCCAGACGACCCCGACCGGGTCCGCCTGCTGCTCCTCGCCGCCATCCAGGGCATCGCCGCACTCGTCACCTCGGGCAGCGTCAACGCCGGGCAGACAGACGAACTCATCGCGGACACGGTCGAACTATTCGCCCACGGCCCGCGCTGAGCCGCGGTCCGCTCCTGATCAGGGCGTCTGACATTTGTCACGGGGAATTACGTAGACGGCGGCACTACAGGGCGAATCCGCGGCACCGGATCCTCGTGCTATGGCTACTGGCAATGCTTCTGGCAAAGGAATTGTCCTTTCCCGCCTGTCCAAGGCTTACGGCCAGGTGCGCGCCGTCCGCTCACTCGACCTGGCGATCGCGCCCGGGGAGACGGTGGCGCTGCTCGGCCCCAACGGCGCCGGCAAGAGCACGACCATCGACATGGTGCTGGGCCTCAGCAGGCCTGATTCGGGCAGCATCTCTTTGTTCGGCATGTCGCCCCCGGCCGCGGTCGCGGCGGGGGTCATTGGCGGGATGCTCCAGACGGGCTCGCTGGTCGAGTACCTCAGCGTCCGGGAACTCGTCACCATGGTCGCCTCCCTCTACCCGCGGCCGCTCGAGGTGGACCGGGTACTGCGGCTGACCGGGGCCGCGGAGTTCGCCGGCCGCCGGACGAACAAGCTGTCCGGCGGCCAGGCGCAGCGGGTCCGCTTCGCCATCGCGCTGGTCGCGAACCCGGATCTGCTGGTGCTCGACGAGCCCACCGCCGCTGTTGATGTCGAAGGGCGGCGGGCGTTCTGGGCCGCGATGCGGGAGGTCGCGGCGGAGGGCAAGACCGTGATCTTCGCGACCCACTATCTGGAGGAGGCCGACGCCTACGCCGACCGGATCGTCCTGCTCGCGCGGGGCCGGATCGTGGCGGACGGTCCCGCGACCGAGATCAAGGCCAGGGTGAGCGGCCGGACGATCCGCGCCACGCTGCCCGGCGCCGATGCCGCCCGGCTCACCGCGCTGCCCGGCGTGCTGAACGCCAGCCTGCGGGGCGACGCGGTGACCCTGTCCTGCGCTGACTCGGACGCGGCGCTTCGCGCGCTGCTCGGCCAGTTCCCCGCGGCCCGCGACATCGAGGTGCTCGGCGCCGGCATCGAGGAGGCGTTCATGGCCCTCACCGCGGACGAAAACGACGAAAACCACGAGACGACACCTCTGATTCAAGGACTGATCCGATGACTAGCACCGTTTATGTGCGCTACGAGGTCCTGCGCAACTTCCGTAACTGGAGATTCTTCTTCCTGGCGCTGGCGTTCCCGCTCGTGCTGTACTTCATCGTCGGGACGGCGAACCGGCACGCCCGCTTCGACGGCACCACCTTCACGCTGTACTTCATGGTCGCCATGGCCACGCTGGGCACCATGGCCGGCGTCCTGGGGAGCGCGGCGATCATCGCGGCCGAACGCTCGTCCGGATGGACCCGCCAGATGCGGATCACGCCGCTCGGTACCGGCGCGTATTTCGGCGCGAAGGTGCTCAACGCCTACCTCAGGGCGCTGCTGACCATCGCGCTGATGTGCCTGGCGGGGACCGCGCTCGGGGTGCGGCTGTCGGCCACCGAGTGGCTGACCCTGATCGGCCTCCTGCTGGTCGGTCTCATCCCGTTCGCCGTGCTCGGCATCCTGCTCGGGCACCTGATCGGCCCCGATTCAAGCGCGCTCGCCGTGGGCGGCATCGTCACCCTGTTCGCCCTGCTTGGCGGCGTGTACGGGTTCCAGATCGCGACATCGGGCCCGATATTCGCCGTCATCAAGGCGCTCCCGTCGTACTGGCTGGTGCAGGCGGGAAAGACCGCGCTCGGTCACGGCGCCTGGCCGGCCGAGGGATGGATCGTGATCGCCGCCTGGACCGCCGTTCTCACCGTGATCGCCGTATTCGTCTATCAGCGTGCCGGGAGCCAGACCTCATGAAAACCGTGAACATGGACGTGACCGTCGACGCGCCCATGCCCGAAGCGCAGGGCCGGATCCTCGACCGGGTCGACCACCGGTTGCGCTCGGTGGGCTTCACCGGGCGCCCCCTGGACGGCGCGCTGGTGTACCGACCGAAATTTATCGGCCTTCCCTTGGTCTGGCTGGTCCGCCGTCTCCAGAATGAACACGTGGCCTTCACCTTCACCGAGCAGGGACTGGTCACGGACGTGCGGGCGGCCGGCCGGCTCCGCGACCGCGCCCGCGCCGAGGTCACCGAGGCGCTCGGCGGCCGCTAGCAGCCAACCCCTGGAGTTGACGAAGTGAACGCGGCAGCCGGGCAGGCAACGGGCCCGCGGGCGCAGGCCCGCGGCTGGCGCCTGCTCGCCACCCGCGCGATCCTCCTCGCCTACCTGACCTTCGTCGTCACCGCAGTGGGGAACGACTCGCGGGGCGCGAGCGCCGTCGCCGGCTATGTGATCGTCGCCGCGTTCGCCGTGGGCTGGCTCTTTGTCCCGCTGCCCGTCGTGCTGGGGATCTCCCAGGTGCCCGGGTACCGGTTCTGGATCGTTTACGCCGTCCTCACCGCGCTGCTCGTAGCGGAACTGCCGTTCGCGCACGCCCAGGCGTTCGTCATGGCCGTGTTCCTCTCGATCCTCATCGCGGCCCGGCTCGGGACCCGTGCGGTGCCGGTCGTGCTCGCGCTGGCGGTGGCGGCGCTGGTGGTCCCGGTCGCGGTTCCGTCCTGGCACGTGAGCCTGGGCGCCGCATGGGACGACGTCACCCCGATCGCGATCCCGGTCGTGGCGCTGATGACGTTCGCGGTCCACCAGTCGCTGGCCAGCAGCCACGCGCTGGCCGAGGCGCGCGCCGAGCTCGCGTCCCTGGCGGCGGAGCAGGAACGCTTCAGGATCGCCCGCGACCTGCACGACCTGCTGGGTCACTCGCTGACGACGATCACGGTGAAGGCGGGTCTGGCCGCCCGGATCGGGCAGGCCGATCAGGCCCGCGCGATCCAGGAGATGACCGAGGTGGAGGCCCTGGCCCGGCAGGCGCTCGGCGAGGTGCGCGCCGCCGTGGCCAGCTACCGTGAGGTGACGCTCGCCGGGGAGCTCGCCACCGGGCGGCAGCTGCTGCGGGCGGCGGGCATCACCGCCGACCTGCCCCGGGCCGTGGACGACGTCGACCCCGCCCACCGGGAACTGTTCGGCTGGGTCGTGCGCGAGGGGCTCACCAACATCGTCCGGCATTCCCGCGCCCGCTCGTGCGCCGTCCGCCTGTCCCCGTCCTCGATCGAGATCACCGACGACGGCATAGGCAGCAGCGCACCGCCGGGGAACGGGCTGACCGGGCTGCGCGAGCGGGTCGCCGCGGCCGGCGGCAGCATCGAGGCCGGCCCTGGGCAACCGGCGGGATGGCGGCTGCGGGTCTGCCTGTCACCGGGGGCAGCCGCGTGACCATCCGCCTGCTGATCGCCGACGACCAGGAGCTCTTCCGCAGCGCGCTGGCCGCGCTGCTCGCCCTGCAGGAGGACTTCGAGGTCGTGGCGTCGGTCGGCCGGGGTGACGAGGTGGCCGCCGCGGCCCGGGACCACCATCCGGATATCGCGCTGCTCGACATCGACATGCCGGGAATCGACGGCCTGGCCGCCGCCGCCGTCCTGGCCCAGGAAGTGCCGCGGTGCCGTTCCCTCATCCTCACCACGTTCGGCCGTCCCGGCTACCTGCGGCGGGCGATGGAATCCGGCGCCTACGGGTTCATCGTCAAGGACGCGCCCGCCGAGCAGCTCGCCGACGCGATCCGGCGGGTCATGGCGGGCGAACGGGTAGTCGACCCGGCGCTGGCCGCGGCGACGCTCGCGGGCGGCATCTCCCCGCTGACCGCTCGGGAACGCGACGTGCTGGCCGCCGCCCGCCCCGGCACGACCGTGGCCGACATCGCGGGCAAACTGGTCCTGTCCGAAGGGACCGTCCGCAACTACCTGTCGGCCGCCATGGCCAAGGTCGGGGCGCGCAACCGCGCCGAAGCCGTCCGCATCGCCGACGAACGGGGCTGGCTGTAAAGAGCTCCGGCAGCACACAGATTAGCGTCGCGCACCGGACCCGGAGCTGATGGCTGCTTCAGATCAGGCGGGCGTGCGCGGCCAGTGCGGCTTACTGGAGTCCGAAGAATCTGCGCACGCGCGCGGACTTGCGGGCCAGGACCCGGAAAAGCGGGAGCGAGAACACGACCTGAGAAATGCTTCCGTACCGCTCGAAGATGGCCGCGTTCAGCTCCATGGCAAGCACGATTGCTCTGCCGAGAATGAAGAACCATCCCAGCGTCACTATGGTCGTGCCGATCGCTCCGTAGAGCTGGCTGGCGCGGTCGAGCCGGTCCGGGAGATAGAACTCACTGATTGCGTGCATGACCGTGATGGTCAGGGCCACGAGCAAGGATCCTGGCAGCAGCGCTCCCGGGTCAGGGGTGGCACGCGGCAGCATCATCGAGACGCCCAGCCACGCCAGCCCGTAGATCACCAGGGCCGGGACAAACGTAAGGCCCGCAACTTCCAGTCCCAGGTCTTCCCGGATCCGGTTCACGAGAATGGCGATCACGGCTATGCCGCAGATCAGGCCGGCAATCACGCCCACCGTCCGCAACGAAGCCCGGGACCCTGACAGCGGCAGCCGCCACGCGGCCGCACTCGCCACGTGCAGGACCCTGCTCAACGAGCGGCCTGCCGTCAGCACCCCGAACAGGCCGAACAGCAACGCCAACCATCGCGTGAACCCGGGTTGGTGAAAAGCGTCGCTGATCTCCTTCCCGAGGCTGCCGTATATGCCAGCGGTCTTGCTGGCGGCGCGGACATTGAAGAAGTCTGAGGCGAACCCGGCGATGCCGACCACCAGGAGCAGCAGGGGCACGAAAAACAGGAACAGGCGAAACGCGATCGCGCTGCCCATGACCGCTCCGGCCGATTCCCGATCTCGCCTGTAGGTCCCGGCGATGACATCGACCACGGGAAGGTGCTCATACCGTGCCAGCCGCCGCCGGGCTGGGCTCAGGCGCGTCTGGGTCGCTTTGGCCAGCCTCCGGAACGCGGTGAGGTCACGGCCGGCTTCACCGGCGCGCTGTTCATCACGGTCGTCGGTCGTCCTGCCCGGCTCGGGCATCTCGCGCCATCCACAATCTCGCGGTCGCCCGCCCGAGTTGGGCTCGCACCTAGGCGGGCCTTCAGGTAAGGGTCTCACGTGACCGGCCGGGCAGGGGACCGCGCGTCGGGTCCGGTACGGGACGATGCGGCCGCTCGGGACGGTGCGATCAGCCGGCTCCACTCGAAAGAGCCTTCGGGCCCGGGCTCATCAGCGCAGAACACGATCTCCGGGCCGGCCGCGGGGGTGATCTCATCCGGCGACATCGGCTGAGCCTCGTGCCGTGCTGGCGCGCGCAGGTTATCCTGGCCGGACCGGCGCACCGCTCCCGGTGCTCGGCCCCCGGACGCCGTTAAGACCGCGCTGCTCCCGGCACGTCCCGGCGCTCCAGGTGCCAGTTCCGCCAGCCATGCCCGTCGAATGGTGGTGCCGATTCCTGATGCCCGCTGCCGCGTCCTCACATGATTTCTGGCAGGACTTCCTGCGGGCCGGCGACCCGGTCCTCAGCGCGCCCAGCTACCAGGCCGGCTACCCGGCGCGGCTGGCCGACGGCCGCCATCTGCTCCTGCCCATACGGGTGCTGCCGGGAGACGGTACGCGGGCGGTCGCGTCGCTGATCACCAATCAGGCCAGCTTCCGCGTACTCGACGCGATCGCCGACGTGCTTACCGCCCAGGTGGCGCAGCTCGACGCCGAAGTCGTGATCGGAGTGCCGACCCTGGGCCTCCCCCTCGCAGAGGGCGTGGCGCGCCGGCTGGGGCATCCCGGCATGGTCGCGCTCAGCACGTCGCGCAAATTCTGGTACGACGAGGGCCTGTCCGAGCCGCTGTCCTCGATAACCAGCCCGCAGCAGGGCAAGCGGGTTTACCTCGATCCCAGGTCGCTCGCCCTGCTCGACGGCCGCCGCATCCTGCTGGTCGACGACGTGCTGAGCACGGGAACGTCATTGTCGGCCGTGCTCCGGCTGCTGGTTAAGGCTGGGCGGCCGCCGACCGCGATAGGCGTGGCCATGACCCAGACGCAGGCGTGGCGGGCGGTCCTCGGCCGGATCGACAGCCGCTGGCCGACCGTGGTCCGGTCGGCCATGAGCACCCCACTGCTCGTCCGGCACGAGGACGGCGGGTGGCGGCCAGAAGCCGTCACCGCGGTCCGGGTAACGGACGCATAGCACCAGCGGACGGAACCCGCCTCATTGTCCGGTGCCTGAGATCCCGGCCCCCAGATCCCGGTTCCTGACCGCATTATGCTGATTTACCGTGCAGGATGCCCTCTTCGCGGACCCGCGGCTGGCCAGGATTTATGACGTGTGGGAAGGGGAGCGCATTGACCTGCCCAATTACCTGGCGATTGTGGCTGAGCTCGGCGCGCGCAGCGTGCTTGATGTCGGCTGCGGGACGGGTAACTGGGCGAGCATGCTCGCCGAACGCGGCTTTGAGGTCGTCGGGCTGGACCCGGCAGCGGCGTCACTGGATGTCGCCAGGGCCAAGCCAGGCGCGCAGCGGGTGCGATGGATCCATGGCGACGTGACGAGCCTGCCGGCCCTCGCGGTCGACCTGGCCACAATGACCGGCAACGTCAGCAACGTGTTCCTCACCCAGCGGGAGTGGCTAACGACGCTGGGCGGTGTCCATGCGGCGCTCCGCCCCGGCGGCTACCTGGTGTTCGAGTCCGTGGACCCGGCCGGCCAGCCGTGGCTGAACTGGAACCGCGAGACTACCTATGTCAGGCGCGAGTCTGCTGACGTGGGTGTGTTCGAGAGCTGGCTCGAGGTGACCCGGGTAGACGGCGACCTGGTGAGCGCCCGACGGACTTACGTTTTCGCGGTCGACGGGGCAACGCTGACCTCGGAGGGCATCCGGCGCTACCCGCCGCGTTCGGTGATCGAGGATTCGCTCATCTCAGCGGGCTACGAGCTGACAGATGTCCGCGGCGCGCCAGAGCGTCCCGGCCTCGAATTGGTCTTCATCGCCCGCAAGCCCGCCTCGACCTCGTAGCGGCCGCCCGACAGGGCCGTGTGACTGCGTGCCGGACCTGGCTACGCCTCAGGCCTGCGCTGGCCGACGATCTCGGCGAGTCCCGTCGGCGCTTGGTCCCTGGCTGACCGTTCCTTATCGCTCGGGATCTCGCAGTGAGGTCGGGGACACGAGCGGCTGGAGCAGGTCATCATCGCCGATGTCTGGCGACCGCCGGGCGATCCCGGCCAGGAGGTCAGCTACTTGAACCCGCGGATCGTCCCGGGAGTCAACTGTCACCAGCCCGGCCAGCGGTGACACCCGGCCCGGCGC
>Ga0210383_10002084_pt1 | contig 18106 bp, 13 predicted proteins | sample IncBWC14OmetaG_FD_160072 | JGI IMG/M metagenome (GOLD analysis project Ga0210383, IMG submission 160072) | Forest soil microbial communities from Barre Woods Harvard Forest LTER site, Petersham, Massachusetts, United States - Inc-BW-C-14-O ...
CAAGTTTGACTCACGCATCTACCGGTGATTCGCCAGTGAAGGTAGTCGATTTGTAGCTCACTTTCTTCCCCAGCAACGAGCCAATTACCATGGCTAGGCCCGCGAGAGTGAACGAGCCAAGCCCTGCATAGCTGGCGGGGACTTTGAAAAAGAAAAATGCGACGGCGCCAATTGCGCCTGTAATCATGGCGCAATATCCCCCTTGGGTATTGGCCCGCTTCCAGAATAGTCCGCCGATTACCGCGGCGAAGCCTCCCGCCAGGAAGATGGAAGCGGTGATGTTCAGATAAAAATAGGTAGGGCCGGGGAGGGTATACCAGATCCCCCAGAACAGTACGAATAGGCTCACGAAGACGTTGGCGATACGGTTTAGCAAGACCTTGGATCGTGAGCTGAGTGGGCGTTTGCGGAGGGGTAGGATGATGTCCTGTGCTATGACCGAACTCCATCCCAACAAATAAGAACTGTTGACCGACATCGTAGCTGCAAGCATGCCGGAAACGACCAGTCCCAGAATTCCCGAGGGAAGAATCTGAGTCAACATCAACGGCATGGCTTGCAAGGGATTTACATTGGGGGCCAACATGGCCAGAGCTGCGATGCCCCAAAGCATCGGCATCATTCCTCGACCCAGGAAGATCAGGCCCGTCCAGAAAAAAACTTTCTTGCTTGTTTCCGGGTCGCGCGTGGAAAAGGTTCTCATTGCGGTGGTCTGCCAGCAGGTGTCCACCGCCATCCAAAGCAGAACCTGAAAAATAATGTAGGCCCATCCGTAGGAAGGGTTGGTGAAAGGATTGAAGCCTTGCGGTCCCATGGTCTTCCACACGGTAGCGCTCATGTGTCCCCATCCGACGACCTTAATGGAATAAAGTGTGATCAGTACGGTGCCGAGGCTGAGGGCTAGAAATTGCAAAAAATCCGTGATGACGATCGAAACCATGCCACCCAAGACGGTATAGGCGAGCTCAAGTAGAAGGATGCAAGTCATGGTGATCTTGAGGTGGTCTAAAGGGATGCCGGTGATGATGGCGAGGAACGTGCCTTCGACTTTAAGGAACACGCCCGTGTTCAGGACGCCTCCTGTTGCCACCAGAATCCCGGTAAGTACACGAAGATTCTTGCTGTACCTCACTTCAAAGAATTCCGGAACAGTCATCAAACCGAGGGCGCGAAGCTTGCTGATAATGAAGCCAGTCCGGCCGATGAAGATCATCACCAGCCCAGCAATCAGTCCGTTGACAAAAGAGGCGAAACCAGTTCTGTATCCCAGTTCCGCGTAATACATAAAAGTGATCGTGCCTATCTCTGTGGCAGCCAGCGTGGCTGTGCCGATGAACGTGCCGAGCTGGCGCCCGGCGACCAGATAATCAGAAAGTCCACCAACGAACTTCTTCCCGTAGGAGCCCGCCGCCAGCGTGCCTGCGAGATAAACAACAACGATAATCCAATCTAGGAGATGGAAATGCACAAACCCTCAGACCTAGGAACGGAGCTCCGGCAAGAAATCGGCGATATCGAGGCGGGCAGTTTCAGATCACCCCGCCGTTACCTATCAACGTATTCTCAAAGAAGTTGTCTCCGATAACCGAGGGCATCGAGACTTCCAATAGAAGCGCCGGGCCGACGCCCGTGAAAGAGTGCCCGGTACCGGGCGGGATCGCAAGCGACGCACCTTCCGGCATTAGGAGCTCTTCGGTTCCCAGTTTTACGCGCAGAGTTCCTTTCACAACAAAAAACGTCTCATGTTTTTTCCGGTGATGATGATAGGGACAAGTTTGGCCGTCGAAGACAAAAAGGAATTTGCCGCAGTAGCCGAAGCTTGTTTCATTGGCGATCCAGAATTCGGTCTCGCCCGTCTCCTGGAAACGATGGAGGCCAAAATGAAGCGGCAATGGGGTAACGGATGGCATCGTCAAACGCCACTCCCCCATTTGTTTTTGGATCTCTTCGAGTGCCTTTTGACGCTCGGAATCATGCAATTCTATGGCTTCAAACTCTGACATCCTCCGCTCCCTTCCCGATATTGCGTGGATCGTTCGTCACTAGTGCCTTTTGGGGCTTCTGTGGAAGAAGCCGAGTTCCCGATTCCCGAGGTAGAAGGATTGGGCTGAATCACAACTTTGACTGCCCGGCCGCTTTGCAAGGCGGCCAGCGCGTCGTTAAACTGCGGTAAAGGATAAGTTGCAGAAGAGACGAGAGGTCGAAAGATAGACGCATGTCGCCGGACCGTATCCACCGCCGAAGGAAACGTGTGGAGAATGGCCTTTGATCCGCGGACGGTGATTTCACGTTCATAGATGCGGTAAGGAAACACGCTTGCTCTTGCGCTTGGAGCGGACACTCCAAAGATCAACATCGTGCCGCCATGCGCCGTATGCTCGACTGCGGTTTCGATCGCCACTGGGTCGCCCGTTGCGTCGATGACGAGTTCCGCTTCCTGTTTATCCAGCGCTTCAGGGTGGATGATGGTTGCCGGCAACAATTTGCGCGCGATCTTTGCGCGCTCGGCGTTCGTTTCCACGACAAGGATCGGTCCCACTCCCCGCAAATCCAGCAGCAACGTGAGAAGCATGCCCATGGTGCCGGCACCAAAAATAATTGCCCCCGTGTCTGCTCTCGCTGTCAGCTGATTGATGCCCCTTAAGGCACAAGCAATCGGCTCGATAATTGGCCCGCAATCGAGGGGAAAGCCTTCCTCAAGCAGATGGATGTTGCGACGCGGCACGCCCACGAACTCAGCCCACGCTCCACTGCGGGTGCCGCCAATCGCACCCCAATTGGCGCAGAGATTGCCGCGTCCTCGCTGGCATTGCGGGCACAAGCCACAGTGAAGGGAAGGGTCGACAGCAACACGATCACCCACGCGGAATGTTTTTTCCGTCGCGGCGACCTCAACAATTTCTCCCCACGGTTCGTGTCCCGGGATCAGCGGATAACGCATGTTGGGCAAGCCTTCGTGCAGGAGATGCATGTCGGTGCCGCAGATGCCACATCCCAGAACTCTCACCATCACTTCGTCTTCGATGAGAGCCGGATCATCCACAGTTTCTAGGTTGGCGACGCCCGGCTGGGCGATCACGACTGCACGCATCCGATTCGCTCCTGATCTTGCCCCAGAAAATCAAACACATTGCGGCCTGACTGGCTACCAGAGGGACCAGCCACCGTCGACGACCAGGTCAATTCCGGTAATAAAACTGCTTTGCTCGGATGCCAAGAACCGCACTGCGTGCGCCACTTCGCGGGGGTCGCCAAACCGGCCAAGCGGAGTCATCCGTTGAAGAGCCCTTTTGGCTTCTTCATTCACGATTCCGTCGGACTGCTCCGTGAGGAACATACCCGGACTCACGGCATTGACGGTGATTCCCCACGGAGCGACGGCGACCGCAAGGTCGCGTGTCAAATTCAGCACTCCGCCCTTGGAGGCATGATATGCAGGCTGGCGGGTTGGACCCAGCCCATCCTTATTTGTCGCGGGCAATAATCCTCCGTAGTAATCATTATTCATTGCCAGAGTCGAATATACGGACGCGATGTTAATGATTCGTCCCCAGTTTTGATCGCGCATGTGGGGGATCGTTGCTTTCGCCATAAAAAATAGACTGTCCAGATTGGTGCTCATCACTTCCCGCCATTCCTTTTCCTGGTGAGCGAGCAGCGGAGCAATAAAAGATGTCCCGGCGTTGTTGACCAAAATATCCACGCGGCCAAAATGGGCGATGCATTCTTTGACGATGCGTCTGCGATCCGCTTCGGCGGTCACGTCGCCCTGAACAAGGGTCAGCCGGCTGCGGTCCGGTTCCGCTATCAGAGCCGCTGTTTCTTCGAGAGATGCAAGGCGACGGCCAGTGATCAGGCAGGACGTCCCATTGGCCGCAAACTCTTGCGCCATTACGCGCCCGAGCCCACTACCCCCGCCAGTCACGATTGCCGCTCGAGGGTTCACGAACCATACCTCCGTTCACTCTTCACTAACGAAGCTCGCGCCGGGCCGTTCGGGGAATTCATAGAGGCGCAAAGTTATACAACCGATGATGCGCTGTCAAGCGCATTTTGTTCAAAGTTCAATACAGAAATGACAGTTTCTGCAATCTCAAACTTTCTTGACAAGCGATGAGGGCCGCGCTACTGTCGCGAAACCTGCGTCAGCATTTGTGTCCGCGTCGTTTGTTCCGGCGGCGACCCACAGGATTGGATCACGCTCAGTTTGCCGACAAACTAATTCCGGGGCAGGGCCAGCTGATTGCGCGAGCTTGGGAGTTGCTGCCAAGCAAGGATGCCAACCTTCACGGCTCGCCTGCTCGATGCGATGAAAAAGACTGCCGAAGATTTCTAGATAGACACAGTTGCCGACTGTCACTGGTTGGACGAGACTTTCACCAGGGAATCGCATGAGAAGAAAAGACTCACGCAAAACACCCCGCGGGATCGAAAGGGTTGTTCCCGCTTTTTTCTTCCTCATCCTGCTTGTGGCGCCGCTTCAGTTCCAGCTCTGGGGACAGCAACAACCTTCGTCACCGGATGTGCGTTCTTCGGGGGCGTACCGCGAGGGCTTAGCTCTGCTGAATTCCGGAAAATATCAGGAGGCCCTGAATCAGTTCCAGCTCAGCAGCGAACTTTTTCCAGGCAAACCTGAGCCTTTGTATCTTGAAGGAGTGGCGCTCACACTGACGGGCCGTACAAAAGAAGCGAACCAGGCATTCAAAAAGGCGCTGAGTGTCGATAGCGGATTTTGGATTGCACGCAGAGGTCTAGCTGCGAACTATCTGCGCGAAGGGCAGGTGGACGCGGCGGCTGCTGAACTCCGGACGGTCTTGAAAGAGGCGCCCGCGGATGCCGCCACCAACATTCTCGCCGGGCAGATTAGCTTTTTCAAAAAGGATTGCACCTCAGCGCTCACACGGTTCAAGAGTGCAGCCGAGCTGGTCGAGAAGGACATTTCGTCGAGCCTGATGGTCGCAGAATGCCAGATTGAAACCGACCAAACTGCTTCTGCCGAGGCGACGCTACGAAAACTCGCCGACAACAGAACACTTGAGCCTCGGTACCGGTTCAAAATGGGCTGGCTTTACGGCAGGCTGGGTTCCTCTGAGCAGGCCATTGAGATCTTCGAATCGTTGCCCGAAAACTATCCTGATCCTTTGACCCGAGGGTACGCGCTCGCCATGGCCCACCTTCAGCTACGCCAATATGCCGAATGTATTCAGATTTTGGAGGGGCTCAAGCCCCAGGATACACACGACGGCGATTTGTTTGCTTTGTTGGGAGTCGCTTACGACCGGCTGGGCAAGCCACACGATGCATATGACGCCTTCGCGAATGGGATTCGAGTCGATCCGAAAAACGAGAGCAATTATCTAAACTCTGCGGCGCTGTTAGCCCATCTGGGAAAGTGGGGCGAGGCGGTGCAATCCGTTAACGAAGGAATACGACAACTTCCAGGGTCTTATCGGCTGTACCTCTGTCGTGGCTTGCTGTATCAGAAGCAAGGGAACGCTCTTTCGGAGTCGGACTATCGAAGGGCGATCGAGCTAGCTCCAAAATCCCCGCAACCCTACGAGGCGTTGGCGTTATCTCAAATAGAGAGCGGGCATACAAAAGAGGCCGTGAAGGTGTTGCAAGAAGGCAACCGTGTCGCTGCAAAAGACCCCGGCAATTACTATTTGCAAGCCGAGGCTCTCCTTCGCATGGGCGGGCCCCTCAGTTCTCCGAATTATCACCAAGCGCTGCAAGCCCTGAACGATTGCTTAGCTCTGGATAAGGAATTCGTATACGCCTACTACGATCGTGGAAAAATGAAACTGGAAGCGAAGGATACCGCGGGTGCTGTCGCCGACCTTGAAAGAGCACAAGCATTAAGACCCGATTCCACCGATATCCTGTATAAACTTGCCCAAGCTTACCAAAAAGCGGGGAGAACGCAGGAGGCGACCGAATTGTTTGGCCGCTGGCAAAAGATGGACGAGAAGCAACTAGAGGACTACAACCAATTCATGCTGAATAGACTGGCGGCACACCATCAAGAACGTCAGTAAACGGCCTTAGTCTTCAAAGGACTCCACAGTTGCGATCGACCGTTTCAAGATTCCTTCGTACTTGGGTTCCTACACAGGAAAGCATTTCTTATTAATCAACGGCAGTAGAGGTGTTTCATTAGCGAAATGTGAGATTCCCAGAGGGATGATCGCCTTGACAGTACTTAAAGGGCCATGTTAAGAAGCAAGAGCCTCGAACGCTCAACGCGACGCTAAGTAGTGTGTGTGTCGGAAGCTGCTCACCCATGTGAATGTTTGTCCCGGTGCTTTTCGTGGCTGCAAGGTGAGTAGATGGAGAGCGGAATTTGTGCATGCGAGATGGCATATGAAACGAAGTTCAAGCCCAACACAAATCACTGGCGCCCCGCCAGACAGCGTGGAGACACGGTTGAAATGGTATTGCCAGATGTGCTCGATCCGAGCCTTCGAATTGGAAATCGTCAACCTCAACAAGGCGGGACTGATCCCCGGGACGGCGCACCTGTACATCGGAATGGAGGGCATCGCAGTGGGAGCCTGCGCGGCCATGAGAGAGGAGGACTTTCTGACCAGCACTCATCGAGGCCACGGCCACGCGATTGCCCGCGGCTTGGACCTCGGCAGGATGATGGCGGAAGTCCTGGGCCGGTCAGACGGGTACTGCCGAGGGAAGGGAGGCAGCATGCATATCACCGACATCACGCGTGGCATGCTCGGTGCAGATGGCATCGTCGGCGGAGGCATTCCTTTGGCGGTTGGCGCGGCGCTTGGCGCCCGATTGAGGGGAAAAAATTCGGTAGTCTTTTGCTTCTTCGGAGAAGGAGCCTGTAATCAGGGATCGTTTCACGAAGCTTTGAATATGGCATCGATTTACAAGCTCCCTTTGGTTTTCATTTGCGAAAACAATCTTTGGGCGCTCAGCGCTCCGTTTGCCGAGACGACCGCAGGTGAGAGCGTCGCCGGGCGGGCGTCGTCTTACGGAATGCCGGGAGAGACGGTGGACGGAAACGATGTTGAGGCCGTTTTCACCGCAGTCGACAAGGCTGCCGCGCGTGCCAGCCAAGGGATGGGGCCTTCGCTCCTGGAGTGCGTGAGTTACCGGTGGGAAGGGCATTCCATCTTCACTCGAGTAGAGAACCGCCCGCAGAAAGAAATCGAGGAATGGAAGCAGAAAGACTCCATTGAGCGATATCGTGCCCATCTATTGAAGCTGAAAATCGCCACGCCCGAGGTACTCCACCAAATTGATCTTGAGGTCGCCGCCACAGTTTCGGAGGCCGTGATCTTCGCGAAGAACAGCCCCCAACCGAAACCGGAACAGGCCATGGAGGACGTTTATTCGTGATCCCACAGATGAAAATGACGACCTACGTGGACGCCCTGAATGAGGCTTTAAAGGAAGAGATGCGTCGCGATTCGCTCGTCTTTGTGATCGGCGAGGATGTTGGCAAGATCGGAGGCTTGTTTAAAGTGACGCAGGGGCTATTGGAAGAGTTTGGGGCGCAACGGGTGATCGATACGCCCATCTCCGAGGCAGCCATTGCGGGAGCAGGTGTGGGGTCCGCTTTGGTGGGCGCGCGCCCGGTTATCGAATTTCAGTTTCTGGATTTTATTACGATAGCGATGGATCAAATTATTAACCATGCGTCCAAGCTGCGTTACATGACGGGTGGGATGGTGTCGCAGCCTATCGTTTTCAGAGCTCCGGTCGGGGCGGGCATCGGATTAGGCGCCCAGCATTCGCAATCCCTAGAGGCCTGGTTTGTCCACGTTCCCGGTCTCAAGGTAGTGATGCCGTCAACGCCTGCCGATGCCAAGGGGCTACTGAAGAGCGCAATCCGCGACGACAACCCTGTTCTTTTTTTGGAGCATCGGCTTTTGTACAGCCAGAGTGGACCGGTACAAGAGGGCACCGAATTTTCCGTGCCGCTCGGCGTCGCGGATGTGAAACGCGACGGAAAAGACATCACCGTCATTGCGACCGGGCGCACAGTAGGGTTGGCGCTCACGGCTGCAGCAAACCTTGCGGCAGATGGCATCGATATCGAGGTCATCGATCCCCGCACCCTAAAGCCACTCGATATTGCCACCATGGTCAAGTCCGTAAAGAAAACGAATCGCCTCGTCGTGGTGAATGACGGTTGGCGGACTTGTGGGTATGCAGCCGAGCTGATTGCCGTGATGACCGAGGAATGCTTTTTTCATCTTGACGCTCCGATTCGGCGAGTCTGTACGGAAGACGTGCCCATGCCTGTGGCTCCGTCGCTGCAAAAAGCTGTGATGGTTTCCGAAGAGCATATTGCGAGGGCTTGTCGAGCGGTTCTTGCGGCCTGAGCCAAACCGCGTCAAGCAGGTCAAGGAACTTCGGGGAGGTCCCACAATGCAGGCTTTAGTGAAAACCGGTGCGAGGGTCGAAGACCTGGAACTGAGGGATTGGCCCGACCCCCGGCCTGCGCCGGACGAAGTAAAACTGAAAGTTGCCGCCGCGGGAATCTGCGGCACCGATTTACATATCATCAAAGGTGAGTGGCCTTGCAATCCTCCGGTCGTTCTGGGTCACGAATTTTGCGGAACCATCATCGAAGTCGGATCGCAGGTTCGGCTATTTAAACCCAACGATCGAGTGGTCGCTTCAAATCCTGCCCAGACCTGTGGCAACTGTTATCACTGCAGGGCAGGCAATCCCTTCATGTGCCTTAACCGCATTTCCGCCGGTTACATGATTGACGGAGCCTTCGCCGACTATATCTGCATCCGCGCCGAGCGCTGCCACCTTTTGCCGGATCATGTTTCCTTTCGTCAAGCAGCGCTCGGAGAGCCGATGTCGGTCGCGGTTCATGCGGTGATCGAGCGAACTACGGTTCACGCCGGCGACCTGGTACTTGTTTCGGGCGCCGGTTCGGTGGGGCTGCTTACTATGCTTGTCGCTAAGCTGGAAGGCGCCCGTGTCATTGTGGCTGGAATTACAAAGGACCAGTCGCGACTAGCCCTCGCGAAACGTTTGGGGGCTGACGTTGTTGTAGACAGTTCGAAGGAGGACTTATTAGGCATAGTCCGCGAGCTCGGCAACGAAGGGGCGGACTTGGTGTACGAGTGCTCGGGGGCCCCGGGTTCTCTCGATCTATGCTGGGAAGCCGTCAAGAGAGAAGGAACGCTGGCCCAAGTCGGAATTTATCCCTCACGCATTGAAACGGATCTGAATAAAGTGGTCATGAAAGAATTGACGGTGATCGGATCGTTTGGGTACGTGTGGAATTCGTGGCGGCGCTGTATTCAGCTTCTGAGTGAAGGACGAGTTAACACACAAGCGTTGATTTCGCATGAACTTTCGCTCAGTCAATTTCAGGAAGCCTTTCGGATCACACAGGATGGTACGGCTACGAAAGTGGTCTTTAACCTCGGGATGACATGAACACCGCCAGCCAGACCAGGCGGAGCCATATGTGTCTCGCGCTCAGATCATGCCGGGTGTCCTTCAACGACTACTGGCTGCACGCGAAGAGAAGTTGAATTTTGCATAATTGCGATCTTTCTTAAAGAATGCGAGCATCGATGAAGATCATTCGCCACCACGACGAAGCTGGACAAATTTGCTACTCCGCGCAACAAAACGATGGCGTAGCATTGCGAATTGCCGGAGATATATTCGGAAGATATGAAGTCACAAGCACGACGAGCAAAGTGACCAAATTGTTGGCCCCGGTGGAACCGGCCGCAATTTGGTGCATCGGCCTGAACTACAGACATCACGCGGAAGAAACTGGACTCTCCATACCCGAGTTCCCCGTTGTTTTTGCAAAAGGCACGAATTCCGTACAAAACCCGGATGATCCGATATTGGTTCCGACGTGGTTGAAAAGCGACGAAGTCGACTATGAGGGCGAATTGGTCGTTGTGATCGGTAAGGCCTGCAAGAATGTCTCGCGGAAATCCGCTCTGGACTACGTTTTGGGATACTGCTGTGGCAACGACGTAAGCGCTCGCGATTGGCAGCTCAAAAAGGGTGGCGGCCAGTGGTGCCGGGGAAAAACGTTCGACACCTTTGCGCCGTTAGGCCCCTGCATCAAAACCACTGATGAAATCCCGGATCCCAACAACCTTCGACTCCAAACGATTCTGAACAAGGAGAGTGTTCAAGACTGGAACACCAACGATATGATTTTTGATGTACCTAGCCTTATTGAGTTCCTGAGCGGAAGCACGACACTACTCCCCGGAACAGTGATCTTCACGGGCACGCCACGTGGTGTCGGCATGGCACGAAAACCACCGCGATGGCTAAGGCCTGGCGAAACCGTGACGGTCGTAATTGAAAACATCGGTTCTCTTCACAACCCGGTTGCCTTGGAGTTTCCATCGCCTGACAAACCTTCTTAGGTAGCGTTTAGCGCTGGTCTCACATATGCGCAAGCTCGATCTTAGCGCTGGAGGAAATTTGCAGACTTACACAACTATTGCGGCGGGGAAACAACAAGGGGAAGACTTTATCGCAGATCCGCACCGCGACAGTAGTACAAATCCATTTCCTGCTCAATCTATTCTTGCTCTTTTTGCGCACCCTGACGACGCCGAATTCCTTTGCGTAGGGACCCTCGCGCATCTCGCCGAACGCGGTCTCAAGATTCACATCGCTACCATGACCGCGGGCGATTGTGGTAGCACCACGCTTTCTGCAAAAAAAATAGCGAATGTTCGACGCGGGGAGGCCCGGCGTGCTGCGAAACTAATAGGTGCGCACTATATCTGCCTTAACGAAAGAGACCTCCATGTTTTTTATAACAGGAAGACTCTGGCGAAAGTGACGGAACTGGTCCGGCAGACCAGCCCATCGATTGTTTTTACCCATTCGCCTGTCGATTACATGGTGGACCACGAAACAACAAGTCAACTCTGCCAAACCGCCTGCTTTGGCGCCATGGCTCCTAACTTTCGAACCGGAAATAGCAGGGCGGCAAAACCTCTTAAGTCTGTCCCGCACCTTTATTACGCGGAACCTTTTGGAGGTCGGGACATCCTGGGGAAGGAAGTTCATGCAACATTGTTTGTTGATATCGCTTCAACTTTTTCCCGGAAGGCGCAAACGCTCTCTTGTCACGAAAGTCAGCAAAAGTTTCTGCGTACTCAACAAGGAATACCGCAGCTGTTGGACATGATGCGCGCGATGGCGGAGCGCGCCGGAATGATTTCACATTTCACAGTGGCCGAAGGATTTCGTCAGCATCTGGGCCAGGGTTTTCCGCAGGATGAGGCACTGGCATTTTTCCTCCCTGAGTTAGTCAGAACAATTAAGATGTAAACGCCCGGACAACACGTTGGCGAGGTTCCGCTCGTCTGCTGAAGTACGGTCACACCTCTCCTTGAGCATCCGTCAACGCTTTGACGTATTACCTCCCACATTTCTTCGTTTCTTTGATAGTTCATTAGAGAAACGCAGAATTCTCCATAGAAAAATAACTTGACACTGCGTTCAACGCCATGTTACGAAGCTTCTTCCACGGGTGGGGCTCTTAGACATTCCTGGTAGGTCCGATGACTTTTCAGTCAGGGGAGGACAAAAACATGTCTGGTAAACGAATCATCAAGTTCTTGGCGACTGGCTTTTGGGCCGCTTTATTAGGACTCGCCGGTTCCAACCTGGGCTTTGCTCAGGAGGCCGTAACCGGCAATTTTCGTGGAGTGATCACGGACGTATCGGGGGCACTTGTTCCGCATGCGAATGTCAAAGCCGAACAAATCGGAACGGGGTTAGTTCGTGAGGTTCAAACCAATGAACTGGGAAACTATCTTCTTCCGGCGCTGCCTCCCGGAGACTATAAGCTCACGGTGAGCGCTGCGGGCTTTAGCACGATTGTCCGACCAACGATACGCCTGCTGGTGGCCCAAGACCAGACGGTTAATTTTAGCTTGGCGGTTGGATCCACCACGCAAACCATACAAGTGACGTCGGATTCAACCGAGTTAACAACTACGCCCGCGGCAATCGGAACCGTCATCAACCAGCAGCAGGTGGCGGAGCTACCTTTGAATGGCCGTCAATTCACGCAGTTAATACTGCTAACACCAGGCGCCTCTCCTCATCCTGGTGGTCAGCAGAGCACCTTTACAGTCTCGGAAGGTGCGGGTGGGATTAGTCCTGCGGTAAATGGCCAGCGGGGCACCCAAAACAATTACACGTTGGACGGGATCCCGAATAACAGCCTTTTTTTCGACTCCTGGGCCATTAGTCCTCCACCCGACGCCATTGCGGAATTCAAGGTACAGTCCCAGATTGTTGACGGGCAGTTGAATATGTCTTCGGGCGCGAATGTCAACTTAGTCGTTAAATCTGGCACGGATGAGCTCCATGGAAATGTGTGGGAATTCCTCCGTAACGACGTCTTGAACGCGCGCAATGCATTTGATAACACGAAGCCTCCGTACACCCAAAACCAGTATGGAGTGACCATCGGCGGTCCAGTTATGCTGCCGCACTATGACGGGAGACAAAAACATACCTACTTCTTCGGCTACTGGGAAGGCTTCCGCTCCAGTCAAGGGGTAACCCAACTGGTTAGCGTTCCAACGCAAGCGGCGCGGTCAGGAGACTTCTCGGGTTTCTTGGGGCCGCAAATCGGCACGGATAATCTAGGTCGGCCTGTGCTGCAAGGCGAAATCTTTAATCCCTATACGGCAAGGAACGTAACTGCCGGCGCAATCGATCCGACAACCGGTTTGACAGCCGTCGGAAGCGGACTAGTGACAGATCCTTTTCCGGGCAACGTAATTCCTGCGTCCATGATCATGCCGCAAGCGACTTTTGCGATAAATAAGTTCTACCCATTGCCAAATTTGCCGGGTGAAACGAATAACCTGAAACTCCCGAATCAACAGACCGTGAATAACGACCAGTTCGGAGTCAAAATAGACCAGATCTTTAAGAACAACGACACTCTTAACGGAGCCTTTTACCGTTCTCATCCAAGCCAACTCACTCCCACCGGTTTGCCGGGTAACCCGTCTCAGAACTCCAACCTGACCGACAGCGTTGGCATAGGTTACACGCACCTGTTTAACCCGACACTTCTTCTCTCCGCCCGTTACGGATATACGTACAGTAACTGGCAATCCACCTTTGGCACGCCTGTCTCTTCAGCTAGCGCGGCTTCCTGCGGAGTTGGGGACTTTTTCCCCGAAAGAAATGGAATTCCACTTTGTTTTTGGAACACTCCTTCGCCTCAATACACCGATAACCAGCAGTTCTCAATACCCTTGGGGCCGCAGAAAACCAGTTCGGTTTCCGTCGATGTGGCAAAAACGAAAGGGAATCACGAAATTGGCGTGGGCCTTCTTTACTTTCACCTCCATAGCTTTGACGACGGTTGGGGCATGCAGGCGAACTGGTCGCCAGTGCAAACCATGGAACCCGGATTCTTTAACACCACCGGAAACGCCGGTGCCAGTTGGCTCCTGGGCTTGAACAATGGCACCGCAGGCCAGGTGGGAGATACGTCAGCTAATTTTTCCTCCAATTGGTGGGGCGGATACATTCAGGATAAGTGGAAGGTTTCTTCGAAGCTGTGGTTGCAATTTGCGTTGAGATACGACTTCGTGAGTCCCCCGACCTTTCAGAATGGCTTTTGGAGCGGCATCGATTGGGACGAAGGAATTTTTCGGGTAACCCAACCGGTGCCTCCGCAGTTTCCGGCTGCGAACATCAGGAGCACCTGGTTTGATCCCCAATACAACGGAGTCCAACCGCGTTTCGGTTTTGCCTACAACATATCGCCCAAAACTGTCGTCCGTGGTGCGTTTGCCATTTTCGACGACCATGACAATAACTGGATCGAGCCCATTCAAGGCGGCCGCGAGAAATGGCCACTTGCAGCGACGGTAACCAACCTCGTTAACCAGCAGAACATTCAACCGGCCAGTGTGGCGTGTCGAACGGTAAACGGCACGCCGACCTGCGGCCCGGATACCATTTTGTATAACTACCCAGCGTCAACTACCTTTTATGGGCCCAATTCGCCAGTCGCTACTGGGCCGTCCACGAACCCTCGGGAACGCATTCCGTATGCGATGGAATACAATCTCACGGTTGAGCAAGTCCTCACTCGCTCTCTGACCCTGGATGTTGGCTACGTGGGTTCTCTCGGGCGGCACTTATTTGTCGAACAGACAGTCAATACGGCCCCAGTGCCGGGGACAGGTGCTTTGACGCCGAGGCTGCCCTTGCCAGAGTTTTCCCCTGGTTTTACGTACGCCAACAACATCGCCAATTCTACGTATAACGCCTTACAAATAAAACTCGACAAGAGATTTTCCAATGGATTGACCTTCCTCGCTTCCTACACGTACTCAAAGTGCTTGGACCCGAAATCGGATGCATTTAGTGGTCTGGGCGTGGATGCCTACGACTTGAGAAGGTTCTGGGGACGTTGCGATTTTGACCTGCGGCACATATTCGTTTTCAGTTCGATATATCAGCTACCCTTCGGGAAAGGCAGAACCTTCCTTAACAACGCAAGCGGCCTGGAAGATGCGTTCCTCGGGGGCTGGGATATTGGCGGCATCGTGTCTGTGCAATCAGGCGTGCCGTTCACGATTGGAGTCACGGGCGATCCTGCAAACGTCGGCTCGGGCGCCTTTCAGACGGCCGAACTGGTAGGAGATCCGGATCCGCCAGGATTTAAGCGAACCCCACAAGAGTGGTTCAACACCGCGGCGTTTGCGGAGCCGACTTTCGGGACCTTTGGGGATTCCGGAAGAAACATTCTGAACCTGCCGGCGTACAGGAATTTTGACTTCTATGCTTCCAAGAATTTTGCGATCACCGAAAGAGTCAAGTTCCAGTTCAGGGCAGAATTCTTCAACATTCTCAATCATCCGACCTATGGCCAAGGCTACTCGGGGGTGGGCGGAGGTCAAGTCATGGACGTTGGCACGCCGGGTTTCGGCCAACTAACGAGCGCTTCACCTCCTCGCATCATTCAGTTCGGGTTCAAACTAGCTTGGTGAGTTCGTTAGGAAATGAGGCTCTCTTGGTCCACGTTTGGACTGAGAGCGGATGGCCACGGAAAGCGAGGGACGTAGATAACGTCCCTCGTTCCCTGAACACGCTGCAACGTTGTTGGCGCGATGCCAGATTGCTCGCAAAAGCCCATGAGAGCTCGATGCTTCCCCGCCATCCTCATTTACCTCGTCCTTTGCGAAACTGGCTCGGCCCAGACTGCGGATTGGCCAACGTTCGGCCACGATCCGCAGCGTTCGGGATGGGCATCTGAGGAAACGACCCTCAACCATGAGAATGTTGCCGGTCTAGTGCTGAGATGGAAGGTGCGGTTAAAGAATGAACCTAAATCCCTGGTTTCCTTAATGGTTCCGGTCGTCGCAGGCGAGGTGGGAACGGCGCAAGGGAACAAGACAATAGTTTATATTGCGGGGAGTTCGAACACTTTTTTCGCGCTGGACGCACAAAAGGGAAACGTGATCTGGAGCCAGACTTTCGAAACGCAGTTGCTTCCGAAGGAGAAGGGCTTCTGGCTGTGTCCGAATGCCGTTAACGCAACTCCCACGATCGACAGATCCAGAAATGTCGTTTTCAGCATAGCGGATGATGGAAGGCTGTACGGATTGGACCTGGGCACGGGAACGGTGAGATTCGGTCCCATACAATTTGTACCGGCGTTTTCTAAAAATTGGAGTCTGAACCTTTTGGGCGACACGGTTTATGCGTCGGTTTCCGGGACGTGCAATGGATCGAGGCCGGGGCTCTACGCCATGGACATCCGCGATCCGAATCAACCGGTTATTCGGGAGCTTCTTACTGCGAGGAATGGTGCGGGAATCTGGGGTCGCGGCGGGCCAGTGATCGGAAAGAACGGAAGAGTGTATGGCGCGACAGCCGACGGAGATGTTGATCCGTCGGCCGGAAACTACGCAGATAGTTTCATCGCTGCAGCTCCTGACCTGGCGCTCGTTGATTACTACACGCCCGTTAACTGGCCGCACATTGAGGAATACGATCTCGACCTGGCGTCTTCGAGCCCGGTCTATTTCACATATGAGAATTACAATCTGCTTGGGGGCGGAGGCAAGCAGGGGTATCTCTATCTGCTCGACGCCGATTCCTTAGGTAACAAGGACCACCAGACCCCGTTATTCGTCACACCGCGCCTCGCAAATGACCGGGAAACCTACGAGGCTAACGGCATTTGGGGGGCGCTCTCGGTTTGGAGGGATTCGGGCGATCAAACGTGGTTGTATGTACCGCTTTGGGGCCGGCTTTCGAAAGAGGCTCCGACATTTTCCATGACCAATGGACCCATCGTGCACGGAAGCATCGCGGCTTTCCGCGTAGAATCCGCGAACGCAACTGGAAAGCCCGTTCTGGAACCGGCATGGCTATCGGGTGACTTGAATCTCCCGGAACCGGTGGTGGTCGCCAACGGCGTAGTGTTCGTGTTATCGAACGGCGAAAATGCGCGACAGACTCACGAAGGCGGGATCATCACGCAAAAGTGGACATTGCTCAGCGACGCAGAAAAATTGCAGAACACCAGAAATGCGGTCCTCTACGCGTTGGACGCGAAGACGGGAAAGGTGTTGTATCAGAGCGGGAATACCATGCAAGGCTGGGTACACTTCAGTGGTTTGGCAGTTTCACAGGGACAGATTTTTGCGGTGGATCATGATTCGTGGGTGTACTGCTTCGGCCTGAAGTCGAGGCCTTAATGGATCGGCGAAGAGTTTACTGACGAGGTTGCACTATGGGAACGTACTGCCGTCGCAGGTTTCTTCAAGTTTCGACAGCTGTATGCGCTAGCGCCGCAGTCGGTAATGTGCTGGCCAGTAGCGGAGGCCAGGCGCTTCCACTTGGTCTTGTGGTGTCGGTTGCACCTGGTGGTAGCCCCGACAACGCCATTGCTAAAGTCCAGAAGCTTGGCTTGCCCACCTGCCAAGTGGTTGTCGGCGAGCCTTCGCTCAAATTGGCCACTGAACTCCGGAGCGCGCTCGATCGTTACGGTGTCGCGGCAACCACGTTGATCTCCCTCGGCCCAAAGCCATTGGTATTCAACTTGTCTGAAGGCCCCATCACGATAGGCTTGGTTCCCCGAGAGTACCGGAGGCAGAGGATCGAAAACCTCCAGAGAACTTCCGACATGGCCAAACAATGCATGGTGCCGGCCGTGCACACCCACTGCGGTTTCATTCCAGAGAATCCTAACGACCCCTTGTATGGCGAAGCCGTCGACGCCATACGCAAGGTAGCCTCCTACTGCCACGCCAACGGTCAACAGTTCTTTTTTGAAACAGGGCAAGAAACACCGATCACCTTACTAAGAGCCATTGGCGATGTCGGGTTGCCGAACCTTGGGGTCAACTTGGACACCGCCAATTTAATTCTCTACGGTAAAGGGAATCCGGTGGACGCTCTCGACGTTATCGGGACCCACGTTCGCGGAATGCATGCGAAGGACGGCTTGTTTCCAACCGATCCCCGTGGGTTGGGCAAAGAGGTTCCTATCGGCCAGGGGAAAGCGAATTTCCCCCAGATTATCGGAAAGCTGAAGCAATTGGGGTATCGCGGGCCAGTCACTATTGAAAGGGAGACCGAAGGTGCACAGCAACTGGAGGACGTGCGGAGGTCCAGTGCGTATCTGAAAGATTTAATCGGGCAAGCGTACGGTTCTGCGGGCTGACGCAGTCTCGCGAACACGGAGCGGCGCGTATCTTACGAAGGATGGCGATTCTGGCGGCTACTTTAAGGAGCTCAGAAAATGGTGCATAAGCCTGGCGACACGGTCGGAAGACGCGAATTTCTTGGCGGCGCTGCGGCGGCGGGTTTCATGATCATCAAACCACAATCCGTGCGGGGAACCACGGCAAATTCCGCCATTCGGTTGGGCCTCCTAGGCTGCGGACGGCGAGGAACCGGTGTGGCGACTTCGTTTGCCACCAACACCGCCGCCAGGGTGGTCGCTCTCGCAGACCTGTTCCAGGATCAGCTCGACGCCGCCAAGAAGCACTTCGCTGAAGTCGCAGTGCGCCAGGGATATGCCGGTGTAGACCCCAAGTTGATGTTCCGGGGCCCACATGCTTTACAGGACCTG
>Ga0210383_10002086_pt1 | contig 18097 bp, 10 predicted proteins | sample IncBWC14OmetaG_FD_160072 | JGI IMG/M metagenome (GOLD analysis project Ga0210383, IMG submission 160072) | Forest soil microbial communities from Barre Woods Harvard Forest LTER site, Petersham, Massachusetts, United States - Inc-BW-C-14-O ...
AGCCCAACCTGCGTGACGCGCGTGCGGTCAATATCCATATGCAGTGTGGGCAGGGAAAGCAACTGCTGCACATGCACGTCCGCGGCTCCGGGAATGTGCCGCATCTTGTTTGCGATCTGCTGCGCAATCTCATAACTGCTTTGCACGTCGGTGCCGACGACCTGCACATCGATGGGGGCAGGCAAGCCGAAGTTCAGAATCTGCGTAACGATATCGGCGGGCTGGAAGAAGAACTCTACTCCCGGAAAGCGCTGGGGCAGCACCTCGCGCAGACGCCGGATGAGGCCGGCCGTGGGGTGGTGATGCTCGGGATCGAGCGCGATCAGGATCTCGACATCGCTGCTGCCGATGGTTCCGTTCGAGCTATAGGACTGATTGATGCCGGAGTTCGGCAGGCCGATGTTGTCGAGGATGGTCTGCAATTCATCGCCCGGAATCTCCTCTCGCAGGACCGCTTCGACTTGATCACTGAGCCGCGCTGTCTCCTCCACCCGCAAGCCGGGGCGCGCCCGCACATGCAGGCGCAGAAGTCCGGCATCCACCTGGGGAAAGAAGTCTTGTCCCAGAAACGTAAACAGCCCGAGCGACAACAAGCAGAAAGCCAGAAAGCAGATTACGAAACCTCCTCGATGTTCAAGAGTGGTTTCCAGCAGCTGTTCATAGCTGCGGCGGAAGTCTTCGAATTTACGCTCGAAGCCGCGCTGAAACCGGCCCAGGAACGACTTGGGCGCCTCCGCCCGGTGCTCGTGTCCGCGCATGATGTACATAACCAGCGTGGGAATGAGTGTGCGTGACAACAGGTAACTGGCCAGCATGGCGAAGCTGACTGCCTCGGCCAGCGGCACGAACAGGAATTTCGCCACGCCCGCCAGAAAAAACATGTGCACGAAGACGATGCAGATGCTGAGCGTCGAAACGAAGGCGGGCACCGCGATCTGTTGCGCACCATCCAGAATCGCTTGCCTCATCTCCTTGCCCATGGCCAGGTTGCGCTCGATGTTTTCAATCTCCACCGTCGCATCGTCAACCAGGATTCCCACGGCGAGCGCCAATCCGCCCAGGGTCATAATGTTGATGGTCTGGCCGATGGCACTTAGCACGATGATGGAAACGAAAATAGAAAGCGGAATGGAAATGGAAATGACGATGGTTGGTCGCCAATCGCCAAGGAAGATCAGGATCATCACCGCAGTGAGCGCCGCTGCAATCAACCCTTCGCGCAACACGCCCTCGATGGATGCGCGCACAAATAAAGATTGGTCAAACAGCGCAGTGACCTTCAGTTCCGGCGGAAGGCTTTGTGCCGCTAACGCCACGATGTTCTTGATGCCGGCGACGATTTGCAGCGTCGACGCGCTACCGTTCTTGTAGATCGACATCAGCGCGCCGCGATTTCCATCCTGGCGCACAATGTTGGTCTGCGGAGCGAATCCATCGCGGATATGGGCCACGTCGCGCATGTAAAGCGTGGAACCGTTGGCGGTCTTGACCGGCAAGTCGTTCAGTTCCGCGATGGTCTGCGGCGTTCCGTTCATCTCGACGTTATATTCCAGCGGACCGAGCTTGATCGTGCCTGTGGGGAGAATCAGGTTCTGCGCGTTCACCGCGTTGACGATGTCATTGGGCGAAAGCCCGTAAGACTGGAGCTTCGGCAAATCCAGGTCCACCTGGATCTGGCGAACTTTTCCTCCGTAGGGAAAAGGAGTCGCTGCCCCCGGCACCGTCGCCAGGAAATTACGCAGGAAGTTTTGACCAAGATCGAAGAGTTGCTGTTCGGGCAAGGTCTTGCTGCTCAATCCCAGCTGAATGATGGGTGTGGTAGAAGCGCTGTAAGAGATGATCAGCGGCGGTGTGGTGCCGACCGGCAATTGGCGCACGGTCGTCTGCCCGATGGCGGTGATTTGCGCGATGGCTCCCTGCACGTTCGTGCCCGGCCGGAAAAACACTTTGATCACGCCCAGGCCGTACACCGACTGGGACTCCATGTGCTCGATGTCGTTGACCGTGGTCGTGATCCCGCGCTCGGAGTTGGCCACGATGCGGTCGGCCATATCCTGGGGCGACATCCCCGCATAGAACCAAACCACCGAAACTACCGGAATATCGATATCGGGGAAAATGTCCGTGGGTGTGCGCAGAATCGTGATCGGCGTCAGAAGAATGATGACGAGCGCCATCACAACAAACGTGTAGGGACGTCGGAGAGCTAACGCAACAATCCACATCGATGAGGCACCGCTTCAGAGTTTGGATAAAAAGAAAGGCTCCCTCACAACTGCTGAAGAGAACCTCGCGGACTTGGTTCCAGATTCGATACTGATCGTATTGGATTCTAAAGTCTAACTTAACTATTATATGGTAGGGTGAAAACATGCGCCAGAAGCTTCCGGCTCGTAACAAGCGCAGTGGAGCCACTGGCAAGCGTTCCCCTGGCCGCCCGCGTAGTGAACACGCACGCTTGGCCATCCTGCGCAGCACCTTGAAACTTCTGGGAGAGAATGGCTTTTCCGACCTGACCATAGAAGCCGTGGCGGCTCATGCGGGCGTTGGCAAGGCGACGGTCTATCGCTGGTGGCCTAACAAGGCGGTCCTTATCGCCGACGCGTTCGCCAGCAGCACCACCCGCAAACTCCACTTCCCCGACACCGGCTTCGTTCGCGCGGACATGAGTCAGCAGATGCGTCAGCTCATCAAAGTTTTTCGCAGCCCACGTGGACGCATTGTTTCTGCCATTCTTGGCGGAGGCCAGAGCGACCCCGACCTCATCGCCGCTTTCCGCGAACGCTTCCTCTGGCCGCGCCGGCGGGAGGCCTACGCCACGTTGCGTCGCGGAATTCTACGCGGCGAACTCGGACCAGACCAGGACCTCGACCTGCTCCTCGATTCGCTCTACGGGCCCATCTACATGCGCTTCCTCATACGGCACGACAGTTTGACGCCTGACTTTGTCGACCGTCTTTGCGAACTGGTGCTCGGCGGAGCGAGTCCACGCCGAAGCCAGTCGGGCAGAAATTTGCCAGCACCAAAGCGTCCGAGGCGAAAGTCTTCCGCTTCGTAGGTCTTTCCTACCTCCCGCTACCGCTGAACATTTTCTCCCGCCGCTCTCACTTCGCTGGCGTAATCGTGACATTCCGAAAACTGACGTGCCCGGCTTCGGTACCCTGCAAATAAATCGGCCCCGGTAGTCCTTCGTGACTATCCAAAGCCCCGCCGGTGATGCCCGGAATTTCCTGGCGGTCAATAATGGTTTGGCCATTTTGCACAACCGTGACCACTCGTCCCACCAGCGTGATGTCGTAGGTCTGCCATTCTCCCGGCCTGCGCGGCTGTTCGGGCGTAGGAGCCAGGAAGCCATACACGCCGCCGGTGCGCATAGTCGGCCCTTCTGGCTCGGGGTCGTCTTCGATCTGAAGCTCGTATCGACCACGCAAGTAGACGCCGCTATTCGACCCCGGCGCGCAATTGAATTCGACGTGTAACTTGAAATCCTCAAACTTGGTTTCCGTGATCAGCTCCGCGCCGTGTCCAGGACTCACCAGCGTTCCATTCTCCACCTTCCACTTTGCCGTTGCCCCCGGATCGCTTGTTGTCCACCCGCTCAGGTCTTTTCCATTGAACAACTGCGTCGGCTTTCCCCACTTCGGATCGCTTTTTCTTTTCAGTGATGGCGCTCTCTCACCAGTCCATTGCCACCCAGTTCCATCGGGCCCGGTGGTGGTCCCCACCAGCGTCTTCCCGGATAACTTGCCCTCAAAGACCATGTCGTCTTTCCTCTCTTCCTCTTCTTTGGGGGAAACGAACGTGATCGTGCCATTCGAGATTTCGATTTTCGGAAGCGGCCGCGCGTGTCCCCAACGGCTCACCATTCGAGCTTTGAGCTGTCCATTTTCCTGGGTGATCTCCAACCATGAGGGAGATTCGCGGAGCGGAGTCTTCAGGGTCAAATCCCATCGTCCCAGAAACGACTGAACCGACACAGATGTGTCCGAGTCTCTCTCCTCGGAATACACAAGCGTAGAAAGCATCAGAATCAACGCCGTTAGCGCGAATACTCTCCACCGAATCCCAAACTCCGACACTCTCGATGCCGCACCCTTTGGATTTTTCATGAATTGCTCCTCAGCAAGGAATTGTAACTGCGACGCCGTCGTCCCGATGCCACAAAGATTGGTGCGCGGCTACGTCGTCCGCGCTACAGAACTCAGCTCCCCAGATCGCAGGCTGCTACGCTGTATCGCTATGGAGCTAAATCCGCGCAAGCATCTGCCGAATCCCAACCGGGAAGCCACGCCGCGCATCCCCGACGCCGATTCGAGAAGCGCGCTTGTGATCTCTTTGTTTCCCAATCCCTTGGCCACCATCCGCAGCACTTCCAGTTCGCGATTGCTGGCCCTGATTGGACGAACCCTGGGATCCGCCGACCGTGCCGATGGCGCCTGGGAGCGGGATGATGAAGTTTTCCCAATCCTGGGTCACCTGGGGATCTGTCTTCAGCAGGAGCACGTCCCTGGTGACCGTCACCTGCTGCGCGGCAGAGCCGACCTTCAACTGGTCGTTGACTGTGGTGTAGCCGACTTGCAGGCTGATGGGGCCGCGCACCAGCTTCTCGAAGCCACGCTTCGTGGCTGGGGGAAGAACAGGCCCACTGAACATATTCCGGCGAGTTTGAGTCTTGCGCGCGGCCAGGACCACAACGTGATTTGACAGCCATGAGATTCTTGTCGGCAACATCGACTTCGGAAAGTGACCGGCAACCAGAGGCAACAATGTCGGAACAGGGATCTGCGATTTATCCCGGTACTCGATCGGATGTTCGAACGAATGCTAGAACTGGCATTCGACACCGTCCGCACGCGATGACTACATTCTTCCAGCTTTTATCGCCATTCCCCGCCTTTCTTCTCCTGGCGAGCTGCCCCGGCTCAACCGGGACCGCACCCAACCCTGCCGGCGGGCCCACTGTGCAGATCGTCGAAACTACCGGTGACCGCACGATGCTGCTGCAAACCCAGCCCAGCGTCTCCTTCGCAACCGCAGGAAATTCCGCTGCTCTCGTGATCACCGTAGACAACACAACCCAGTATCAGCAGATGGATGGGTTTGGCGGTTCCCTCACCGATTCTTCCGCCTGGTTGATATGGAACAAGCTCAGCGCCTCGCAGCAGACCATGTTGATGCAGCAACTCTTCAGTCCGAGCAGTGGCATCGGTATCAGTTTTCTGCGCCAGCCCATGGGCGCATCCGACTTCTCGGCGAGTGGCAACTATAGTTACGACGACGTGCCCTCGGGTCAGACGGATCCCACTCTGGCAAACTTCTCGGTCGCGCACGATGCCACCTACACCATCCCCTTAGTGAAACAGGCTCTCTCCATCAACCCGAACCTCAAGGTGGTCGCGCTCCCGTGGAGTCCGCCCGCCTGGATGAAGACGACCGAAACCATGAACGGCGGGAACATGAATACGTCCTACTTTCCAAGCCTGGCGCAGTATTTCGTCGATTTCCTGCAGGCCTACCAGCAGCAGGGCATCCCCATCTACGCCCTTTCCGTGCAGAACGAGCCCCTCTACTCCACCACTGGATATCCGTCTGAATCTCTGGCTGCGAGTGACGAATCGACCTTCATCGCAAGCAATCTCGGCCCCGCCCTAACCAACGCCGGACTCGCGAACGTGAAGATCTTCGCCTACGAACACAATTGGGATAACACCGCCTACCCGGAGTCGGTCGTCGACAGTTCCGCCTCGCAGTATCTCGCCGGCAGCTCGTTTCACTGTTATGCGGGCGATCCCAGTGCGCAATCGACCGTGAAAACGGCATTCCCCACCAAGGACATTTGGTTTACAGAATGTTCGGGCATTACTTCATCGACTTTTCCAGGGGATCTGGTCTGGAATGCCGAGAACTTGCTGATCGGCGCCACGCGCAACTGGGCCCGCAGCGTCTCGCTTTGGAATCTGGCTCTCGATCAGAACTCCGGCCCCAACAACGGCACTTGCTCCAACTGCCGAGGGGTCGTAACGATCGACGACAGCGTTTCCCCGGCCCATATCAGTTTCAATGTGGAGTACTACATCCTGGGACATCTCGGAAAGTTCGTCGTCCAGGGCGCGCACCGGATCAATTCAAACACTTTCGGCGCCGGCAGCATCGAAGATGTCGCCTTCCAGAATCCCGACGGGTCGATCGTCCTTCTGGTGCTGACCTCCGCCAGCAACGCCGCAACATTCACGGTAAGTTTCAAGAACCAGTCCTTCCATTACACGCTGCCGGCAGGAGCTGTCGCCACCTATTACTGGAAGTAATTTGCGTTCCCCTCACGCCGTAAGATCTAGCGCGTTAGAGTAAACTTGCCCCGCAGTGGAATGTTGTCCGAAGAACCGCCCACCAGGATTGCGAAGTCCCCCGGTTCCGCGTTCCAGTCTTTCTTCTGAACGTCATAAAAAGAAAACGTCCTGCGGTCGAGCCCGAGAGTCACGCGCCTGGTTTCTCCCGGTTTCAGATTTACTTTTGCGAAGGCCTTCAGTTCCTTGACTGGCCGTGGAACGCTGGCGTGCGAGTCTCCCACGTACAATTCCGCCACTTCCGCGGCTTCACGATGGCCTGTGTTTTTCACATCGAACGAGACCAAGACCGGCTCATTCAAGTTTCCAGTCGGCGGCGTCACTGACATTTTGCTGTATGCGAAGGTGCTGTAGGAAAGACCGTAACCGAAAGCAAACAGCGGCTTCGTCGCAGAACGATCGAAGTGACGGTATCCCACGAAGACGCCTTCCGAGTACTGCACCCGGCTCCCGCCTTTTTCCGGATAATAGCTGTGAAACGTAGGATTGTCTTCCAATCGGCGCTCAAACGACGCCGGCAGCTTGCCCGACGGGCTGTAATCGCCAAAGATAATTTGCGCCAGCGCTGTGCCGCCTTCCTGCCCCGGATACCACGCGTGCAGAATGGCTGGAACATTTTCGATCCAGCGCGTCATATCCACGTTACCGCCTGCGGTCAGCACCACGATCACGTTTTTGTTTACGGCGCTGATCTGCCGAATAAGCTCATCCTGTCCGCCGGAAAGCTGAAACGTTCGGTCAGAACCTTCACTCTCGGTCTTGTCATCGAATCCCACACAAATGATCACCGCGTCAGCCTTCGCGGCCAGAGCCTTGGTTTCGCGGCCGATGAACGCTTCCGCTCGAGTCACACCGAAACCAACAATGGCACTGCCCACGGACTCGAAATATTCGAGGCGGATCTTGTACGCCTGGCCAGCCTCCAGATGCCGGGCAGCCGTATCCAACGTCTGGGAATGCGGCTGCCAGTCATCGATCGCAATCTCGTCGCCAACGTAGAGACGAACCCCATCGTCCGCCGAGGTAAAAAATTTATAGTCCCCAGATTCCTTGGGTACAAAGTAGCCGGTCCAGCGAATCGCAAAATGATCGACCGGTTCGCCTGGGGCAAAACTGCCTTCTCCCCAGTCGAAGTGGACGTGCTTATCCGTCCGCACAAGCGCCGGAGTCCCTTTCAATTCTTCATTGCTGAAATATTCTCCCTTCAGGCCACTCTCGCCGCCGGGAATAGTAACGAACTCGGAGTTTTCAAAAACCTCATCGAGAACCGGGACGTCCACCGCATACAACACTTTTGCTTTCGTCCCCAGTCGGTTGCTGATGCCTTCCAGATAGCTGACCGCGTTGAAGGACTTGGTCTCTGCGCTGCCCCCTCCGCTAACCACTGCGGGGTAGGCATCCGGCCCAATCACAGCAATGGTCGTCAATTTATTTTCGTCCAGCGGAAGCAGATTGCCCGCGTTCTTCAGCAGAACCATGCTGCCCCTCGCTTCTTCGAGCGCCACCTGCCGTCCTTCCTGACTGTAGGAAGGAATATCGATATCGGTCTGCGGCCGGTCGAAGAAGCCAAACTCGATCGCCTTGCGCAGAATTCTTCTCACCTTGTCGTCAATGGTCGCTTCCGCGATCTTGCCTTCCTTGATGGCCGGCAGCAAAGCGTCTCGATTCATGAAAGTCGGAGACGGCATTTCAAGATCGAGACCGCCGTTGGCGGCCGCAACTCCGTCGTGCGTGGCGCCCCAATCTGACATGAGAATGCCCTCGAATTTCCACTCTCCCTTGAGGATTTCGTTGTTCAGATGATTGTTCTGCGTCATGTAAGCGCCGTTCACCAGGTTGTAGGCATCCATGACCGCACCCACGTGCGCCTCCTTAACGGAAGCTTCGAATGCCGGCAAATAAATTTCGCGCAATGTTCTTTCATCAATGTCGGAGCTCAATGTCATGCGCGCGAATTCTGAGTTGTTCCCCGCAAAGTGTTTAGCCGTGGCGATCACCTGTTGCGCTTGGATTCCTCTAATCACCGAGACCGCCATTCTCGACGCCAGAACTGGGTCCTCACCGAAGTATTCGAAGTTACGGCCATTCATCGGGGCGCGGTAAATGTTCATCCCGGGACCCAGAATAAAATGCACTCCGCGCGCCCGGGCGTCTTTACCCATGGCGGCGCCGAAACGCTCCGCGAGGTCCACATCCCAGGAAGCCGCCAGCGCGATGCCCGCCGGATACGCCGTCGTGAGCCCATAGTCGTGAACGCCCATCGGGCCGTCGGACATTCGGAGAGAAGGAATTCCAAGTCGAGGAACTGGACGCGTATAGAAATCGTTAATGCCGCCGATCATTTCGATTTTTTCCTCAAGTGTCATTTTTCCAAGAAGAGAATCGACGCGCTTCTCCACATCTGTTTTCGATGGCGCGGTCTGTGCCATGCCAAACTGCGCGAAGCAAAGCAGAACGATTCCCACTCGAAAGCTTCGGACACTGATCATCGGTGGCTTCATAAAGATCCTCTCGAAATTCCGATCCAGCATAACGCAGTTCCTCACTCACTTTTTCTGTTCGACACCGGAAACCGCACACTACTTAACTGCATGCGGTGTAAATCTACACCGAACTCTCCTTTGTCTTCTCGTCGAAAATTTCTCGCCGGGTCCGTTGGTGCCGTGGCCGGAGCGCTCGCCGAGTCCAACTCCTGGTCAGCCGCGACAGCCGGCCAGCCGTCCATCGCGGGAATCGCCAGCCTCTGCGGGAATTTGTTCAGTTGGCGTTGCACCACGAGCGCTTCGATGGGGCTGGACTCGACTGCGGCGCGATCTGCCTGCCTCCACTCAGGGGTTACAAGGTGCGAAGTTTATTCTTCGGCGAAGGCAACATCCCGGTCGAGCGACGGGAAGTGAACCTGCAAGACGCAGGGCCGCGGCAGCGAGACGAAGTTAGAACTTGTGTTCACCCAGCCCGAGGCGCCAGTTCACATCCAGATTGACGTTCTTCGCCCCACTTCCTTCTCGGCTTACTCCTTGGATTGGAGACCTTAACTGCTCGGCCTCTAGTTGACCGTGAAACTGGCTGCACTGGTGGCGCTGCCTCCATTCGTGGTGATTGCAAGCTTGCCCGTTTTGGCGCCGCTGGGCACGACAACGGTCACTCGGGTATCAGACTTCGTCGGGATGCTGGTCGCCGGTATTTTGTCGAAGGTCACCGCCGTGGTCTGCGCCAAGCCGGTTCCCGTGATGGTCACCGTGGTTCCTACGGGCCCGCTTGGCGGGGTGAAGCTGGTGATGGTCGGCAGCACGTTGAACGTCTGTGGGCTGGTAAGTGTGGTCGTCCCTGTGGTCACGGTGACCGCTCCGGTCAGCGCCCCCGCGGGAACTGTCGCGGAAATGTAGGTGGAACCCGTCACCGCGATCGTGCTGGCCGCAACGCCGCCGAACTCCACCACGGAAGCTTTGCTGAAACCCTGGCCCAGGATTTCAACCTTGGAAAGCTCTTTGCCCGAAGAGGTCATTAAGTGTACGAACGGGCCCAATCCCACGCCCAGACTGAAGAAAGTGCCAGCATCGTTGGCGCCGCCAGCGCTGGTAATGCCATAGAGTTTTCCGTCAGTTCCTTCGGTCAAGTAGCCTTCAGGGTTGCATCCGTGAGTTCCGTCGAAGGCATAGAGAACGCTGAACTGGCCGCTGGGTGTGATCTCGAAAATCGTACCGCAGCTTGAGGCTCCGCCGTTTGCCGCGGTGCCGTAAAGATTGCCGTCCGTCCCGGCCGTGAGAACTCCGGGCAAGGAACCATCCGTGGGTCCATCCATTTCGTGCAGCGCCGCGAACGTGCCCGTAGACGTGAGCGAAAAAATCACGCCATCGCCGTTGTTCCCTCCGAGTGCCGCCGTTCCGATGAAGGTTCCGCCAGCGATCTCTGCCATGCCGGCAGAAGCACCAGCGCCATCGGTGCTATTGAAACTGTGAAGAACGGTAACCGCTCCCTTGGATGTCATCTTAAAGGCCGTGCCGTAATTGTGGGCGCCTCCCAGATTCGTGCCCCCGTAAAAGTTTCCGTCACTCCCCTCGATCAGCTGGCCGCCTTGATAACCTTCTGCGGTCGTCAGGGTGTGCAATGTCGTCAACTTCCCGGCGCTCGAAATCTTATAGATGGTTTCGGGATTCGAATCGGTCGTGCCGTAGAAATTTCCGTCGATCCCCAGAACCAGCGCGCCCACGGGATTGCTGCCATCGCCGGTGTCGGCGAAGTTGTGCAGGGGGGTCTGTTCGCCCGCGGGCGTGATCTTGAAGGTGACGCCGTCGTCATTGGTTCCCCCGATGTAAGTGTCGCCGTACAGATTGCCGTCAGTGCCGAGAGTCACGCCGCCGGCTTCCAGGGCGACATCCGCTAAATCGAAGCTATGGATAACGGTTAGGGTCCCGGTGGGCGTGATTTTGAATACGTTGCCGGTTCCCGCACCGACGGTTTGGGATTCGCCATAGAAGTTGCCGTCGCGTCCCTGGGCCAGCTTGCCGGTGTTGACGCCCGGATCGAAATCATGGAGATCAAGGTAAGGCTGGGCCGCGGCAACGGTTGGTGTCAGGGTATAGCTTAGGGTCCAGTTGATGCCCGCGACACCACCGTCGAAGCCGCATTCTGCAGGCGCCGTAAGCACCAGGTTGTTTTTGGTGATGGTGCTGACGGTATCAGGAAGGGGAAAAGTCACCAAGCCAAAAGCCCCGCAGGTTGGACCAGATGGGCCAATGGTATCTCCGCCCGCAGCTACGCTTACGCTACCGCAATTATTAATCGTGATTGTATTCGTGATGGCAAGCAAAGGCGTGAAGGTGTAAGTGCCAGTTGCCGGATCGATGGTCAAGAACGTGAGAGTCGACGGACTATTGAAGGTTGGCCCACCCACGATCGAAACAGTTTCCTCCTCACCAGGCGTGCCGCAAGTGCCCACACCCTGATCATTTTCGGATCCTGTTCCGTAGCCCTGTCCCCACCAACTCAGCTGTGTGCCACAAGCGGTCTGGACGGTCGTAAGCACAGAGTTTCCAGTGCCCTGGTGGTCGATGGTCCAGTCCAATTGCCCTGCGGCGTCCATTCCAGATCCCGTACCGGTAATGGTGTAGGTGACCTGCCAAGTGGTCACTCCGAGCCAGGGACCACAGTCCTGAGCTTGAGCCTGCAGGCAGCTCAGCGTGGCTACAGCCAGGAACAATCCAAGAGTCTTGAGCAAGCGAGTCATGGTCGGCCTCCTTCTAAATTGGGCGTGAATGCCCTGTCATCTGTTAAAGCGAAATTGCGAGGAGAATGGGACCAGGGGGAATAAAATTTCTGGAGCCCTGCCTGGTCGGCCAGCTCAGAGAGAAGCGGCCAAAGCCCCACTCTCGCAAGCAAAGCGAAGAATGGGGCTCTCAAGTACTCAGGCGCTTGACGTTCTCGGTTAAGACGGGGGCATGAGTCCGCGCCCGCTATGCCTATTGCAGAACCACGGTGGTCGTTGTGCTCGCCTTCTCGCTGCCGTAGGTGACGGTTCCGGTGAGCGTTGCGGGACCGGGAAAGTTCGGTATGGTTTTGCCGCCGAACACCCACACCCACCAAGTCCCTGGACCACAGGAGAAAGCGTCGTCCTTCGCGGAGTCAAGCGTGACGGTCTTGTTGTACTGCACTTGCGTCAAGGTAAAGGAAGCTTGGCAGGTACCGGTGAAGTTCACATCCTGCAGAGCCACGGTGTAGACGTAGGAGTTGCCGTGAACCAGGATCGTCTGTGGGGCAGCCACACCCAGGTTGGCAACACCTGCCCCCGGCACTCCGTCGATTACAGGGACTTTCCCGTTGGGATCTGGGGTCCCGGCGGTAATGAAGGCTGGCATAACCCCGCTTGTATTGACCACCTTAATCGAGGTTATTTTGCCAATTGCGTTGCTGCCGAAGGCAACGTAACTGTAATTGAAGTCGGATAACGTCAGCGCGGTGGGAAGCGCGTCCGTGGTGAAGGCGGTCCCAACGTTATCTTCAAGTACGAATCCTGCGCCGGTGGCATCACAGCAGGGCGTGGAAAAAAAGTCGTTGCTGCCCGCTATGCTGCTCACGAACAGCAGTTCGTTGGTCGAAATCGAGAACGCCTGGTTGCCGTTCTTGTCGTCCACAACCGCATTTAGCGTGTACGCGCTGTAATAGGCTTCTCCGGTCCCTATTGTGCTCGAAGGCGCCTGCGTTGGGTTGTAGTAGACCACCATGCTGTATTTGTCGCCGACTGTGATTCCGGGAACCGATCCGACGCTTGTGATGGTCCCGTCAATCGTAACCTGTGTGTTCTGCGCCCACGCGGTTGCGGCGCAGAGAGCTGCCGTAAGTGCTCCCACCAAGGCGGGGCCAGCTATGCGCCGAAAAACGAAGCCGGTTGAGACTGCAACTCCCGTCAGAAACTTGCTCCGCGTCACAGAGCCTTCTATCTTTTCTTGATTTTGGATTTTCATCGGATTGGCCTCCTAAGCCTTCGTGTCTCAGAAATTGTTTTGACCCAGCCTCAACTCGTGGAAACTTGCGCCGTGCCCAAGCCGTTAAGTCCCGGTCATCAACTAAAGCGAAATTCCAGGGAGAATTGGTCCAGGAAAAAATAAAGTTTCTCAGCCTTAACTTTTGTTTGAGGGAATAGCGGTGGACTATTTCGTGGAGAATCGCAAGGCGTGTGGTGAACCTAACTGTGGTGCGAGTGGACTCCACGCGACTTCTCGATATCCAGTTCTTGCCGTGGCATGCGCAGTCTTTTTCATGCGAAGTATCCTTCTTTTCAATAAGTTGACTTTGGTTCCATGAGCGGCTACCTTGTTCCGCAAGCCCTGTGCTGGGCTTTGCGGTTCGGAATTGCCCGGTTCCGCATTGGGGGCTAGTTGGCGCAACTTCCGCCCGAAGCGGTCAGCAAATTATTGGAAAACTGGCACGCCGGAGATGATCAGGCGCTGCATGAGGTGCTTGCTCTCGTCTACGACGAGTTGCGGCGCGCCGCGCATCGTTACTTGCGCAACGAACGTCCGGATCACACCCTGCAAAGCACTGCCCTGGTGCACGAAGCGTATCTGCGTCTGGAGAAACAAAAACACGCCGCTCAGTTCCAAAACCGCGAGCATTTCTTGGCCATCTGCGCGCAATTGATGCGGCAGATTCTGGTCGAGTACGCCCGCACCCGCAACGCCGCCAAGCGGGATGGTGGCTGCCGCTTAACCCTGGATGACAACTTGGCATTCAAGACGCGGAGCGTCGACATGGTGGCTCTCGACGACGCTCTGAACGAATTGGCCAAGCTCGATCAGCAGCAGTGCAGCATCGTCGAGCTGAGATTTTTTGGCGGCCTCTCCATCGAAGAAACCGCGCAAGCGATGAATCTGTCGCCCACCACCGTGAAACGGCATTGGGCTACCGCCAAGATTTGGCTGCATCACCAGATCAGCAGGACACCCGAAGCATGACGCCAGAGCGTTGGCAACAGATTCGGGAGTTGCTGGAGCAGGCGCTGGAGCTTCCGCCGGGTGAGCGCCCCGCGTTTCTGATGCGCGTCTGCGCCTCCGATGCGTCCTTGCGCCAGGAAGTCGATACCCTGCTGGCCTCGAGCGATGACGTGCGCTCCAGCTTCTTGCGATCCACGCCACTGCGAGCCCCGTTGGCGGCGGGAACCAGGCTGGGCGACTACGAGGTCAAGTCGCTGCTGGGTTCCGGTGGCATGGGTGATGTATATCGTGCCCGCGATTCGCGGCTGGGGCGCGACGTGGCCATCAAGGTTCTGCCCTCGTTTGTTTCCTCGGATCCTAATCGGCTGCGGCGTTTCGAGCAGGAGGCGCGAGCCGCCGCGGCCCTTAACCATCCCAACATTCTTGCCGTGTTCCAGATGGGCACCTTCGAAGGAGCTCCGTATTTGGTTTCGGAGCTCCTGGAAGGAGAAACGCTGCGGGAGCCGATCAAGCGTGGCCGTCTCGCAGTCCGCAAGGCGATTGATTACGGGTCGCAGATCGCGCGCGGGCTGGGCGCGGCGCATGAGAAAGGCATTGTCCATCGTGATCTGAAGCCGGAGAATCTGTTCGTCACGAAAGACGGGCGGGTGAAGATTCTGGACTTCGGGCTGGCGAAGCTCACGCAAGCCCACACTGACTCTGGGCACGACGTGCCCGCCGAGGGCACCGAGCCGGGAGTGGTGATGGGCACGGTGGGTTACATGTCGCCGGAACAGGTGCGGGGACAAACCACAGACCATCGGACTGACATCTTTGCCTTCGGCGCGATTCTGTACGAAATGCTGGCTGGAAAACGTCCGTTCCAGAAATCGACTTCAGCCGACACGATGAGCGCGGTTCTTAACGAAGACCCACCGGAGATCTCCCAGGTCGCTCCAGAGGTTCCACCGGCCCTGCAGCGGGTGGTGCATCGCTGTCTCGAAAAGAACCAGGAACAGCGCTTCCAGTCGCCTTCAGACTTGGGGTTTGCCCTGGATGCGCTCGCGGATGAACTCCGTTATCAGCAAATCTCTGGTACGGGTCGGGCGAGTGCGGGCAGCACAGCCATGCCGGCGGCTCCCGCGGCCCGGGGTGCCAGGATCCGGAGTGCCAGAATAAAGATCTGGATGATTGCAGTTTCCGTGGTGTTAGTCGCTTTGCTCGTGGCCGGCGGACTTTACTACCGCTGGCGTCTGCAGCGCACGCGCCTGACTCAGGAGGACACCATCATCCTCACCGATTTTGCCAACAGCACCGGCGATGCGGTATTCGACGACACGCTGAAAACCGCGCTCAGCATTTCCTTGCGCCAGTCGCCTTTCTTGAGTGCAGTCTCCGATAGCAGAATCGCGAAGATCTTGCGGCAGATGACGCTTCCCGCGAACACGAAACTCACGCCCTCAGAGGCCCGGGATGTCTGCGAGCGGGCGCGCAGCAAGGCCTACATTGCGGGCGCGATCGGCAGTCTGGGCAGCGAATATGTGCTGGCGCTGAAAGCAGTGAATTGCCAGAACGGAGACACGCTGGCCGAGGAACAAGCGACTGCGCGGTCGAAGGAGGGAGTGCTGGACACACTCGGTGTGTTAGCCTCCAGATTGCGCCGCGAACTGGGTGAATCGCTGGCGACTGTGCAACGCTTTGACGCTCCCCTTGCAGACTCCACCACTCCCTCGCTCGAAGCTCTGAAAGCGTACAGCCTGGGTTGGAAGACCTATGGCCAGAAAGGCGCCGCGGCAGCTTTGCCGTACGACCAACATGCCATCGAGCTTGATCCGAATTTTGTCGCGGGTTACCTGGCCATGGGAGTCGATTACGGTGTTCTCGGTCAGGCCGCGAGGTCGAGCGAGTACTACACCAAGGCATTCCAGTTGCGGGACCACGCCAGCGAAACGGAGAAACTGGAGATCGACGCCGCCTACTATTTGAATGTAACGGGAGAATTGGACAAAGCAGCCAGGACCTATCAGGAGTGGGTTGAGAACTACCCGCGGGAAGTTGTGGCCTACGGCCGGTTGGGTATCGTGTACGGCGAACAGGGGCAATATGAGAAAGCCGCGGAGATCACGAAGCAAGAGCGCCCTCTTGCGCCAGATCGCGCCGCTGTGTACGACAATCTCGCCAACGACGCAGTAGTCCTCGAACACTTCGACGAAGCACGGGAAATCATTCGCAACGCGCAAGCGCGAAAAATAGACGATGCCATCCTCCACACCGATCTCTACGCTCTCGCGTTTCTAGGCGGTGACCCCGCGGCGATGATGGAACAGCAGCAGTGGTTTGCAGGCAAGCCCGAAGAGAACTGGGGATTTGCCCTCGCTTCCGACACCGAAGCCTATGCCGGCCATTTGCGAAAGGCGCGTGACTTGACCAAGCAGGCGGTGGATTCGGCGATCCGGGCCGACAGCAAGGAAAGTGGAGCGGTTTGGCAGGCGGTTGCTGCTCAGCGGGAAGCCGTCTATGGCAACCCCGCCGAAGCCCGGAAAATTGCGGCCGAGGCTTTGCGGCTCGCTCCAGGGAGTGCGGGCACGGAAGCCGAGTCCGCGTTAGCGCTCGCCATGGTGGGCGATACGGGACGAGCTGCATCTCTGGCCCAGGACTTGGGAAAACGATTCCCTCTGGATACGCAGATGCAGTCACTCTGGCTGCCAGCAATTCAGGCGCAATTGGCGCTGGACAGAAAGGATCCGGCTTCCGCTCTGAATATCCCGCAAGCTGGTCCACCCTTGGAGATAGGACAGATAGTGTTCATCCTCAACGCTTCCTGCATGTATCCGGTCTATGTGCGCGGTGAAGCATACTTAGCCGCCGGGCAAGGTAGCGCCGCCGCCACCGAGTTTCAGAAGATTCTCGATCACGGGGGCGTCGTCTGGAACTGCTGGACGGGAGCATTAGCGCATCTGGGAGTGGCTCGAGCCAACGCCTTGCAGGCGAGAACGTCGCGGGGAGCGGATGCCGACGCTGCGCATGTCCGGGCGCTCGCCGCCTACAAGGGTTTCCTCACCCTCTGGAAAGACGCCGATCCCGACATCCCACGGCTGAGGGAAGCGCGGGCAGAGTACGCGAAGCTGCTGGGAGACCACTGAACCCTCCGATCTGCCGGCGGCGTAGGTACCGTAGTGTTATCCGATCCGCACATGTGGGGCCCCAATGGAGCATCGGGCATAGCCTGGTTGCCCGAAGGGACGCAACGTCTGCGGAAGCTATTCCCAAAGTACCGACCTCGATCTCTGGACAACAAGGGCGGACCCAGTCACCGAAAGGCAAACTGGCACCGGAGGCCACCTGGCGGGGCGGAAGGATTTCTCTGCCGCAGACCCCAGAGCCGGCGCCGATGGGAGGCGCCTGATCACAACCAGAAATCACGTCGAAAGGTCGACGCACGTTGGCGTGTCTCGGTCCGTAAATGAACAACTTGTCATTTGTTCGCCACGTTGTATTCATCCGGTAGTTGATAATCTTCCTCATGGGATCTTGTGACTGCGATGGCTCGACGCGTGACCGACAACTCGCCATCGTATTTCTAGTCTTCATCTTTGCTGCATCTTTCAGCCGCGCTCAAGACAATTACGAAATCCAGGTCTACGGGTCCGACCTGGTCGATCCCCGGCACACCATGGTGGAACTCCACAGCAACTTCACGATCGACGGATCGCAGACAATCGTCGATGGTGTTTACCCCACCAATCACGCCGAGCACGAGACCGTCGAGATCACCCACGGCTTCAATGACTGGTTCGAGTGCGGCTTTTACATCTTTACCTCCATAACCGCGGGACAGAGCTGGCAATGGGTGGGCGATCACATCCGCCCGCGCGTTGCCGTCCCCAAGAAATGGAACTGGCCTGTAGGTGTGAGCATCTCAAACGAAATTGGCTACCAGAGGCGGCAATATTCCGTCGACACCTGGACGTGGGAAATTCGTCCGATCGTAGACCAAAAAGTCGGCCGCTGGTATTGGTCCTTGAATCCCACGCTCGACCGGTCCTTCCACGGCGAGAGCGTGAACCAGGGCGTTGTCTTTTCGCCAAACTTCAAATTCAGTTACGATTTCACTCCGAAAGTCGCCGGAGGTCTCGAATATTACGGTTCAGTCGGCCCGGTGACGGGATTCGATGCGGTCTCGCAACAACAGCACCAGATTCTCCCCGCGATTGATTTGAATATCGCTCCGCAATGGGAGATCAATCTCGGTCTCGGCGTGGGTGTCACCGGAGCGACCGACCACCTGATTGCCAAGATGATTCTGGGTTATCGTTTCAATTTCTGATCCAGAATAGGAGCGTT
>Ga0210383_10002087_pt1 | contig 18097 bp, 19 predicted proteins | sample IncBWC14OmetaG_FD_160072 | JGI IMG/M metagenome (GOLD analysis project Ga0210383, IMG submission 160072) | Forest soil microbial communities from Barre Woods Harvard Forest LTER site, Petersham, Massachusetts, United States - Inc-BW-C-14-O ...
AACAGCGACCGCGGTAGACGCCGTTGCGCGAAGTAGCGCGCGTCGTCAACAGACTGAATGCAGCTGGCGAGGTCGCGCACTGACTTCCTCCGCTCTGCCGTTGCCTGGAGACGCCTCTCAGACGGACGGTGCCTTGAGTGATATTCTGCTCAGTAGAATACCAAATGGATAGGATCTGTCTGATTTCTGATTCGCTGAGCGTGTCGCGAATGGGCTTCGGAAGTGGAAGCCTGATGCGTCTGGCATCTCGGCGAGAACGGCTGCATCTGCTGGGAGCCGCGTTCGACGCCGGCATCACTCACTTCGACGTCGCACCTATCTACGGGCTGGGGATCGCTGAGCGCGAGCTCGGGCTCTTCGCGCGCGGACGGAGGGATCAGATGACCATCGCGACCAAGTTCGGCCTTACCACTACGCGGGTCGCCAGGCTGAGCGCACGAGTGCAGACGCCCTTGAGTCGGCTGATCGCACGTTTACCTGCGCTGCGCAAGCAGGTGCAAGGCCGCTCCTCGCCGTTGTACCGTCACCAATACGACGTGCCCACTGCTCGAGCGAGCCTCCAGGCTAGCCTGCGCAACTTGCAAACGACCCATGTCGACATCTTGTTCCTACACAACCCAGCGCCAGGTGACACGGTCGCCGCTTTGGAGCTTTGCGCGTTTCTGGAAGACGCCAAGCGTGCGGGCGACGTGCGCGCCTGGGGAGTGTCGGGCGAGCCCAACCCCTGTGCCGAGCTATGCGATTCACTCCCATTGCCATCTCTCCCACAACTGCGAGATGACATCATCCTGCGCACCCGGCAGGCCGCTCTTCGCGTCCACCCCAGACTGATCTTTAGCGTGATCTCTGGAGCGCTCGCGAGCATCCTCTCCCACATCAGGCGCTCAGGACGACGGTGGAGCGACCGCGTAGGGGCGGATTGCACCGATCCCGAAACGATCGTTTCGCTGCTGCTGATGGACGCCCTCGACACTTACCCGCAGAGCGTCGTCCTGTTCAGCTCGACGCATGCGGATCGGATCCGGCGCGGTGCTGAGACCGCCCGCGCGAGCCCAGGCCGGGAGACGCCTTCGCTTGCCGCATTCCGCGCCCTGGTGCGTGATGAGTTCGCACAGTCACCGTGAGCGGCGGAAGGCGTGTCGCGGGATCGCGCCGGTCCCCCGCGTTATCAGGTGCTTTTGCCGGTGTTTGCTGGCTTTCGCCCAACACTAGCCAATCGGGATGAACACGATTCCGATCGACTTGGCTAGGCCATGTTCGGCGTTTCTGCGGCCATTTTGCGGTCGCCTAGAGCAGTCCTACCCCGAGCCTCGCCGCGTCGGCTCATTTGATGCCCAGGCTATTGGCGCCGGCGGGCGAGCGCCCCTGGTTCGATACCGAGCGCACGAGCCAAGCGGATCGGTGCTCGGCCCAAATCGCTTCTCGTGAAGTCTACGGATTCGGGGCCAAGGAGGTTTCGAGGACTTTCCCGCCATCCCTGTTTTGGCTGGCACGAGGTTGTTGCTCGAACTTTGGCACGCTGGGATGTCCCCAGCGTCTATCACGCCTAGCGGGTGCGTGAAGCTGCAGCATCGATGACGACCGTCACTCCCCGAAGCTCTTGAGCAGGTCCTCATCGAGAACGTCCACGATCGATGAGCCATCGCCGTGCCCTGAGCCGGCCAGTGCGAAGCCGGTCTCGAGATGGCTTTGGCTGGTAGGTGGCAACGGCCTCACGCAACACCTCTGCTTGTGACCGGCCCTCCTCACGGGCCAAGCGGGCGAGGCGCTGAGCCTGATCCTCATCGAGGTAGACGTTGGTCATGCGCATGATCGAGAAGCATGGGCATGAGGTAGGGCATTCTTTCTGGTCGCTCCTGCCCAACTGCCGACCCATGGCAGCGAGCAGACAAACCTCAGCCAGCTACTTGGTTACTTCCGTGGGCACGGTGCCTTGTAGTGCGCAACGACCGGCTCGGGCTTCGATATTTCGCCGTTTTCGGCGAAGATCACTTCGGTCGTGATCGGGAAGCCCCCCTTGGGGCACTTCGTCGGTACGCGACCGTAGTAGATGGTTTTCCCATGTGACTTGTACGCCGAGCCAGCCTTCACGCTGATCGATGTGGCCGAGGCGTATGGCGCCCCTGGCACGGTTTCGACGAGTGGCACTTCGGTGAGGAGCTTTGGTCCCGCGCCGCCACCACTGTTGAGGTTGGTGTAGTGGCCGTTGGAGATGAGTTCCAGCGACACCGGCGAGTGGCCGTCGACGAAGAACACCACGCCACCGCCTGGCGCATAGAAGGAGAAGACTTCCGCTGCCTCTTCGACACGTTCGCTACCGAAGGTTACGAAGCCGAGAACTCTGCCGACCGGCCCGGCCGCCGAGCCTTTAGGGCACTTCACGGGACCGAACTGTTCGAGCACCGTCTTCGTGCAGGTTGGAAAGCCGCTCGGATGCAGCTTTGTGCCTTTGGGAAAAGTGACGTTGATGCCGATGATCGGCGGCGGGGAGCCAGCGTATTCGGTGCCTTCGATTTTATATTCGGCCTTTACGGCGGCGCCGGCGCCAAGGATGTTCCCCGTGTGGGGAAAGCCCTTGATCGACACTGCCTCTGCTTTGAACTTAACCGTCGGGGTCGCCGACGCAGCGCCAGGCAGCGCCAACAACGCCAAGCCAACGACTGCGACCCAGGTGGACGCTTTGCGCATTTCAGTTCTCCTCCTCTTCGATGGACCAGGTAGGGGTACCCGTGGCTGCTAGTGCTCAGACACGGCCTCGCCCGCTTGACCCTTGTAATAGATCGAACACCCTAACGGCCGGTGAGTTGCGTCCGTGCGATACGCGCCGCGCGAGTAGCATCGCTTCGAGACCGCCGAATTTTTGATTTGAAAAGGAGAGCCGATGGGACTGACAGACAGGTTCAAGGACCTCAAGGCCAAGGCTGAGGAAGCGGTAGTGGAGCACAGCGACCAGATTCACGGTGCGGTGGAGAAGGCCACAGCTGCCGTCGATCAGCGCACGGGTGGCAAGTACAGCGAGCGCATCCACAAAGCAGGCGCCAAGGCGGACGGCCTCGTGCAATCGCTGCAGGACAGCGGCGATGCGACTGGTGAGGATGAGCAGGCTACTGGCCAATAGTGCAGCGCAGGCATGACGAATCCCGCAGACCGATGGCTTGAGCCGATAGGTCGCGTCTGTCCCTAGCTTTCGTCAGGGCTGGACGGGGCCTGTACAGTGGAGAGGTCATGGATGAGACAGTTCGCTGCGGGGAGGCGAGGCATTTGACGCGTTGGCGGAGACTGGTAGCGGCGACGCTGCTGCTCGACTTCGTGCTTGCGCTCGCGGCTTGCTCGAGCGCGTTTGCTGGAGTGTCGTCGTCCACGTTCAGGGTCCAACGCCTGTGCGGGATGCCCCGTCCGGGACTGGCCACATGCACGGGGATGAAGCTCGTGCCGGCGTCTCTGAGCAGTGCGGATCTCCACGCGAACGCTGTCGCGCAAGCAGGCCAAATTGGCGCCGAGGAGGCCCCTGCGGTCGGCGTCAAGCACCCTTATCCGGGCTACCTCACCCCACAGAACTTGCGTGCGGCATATTCGCTGCCTACCGAACCGGCCTCTGCGACCTTGCAAACGATCGCGGTCATCGACGCCTACAACGATCCCAGCGCAGAAGCCGACCTGAGAGTCTATGACCAGACGTTTGGCCTGCCCGCCTGCACCACCGCTAACGGCTGCTTCACCAAGCTAAACCAAGCCGGCAACGAAAGCCCGCTGCCGGAAACCGAAGGCGAATGGGCCTCGGAGATATCGATCGATGTGCAGATGGCCCACGCCATTTGTCAGGGCTGTCGGGTGTTGCTGGTGGAGGCCGACAACGAAGAATTCACGAGCCTTGGAGCGGCTGTAAACGCGGCTGTGAAAGCGGGCGCAACGGAGATCAGCAACTCCTACGCGGGGCCCGAGGAGCCGGCCCTGTCGAGCACGTTCTCCGCATACAACGCCGCCTACTATGACCACGCGGGGATCCTCATCGCGGCCAGCTCGGGCGACTGCGGTTACCTGAACGAAGCGTGTCCAGGTGAGCCGGCCACAGCTAACTTCCCTGCGGACTCGCCGGATGTCCTGGCGGTGGGCGGAACTACGCTCACCGGTGCCGCGGAAACATGGAGCAGCACGGTGTGGGACGAAGGTGGCAGCGGCTGCAGCGAGATCTTCAGTGCGCCGCTGTGGCAGAACGCGGTCGACGACTTTGCGGCTACTGGCTGCGGGGCGAAGCGCTCCGTGGCTGATGTGGCCGCAATCGGCGACCCGGAAACTGGTGTCGACGTCTACGACAGCACGCCCGAAGGCAATGGTGACCCCACCGGCTGGGGCGTGTGGGGTGGCACATCGGTAGCCGCGCCGATCATCGCCGCTGAGTTTGCGTTGGCAGGTGGCGCCCACGGCGTATCGACCCCGGCGGCCACTATCTACTCGCATGCTGGCGATGGGACTGCGCTGGATGACGTCGTGTCGGGCAGTAACGGCAATTGCGCCGGCTCGAGCGAGTGTCAAGCAGAGGTCGGCTTTGACGGTCCCACCGGTGTTGGTAGTCCGATCGGACTGGAAGCATTTGCGATCGTGGGTGCTCCCACGAGCACATTTCGACCGACTGTGTCTGGCGTAGCGGAAGAGACTCAGGTCCTCACGCAAACCGAGGGTGGGTGGAGCGTTGTCCCCAGCTCGCGGAGCCTCAAGTGGGAGCGCTGCAATGCGATCGGCACTGCATGCGTTGCGATCGCCGGGGCTAGTGGCCACACCTACACGATCACTGCCGCTGACGTCGGCTCGACGATCCGCGTCCAGGAAACCGCCGCCAACGCCGCCGGTATTGGTGTGCCGGCTGCCTCGACGGCGACAGCAGCGGTGGCGGCGGACATACTGTCGCTCACCAGCTTCAGCCCCGCGTCGGCCATCACCGGCAGTTCCGTGCTGATCGAGGGTGGCGATCTGAGCAGCGTAACCACGGTTGAGTTTGGCGCCCTGGGCGCGAAGTTCACGGTGCTCTCATCTGCTCAGATCGAAGCGATAGTGCCAAACGGAGCACGCGCCAGCGCAATCACCGTGAAGACGTCCGGCGGCACTGTGACGAGCGCCAGCAAGTTCACGCCCACGCTGTCTGTGACCAGCTTTACGCCGGCTAGTGGGGTAGCCGGCAAGCTCGTGACGATCAAGGGCGTGGGTTTCAACCACCAGTCCACGGTCAGCTTCAACGGGCGTGCGGCGACCGTCACTTCTGCCTCCGCGAAGAAGCTCAAGGTTAGGGTTCCAGCCGGCGTGGAAGCGGGCCCGATAGTGGTGAGAAACACCACGGCGCCGGTCGGTACGGTGTACAGCGCGGGCAGCTTTACGCCCTGAGCCAGCTGCCTGGTGTGCAGGTAGCGTACAGTTGTTCAGCTGATCAGTCGGGAACGCGCGGGGGACGCGCACGAGAAAAGGAGTCGAGATGGCGCGCATCCTGCTTGGCGAGGCCGAGATCAATGTCGCGGAGGACGTGGAAGATACGCTGAGCCGGATCGTCAATGCCAGAGACGGCCTGCGGCGCGGGAACGGCGCGATTATGGCGCCGTCTGGCTGGGTCATCCTGACCGCTGACGACGGCAGCGATATCTACGTCCAGGTTGCGCGTATCGCCTACGTGCGCGCGGACTAAGCTCAGGCCAAGTCCGTCAGGGCTAGGTTGACTGGTCCGCGGCGACTGCGAACACGATGTGTCTACGGGCGAGGCTTAGGTAGTCGTGTAGTTCGGTGGGGCCGCCGTCCAGTGGTTTGACGGTTACATCGGTGAGCGTGATGAAGTCCCGCTCGGAGGCGTTCAGCACGTCGGATACGCGACTGCGGTAGCCGTCGCGCGCGAGCGTGAGGACGCCCTCTATTTGATGGCGCTCGGTCTCGATCCTGATCCGCTCCCAGCGGTGGTCGATGCCCGGCTCATGTGCCTGTGTGGAGTCCTCGCTGCTCATATCACCGTGCGCTACACGACCTGCTCGGGCGTGCGCGCGGCCAGCCCCGCGCGGACGGCGGGACCGGCGACGATGCGTCCCGGCCCGTTCGGACGGTTGCGCTCATCGCGCACGATGTAAAGCGGCCGGTGCTTGACCTCGTCGTAGATGCGTCCGACGTACTCGCCGATCACACCAAGGGCGATCAGTTGGATACCGCCGAGGAGCAGGATGGCGATCGTGATCGACCCGAAGCCCGGCAGATAGGAGCCCGAGATTCGCAGCGCGATCACCACTGGGATGGCAACGAACGCGAGGCCCGCTGAGAGCATGCCCACATAGGTGGCCAGTTGCAACGGCAGGTGCGAGAAGGAAGCGATCGCATCCAGCGAGAAGCGCAGCATCTTGCGCAGGGTGTACTTGGTCTCGCCTGCGTGGCGGGCGTCGCGCTGATAGGAGATGGCGGTCTGCGTGAATCCCACCCACACGGTCATGCCGCGCAAAAAGCGCGAGCGCTCGGTCATCGTCAGCAGCGCGTCGAGCGCACGCCGGTCGAGCAGGCGGAAGTCACCGGAGTTGGGCTCGAGGTCGACCTGGGCGAGTTTGTTGAACAGCTTGTAGAACCATGAGGCGGTGGCGAGCTTGAAGGCGGTCTCGCCCTCGCGCTCCTTGCGCACCGCATACACCACGTCTGCGCCTTGGCTCCATTGGGCGAGCATGTCGGGGATCAGCTCAGGTGGGTCCTGGAGATCAGCGTCGATCATCGCGACGGCATCGCCGACCGCGTGCTCGAGGCCGGCGGTGAGTGCGGCCTGGTGGCCGAAGTTGCGTGAGAGATGGATCACGCGGATGCGCGGATCGGCGGCGGCGATTTGGTCGAGCAGCTCGGGCGTACGGTCGGAGCTGCCGTCGTTGACTAGCACCAGCTCGAATTCATAGTCGGCGACCGCGGCGCAGGTACGAGCGACGAATTCCTCGACGAGCTCATCCTCGTCGTAGATGGGCGCCACGATGCTGAGCAGGGTTGGGGTGCGAAGTGGGGTATCCGACATGAGTGTTGGCTCAGCGGCGCGGCTGGGGCGGCGGTGTTGCCGTGTCTCTATCCTCAACTAGCGCCCTAAGCGGGTGCTCAATTTATCGTTGATCCTGCGTATGGTGCCTACTGAACAGCCTGAGACCGGAGAATCGCTCCCCAGCGTAGCGAGAAGCTCGCGTTCTCTGAGCAGGCCGATGCTCATTCAGTTCGTGAAGTTTGGCATCGTGGGCGTTTCGAACACGCTGCTCACGCTCGCTGTTTACACGCTGCTATTGAAGGTGTTCGGTGTGTGGTACCTGGCTGCGTCGGCGATCGGGTTCGCGGTTGGTGCGACGAATGGCTTTCTGCTCAACCGCCGCTGGACGTTTCGCGAGCATATTGGCGACGCGCTCACGCCGGTGCGCTGGGCGGTTGTGCAGGGCTGCGGCCTGGGGGTCAACGAGGGACTGCTGTACCTGTTCGTGCACGACGCCAAGCTGGACAAGCTCATCGCGCAGGTGTGCGCGACGGCGGTCGTCACCGTGACTACGTTCTTCGTGAACCGCGCCTGGACGTTCCGGGTGCACGCTCCGGTCGCCACCGACGTACCGTCTTTGTAGCTAGCGGCTCCTTAGCGGAATACCGCGAGCAAGGACAGCCCGGACGGGATTCGCCCACCGTGTGCGACCAGCGTGGCCTCCAGCGCGAGCGGGCGCTCGAGCAGCCAGTTGAGCGGTTCCGGCGGGATCCACAGATCGAGGCTCGACTCGGTGGTCTTGGTGCTGAAGCGGTCGAGCACGCGCAGCAGGATGGCAACTGGCAACAGCAGCGAGTTGAAGTAGGTGGTGCGCGTCTGCTTCCAGCCGGCCTGCTCGGCGGCGCTCTGCAGCGTTCGGCGGGTGTAGCGGCGGTGATGGTGGTTGATCTCGTCGTGACCGCTCCACAGCCACTGGTAGGCAGGCACCGTGACCAGCAGGGCACCGCCGGGGGCGACTACGCGGCGCAGCTCGCGTAGCGCAGCGATGTCGTCCTCGAGATGCTCGATCACATCGAGGCTGACAGCCAAGTCGAAGCTGGCGTCGGCGAACGGCATCTCGAGCACGGAGCCGGCGACCACCTCACCGATGTCGCGCTGACGGGCGAGCGCGACGCTTGTGTCCGAGAGCTCCACGCCTGTGACCTCGCCGCGCTTGGCGAGGTCGACCATGAAGCGGCCGCTACCGCAGCCGGCGTCGAGGATGCGCGCATTGGCGGGCGGCCTGAGGTCAGCGATCACGCCGTCGAGCACGGTGCGTCGGCCTCGATACCACCAGTGGCGGTCCTCCGCCTGGTGAGTCTGGAGCTCGTAGTCCCTATCCATCCGCGACCATCTTTTCCTAAATGCCCTGTTCTAGGCGGTGCGCTGTCCCAGGAAGGCGGCTCACGAGGCGCCACCAGCGCCGCGGATTGAGTACTCGATTGTGGCGGCTTCGCCCTGCCAGGCCGCTACGGCCCCGTCGCTATTCGGGTCGAGCGCGACGGTCGCATTGCTAACCGGTCCGGGTGCGCCCACCCGTTCGGGTTCGTCAAAGATCTCATGCCCGCCGCCGGACTCGGTCCCGCGGGCGGCGAACAGTGCTTGACGTGCCATGTCGGGCTGGCCTGTACGGGTCGGCAGGGGCTCCGTCCACAGCACCAGCGCATCGTCCTGGGGGCCCGGCGCGAGGTCCGCCAGCAGTACGTCTGTGCCTGGTGCGTCGATCGTACCGACGCTCAGCACTCCGTCCAGATCCACCGGGGCGGTGCGCACCACCCAGTGCCCGGCGGCCGCGCCTGCCCATGCGAGCAGCACGCTCTCAGAACTCAGGCGCACGAGGCTGGGAGACCCGGCCGGAGAGGTGAGCGCGCTGGGGTCGCGGAAGCGTTCGAGTAACTGCGGTCGGCGAAACCGCACGCCCAGAGCCGAGCGGTCGATGTAGACGCTCGTCTTCAAATCACGTTGTTCGGTCCAGGCCACGATCGCACGGTTGTCGTCGCTGAGCAGCGCTGAGATCCGGGGGTCAGAGCCAGCCGATCCAAGGCGCTGCAGTGGTCGCGCACCGCCCCTGTTAGGGATCAGGCGGGCGTAGATCGAGCCGCGCTGAGCCCATACGGCGAGAGCTTCGCCGCGGAAGTCCATGGCCAGCGTAAGTGCGTGCATCAGGCCGCCGCCGGGTGCACGCGCGGAGACGTCGCGTGTGAACTCGTGAGCGTAGAAGCGCTCGACGTGGACATCCAAAGTGGCGCCGGCGTGCTCGCCGTTCGATGGGCCGGCGAGCGCCATATCGCCGAGGTAGGCGGTGTCCAGAGCCAGCGGTGCCGCCAAGGCGCCGCCAGTTTTCAGCGCCGCGAATGGGCCGCCGGCCGCCCCCTGGATCAGTATCCCGGTGCTTGCTGCGGTCGGCGAGGTGCCTGCGATTGCGATCTGCCCGTGCGGAGCGCCGCTGGCTGTGATGGGCCCGTAAGGAGCGATTGGCTTGCCGGCGGCGGTGTGGGGGACGATCGGCGTGCCCGGCACGTCGCTTGTGCTGAGTGGCGAGACCCGTGCGCCCGGCCCGCCGAGGCAGGCCGAGCCGGCGCTCCAGATGATGGCGCCCTGGCCGCTCGCTTGGTTGGGCCTGTCGCTCGGGAACACCACCCGGGCGGCTGGGCTCGCGGGGCAGCTACTCACGCTGGCCGGTGTTGACCACTGGGTTGCCGGTATCGCTACCGGCAGCACGTCTGCGACGGGTGCCGCCCGTGTGGCGTGCGTGGTTGGCCTGGACACCAAGCCAACCACGGCAAGTACGGCTGCTGTCGCCAGCGTGAAGGCCAGTCTTGACAAGTTGTGCGATTGGCGTTCAGGCGAGCTCAGGACGCAAGCGCCGGGCGCAGGAAGTCAACGGTGCGCTGCCACGAGGTTTGAGCGAGCTCCGGGTCGTATGTCCCAAGGCGGTTGGTGTCGTTGAAGAACGCGTGTCCGGCGCCCTCATAGTGGTGGAAGGTCACGTCCACTCCGGCGTTGCGCAACTCCGACTCGAGCTTCTTTGCGTCCTCTTGTGGGATGAATTCATCGGCGGTCCCGAAGTGCCCGAGCACGGGTCCGTTGATGTCGCTGAAGTCAGGCTTGCCGTGCGGCATGACGTAGTAGTAGGTGACCGCGGCGGCGATGTTGGGACAGGTGGCGGCAGCCCACACGGCCAGCCCGCCGCCGAGACAGAAGCCGACGGCGCCCACGCCGGGCCCCTCGAAGCCCGACTGGGAGGCAAGGTAGTCAGCGGCGCCGCACATGTCCTTCTCGACCTGATCCATCGACATGGCCATCATCTTCTGCTGGGCCTCGCTCGGTTGTGTGGTCGTCTCACCGCGGTAGAAGTCTGGCGCGAGCGCGTAGAAGCCCGCGGCGGCGAAGCGGTCGCAGATCGAGCGAATGTGCTCGTCCAGGCCCCACCACTCCTGCAGGATGACGACGCCCGGGCCACGCTCGCCGGCCGGTACGGCAAGGTAGCCGGGGGCACTGCCGGCGCTGGTCTGAAACTCGATGTCGGGCATGTGTGGCTCCTTGCTTCGTGGCTGACGATGGCGTGGACGGGGACCGATGCGCGTTGCCTCGTGGTTGGCCGGCTGCGAAATACTCTCACGAGCGGGGCGCGCGCGTGCGCATTGATTGGTGTGAGCGCTCACTGCGCGATGGTTGCGGCGAAAGGCCGCCAGCTAAGGTGCCTAGCTCAGGTGGGGGCCGCTCCGCCGCTGACGAGGGGAGTGACGCGATGGATGTTCTGAACCACCAGTTCCGACTGGCTGCGCGCCCGGTGGGCTTGCCCAAGCCGAGCGACTGGAGCTATGTGGAGCAGCCGGTCGCAGAGCCTGGCGATGGGGAGATCGTCGTGAAGGTCGAGTACGTGTCTCTGGATCCGGCGATGCGCGGCTGGATGAACGAGGGCCGTTCCTACATCCCGCCGGTGGGCATCGGCGAGGTGATGCGGGCGTTCGCGGCCGGCGAGGTGATCGCGTCGAACGACCCGGACGTTGCGGTGGGTGAGCACGTGGGCGGCCTTCTGGGCGCGCAGGAGTACGCGGTGGTCAACGGTAAAGCTGTATTCAAGCTAGACACGAGCCTGGCGCCGCTGCCGGTGTATCTGGGCACGCTGGGGATGCCTGGGGTGACGGCGTACTTCGGGCTGCTGGACATTGGTAAGCCTGAGCCGGGCAACACGGTTGTGGTTTCCGGTGCAGCAGGTGCCGTCGGCGGGCTCGTCGGCCAGATCGCAAAGCTGAAGGACTGCCGAGTGGTGGGGATTGCAGGCGGCGCGGCCAAGTGCGATCACGTGCTCGAGGACCTGGGCTTCGACGCGACGATCGACTACAAGACTGAGGACGTGGGCGCCGCGCTCGGCGAGCAGTGTCCGAACGGCATCGACGTCTACTTCGACAACGTCGGCGGCGAGATCCTCGATGCCGCGCTCGCGCACCTTGCTCGCTATGCGCGTGTGGTGATCTGTGGCGCTATCTCTCAATACAACTCCTCGGCGATGCGCGGTCCCGCCAACTACATGTCGCTGCTCGTCAACCACGCGAGCATGACGGGTTTCACGATGGGGGACTACCTACCGCGCTACGGCGAGGCTATGCACGAGATGGCCGGCTGGCTGGCGGCGGGCAAACTCGTCTCACGCGAGGACATTGCAGAGGGCTTCGAGAACTTCCCGGCGACGCTGCTGCGGCTGTTCAGCGGTGAGAACATGGGCAAGCTGGTGCTGAAGCTCTAAAGCGAGAGCACGTGCGCGGTGGCAGGGTCGATGCGCCCGTCGAGCAGATCGAGATATGCGCTCTGCAGGGCGTCGGGCCCGTGACCGTGGATCGCTAAAAGCCAGCCGTCGACCCACGCGACGTACGGATGCCAGGCGTCGGCCATGCGCTGCTGTAGGCCGTCCGCGCCCCAGTCGCCGGCGCGCTTGACGATGCGATCGGGCGCGAAGAAGAACGTGGGGCGCGGTCCGGGGAGCGCGTCGGGGACGGCACCCATGCGGTCGTGGTGGGTGGCGCCAACGACGGCCGAGTGGACGAGCTCGTCGCGGTAGTAGCCGTGGACGCCGGCACGCAGCTCGGCGTCGCCGGCCATGTCCACATACACGGCGCGACCTGCGGGCAGCGACTCGAGCTGGTCGTAGGCCAGCACGTGGTCATACACGCCGAGAGTTCGCACGAACTCAGCGCTGCGGGTGGAGGTCAGCCCCACGACGAGCACGTCCTTGCGTAGCGACAGCAGATAGGCGAGCGCGCTGGCGGTCTTGCTGGAGGCGCTTGAGATCACGATCGTCTCCGCATTGAAGAACTTGGCGTCAGCGAGGAAGTCATCGATTAGGTACGAGGTGAGGAACAGCGGGCGCAGCAGCATCTGCTCGTCCTCGTGCTCGGCGTCGTAGAACGCGTCGGCATCGGTGCATGAGTACCGGTTGTATGCGCTCGGCAACGCGGCGCGGTGTGCGGAGGAATCGGTGAAGCCGCTCGTGCCTACGTGCACGGGCTCCACGAGCAGCTCGCTTGATGGCGGCAGGTAGCCGAACAAGCGTGTGCCCGTCTCGAGCTCGGCCACGGTGCTGGCGCTGACCTCGGCGAATCCCCACACGGGCATCCGTCCCCAGCCGTCCTCTGCGGGGAAGAAGCCCCAGTAGGACATCGCCGCGCCAAAGGTGGCGTAAGTGATGTTGTTGCTCGTCAGGCCGAATACGTCGACTCGCAGCACCGCCTGTCCGGGCGCGGGCTGCAGCGCGGGGGCGTCCGCGAAGCGGCAGTTGTGCAGGTCGTCCTTGGCGATCAAAAAATCCATGGCTTTACAGACTATGGGTTGTGCGGAGAGCCGTGGCCTTGACCCCAGATGTCGGCTTGGCGTTCGCGGTCAACGACCGCGGTGGACGTGCTCGAACTCACCAGTGTGTTGGCCGGTGCGCAGTCGTTCGAGCATGCGCGTTTGTCGAGGCGCGAGCCCGAGGACAAAGGCGACGAACGCGAGGGCGGAGCCGGCGAGCAGCACATCAACCGCGCCGAAGTGCGACGCGAGCGGTCCCATCACGGCATAGCCGAGCGGCAACAGTCCCAGCGACACCATCCAGTCATAGGAGCTCACGCGGGAGAGTGCGTGCGGCGGTATGCGCTCGGCGAGCGCCGTCACCCACCAAACGTCGAACAGGGCGAAGCCGGCGCCCCCGAGTATCCATGCGGGAATCACCAGCGTGAGCGTGATGCCCTCCGCATACAGGATCGAGGCGAGCGGCCACAGCGACGTGGCGATCATGCCGAGGCGTATGGGATAGCGCGGGCGCCAGCTAACGCCGATGAGTGAGCCGATGATCGTGCCGAAGCCGATGGCTATCTCGACATAGCCATACACGGCGATGTGCCCGTACTGCTCGCGGGCGACGATCGGGCCGAGCACGAACCACGAGGCCAGGCCGCAGAACAGCGCAATGCAGAACGAGGCGAGCGTCGCCCATACCCAGGTGCGCGAGCGCACCTCCTGTGCACCTTCACGGATCGATGCCCAAACGCCGATGCGCTCTGTATCCGCGCCGACAGTGCTCTCGCCGCGGGTGCGCGGACGTACTCGTGACAGGAAGGCAGCGCTGACGATGAATGTGGCGGCGTCGAGCGCGAACGCCCAGCCGGCGCCGGCGCCGAGCACGAGCGCGGTTGCGAGGGCTGGACCGGCGAATTCGGCGAAGTTGTTGGAGATGCCCGTGATGGCGGTTGCCGGCTGGATGTCTGCCTCTGGAACGGTCTGCGGCAACAGGCCGTTGGCGGCCGGCCGGAAGAATGCCTCGGCGGTGCGGAACAGCACCTCGATCACGATTAGCTGCCAGATTGCTACCCGGCCGGCGAAGATCAGGACCGCCAGGAGTGCGTGCAGCGCGAAGCGCACGAGATCGGTGGCGATCATTACGCGGTGGCGTGGCAGCCGGTCGGCCCAGACACCGCCGATCAACAGGAACGCGACCAGCGGCAGCGCCTGCGCGGCGAGCACAAAACCCAGATCGGTGGGGCTGCCGGTGCGTTTGATGATGAACAGCGCGAGCGCGACCAGCACGATGTTGTCGCCGATCACGCTTGTGGACTGCGCGAGCCACAGCATGCGGAAGTCGCGGTAGCGCAGCACCCTGCGGATCTCGCCCAAGTTGGTCATGACGCCTGCCAGCTTGACGCAGGTCGCCGTGGTAGCCGGTGCCGCTGCCTGAGATCGGCCCCTAAATGCACTTCCGCCAGGGCCGCGCGCCGAGCACGGCCCTGGAGGATCTCAGCTCAGGCGAGCGCCGGCGCACCGCGTCGCGCGCCGAGTCGCTCCTCGGCGTAGCGGCGACCGCGCTCGGGGTCGCCGGTGGCGAGCGTGGCGATATCAGCGAGCGTGGCGATCTGCCCGAAGCCGCCCCAGCTGCCGTCGGGGACCTCCGGCGTGAAGACCCACACGCGCCCTGGGTTGCGCTCATATGCCCCTTGCTCGGCATCGAGCACGGCTTCGGTGATGTCATGCACCATCGCCTGGCGGCGCTCGGGGTCGTACTGGCCCTCGGGCACGGAGGCGACGAAGCGGTAGTGCGGCTCCTCGGCGCGCGCGCCGGCGACATACACGGTCTCGGGGCGGTGCACGAACAGCCACGCGATCGAGCGGACCTGGGGGTTGGTGGGATCGGCGCCCTCGTTCCTGATCAGCACGTCGGTCAGGTCGGTGAGCAGTTGCTGCTCAGCTGTAGGTGTGAGCGCACCGGTGGGGATGTATGCATCGAGCATCGGCATTTGGGTCGGCCTCCTCGCGGCTATCTCGCGCGGTCGATAACGTGTCACTCTTGTAAAAAGAGTGACTATTGGGCGGCGACCATACACGAGTCGCTCTTCTTATGCAAGCGATACACTCGAGCGGATGAAGCGCACTGCTCTGACACACCACCCATGCTCGATCGCGAGAACGCTGGACGTGGTCGGCGAGTGGTGGACGCCGTTGATCCTGCGGGACGTCGCCTATGGGGTGAAGCGGTTCGGCGAGATCCAGCAGGACCTTGGGATCTCGGCGAACGTGCTGTCTGACCGTCTAGATGGGCTCGTTGGCGAGGGGATCCTCGAGCGCCACGTCTACCAGCAGCGCCCTGAGCGCCACGAGTACCGGCTGACGGAGAAGGGTGCCGAGCTGGTGCCGGCGCTACTCGCGCTGATGCGCTGGGGCGATCGCTGGCAGTGGCCGAACGGGAGCGGGCCGGTGCGCGTCGAGCACTCTGATTGCGGTCATCAGGTGAGCGTGGAGGTGCGCTGTCCACATTGCGAGCGCGAGCTCGAGGTTGGCGAGCTGCGGGCCAAGGTGCGCGGCGAGCTCCGACACCTGCCTGGCGAGCACGACCCGGGCGGTGTCTCGGGTCGGCGCTTGCTTGCGAGCAAGGATGGCGTGCGCTTGGAGGTGTGATCGGAGCGCGCGCCGGCTTGACGGACGCTCGTTTTAGACGGTCGTCGCAGCAACCGGCAGCCCCGCCACCTCACTGCGTGCACGCAGCAATGTTCCACCGAGCTGCGGCTGGGCTTGGTTATCAGCAGTGCTGATGAGCACGTCGCACATGTCTGCGCCGCCGAAGCTGAGACTCGATACGAAGTTGGCGGGCAGCGAGATCACCTCGTCAGCTGGCCGTCCGGGTGGAAGCGGGCGACGCCGCCGCCCTCACCGAGGGCGACCCACACGCCGCCCTCGCAGTCGAGCGCCAGGCCATTCGCGGATCCGTCGGGCGAGCGGCAGAATTCGTGCACGCTGCAATCGTTCAAGGACACCGCGAGCACGACTTTCTGCGCGTAGTCGCTGATGTAGACGGTGCCCCCGTCGGGCGTGGCGCCGATGCCGTTGGGCCAGACGATCTCCTCTGTCAGCACCTCCACTGTGCCATCGGCTTTGATCTGCAGCAGCTGCCCGTTGCGGGGCGGATCGCCGACCAGGGGCCGAAAGCGCAGCACGCCTGCGAGCAGATCGCCGCTGGTCGTGGTGCCGAGATCGTTGAAGCCGTACGCGTCATCGTCGGCGAACAGCACTCGTTGGCTGGCGTCGGGGGAGAGGTGCACCAGATCGCGTCCGCTGAGCACCCAACCGTCGTCTTGGTGAGGGATGATCCCGCCGATGCCGCGGCGCTTTGCCAACAACTCTCGGACGACGCCGTCGCTCGAGCACGCCCATATGCTGCCTACTCCCTAGACATCTAGCGGCCAAGGGTTGGCGGTTGACCGCCAGGGCTCGTCTTGCCAGTCCGCGTAAGCCTCATCCGGCTCGTCGGTCGTTCGCGCCGCTGAGGCGTCGTACTTCGCCGCAACCTCGCTGACGGGATAGTGCGCCTCGTCTTTGCGCCGGGATCCGATCATCAGCACGGCGCACGGTCCGTCGCCCGCACCGACGAAAACGTGCTCAATGCCCGCAGGGCAGTGGAAGAAGTCCCACTGCCGGAGCTCGCGTTCCTCGCCGTCAACGATGGCGATGCACTCTCCGTGCAAGACGAGGAAATCCTCCTGCACCGGCTCGGAGTGGTAGCGGCAGTTCGGCACGCCCGGCTCCATGATCTGGACGTTGACGCCCGTATCGGGCCACGGTGCGCTGTCGTCCTCGAAGTCGAGAATCATCGCTCGCTTCGAGTGGCTGAGTGCCGCAGCGTCGGCCAGGTTCTTGATGAACGGCTGATCCACTCCAGAGACGATACCCAGCCGCGCCTGTCGATCTACCCGGCCCACCCACTCAAAGCTCGAGCAAGGTCCCCTCAGCAGCGACACTAACCGCGGGCGAGCCACCGCCGAGTCGCTGCGCAAGCCCGTCGAGCGCGTCGTCGGTGCGGTCGGGGCGGTGGTGGAACAGCGCGACCGAGCGTGCGCCGGCGTGCTTGGCAAGACCGACGGAGTAGTCGGCGACGGCGTGCCCAAAGTTGACCTCGCCGAGCTCGTCAGGAAACAGCTGCGCGTCGTGCACGAGCAGGTCGGCGCCTTGTGCCAGCTCGACCGCGGCAGGGTGGTACTCGCCGAAGCCTTGCTCGCCGGGGCCGAACGTGGTGGGGCAGTGGTCGGGCATGTAGGTGATCGTGGAGTGCCCGTCGCTGATGCGATATCCGAACGTGCGCCCGCCCTTGTGTGGGATCTCACGCGTGAGCACTCCGAAGCCCTCGATCTGCTGCTCGCCGGGGGCGATCGTGTCGAACGCCCACGAACCCCTGAGCTCGGTGGGCTCGATGGGGAAGTAAGGCGGCGACATCACCTGGGCGAGTACTGCGGCGGCACATTTACCGCTGGGCTGCTCCGGTAGCACGACGCTCACGCGTGCGTCGTTGTGATCGGCTGCATGAAAGAAGGGAAGCCCGAGAATGTGATCCCAGTGCAGGTGCGTGAGCAGAATCGTGCCGGCGAACGGTGCTCCGCCCATAAGTGGGCTGGCGCACTGCAGGCCGGCGCCGGCGTCGAGCAGCAGAGTGGGAGCGGGCGCGCCATTGTGTGACAGCGCTAGACACGATGTGTGTCCGCCGTAGCGGACGAAGTCGATGCCTGGCGCGGGGGTGGATCCCCGCACGCCGCAGAAGCGGATCTGCAAGCGGTTCAGCTCCGGTCGGGACGCGTCCGCTTGTGATCTTTGGAGAGCTCTTGCAGAGAACCGCGGTCGAGCGTGGCGGCCTCGACTGCGGCCACACGGCAGGCTGTGATGGCGACGAGCGTGGAGGTGCGCTTGCCGTCCTCCAGGTGGGCGCGCTCGCCGAGCAGCGCGCCGGGACCGTACTCAGCCAGGCGCACCCCGTCCTCCTCGACGCGCAGCACACCGTCGAGCAACAGAAACGCCTCCGTACCTATCTCACCCTGCCTGACGAGCGCCTCTCCGGCCTTGACCTTGCGGATGGCGGGCTTGGCAGCACCTTGCATGATCTTCATGGAGAGCTTGCGCTCGAGCGCTGTCTCGACGGCGGTGACGAGCGCTTTGGAGTCGGTGTCGCCCCATGGCGTGTGGCGACCGAAGGACTTGCGATACCAGTCCTTGAAGTCGGCGAGGCCGGACTTGTGGGAGAGCTTGCCCCGGTGGTCGTAGACCCAGTGGCGGGGAAAGCGGCTGTGGCCGGTCATGGCGGCCTGCGCTTTG
>Ga0210383_10002089_pt1 | contig 18090 bp, 17 predicted proteins | sample IncBWC14OmetaG_FD_160072 | JGI IMG/M metagenome (GOLD analysis project Ga0210383, IMG submission 160072) | Forest soil microbial communities from Barre Woods Harvard Forest LTER site, Petersham, Massachusetts, United States - Inc-BW-C-14-O ...
TCCCATCGATCTTTCTTCCGTGCCATGGTGGCTGGTGATCCTCGCACTGGTTTTCGCTGTGGCTGTCAGCTTGATTGCTGGACTTTATCCCGCTTCTCGTGCGGCCAAACTCAACCCTGTGGACGCGTTGCGCTATGAATAAAACGCGCTTTGCCATTTTGTTGGCCGCGTTCTTGGCCCTGGCTACAGCCGGTTTCGCTGCGACAGGCCGCGTCGAGTGCAACAACATTTCTAGCAAGATTCTTTCGCGCCCGGTTCCTTACTGCATCGTTCTGCCGCCGTCCTTTGAGACCGACAAGGCCCGGCAATTCCCGATCCTCTATTACCTGCACGGCCTTGGCGACAACGAACAGTTCTTTGTGCATTCCGGCGCTTGGAATCTTACGGAAGACATGTGGGAAAAGGGCGAACTGAAGGATTTTCTGATCGCCACACCGGATGGCGGGGCCGGCTTCTACGTCAATTCCAAGGATGGCAAGGAACGCTACGAAGATTTCCTGCTGCAAGAGTTTTTCCCGTTCATTGAGCAGCGCTATCGCGTGGAACCGGGCCGCGGCCATAGAGCCATCGCTGGCATTTCCATGGGAGGCTACGGCGCTTTGCACCTTGCGTTTCGCCACCCGCAATTATTTATTTCCGCCAGCGCTCACAGCGCCGCCCTGATCGAAAAACTTCCGGCATTTCTCGGGCCAACGCCCAATTCGCCGCGGTCCCAAGTGCTGGGCGCCGTCTTCGGAAGTCCACCCGATGAAGCTTTTTGGGAACGCAACAGTCCCCTGACGCTGGCGCGCACTGCCAATCTCGCCGGCCTGAAGATCTATTTCGACTGCGGCGATCGGGACGATTACGGGTTCGAAGCCGGAGCCGCGGCGCTGGATAAAATCCTGACGTCGCGACACATCCCGCATGAATTCCACATTTATCGCGGGCGGCACGATGCCAGCTACTTCGCCGAGCACCTGCCCGCTTCGCTTACTTTTGCGTCGCACGCGTTTTCGGATGCACGTTGATTGATGTTCTTCCGTTATAGAATACTTTTCGCTGTTCTGGCCGGCCAATGGGGGTGCGCCATGCGCAGAATTTCGTTCGTGCTTTTCTCGGTTCTCTTTGTTTTTGGCGTTGCCACGCCGGCTCAGGAAAAGCCGGTTGAAAAGACCCTCGTGGCGCCTATGGCCCCGACATCCGGCGCGCGCATGGAATTCCTGGATGAAGTGTCCTACTACGAGCAGCGCTTCGAACGCCTGGCGGATGCGATTCCGGCTGAGAAATATACGTGGCGTCCCGCAGAAGGTGTTCGCTCCATTGGCGAAGTGTATATGCACGTAGTGAGCGCAAATTACGGATTCGCGAAAATGCTTGGCACGCCTTATCCCGCTGGCGTCGACCCAAAAACGCTGCTGTCCTCGGCCACGGATAAAACAAAAGTGATTCAGGCTCTGAAGGATTCCTTCGCGCAGATTCGCACCGCGATTTTGACCATCAAGGATTCCGAACTCGACAAGGAAATCAAGACTCCGCGCGGACTGTCGACGATCCGCGGCGCGTTCTTCCTGATCACCGGCCACTATGGCGAGCACTTGGGCCAATCCGTGGCTTATGCGCGTTCGATCGGCATCGTGCCTCCGTGGACGGAAGAGCGCCAGCGCCAGGAATCCGACAAGCCCAAACCATAATTGCGTAGCCCCCGACTCCGGCACACTCTTTCCCTTTTCTCAATGTAATTCATGGGCTAAGCTCTTGTCCCGCAAAGCGGGGGACCGGAGCAACTATGGAAAAAGTAACCGGAATTGGCGGGGTATTTTTTCGAGCGCGCCAGCCGAAAGCGCTGTCACAGTGGTACTGCGATCATCTTGGCGTGGACGTTGTGCCAGCAGATTACGGCGTGTCTCCGTGGCAGCAGCAAGCCGGCCCAACGGCATGGGCGCCCTTTCCGGACGATACGACGTATTTCGGAGACGGCGGCCAGCAGTGGATGATTAATTTTCGCGTGAGCAATCTAGAGGCGATGGTGGCGCAACTTCGCGCTGCCGGAATCTCCGTGGAAGTGGATGCGGAAAAGTATCCCAATGGCAACTTCGCTCGCTTGTACGATCCGGAAGGCAATGCCATCGAGTTATGGGAACCTGCCGGCCGCGATGGCACGCCCGGGGCCTAAGCGAGAAAATAAATATCGGGTTTGTCCACCACACCGGACTCCGCTTGAGCGGTTGGCACCTCTGAAGAAAACACAAAACCGCGTGCTTTTGCTAGGTCCGTCACCTCAAATAACAAGAACACTTCATTGGGCTCGTATAAATTCCGCATCACTTTTTCGACCCGCAGACCGGAGTGCTGCTGCGCGTCCTTATGCGTGTCGAAGACCCGTTTCCACTCGTGATACTCCTTAACCTTGTGGCGCACCAGTAGGTACCCCATCGCGTCCCTCCCCGCTTGGCCACGGATCCGGCTGAACCGAGCCGCCTCCGTATAGCGCAAACCATACGCCCCACGAAGCCACTCCGCAATCTCTGTCTTCTAGGAGCACCCTCGGGACCATTCCAGCAAAACCGAAGAGCAATTGTTGATATGATGTGCCGCTTGTAGGTGACGGAGGGCGGATGAGCTTCGCGCAGCGGCTGGAAGAGGTGAAAAGTGGGTTTGAGCGCGCGTTCTGGGTCGCCAATGTCAGCGAGTTGTTTGAGCGGCTGGCATACTATGCCGCATTTGCGTCGTTGGCGCGGTACCTACACGAGACGCTGAGCTTTCCACTCGAGCGCGCCGCCAATCTCGCCGGATTGTTTGGCGGCCTGGTGTGGTTCCTGGCGATCTTCGGCGGGGCGATTGCCGACCGGCTGGGATTCCGGCGCGCGCTTTCGCTGGCGTACCTGATTCTGGCGGGATCGTATTTTCTGCTGGGTTCGCTGGGCGCGGCGTGGCTGGGGCCGGTGCGCGCGGCGGTGCCGCTGGTGGTGCTGGTGACGTTGGTGCTGATGTTGCCGGCGCTGGGAATTGCGTTGGTGAAGCCCAGCGTGGTGGGCACCACGGCGCGAGCGTCGAACGAAAATGTGCGCTCCATCGGCTATTCCATTTACTACACGCTGGTAAATATCGGCGGCGCGCTCGGGCCGTTCGTGGCTTCCTGGGTACACAGAAACCTGAGTGTCGAAAATGTTTTTCGCATGTCCGCGCTTTGCGTGTTTGCCATGTTCTTCGCGGTGGTGATCTTTTTCCGGGAGCCGCGTAAATCCGGCGAAGCAGCCACGGAAAGCCTGAGCGTAACTTTGAACAATTTTCTGAAGGTGCTGGGAAATCCGAAGTTCATGCTTTTTCTTTTGATTTTTTCGGGCTACTGGATCGTGTACTGGCAGGAATTCGTGACCCTGCCGATCTACGTTCATGATTACGTGAACGCAAAAGCGGATACGGAACGAATGCTCTCCACCGGGCCGCTCATCGTGATTGCGTTCACCGTGTTGTTCAGCGTGCTGACGCAAAAGATTTCTGCGTTCCGGGCGGTGGTGCTGGGAACGTTGATTTCCATGGTGGGATTCGCGGTTCTCGCGTTGGGTGGAAACGTGATCGCGGTGTACGGCACATTGGTGGTGATTGCCGTCGGCGAATTGATCCAGCAGCCGCGCTATTACGATTACATCTCGCGCCTGGCGCCGCCGGGTCAGCAGGGCACGTACATGGGATTCGCATTTTTGCCGCTGGGCATTGGCGCGTTTGCGTCGGGTCCGATTGGAGGAATTCTGCTGCACCATTTCGGCGAAGTGCAGCACCAACCGCAGCGCTTTCTGTGGGCGCTCACCGCCATCGGCATCGGAACCACTCTGTTGCTGTGGATTTATGATCGCGTGGTCAAGCCGTCGGGAGAGGTAAAAGTTTAGCCGGCGTGTTTTAACTGAAAACTTAATATACTTAAACTTAGAACTAGTTCACCATCCGGCGCAGGGATTCCAGCGCCTGGCGCGCCAATGAATAACGCGGTTCCACGTTGAGCGCTTCCTGAAAACAGCGCGTGGCCTGGCCATACATTTCCTTGCCAAGATAGGCGCGGCCTAGATTGTAATGCGGGAAATGGCGCGGTTCGTAGCGGCGCGCTTCGACCGCTTGCTGCAGCCACGGAATGGCTTCGTCGAACTGGCCGAGTTCGATCATGTATGCGCCAATGTCGTTGTAGGGATTACCAAAATCGGGATCGAGTTCTATGGCGCGCTTGCATTCGGCGATGGCGTCCAGCAACTTGCCTTGAAAGTGATAAGTCCAGCCGAGAAATGTGTGCGCTTCGGCGGTGGGATGGAGGTCGAGAGAAGAATGGTAGAGTTCGACCGCCCGATCGTAATCACCTTCCATTTGTGCTTGATAGGCGTCTTGCAACACTTCCCACGCACGCGTCAGCGTCTCCTGATTCATGAAGCCATTGTGGAGGGGAAAACTGTGGCAGGTCAAAGGTACGAAGGTTCTATCTGTGCAAAAACACCACCTGTCCTTTCTGACGGGGTGCAGTGGAAATTCGGCCACAGAACAGAGAGAATGAAAGGCTGGGAACAAAATGAGTAAGGGAATGGGGGAAACGTGAATCGCATCGCGACAGGAATCTCGGTGGCACTGGTTTGTGCTGCGCTGGCAGGCGCCGGCGCGCTCTTCGCGCAAGACTCCGGAAAGAAAACCGGCGGCACAAACGCGGCGGCCGTGGCGCGCGGGAAATCGCTGTTTCAGCAGAAATGCTCCGTCTGCCATTACGACACCAGCGACCAAAAGAAAATTGGCCCGGGACTGAAGGGTATTTCCAAGCGCGGCACCTTTAGCGTGAACGGAAATAAAATCACCGACGACAGCCTGAAAAACTGGATCGAAAATGGCGACCAGTTGATGCCGCCGTTCAAGGATGTACTGGAACCCGCGCAGATTAAAGACGTGATCGCCTACGTCAAAACACTTTAGTGGCGCGAATTCGGACTCCGCGAAGCGACACTGGCCATCAAAGAGAAACCCCCGGAGACCTGAGCGAGTCTCAGGCTGCCGGGGGTTTTCTATTTCCGTTTCTCCCGAGGCGGGAGAAAAAGCTACTTCAGAACGGCGTCCTTGAGGACCTTGGCGGGACGGAGACGAACCACCGTCTTGGCCTTGATCTTGATCTGCTCACCGGTCTGAGGATTGCGACCGATGCGCGCCTTGCGATGAGCCTTCACAACACGGCCGATGCCGGGGATGACGAACTTGCCAGCGGCGCCCTTTGCTTCTTTCACGGCCAACTTGTGGAGTTCTTCAAAGAAAGTCGCAATCGTCTTCTTGGACGTGCCCACTTTCTCGGCAATGTGTGAAACGATTTTTGTCTTGCTCAGTGGCTTAGCTGCCATTTAGTCTGCTTATCCTCCTGATTTGTCTATCCACCCCGAACGAATCGAGGCCAGCCACGAGTGAAAAACCCCTATTTTTCGATGAAAAACTCGGGCCGCATGGAACTATAGCGAACGCAGTTAGGGAACGCAAGTGCGAACCCCCGAAAATGAAGGGAAAAACGCGGTTTCTTTGGGGCCATGTGCAAAACGTGCAGGTTTCATGCGGGTTGGAGCAGTTACGCGGAACTGTTGCGGCATCATTGCTGCGTGCTATCCTTCCTAATTCCAAATGAATCAAGGGAGAAGGGATAGATGAGCGCAACCTGGAACGCAAAAGAACTGGAGCAACAAATTGCAACAGTGACGAAAGCGGCGCGAAGGCCGGTGGCCGTCACATTTCTGGAACAACTTCCGGCGAATTTGAACAAATTTGAGGGCACGGAACCCTCCAGCTGTAGTTTTTGGCGTTTGGCGGCGGAAGGCCGCACTTTTTACACCGTGCCGGACAACCATTTCAACTGCGCGGTGGGCGCATACACCCACAACATCGCGCTTTCGCCCGAACGCGAAAAAGAAACCGAGCAGACTTTGAAGCTGATGTTCGATTTGGGATATGTGAAGCCGGAAGAAGTGCCGCAGATCCCGCGACTGGCGAAGGCACCGAAGGCGATTCTATATTCTCCGCTTGGAGAAGCGACGGCTGTACCGGATGTGGTGCTGTTCGCGGCGAAGCCCGCGGGGGCAATGCTGCTGCAGGAAGCGGCAAATCGCGCGGGCGTGGGTAGTGGCGCCCCTGCATTAGGCAGACCCACGTGCATGGCGCTGCCGGCATCGCTGCAGCACGGCACAATCACCAGCCTGGGATGCATTGGAAACCGCGTATACACGGGATTGGGTGAGGATGAGATGTACATCGTGCTGCGCGGGAAGGATGTTCCGGCAGTGGCTGAGGCGCTGAAAACGATTGGAAGCGCAAATGCCGCTTTGCACGCCTACGCCAAGGGCAGGCGCGAACAGTTGTCCACGCTTTAACCGCGCTAGCGCTTGAGTGAGGCCAAGTCCTCATACAGATGGGCGATGGCTTTTATCCCGCCATAGTAATTTTCAAGCGAGAGGTGCTCGTCGGGAGCGTGCGCGTTTTCGTCGGGCAGGCCGAAACCTAGAAGGACGCAAGGCACTTTAAATGTGTCATGCATCTGGGTCACAAAGGGAATGGAGCCGCCTTCTCGAATGAACACGGCTTTTTTCCCAAACCCTTTCTCCAGCGCCACCTGCGCAACGTGAAAAATTGGGTCGTGGTAAGGCGCTACCCACGGCTTGCCGGTGCTCAGCGTCTCAAATTTCATCGTGACCGTTTTTGGCAGCAGCTTGCGAATATGCTGCTCCACCAGCTTCGCAATTTTCTTCGGATTCTGACTGGGAACCAGGCGCGTGGAGAATTTTGCGTACGCTTTCGAAGGAATTACGGTCTTGGCCCCTTCTCCCTGATACCCGCCCCAGATTCCGTTAGGCTCCAGTGTCGGCCGGATCCACAGGCGTTCCACGGTTGTGAATCCTTTTTCCCCAAAATAACCCGGAGCGCCCACGGCCCGTTCGAAATCCTTCTTTTTCCACGGCAGCGCATTCAGCGCTTTACGTTCGGAAGCGGGAACGGCATCCACGCCGTCATAAAATCCTGGGATGGCCACACGAAAATTCTTATCGTGTAGTTTCGCGAACAGCTCCGTAAGCACTGTGAGCGGATTCGGGACAGCGCCGCCGTAAACGCCGGAGTGGAGGTCACGGATCGGCCCGATGAGCTCAATCTGGTAGTAGTTCAAACCGCGCAAGCCATACGTGATAGAAGGAACGCCTTTCCCCAGCATGGCGGTATCTGAAACGATGAGCGCGTCGGCTTTCAGTTTTTCTTTGTTGGCCTGCACATAATCCCACAGGCTGACGCTGCCCACTTCCTCTTCGCCCTCGATCAGGACCTTAATATTGATGGGGAACTTGCCATGCACCTCGTGCAGGGATTGCAGGGCCTTCAGGTGAATGTGGACCTGGCCTTTGTCGTCGGCAGTGCCGCGTCCATAGATATTGCCGTTGCGCGTCTCGGGATCGAATGCCGGTGAAGTCCAAAGATCGAGCGGTTCGGCAGGTTGCACATCGTAGTGACCGTAAAACAGCACGGTAGGCTTGCCGGGGGCTTCCAGGGATTCTGCATAAACCAGGGGATGAAGATCGGTCGGAACTACTTCCACGGTTTTAAAACCAGCGGAGCGAAAGTGATCGGCCACCCAGTTCGCGGCGCGCTCGATGTCCGGTTTGTGCTCTGTTTTGGCGCTTATGGAAGGTATTCGGAGAAACTCGTAAAGCTCGGCCAAATGTTGCTCGCGCCGACCTTCGATATATTCAGTAAGGTTCATATAAGGCCCTCAGGCACAACAATCTCTAACAAAGTAAACCAACACGGATGATTTCCTAGTAAAAGCGGCTGCGGATGGTGTGGCGCGAGCTGGATGCCGTTGCCGCACATTCATTTTACGGCGGGCGCGAGCGGCGTACAAGTTACGGGTGAGTGATCCGGAGTCGCAGGCCGTGTCACTGGGGAACACCTGTCCGAAAGGGCAATTGACCGGATTTGGCACGGAGGAGATGATGGGCGCATGGTCGAACTAGCACAAAGCTCGCAACGGCGCAGCCAACGTGTGTTCCACAAGATGCGTTTGCAAGCGCTGGGCCGCAGCCACCAAGGGCGGAAGTTTCGCGAAATCTGCGAGACGCTGGTGGTTAGCGCGCACGGCGGGCTGCTCAATTTGAGCCATGAAGTCGACAACGGCGAGATGCTGGTTCTGGTGAACCCGGAAACCCAGGAAGAGCAGGAGTGCCGCATCGTGTATCTGGGCGAAACGGGTAAGCGGGGTACGCGCGTAGGCGTGGAATTTTTGACCCCAGCACCGCATTTCTGGGGAATCGATTTTGAAGCTCGACCGGTCAACGGCTCCGATAGCGCAGAAGCCACGAATTAATTCAGCTGCTTGCCCACTGCTAGTCCATTCCAAACCACACAAAATCTGTTCCAGCGCGATGGTTGGGGAAATCAGGGAACTACGGCCGTGACTTGATTGGAATATGTGCTTTCGATGCCGGCCGCATCGACCGCGGTGGTGACGTAATAATAGGTGGTCGAAGACGCCAGCGATGAATCCGTATAGTTGAGCGACATCACCAGCGCAGAATTCATCTTTGTGTAAGGACCGCCGTTGTTTGTGGCGCGATAGATGTTGTAACCCGATACCGTGGAGGTGCTGGCATTCCACGCCAGTTGCACGGTATGCGTGGAAGACTGCGCCGCGGTGAAATTAATGCCAGAAACATTTCCGCCGTCGACCGTGAAGCTATTCACAGTTGGGCTAAAAACGTAACCGGTGCGGCTGGGCGTAACCGTATAAATTCCGTTGTTGAGACCGGAAAAACTGTAAGTGCCGGAGCTGTTGCCGGTGGTCGTCAGCGAGGTAGGACCACTCAGTGCGATCGTGGCCCCGTTGCCGTCTGACGCAGGACTGATCGAGCCTGTCACGTTGAACGCACCCGAGCTGGAGTTGGCCGTGACAGCTCCGGCGCATCCGTGCAGGAACACGAGTAATGGAAGGAGCGCGAGAAGAAATGCTCCGCGCGTGTGCTGACACTTCAACTTCGATGGCGCCAAAAATGGCGATCGGAAAGCGGATTTAAAAATTCGCATCGTCCAAGCCCTCAGGCCTTAACTAGGAGCCCAGGGAAATTACCGGATCAATTTGGAATTCAGGTTGGCTGCGAAACCTGGAAGAGGTTACGAGCTGATAATTTGGCCGGACTGCATGTTAACCCAAGTGGAAGTGAGTGGCGCTAAGAAAATGATTCGAAGTGAAGGAATTAAGATTTTCCAATGACAATTAACACGGAAGGCCGATCATTGAGCATCGGCAAGAGTGTACGTAAAATCGTAGAAATGTTTTTTGTCGGCAATCTTGATCGTCATGGTGCCCGCGAGACCGGTCAGTTGTCCCGTTCCGGAATCCGGCACCACAGAGACGTTCAGTTGTGGCACACCGCGCGTCATGCTCCCAAAATGTTGCAGCGCGAAAGTGCCACTGCGGCCTTGCAATGTTCCGCTCACGCGCTCGATGGCCACATAACCAGCGGAGCCCTCGCGTTCCGACATGACGCTCAACATTTCGCCCGCGCTGGTGCCAGTAAGGTCGCCCTCAAATTTTTTGTCGATGGACATTCTTCCCAGTTTCGCGCTCTCCTCTTGAGGGTTGTCCGGTTTCTGCGGAATTATCTTTACTTCGAATGTTCCGGCGGCGTGATATGTCATGATTGGCTCCTTCTGAATGGCGGGTGAACGGGTACCAGCGAACGCGGGGAGGCCAATGGCCCAAAGCAGGCAAACAGCTGCGCGCACGGTCCTTGCTTCATGAGCAGGTTGTGCCGCTCGGCTATCAGTGAGAATCTTTTCCACGGGATTCATATTTCGAGTCTAACTGTGAGCCGCGCGCAATGATTGGAAAAACGCGACAAAAACATTCCGCCGAAGTTGTTGAGGAGTACGATGCGGAGGTCGGCAAGGCCCGCGGCATCCTGCGGCGTCCCATGGCGGCCGGAAAATTGTGGCATTCGCGCCGGCAGCCGTCGCCGGATTTGGCGCCATGGATCGCTCACTATTGGAGCATAAAGTGGGATTTGCGCGGATGCGCGCCACAAACCGTGGAGAGCCTGCCACATCCCAATGTGCACCTGATATTTGAAGAGGCGAAGGCGGTTGTCAGCGGCGTCCAGCAACGGAGGTTCTCACGCGTGTTGGAAAACCAATCGAAAGTATTCGGAATCAAATTCCAGCCTGGAGGTTTTCGGCCATTCTTCAATGCGCCGGTCTCGGCGCTCGCAAATCGCACGATCTCAGCCAAGAGCATTTTTGGAAATGATGTCGAGAAGCTCGCGGCGATAGTGTTGTCTGCTCGCAAGGACGATCGGAAGATGGAAGCCGCCAATGCGTTCTTCCACGCGCGAATGCCAAAGCCGGACAAGTCGGCTGATCTGGCGCGCCAACTGGTGAATCGCGTTCTTCAGCAGCCGGAAATCAAGACAGTGGAGGATCTTGCGGAAAAAGCTGGAATCGGAAAACGATCCCTGCAACGAATTTTCGACGAATATGTGGGAGCCAGCCCCAAGTGGGTGATCCGCCGCTACCGTTTGCATGAGCTAATCGAGAGATTCAATGCGGGCGACAGCATGGATTGGCCGCAGGTTGCGTTGGAGTTGGGCTATTTCGATCAGGCGCATCTCATCAATGATTTTAAATCGATCGTTGGTTACTCGCCGACTCAATATCAGCGCGAGGTGTTGAAGAAATCTCGGGAGTCCGGCAGACGGACTAATTCCAGCCGCCGCCGAGGGCCTGGTAGAGCTCCACCAATGCGATGAGTTCGTTTCCCTCAGCTTGCGCAAGGTTTAGCTCCGCGGAAAACGAATTGGTTTCGTTGGTGAGCACTTCCAGGTAATCCGCGGTACCGGCTTTGAAGCGAATTTCCGAAAGGTGCGCGGCATCCTGGGCGGAATCGACCAACTGCTGCTCCTGGATGCGAAATTCGCGATATTTCTGGTAAGCAATCAGCGCGTTGGAGACGTCGCGAAAGGCGCCCTGGATCGTTTGCTGATAGGTCAGGAGAAGCTGTTCGTGTTGCGCTTCGGCCAGGTTGACGCCGGATTTCAAGCGGCCGCCTTCGAAAATCGGCTGGACCAAACTTCCGGCCAACGTCCAGACTCCCGCCGGCCCCTGAAACAAGTCAGTCAGTTTCGCGCTTTCGTAACCCGCGCTTCCCGTCAGCGAGATTTGCGGGAAGTACGCGGCGCGTGCCACGCCGATCTGCGCGTTAGCCGCGACCAGATTCTGTTCCGCTTCGCGAATGTCCGGGCGCCGTTCCAGCAAAGCGGAAGGAAGGCCGACCGGCACTTCGGGAGAATGCGGCTGCTCCGTGAGTTTCAACCCGCGCGGAATTTGCCCCGGATTGTTTCCCAGCAGGATGCTGATGGCATTTTCTTGCTGTTGGATCTGGCGCTCCAGATCGGGTATTTCCGCACCTGCGGTGTAAACGAGCTGCTCGGATTGGCGAACGTCCAGAAGAGAACTTATTCCGTGCTCTTCCAGCGTCTTCGTCAGATTCAGCGAATCCGCTCGCGAGGCCAGCGTGCTTTTAGAGATTTCGAGTTGCCGATCCAGTTGGCGAAGCTGGAAGTAGGAACTTGCCACGTTGGCCACCAAAGTCGCTATCACTGCGCGCTGCGCCCACTCATTCGCAAGTAGCGTGGCGCGCGCGGCTTCTGTTGCCCGGCGATAGCGGCCCCAGAAGTCCACATTCCAGGAAGCGCTTGCCGCAACTTCTCCCAGTGTAATTTCATACGCGGGGATGGGACCAATCGTGGGGTTGCGCACGCTGCTGATATTGCCGCCGCCAGTCAGTGTGGGAAATTGGTCGGCGCGAGTGATGCCTAATTGCGCTTGCGCCTGCAAAACACGCGTGGCCGCAATGCGCACATCGTAATTATTTTTCAGTGCGGTCCGAATCAGGTCCTGAAGTTCCTTGTCCTGGAAAACATCCCACCACTTCTCGTCTCCGATAGAAGTGACCGTCGAGGCATTTGTGTTTGCCGTGGTTGCTGCTGCGGGCGGTGGAGCCGGTGTCGCGGCCGCAGGTTGCGGTTGTGGCAACGTTGGGTCGGGCTCGCCGGGGCCCCGGTAAGCGGTCGGAACATTGACAGCTGGACGCTTGTAGTTCGGGCCGACGGTACACGCCGCCATGAAAACGACGACCGTGGTGACCGGCGCAATTTTAGAGAGCAAGTGTGAGAACTTCCGAATATTACGGAACATGGTTGTTCTAGTCTCCATCGCCTTCTTGCATGGCATAGGCGGGGCTGACCGCGGGAGATTCTGGAGCTTTGCGAGTCGAGCGGAAAAAGGAATAACGATCCAGCACTTTTTCCTGGAACTCCTCGAGGTAAAGATAAATCGCGGGCGTTACGAACAAAGTCACAAACTGGGACACGATCAGTCCGCCGATCACCACCAATCCCAGCGGCCGGCGCGAAGAACCATCGGCTCCATAGCCGAGCGCGATGGGTAGCGCTCCAAGCAACGCCGCCATGGTGGTCATCATAATCGGGCGAAAACGTTCCAGGCTAGCGTCGTGAATGGCCTGATCGTCTTTGACCCCGTTGCGCACGCGCTGCTCAGCAAAGTCCACGATCATGATTCCATTTTTCTTAACGATGCCCATGAGCATGAACATGCCGATATAGGCGTACAGCGACGCTTCGGAATGGAACAGCCACAGCGTCAGCAAACCGCCAACGAGGGCGACCGGCAGCGAGGACAGCACCGTGATCGGATGTAGATAGCTTTCGTACAGAATCGCCAGAATCACGTACATCACGAACACGGCGACGAGCATCAGGATGGCCAGATCGTTCGCGGTGTTGCGAAACGTCAGCGCTTCCCCTTGCAGTGCGCCGCGAACTCCTTGCGGCAGGATTTGTTTCGCTGAAGCTTCCACGAAGTCCGTGGCCTGGCCGACGGTGTAGCCGGGCTTCATGTTGAAAAACAAAGTGACGCTCGTGAACTGGTTGATATGATTCACCGCTTGCGGGCCAATGATCGCGTGCCAGCTGGTGACCGCACTCAGGGGAATCATGCGCAGTCCATCATCGCTCCTGATATACAGCTTGCTCAGATCTTGCGGATCGGAGCGTTCGTCGTCCGCCACTTCCAGAATCACCTGATACTGGTCGGTCGGCTTCTTGATCAGGTAGCTGTAATTCTGAGAGTACGCATCGTGCAAAAGCGTAAGGATGCGCGTCTCTGAAACACCGTACAGCTTGGCCTGGTCACGCAAAATATCGACCTGCAGATTCGGCGTGTGATTAAAAAGGTCTGAGTTGACGAACAGAAAGCCGGGATATTCGTACATCTTCGCCGTCATCTTGTTGGCGGCATCGTAGACTTCCTTCGGATCGATACCGGAGAGGGCGTACGCAAACTGCCCCTGAATATTTGCGGTCGCACCCGTGCTGATTTCGAGAACCGGGTTCGGTTGAAGAAAAACCAATGCTCCGGGAACCTTGGACATCACCCCACCCATCAGCTGTCCGGCAACCTGATCGATCGGAGCGCGATCCTTGGGATCCTTCAGGAAGGAAATCAGGAATGCCTGGTTGGCTGGCAGGAATTGGCTATTTCCGCTCATGGTAAATGTGGCGGCGACCGCGGGATTGGCGTGCAGCACTTTTTCCGAGGCATCCTGAAACTTGTGCATCTGATCCGGCGACGTACCTTCTTGGGCTACGAGCACGCCGCGAATGAAGGAGCTGTCTCCGACAGGGAGGAACGATTTCGGAATGGTGTAGAACAGGTAGCCAGTCCCGACAAAACAAACCAGCCAGATCAACGCGGAAATCCAGCGATGACGCAGAAAGAACCACAACTGCTTGCCGTAGATCGCAAGAATACGGTGTTCGATGTTGCCGCTGACGCGTTCCACCCAGGTCTTCTTTGTGCCCGGGCCTCGGCCAGCAAGCAGGCGTGATGTCATCAGCGGCGTCAGCGTCAAGGAAACAAGCCCGCTGGCGAGAATCGAGATAACGATGGTGATGGAGAACTCGCGGAAGATACGGCCGACGAGGCCGCCCATGAACACCAACGGAATGAACACAGCGGCGAGTGACAAGGTCATGGTCAAAATCGTGAAGCTGATTTCCTTGGCCGATTGTAGCGACGCCTGCAAAGCGTCAAGGCCTTCTTCCATCAGGCGAACCGTGTTTTCCAGGAAAACGATAGCGTCGTCAACCAGGAAGCCGATGGCCAATGTAAGAGCCATCAATGACAAATTATCGAGGCTGTAGCCAAGCACGTTCATCGCGACGAATGTCAGCAGCAAGGAGAGCGGCAGCGCAACCGCCGGAATTAATGTGTCCGCGGCGCGTCCAAGGAAAAGGAAAATCACCATCACAACGAGAACGAAGGCAATGTACAGCGTGGCTTGCACGTCTTTAATGCTGGAAACGATAGTTACGGAGCGATCGTAAGCCGTGGCGATTCGCACCGAGCTTGGAAGCTGCCTCTCGATGGAGGGAAGTTCGTCGCGCACGGACTTGGACACTTCCACGGCGTTCGCGCCGGCGCGCCGGAACACGGCGACTACGACCGTGGCGCCCGGCGTCGGATAACCCCGTGCCCAGAAACGCATGTCGATGCGTTCGTCCTGCACTCCCTGTTTCGCGGTGGCAACGTCCTTCAGATAAATCGGAGCGCCTTTATCCTGGCCGACGATGAGCTGCTCATATTGCTCGGCGCTGCTCAACTGGCCTTGCGGCTGCAGCAGGAAGCTGCGATGCGGGCCGTCGAATTGGCCAGCGCCCGTGTAGCTCGTGCCGTTTTTGATCGCCGTGGTCAGATCTTCCAGCGAAATGTTGCGCATGGCCATCGCTGAGGGATCGGCCTTGATACGCACGGCAGACTGCGTGCCAAACACCGCAACCTGGCTGACGCCCGGCAGGATGCTGATGCGTTCCCCTACCTGCGTGTTGGCGTAATCGTACAGCTGGCCTTCCGTCGCCGTATCGCTGACGAGCACCAGATACTGAATCGGCTGATCATTCGGGTTAGTTTTCGTAAATGTGGGCGGGCTTGGGAGGTCGACAGGAAGTTGGCCGCTTGCGCGCGTAATCGCGGCTTGCAAGTCGGTGGCGGCAGCGTCGAGACTTTTGTTCAAATCAAATTGCAAAACGAAGCTCGAGTGTCCTTGGCCGTTGTTGGACGTGACCATTTCCAGGCCGGGAATCTGCATGAACTGACGCTCGAGCGGTGTGGCCACATTGTTGGCCATGGTTTCCGGCGTCGCGCCCGGATAACTCACCTGCACCTGAATCACAGGGTAGTCGACGGCGGGCAGATCGCTGACCGGCAAGCGCAGGTACGCGAACAGACCAAACAGGATGACCGAAACCGTCAAGGCAACGGTCATCACTGGGCGTCGGATGAAGAGTTCAGAGAGATTCACGACGCGCCCTTTTGCGAATTGGCGGCGTCGCCGTTGCCTGCCGGAGCTGTTGTATCAATGTGTACCTTGCCGCCGGGGCGCACGAGCAATTGACCGGCAAGTACGACGCGTTCGCCGGCGGAAAGTCCGCTGGTAATGACAACATCGTTCCCCTGGCGCTGGCCCAACGTTACCGGCCGCAGTTCCGCGCTATCGTCCTGCTTAATCACATAGACATACGGCCCCTGCTGGCTGATCTGCGTGGCTTGAGACGGAACGAGCACCGCCGCCTTTTCCGTGGACAGCACCAGCTTCACTTGAACAAACTGGCCTGGCCAGAAATGGTGATCGGGATTGGAAATCGTGGCGCGCAAATTCACCGTGCCGGTGGTGTTCTGAACGGCGTTGTCGAGGAACTCGACTCTGCCGACGCGCGCAGCCATTTCCGCATCGCCTGGTAGACGCACCATTGCCTTCAACAGACCCTGGCTCATTTGTTTCTGAACCTGGGGAAGATCGCGCTCGGTGATGGTGAACGTAGCGTAGATGGGATCGAGCCGCTGGATCGAGAGGAGCGACGTCGTGTTGGTTTGCACGACATTGCCCACGTCGACCAGGCGCGCGCCGGCACGTCCGTCAATCGGCGAGTGGATATAGCAATAATCGAGATTGATTTGCGCGGTTTCGATGGCTGCTTTGGCGGATTCAATCTGCGCTTGCACCACGTCGACGGTATTTTTCTTGGTGTCGTAATCCTGTTTGGAGATGGCGCGCGTGCCGACCAGCTCCTGATCGCGCGCGAACTGGATCTTCGCCAAGTCGAGGGCGGCTTCGGCCTGTTGCAAGCTGGCTTTCGCGGCGTCCAGTTGCGCTTTATAAGGCCGCGGATCGATGACGAACAAGAGCTGGCCCTTTTTCAGATTCTCGCCGTCCTGAAAATGACGTTCCGTGATGGTGCCCGCAACCTGCGGCGTAATCGTCACCGATTCAAAGGCAAAATTTCGCCCGATTTCGTCCAGATAGCGGGGCACGTCTTGAGCCGAAGCCTGGACCACGGTGACGAGGGGTGGCGGAAGCGTAGCCGCAGCTTCGGCATGCGCGTTGCTTCGGTTGCACGAAACCGAAAATAGCGCAAGCGGCAGAAGCAGAGCGGTTCCCAGGAGGCTTGCGCGCGACGGTGACGCCAGGCGACCAACCGCACTCAGCCCCGTTGATAGAATGAATTTTCGATCGTTGAAACGACTGCTCCGCCCCATGGTTACCCTCTCCGCCATCCCTGAGATTTTCTGTTCGTTTTGAACCAGACTTGCCGCGCGATTTCCGACCTTGCCTAAGACGCCACCGAGGAATGCAAAGTTCCAGCTTGAGGACATCGAGTAAGAAGCGCATTCCGCCGAGAAAATATTCTCCGTCTCATACGCACAACCCTGATCAGACTGACCATCCAAAAACCGCGCAACTGGTTCACAACCCGGGGACTTGAGCAGCCTCGCGGGCTCTATCTATAGATGTATATACCGTCGCGAAAGGTACCTGCCCCATACTAGGGTTGGGCCGAATTCGTGGTCATTATATAGCCGGTCTCGGCGGGGATTCTCGCACCGGAGCGTCCGCTTCGGGTGACGAGATTCGCTCACTGAGCCGATTGCCTTGACTTGCACCAATCCGCATCCTAGAATCCGCGTCTCAGGCCATCTGTCTCAGTGAATGCATATGTGACCGACCGCAAGCGCATTCTCGTTGAGCTGGCGCTCGCCATGGGACTTCTGGCACCCAGCGCGTTGGCGCAGAAACCGGCTCCTACACCCACGCCTCCGCCGGCCTCCCAGCCACCTAACTCTTCAGGCTCAACGGCCCCTTCTATGTCGCAGCCCGTTCAACCAGACATGGATTTCGTGATGTTTCTCTCCGGCCGGGTCGCCACCGACGATGGCACACCGGTTCCGCACGATGCGTCCGTGGAAGTGGTTTGCAATGAGAAGGTTCGTCAAAAGGCATATGCGTCACCCGGCGGCGCCTTCAACATGCAACTGGGATCGGGAGCGCGGAACGACTCGGTGCTCGACGCTAGCGATGACCCGTCTTCACAACATATCGGCTCAAACAGACTTTATTCCGGAGGGATTCCGCAGCACGATTTCGCGAAGTGCGAACTACGCGCCTCAGCGGCCGGTTTTCACTCCAACAGGCGAAGCCTAATGGACCTTACTCCTTCCGATCGCAACGTGGATGTGGGGTCGATTGTGATGGAGAGGGTGAGCAAAGTGAAGGGCGCAACGATCAGCGCCGCGCCGTACAAAGCAGCAGCAAACGCCAGAAAAGCTTATGAGAAAGGCCTCCAGGCGGAGAAGAACGGCAAGCTTGCCGATGCGCACAAATACTTTGAACAAGCCGTGGACATGAACCCCAGTTACGCGAGCGCGTGGTTTCGGTTGGGCACGGTGCTAGAAAAGGAAAAGGCGACGGACTCCGCTCGCGCGGCGTACACGAAAGCCACTGCCATCGATGCGCATTTTCTGCCGCCATACCTCTCCCTGGCTTCCATGGCTTACGAAGCGCAGGATTGGACGGGAGTGCTTCAATTTACTGGCCACGTCATAGCTGTCGATCCGTTGAGCTACGGCGATGAGAGTGTTTACGTTGTGGATCTTGATGAGTGGAGTCCAGCCGACGCCTATTTCTATAACGCGGTGGCAAATTTCAAGTTG
>Ga0210383_10002090_pt1 | contig 18090 bp, 15 predicted proteins | sample IncBWC14OmetaG_FD_160072 | JGI IMG/M metagenome (GOLD analysis project Ga0210383, IMG submission 160072) | Forest soil microbial communities from Barre Woods Harvard Forest LTER site, Petersham, Massachusetts, United States - Inc-BW-C-14-O ...
TTCCAGCGCTCTCGATCGCGTCCGAGTACCAGCTGGAGAGCGTATCCCTGACGGCTTCCTCGAGGATCACCTCGCGGCCGATCCGCTGGATGACCAACGGCGCTGGCACCTTGCCCCGACGGAAGCCCGGCAGCTTCAGCTCACGGCCGAGCTGTTGCGCCTTGCGCTCCAATCGACCCTGCACCTCACTGGGTGGTACCTCCACCTGTAGGCGCACACGCGAGTCCCCGAGCTCGGTGAGTGTGGTCTTGAGAGCGACTGGCACCCCCGCCACGATACCGTGCCGCCCGATGAGGACCAATTCCCGCGCGCACCCCCCCCTGACGCCGCATCGGCGTCTGGAGGCATGGCTATGGACCGGCCCTGTCGGTCATCTCCTTGGCGGCTCGGTAGATCTGCTGGTGGCGCTGACGCGTTACCAGCTAGCACGAGCGCGCGGCCGGACCCCTCGCTGATCTCCGGCCGCGCACCATGCGCGCTTCAGGGTGCTTCGCTTGCTACGCGGCAACCCCGGCGGTCGAGCCGGTAAACGCCAGCTTGACGCCACGCGGCACCACGATCACTGGGCAGGTGGCGCCCTCGATCAGGTGAGATGCCGATGAGCTGAGCGAGATCCGCCCGGGCTCGGCGTCGGGACGTGAGTCGACGATCAGCAGACCTGTCTGCTCGTTTGCTACCGGCGCAACGCTTGCCCCGAGTGCTCCCGAGAGTGCCTCGGCACTGTCGCGCGCGCCGCCGTCAGCGTCGCCGACTGCGACGATCTGCTGGATGCCTTTGCCCTCGAGCTGCTGAGCCAGGTCGACCGAAGCGATGGCAACCGCGGTGCGGCCACCCTCGAGCAGGCGTTGGGCCGAGTTGCCGACAGCGACGTGGCCTTTGGCCGTGTGCGAGTCGGAGCAGAATACGATCAAGGACGCACCCTCGCGCTCGGCGAGCGATGCCAGACCCTGTGGCGTCGAGCGGTCGGTGACCACGTGACGCTTGGCGGATGAGATGCCGAGCAGCTCCACACCACGGTCGAGGATGCTCTGAGCCTCGGCCTGTGCGATCTCCTCGCGGACGCTGTCGGTCTCCGGGTTGTGACGTACATAGGCCAGCGATACCTCGCCGCCTGCACCGGCCAGAAGCCGGCCCAGAACAATCGCGTCCTCCTCGTTGGCCGTGCCGTCGTAAGAGACGATGATCTTGGTGGACATTTTGAACCTTCTCCTTCGTGTATGTCAGCCGTACATCGGCCGGGATGGACTTGTATGAGTTCCGTTCTCCGTCATGGTGGCACCATCCTGCCATCAGCTCCAATGATTCTATTGGACTCTGATATAAGTATAACTTATGTTGAACGTTGGCCGCCTGCGAGTCTTGAAGGAGGTCGCCTACCGAGGGTCCTTCTCAGCGGCGGCCGACGCCCTGTCCTACACGCAGTCGGCCATCAGCCAGCAGATCGCCACCCTGGAGGCAGAGGCGGGCATGGCGTTGCTCGAGCGCCATCCACGTGGGGTCACCCTGACGGCGGCCGGACAGACGCTCGTCGGCCACGCCGAGGGCATCCTCGCGCGCCTGGAGGCAGCGGAGTCCTCGCTCGAGGCAATCGCCGGGCTGCGCGGCGGACGTCTACGCGTCGCCTCCTTCCCCACCGCGGGAGCGTCGCTGATGCCGCTTGCGATCGCCGGCTTCCGTAGCTCCTACCCGGACGTCGAGCTGACGCTGGCCGAGGGCGAGCCCGAGCAGATCGTGCCGCGCCTGCGCGCGGGCGAGCTCGACCTGGCGCTGCTGTTCGAGTTCGACGGCAAGACGCTTGAGCTCGACGGCATGACACGCACCGAGCTGCTCGACGACCCGATGTACCTGGCCTTGCCGCGTGAGCATGCGTTGGCGAAGAAGAACAACGTACGACTGTGGGATCTGGCTAAAGAAGCGTGGGTGCAGACGTCGCGCTCGAGCCCCTGTGCGCTGCATGTCGTCCGCAGCTGCCACGCCGCCGGCTTCGAGCCGAACGTGGCGTTTGAAAGCGACGACTACCAGACCGTCCAGGGACTTGTAGCCGCAGGCGTAGGCGTCGCGCTGATCCCTGAGCTCGCCCTCTCGGTGGTGCGCGAGGACATCGTCATCCGCACGCTCTCCCCCGCGCCTCCGATCCGCCAGGTACTCGCTGCCACGCCCGCGGGCGCGCGGCTGGTCCCGGCCGCGCCGGCGATGCTCGGCATCCTGGAAGAGGCAGCCCGACAGCGCCCGACCGGCATTGGCGCAACCGAGGAGCTCGGGCGTGCCTCCTACGCGCAGCCTGGCGCGTGACATCTGCCTAACGTCCCAGGGCCAGCACTCACGCACTTGGGGCGCCTCGCCTCTCGACGGGACGCCCCAAGCTGTTGTCACATCTTCGCCTCAGCGAGAACCAGGCTTACGCCTAGAACTTGCAGTGCGACTTGATGTATTCGGCCATCTTTTCGTAACCCAGCGGGGTCGCGTGGATATCCGGACCATTGGCTTTACCTTCGAATGTGGTGAAGTTGGCCATGTTGGTCCACTCCTCCATGTGTTCAGTTTCCAACGGCTCCGTTTCGGTGTTGAACAAGGTCTGCTCATCTACAACGCAGGCCTTAGCCGGTCCCTTCTTGAAGGCCTTCTTCTCAGCGGCGCTGAGAGCCCCGAGCAACGCGTTGGAGCCCGGCAGCAGTTCGCCGGTTCCGTAGTCATTGCCGTAGCTGTTGTACGTGCCCACGAAGATGACCTTGCCTTTGAACCCTGCCTGCTTGAGCGTCACGATACTGGCGCCTGCGTTGGTGACGATCTGCGCGAACAGCTCCGGAGCGTCGGCTTCGATCGCTGCTTTTGCTACTTCGTTGCCTTCTGCGGTTAGTTCGGCTCCGTGTTCGGCAAAGTATTTCGCCCCCAGTTCAGCGCCTAGTTTTTCGCCTTCCGCGGCAAGTTCTGCACCGTGTGTAGCGGCGTAGGTCTCCTCGTCGGGGATCAACATGCCGGCGAGTTCGGCCGCGTGCGTCGCCTCGTATGCGGCGGCGTCTTTACCGACCGCTTCCTCGAACGCTTCCAGACCGACCACTTCGGGGCCACCGGTTTCGCCATATGCCTCTTCCTCGGCCTTGGTGATCACGAATTCTTCGATCTCTTTCAAAGCGACCAGTTCAACTTTGTGCGCGATCGCCTGTTCAGCTTCGACCGTGGCGATGCCGATGACCTTTTTCGTTTGACGCGCTTTGACTTCTGCTTCGATTTTCGCGATCAGCTGGAGCTGGTCGTTGGCTCCGATGTCAAGCGTGATCGCCTTCACCGCAGTGCCTTTCGCAGCCTCGGTCGCAACCGTCTTCACGGCGCTTTCCAACTGCGATTCACCGGCACCGTATTCGTTGTGCAGCGGCAGTCCGGCGGTGTAGTGGTAGGCACACGGCGCTTCACCGGTGACGGCCGGGTCGCTTGCCTGGATCGCTGCCAGCAACGGACCGTTGCCGATCAGCGAGGCGGATGTCTCGCCGGGGCAACCATCGTTGACCAGCTGGATTTCTTTTTTGGTGTTAACCAGATTGAAGTAATCGCTGGCGTACCCATGTTCAAACGCCGTCGGGCTCTCGCCTTTTTTTTCATTTTCGTTGAAGAGCTGCTTGGAGTAGCCGAAGGCCAGCGAGTCACCCAAAGCGAGATATGTGTGTTTGATTTTTACGGGTTTCTTCGCGGCCGCAATTGACGGCACTGCCATCGCCGAGAGCGCTACCAGCGCTGCGAGGCATCCGACCAGACGGCATAGGCGTCGGATACCCAACGCACTGGAGCCATTCATGGCTTGCATTCTCATCCTCCTAGTTAGCGGCGGGACCGGTAGCAGAGAGCACACGCAGGATGAGCGCAGCAACCCGCAACGCAGGCCCCATCTCTCGCAACCCCACCTCTTGACATTTCCCTCACTCTGGAGCGCTCCAAGGTCCTCCCCGTGGAACGGTCTCGTCTTAAGGTAACCGCGGCGAGTCCAGATGTCAAGCCTATTGCTGGTCGCCGGGTAGCAGCAAGGGGTACCCGCCTCCGACCCCCAACGACTTGTCAATCAGCGCGCGTGCGCACTCGCGTCCGAGACGGATGCCATCTTTTGGACTGTGAATGTGCTGCTACTGATCCTCGGAGTGCTGGTGGGCGCGACCTGCGCGGCCGTGTTGACCCGACGCAATCGCGAGCGGATGCGCGAGGAGCTGAAGGCGATCTCGGTCGACGTGCTTTCGCAGACGGGCGAGACGCTGGCGCAGCGGGTCGCCGAGGCACGCGAGGCCGAGCAGGAGCGTGCGTCGGGCGAGATGTCGCGGCGGGCGGAGGAAATCAAGGGGATCGTCACACCCGTGCGCGAGAAGCTGGGCAGGATGGAGGACGAGATCGGACGACTCGAGCGCGAGCGCCGCCAAGCCCAGGGCGAGCTCGCACAGATGATCCGCCACCTCGGTGAGGGCGTCGGCACGCTGCGCCAGGAGACGGGCAACCTGGTGACGGCACTCAAGCGTCCCGCCACGCGTGGCTCGTGGGGTGAGATCCAGCTGCGCAACGTCGTCGAGATGGCGGGGATGGTCGCCCACTGCGACTTCGTCGAGCAGAGCACGATCCAAACCAGCGAGGGCACGCTGCGTCCTGACATGCTCGTGCGACTACCGGGCGGCAAGCTCGTGGTGGTGGACTCGAAGGTACCGCTCGACGCATATCTGTCGGCGCTCGAGGCAACAAGCGAGGACGATCGCGAGCTGCACACCGCGCGCCACGCTTCCCAGACGCGCGAGCACATCGCCAAACTCGCCTCCAAGGGTTATCACCGGCAGTTCGACTCGACGCCCGAGTTCGTCGTCATGTTCGTGCCTTCTGACGGCATCTACCAGTCCGCCCTGGCCCAAGACCCAGCGCTGATCGAGTACGGCGTCCAGCAGCAGGTGCTGATGGCCACGCCAACTACGTTGATCGGCCTGCTGTGGGCGGTTCACTATGGCTGGCGCCAGGAGCTGATCGCGGAATCAGCCAAAGAGATCGCGGAGTCCGCGCGCGAGCTGCACAATCGCCTGGGCCGTTTCGTCGAACCGCTTTCGAAGGTGGGGCGCCAGCTCGATTCCGCGATTTCCGCCTACAACGAGGCGGTCGGCTCGTTCGACCACAGGGTGATCCCACAGGTACGTCGCATCGAGCAAGCGGGTGCCGCATCTGAGCGCAAGGTACTCGCGCCGAACCCAGTTGAGATCACAGCCAGAGCAATCACCGCGCGAGCGGAGCTCGACAGCGACGAGTCCCCGCAGCCGGCAGCGCAGGAGCCGACGGAGCTGCCGCTGCGCCGGCGGATCTCAAACCGCGCCTGAGCAATATCACGACGAGTGCCAGCGCAACCGGGACGGTCGCTGGAAGCTCATCAACGAAGAAGAACAGCAGATCGAGGGACAGCGCAATCATCGCCGTCAGTGCTGCACCGCGCAGCTGCAGCTCGCGCTCGCAGCTGATCGCGAGCAAGCCGCCGAGAACACCGGCGATGAATAGATCTCCATAGCCCATCACGGCTGAGCCGAACACAGCACTCTGTAGCTGCGGCAAACCAGCGGCCGGATGCGCGGCGTTGAGGGCGTTGTTGGGCTTTTGCAGCAGATCGGAGACCACCAACGCCGTATCGGCAATAGCCATCGCCACGATCCCCGCGGCCAGCCAGCGTGGTGGTGTGACAGCAGCGAGCAGTACACCCAGTGCGGCACAGCTGAGCGCCGACAGTACGAGCGCCGCCACCTCCCCCGCAAGCCCACCGCGGTCGAGCCACGCCAGCGCAAACAACGGCGCGACGAGCAGTGCCCGCCACGGCCTAGAAGAGTTCGCATCCCGCACCAGCCAGCCAAGCGCGAGCGCCGCGAGCAACGGCACGGCCACCAACGCCAGGTATGTGAGCCCCTGGGCACTCGTGTGTTCGGCCTCACGTGCGAGGAACACGAATGCGATCACCGATAGCGGCGGGATCACTGCCCAACGGCGACCCCGCAGCGAGGCAAGCCAGGGGGCCGAGAGACTTCCTGGCAGCGCCACCAGAGCTCCTTGAGCGAGCGACAGCAACGCGATCGATATCCAGAACGGGGGCACCCGGCGTACGATGACATCCGTGAGCGCATCTGCCACCCAGGCACCGCCGATCCTCCACCTCTCGTCGGTCGTCGGTAGTCCGCTGCGCGACGCAGACGGCACCCGCCTCGGCAAGGTCGAGGATTTGATCGTAAGACTCGGCGGCGTCGGCTATCCACCGATCACGGGGTTTCTTGTCAACGTGGCCGGACGCCCATCCTTCCTCGGCGCTGAGCGTGTCTCTGAGATCGGCACAGGCGGGATCGTGATGCGCAAGGCCAAGCTTGACCTACGCCCGTTCGAGCGCCGGGCCGAGGAGGTGCTGCTGGGACGGGACCTACTGGACCGCCAGCTGATCAACGTCGAGGGTGCACGGCTGGTACGCGCCAACGAGATCGAGCTGGCGCTCGTGGCAGGCTCGTGGCGCGTGGTCGGGGTCGACACAGGCCCACGCGGCGGCCTGCGCCGTCTGCTGCCGAAGACCCTCGGCGCGCACATCGCCACCGGTGAGTTCCTCGATTGGGCCGGCGTCGAGCCTTTCGTCGGCCATGTGCCGACGGTACGCCTGCGTGTGCCCCATCCCAAGCTCGCCAAGCTCCACCCCGCGCAGATCGCCGATTTGGTCGAGGCGGCCTCCCGCCACGAGGGCGAGGAGATCATCCAGGCGGTAGGCGAGGACGACCGTGAGCTGGAGGCAGATGTGTTCGAGGAGCTCGACGATCAGCACCAGCGGGAGTTCCTCGAGGATCGCCCGGATGCGCAGGTTGCGGAGATCCTCTCGCGAATGGCGCCGGACGATGCCGCCGACATCGTCGGCGAGCTCGACGAGGATCGCCGGGAGCCAGTGCTGGCACTACTACCTGTCAGCCATCGCATCAAGGTTCGAGCGCTGCTTGGATATGACCCGGCAGAGGCCGGCGGGCTGATGAGCCCCGACTTCATCCTCCTACGTGGCAGCGCATCCGCCGGCGATGCGCTCGACGCGGTACGCGCGAGCAAGATCGCCCCTGAGCTTTTGAGCTCGGTGTTCGTCAGCTCCGCCGACGGTCCGCTGGAGGGGAGCGTTCCCGTGACCGCATTGCTGCGCGTCGACGCAGCGTGCAAGCTGGCCGAGGTCGTCAAGCACGAGACTCCTTGTCTGGAGCCCGACGCGTCCTTCGAGGAGGTTGCCCGCCTGATGGCCGACTACAACCTCACGGCGATCCCCGTTTGTGACGAGCACTCCCAGATGCTCGGCGTGGTCACCGTCGATGACGTGCTCGAGGCGATGGTTCCACGCGGCTGGCGTCGGCGCTTCGGCCTACTCGGAGAGGATTGACAGTAGGCGCCCGGTCCCGCGGGTGCCTACTGAATAGACTGCTGCGGATGAAGGCTCCCAGCGGACAGTTCGATGGCGGTCCGAGTACCGCCCGTCATGCGTCGTATCCGGTCGGCCACCCGTGGCCGACCGCGTCTGCCTGCCCGGCTTAACCCTCGTCGCGCCCGCATCTTCGCCTTCCTCGGCCTGCTCGGGCCGGGCCTGATCGCCGCCAACGCCGGTAACGACGCGGGCGGGATCGCCACTTATTCCTCCGTCGGCGCCAAGTACGGCTACGAGCTCTTGTGGACGATGGTGCTGATCACCATCTCGCTCGGCCTCGTGCAGATGCTCGCGGCGCGCATGGGCGTTGTGACGGGCAAGGGCCTCGCCGAGCTCGTACGCGAGGAGTATGGGATCCGCTGGTCGGTGTTCGCTACAAGCGCCGTGCTGATCGCCAACACCGGCATCTGCATCTCGGACTTCGTGGGCATCGGTGCCGCGCTCGGTCTGGCAGGCGTGCCGACCCAGGTGTCCGTGCCAATCGCGGCGTTGGGCATCTGGCTGATCATCGTGCGTGGCTCCTATCGCTCAGCCGAGCGCATCTTCATCTGGTTCACGATCCCGTTCTTTGCCTACCCGATCGCCGCGGTGCTCGCCCACCCACACTGGGGTGCCGTGGGCAAATCGCTGGTCGTACCTCAACTGCACACGAACTCTGCCTTCCTGGTGCTCCTGATCGCCACCACCGGCACCACCATCACGCCATATATGCAGCTGTATCTGCAGTCGGCGGTGGTCGAGCGTGGTGTGCGTGAGGACGAGTTGCCCCACGAGGAACGCGAGGCTGTCGCGGGCGCCGTGTTCGCCAACGTGGTGGCCACGTTCATCATCATCGCCACCGGCGCGACGCTGTTCACCCACGGGATTCACAACATCTCCTCCGCCGCCGACGCCGCACGCGCGCTGAACCCTTTCGCGGGACGCTACGCGGAGGTGCTGTTCGGGATCGGCCTACTCGGCGCGAGCCTCTTGGCGGCAGCGATCCTGCCGATCGCCACCTCGTATGTCGTCTCGGAGTCGCTCGGCTATGAGAAGGGCATCGGCAGGCGACGCAAGGAGGCGCCTGTGTTCGTGAACATCATCACCGCGATGATCATGATCAGCGCGTTTGTCGCGATCGTGCCCGGCGTGCCGGTAATCTCGCTGCTCGTCGGCGTGCAGGTGGTCAATGGTTTCTTGCTGCCGATCAACCTGTTCTTCATCTGGCGACTGTCGCGCTCGGCAAACATCATGGGAGAGCGGCGCAGCCGTGGCATCCTCGACGGCGCAGCCGCGGTCACCGTGGCGGTGACGTCAACACTGTCAGTCGCGCTTGTGGTGATCACCATCGTGGGCTTTTAGCTCCCACTGGAGCAGCACCACCGCAGGCGCTAGGCAAATTTATCCCTACTTGCGGGGTTTCTTCGCCCCCTCTTACGGGTCGAGCCGACTATAGGCGTTAGCAAGATGACCGAGCGAAGCAGTGCATCCTGGCTCGTATACGTACTCGGAGCTCTCTGCGCCGGGGCGATCCTCGCCGCCATCCTCGTGGTAGGGCCGGCCTCGAGCAGCACCGCAGCGATCACCCGCACGGCCACAGTCGCGCAGGGAGTCGTCCAGTCGACCGTATCCGGCAGCGGCAACCTGCAGGCCGCCAGCCAGCTGAACTTGGGATTCAAGACCAGCGGAACGGTCACCCACATATACGTCTCACAAGGCCAGCACGTCACCCAGGGACAGCTGGTCGCGACGCTCGACTCGCAGAGCGCTGAAGTCACCTTGGAACAGGCCAAGGCATCGCTTCAGTCGGCCGAAGCCAACCTCGCCGAGGAGGAAGAAACCGACGGCGAAGACACAAGCGCAGGTGGCTCGAGCGGATCCGGTGGCGCAAACGCGGCCACCGCCACGACAACGCCCGGCAAGCGCACCAGCTCGACCACCTCAACGGGCAAACGGACCACAACCGCCCGCGAAGGCGAAACCAACGAATCCAGCTCTGCTGCCAGCTCAGCGAAATCCTCGATCAGCACGGCGACGCGCGAAGCCAACCTGGCGTCTGCCAAAGCTGCCGTCAGAAGCGACGCCCTGACCGTGCAAAGCGATGAACAGGCCGTCCAGGACACCGAGCTCTACGCGCCACAAAGCGGCACGATCGTGTTGCTCTCCGGCCAGGTCGGCGAAGTCGTATCTGCCAGCGGCACCACCAAGGCATCAGGCACCGGTAGCTCATCCAGCGGCTCCACAGCGGCCACCACCGGCGCCGCTTCCACCGGCCGATCGGCAACCAGCTCCAGCGCCTCCAGCGGCTCAGGCAGTTCCTCCAGCTCATCGTTTGCAGTCCTGAGCGACCTCAGCTCGATGCAGTTGGTGGTGGCCTTGAGTGAATCGGAAATCGGCAGCGTCAAGGACGGCCAGATCGCAACCGTCACGGTCGAAGCACTCGACGCAAGCAAACTGGCAGCCCATGTGAGCGAAGTGGCACTCCTAGCCACCACCAGCAGCGGCGGCGCCGTCAGCTATGACGTGACCTTCCAATTGGATCAGCTGGCGCCGGGATTGAAGCTCGGGATGAGCGCGACAGCCGAAGTAGTGGTCAAACAGGCTGAAGGGGTCAACGTCCCGACCAGCGCGATCTCAGCTGGAGAGGTAACGGTGCAGCGGCGTGGCAAGCAGGTCCGCCAGCGGGTCGTGACGGGACTCGCTGGCAATACCTCGACGATCGTCCTCAGCGGCCTGAAAGCCGGCGAAACGGTTGTCTTGCCAGCGGCAAGCACAACCGGCTCGAGCGCCACCAACGCCTTCTCCAGGATCAGTAGCCGCCTCGCCGGCGGAGGTCTCGCTGGCGCGGGCGGACTCGCCGGCGCGGGCGGAGGCGGCGGCGCGTTCTTCAGAGGTGGCGGCTGATGGGTTGGGGCAAACGCTCACACACGCGGACCCCACATCGGGTGACACGCACCCAGCCACTGGTGCAACGTCCCACGAGACCCGACTCGTCCATGCGAGCCACCACGGATGGCACACGCCCGCACCCGGTGATCCAGGTGCACGATGTGAGCAAGGTCTTCGACCTTGGCCAGATTCACGTGCGAGCGTTGCGCAACGTCTCAATGCGGATCGACGGCGGCGACCTGGTGGCGATCATGGGCAGCTCGGGCAGCGGCAAGAGCACGCTGATGAACATTCTCGGCTGCCTGGACATACCCACGAGCGGCCGCCACGAGATCGACGGCGTGGACGTCAGCCGGATGGACGAGGACGACCTCTCCGATCTGCGCAACCGCAAGATCGGCTTCGTCTTTCAGAGCTTCAACCTAGTCGCTCGCACGAGCGCCCTAGTCAACGTGGAGTTGCCGCTCGCCTACGCCGGCTTGCGCGGCGCTCAGCGCAGAAAGCGTGCCGAACGCGCGCTGCGCTCGGTGGGGATGGCCAACCGTATGCACCACCAACCATCGGAGCTCTCAGGAGGACAGCAGCAGCGTGTTGCCGTCGCCCGCGCGATCGTGACCAATCCGGCTTTGATCCTCGCCGATGAGCCAACCGGGAACCTGGATTCACGTGCCACCGAGGATGTCCTGCGGATCTTTGCGCGCCTGAACGAAGACGGGCGCACCGTGGTGCTGATCACCCACGAGCCTGACGTAGCCGAACAGACTAAGCGGATCATTCGCCTCAGCGACGGACAGGTGATCGAGGACCGGCGCCTGACGGGTGTGTCCGACGCCCCACCTCAACCTCGCCATCTGAAGTCCGCGCATACCCCGAGCAGGACCGGCGTGATGGAGGTAGGACCGTGATCGGCCCGGAGATCCTGCGGATCGCCTGGGGTGGGATCACCGCCAACAAGCTGCGCTCCGGGCTCACGACCCTCGGCATGACAATCGGGGTCGCATCCGTGATCGTTCTGATAGCCGTGGGTAACGGCTCCTCCAAAGCCGTCCAGTCCTCGATTCAGAGCCTTGGCACCAACGTTCTGGTGGTGCAGGGGAGCGGTGGCTTTCGCTTCGGCCCCACAGCGAGCACTGCGACAACTGTGTCATTGACGAAAGCCGACGCCCAAGCACTACAGGACCCGGGCCTTGCGCCCGACGTCAAGAGCGCCTCGCCAGTAGTGAACGCGAACAGCGTCTCGCTCGTATATGACGGCACGAGCTTCGAACCGTCCTCATTCGTGGGCACCACGCCCTCCTATCTCACCGCCCACGCTTACAAGCTCGCGGAAGGTGCCTCGTTCACCGCTGAGGACGTCGCCAAACACAGTCACGTTGCTGTCATCGGCCAGGAAGTAGTACAGGAACTGTTCGCGGGCGCGAGCGCCGTGGGCCAGAACATGAAGGTCAACGGCGGTAACTACGAAGTGGTTGGTGTGCTCGCCAAAAAGGGAACCAACGGCACGACCAACGAGGACGACATTGTCATGGCACCAATCACAACCGTGCAGGATTCGCTCACTGGCACGGGGCCGGTCGACTCGATTACCGTGCAAGCGAAGTCCGCATCGTCACTCAACGCTGCTGAAGCCGAGGTCACCACGATCCTCGAGGAACGTCACAAAAGCAAAGATGCCTCCGAACCGGGCTTCAGTGTGCTCAATCAAGGCTCGCTACTGGAAACCTCCAACTCGACCAGCAGCGTGTTCACCACACTACTGGGGGAGGTTGCGGCGATCTCACTGCTCGTCGGCGGCATTGGAGTGATGAACATCATGCTGGTGAGCGTTACCGAGCGCACCCGCGAGATCGGCATCCGCAAGGCGGTTGGAGCCAGACGCTCGGACATCCTCACTCAGTTCCTCACGGAGGCCGTACTCGTGTCGCTGTTTGGTGGTATCTCCGGCGTCGTCGTCGGCGTAGTCGGCAGTCAGTTCGAAATCGCCGGGGTACACCCGGAGATCGCCACGTACTCGATCTTCCTCGCCTTCGGCGCAGCGTTGGCCTCGGGCCTGTTCTTCGGCACCTATCCAGCGGCGCGCGCCGCCCACCTGCGACCGATCGAGGCACTTCGCTTTGAGTAAGCAACCTTCCCCACATGAGGAGCCCGTAATGTCCCACGCGCAGGACGATGACTGGCTGCTAGAAGAGCCCGAGCTACCCCCCCGGCCACGCCGACGCCTGTTCGGCACCGGCGCTAACCGTGTGGCGCTAGCACTGCTCGGCGTGCTGCTAATCGCGTGCGGGTTCATCGGCGGCGTGCTCATAGAGAAGGGCGAAAACTCAGCTAGCGCCTCAGGCAGCTCGGCTTCGAGCCTGGCCTCGCGCTTCGCTGCTTTGCGCGGTGGCAGTTCCAGTACCGGAGCGCGCCCGGCCAGCAGCGCCGGCGGCGGCTTCCCAGGGTTCGCAGGCGCTGTTGGCAGTGGTGGGCGACCGACCGCTGGGACCGTTGCCTACCTTGCCGGCAAGACGCTGTATGTGACCAACAGCGAAGGCAGCACCATCAAGGTCACGACCTCGGCGGCGACAAGCGTGAAGAAGACGGTCACAGCGAGCGTTGGCTCCATCCACCCGGGCGAAACCGTCACTGTCACCGGCACGAGCGGCTCCGGCGGGTCGATCGTGGCCGAATCGATCAGCGTTGGCTCGAGCGCAGGCGCAGCTCTCGCGGCGCTGTTTGGCGGTTCTAAATCCAGCACACACTCTCGCGCCGGCGGATCGGGAAGTGGCGAACCGGCGCTCTTTGGCAGCGGCGGTTGAAGAGGATTAGGTGTGACTTAGCCAGAAAGCGCACAATCAAGACCTACCGCACGCGCGAGCGCCGCCAATGTTGCCGCGCGTTCGGGCGCACGAACATCGACAAGGAGCTCCATGCCTCAAACCATCAGCAGACGCAGACGTATACCCACGGCCACGGCCGTCCTCTTGGTCGTACTCGCCAGCCTCGCGCTGACAGCGTGCGGAAGCTCCTCAACCAACTCATCCGCCACGAGCACGACCGCGAGCGCCACGAAGACACCGTCGCGCGCCGGCAAAGCGCTGGGCGCGCCAGGCGGACGGTTCGCGGCGTTGCGTGAATGCCTGCAGAAAAATGGCATCACCCTGCCCAAGTTCACGCCGGGCAAACGCCAATCGCCGGGCAGACCCCGTTCGTTCCTGCCCAAAGGCGTGACCAAAGCTCAATACGAAGCAGCCATCAAGAAGTGCGGCGGCCCCTCGTTCTTTGCCGGTGGCAGAACTCGCTTCAACACCCCGGCGTTCAAACAGGCGCTTACGAAGTTCGCCACATGCATGCACGAAAACGGCATAGCGATACCCAAAGCCAACACCTCCGGCAACGGCCCTATCTTCAACACCAAGGGACTCGACACGAGCAGCGCAAAGTTCAAGGCCGCCGAGGCCAAGTGCCGGCCTGACCTCAGTGGTGCCCTTCGAGGAGCGCCTGGCGTCCGTGGCGCGCCGGGTGTTCGCGGCGTACCCGGCACACCCCCCACAGCCGGCTAGCGCCGGCCGCTAGTGGGCCTTGGGGTCCGGTACCGCCTGGGAGCTCGGCTTGGTGGCGACCGTGGGCATCGGCAGCGTGCCCACGCGCGTCATCAGCTGGCTCCACTGCGGAGCGCTGAGGATGCTCGTGGTGACCAGCGGCGAGGGGGCCGTCCGGCCTGTGCGGGCCGAGTGCGCTGCCCGTGCGGCAGCGGCCGGACTGAGTGTCGTGGTGGCAGTAGCCGGGCGAAACACGAGGTGAATGTGGTTCGCATCTGCAGCGGATGCGCGCGTGCGCGGCGAGCCTGGATAGCGCATCAGGCTCAGGATCTCGTGCGGCACGAATTCGCTGGGAAGCGTCAGCAGCGTACGGATCGTGAGGTCGGTGATTGTTTCCGGCCCTTGGTGGCCGGCGATCGCGGTGCCGTTGATCGCCGAGATGTCGACCTCCTCGGCGCTGTAACCGGCGGACCGCGAGCCGGAGAATTGCGGTGACGTGCAGCGTAGGGAGCTGACGGTCGGCTCAAGCCCGCTGCGTGACAGGAACGCGAGCACGGCCAGCACGCGGCTATCGACCTTCCCGGCGGCAATTTCGTGGCGGCCGCAGGCGTCGAGTGTGATTCCCGGGTCGGAGAGCACTGCGCGCTCGAGCTGGGGCTTGGACAAGAGGAAGGCATCGCTGGCGGTCGCGCCAAGCAGCGCATTGGTGGCCTTTGCGCCCTGCGGGTGAAGCGCCGTCTGCAGTTGTGCCCAGTTAGCCAGAATCGGCGCAGGGTTGATCGTTTCGGTGTCGCCTGAGGGACGAATGGCGAAACGCAGGTGGCCGTCTTTGGCTCCGGGGGGAACACGCACATGACCGAGCACGGTGCCCGAGGCGACCACCGACCCTGCCCGTAGCGGGAGCGGCTGCCCGGCGCGGCTGTGGCGTGCCTTCCTCGCGGCGCTGGCGATGGCGGCCGCGCGCGCGTCGGGATTGCCTGGGTGGGCGAACAAGCGGACCTTTTCCATGCCGGGCGGTGTGACTTCCTGCTCGCTACTCGGTACGGACACTTCGCTGTGAGCATGCGCTAGGACCGGCTTCTTGACGTGCAGCGTGAAGGGCGACTGGGTGCCGGCACTGGCGGGCTGTGAAGGCGCCGGGCCATGTGTACTGGCTGCTTGCACCGCCTGCGACTTGATGTGCGCACGGGACTCCTTAGGCAGGATGTAGGTCGGTGCGACGCTGCCGAGACCGGCGTAGGTGAACACATCGCCGTATACGTCACGCAGCACGAGGTACTTACCAAGCTTGTGCGAGTCGCCGATCTTCAGGACGCGTCCATCTTGCACGGCGAGCACCGACGCCTTGGGCGAGCTCAGCAGTTCGATCAGCTGTAGTTGCTTGGGTTTTGCGTGAGTCGCTGCGGCGGCTGCCGCCGCGGGCGAGAGCGCCGCGGAGGAGCCTGGACTGCTCGGGGAAGTGGTTGGCGCCCCGGAGGTCGCGGCTGCGGCTGGCGTCGAGGGCTGGCTTGGGAGCTGTGTAGCGCTGGCGGTTGCGCTCGAGGCCGATTGCGCGGCGGGCAACGGGTTCCACGCCACGCGTTTGCCGGTCACCGGCAAACGGCCGTCGATCAGGCCGGTGAGCGTGGCGATCACGCCCTTGGGGTAGGTCGAGATCAGCTTCGCCCGTAGCACTACCGATTCGACATATTCCTCGGAGTGGTTGTAGGAGAGGATCGCGGCCCGGAGATTGGTCGCTGCACCGGCAGCACGCAGGTAGCGCGCGGCGGCGAAGATCGCGTCGACCGGGTTGTACGGGTCGGCGTAGCCGGCGTTTAGCGCATCCACGCCATATTGCAGCCAGGTGCTGGGCATGAACTGCATCCAGCCGACAGCTCCGGCGGTAGAGACGGAGAGGTCGGTGCCGTAGTCGGTCTCGATTTCGTTGATCGCCGCGAGGATCTGCCACGGGACCCCGTACTGGACGGCAGCTGCCTTGTAGATGGGCAGCAAGAACAGCGGGATGCGGTAGAAACCGAGCGACTGGTCGGAGGCTTCCGCGGAGGCGAGCATCGCCACGAGCTGGCCCGCCTCGGCTGCCACCAGCTGCGGCGACAGCGCGACGTTGTTGGGACCCGATGCCTTCTTGTCGGCCTTGACGCGCTTGGCGGGTTTTTCGTCCTTGCTTGTCTTTTCGCTGGTGGTCGTTTGCGCCGGATTGGCCGGCGCGCTGGCGCTGGCTTTTTGTTTGCGTTGCAGCACGACCGCGGGGGCCTCAGAAGCGGACGGTGCCGCGGTATCAGGCTGCGCCGCAGTCGTCGTCGGAGCGGTTGTTGTGGGCGTGCTCGTAGTCGGAGTGCTCGCGGTTGGCGCAGTCGAGGTTTCCGTCGGCGTTGTCGTCGGTGAGGGCGTCGTTGAGGTGCTCGTCGACGTCGTCCCGGTTTCGGATTCCTGGGTCACGCCTCCGGCTTCAGCAGCGGGCAATGAGCCTTCTGGGGATACAGGCGTACCGCTTCCGGTCGCTGCGATCGCCCCACCAGCGAGCGGTCCCGCGAGGCCCGCAGCGGTCAACCCTCCGCCGGCAAGGGCAGAAAGAACTGCGCGCACAGCCCGTCGGCGGGCACGGTTCAAAGGCTGCATAGGCTGTATTCGATCATCTCAGGGGCATCCCGTGTTGAGGTTGGCGCAGCTCGCCCACAGTCGCGGGTACGCCCACCGGGATTCTTATCGGCAGCCAACCATGAATCCGTAAAGGATTCGTAATCACGCCAGCAAATCTTCAGAAGCTCGATATCCATGGTATGCGCCAAGCGCACGCTGCGGCAACGTAACTAATGCAAAGGCGGAAGCTTCGCACTTCGATGGCCTGTTTGGTGCGTGTTCTGGACGCCTGACAGCACTCCTGCACCTAATTTGCCCCCAATCGCTGCGCCAAATCGATATTCTGGCCGTGTGGAAACGATCTTCTCGGTACTGCAGGTGTTCTTCGCGGTAGTCCTCATCTTCCTGGTGCTGATGCATTCAGGTAAGGATTCTGGTCTTTCGGGCGCATTTGGCGTGGGCAGCGGCACGGGGCCATTGGGCGGCGGCTCGCTTGTAGAGCGCAACCTCAATCGTTGGACGATCTTCTTCGCTGTGGTCTTCTTCCTGAACGCGTTCCTGCTGCTGAAGGCTCCCTGGGCTTGAGCTAGTTGCTGGCCGGCAGTTCGAGGTCGTTGAGGATCTCGATCGCCTCCGCACGCAGATCCGCATCGATCGTCTCGTAGTCCTCGCGCGAGAGCTTGCCCGTGCGGAAATCCAGCTCGGCGTCGCGAATCTCGCGGTACTTGGCCTCCCGCGCCGCCTCTAGATCCGCGATCCGGCTCACAGCCATCGCGGTCCGCGTGGGCTGGGATCGCGAGGTGAGATCCGCTGCATCCGTGGCCTGCCGTGCGCGGTGCTCGCGACGTAGCGGCGCACCGACCACAAAGATCACGAGGGCGATCAGCGCGAACGTCAGAAGCGCGACGAGGAAGGCCATAGCGGTACGCTCGCCCGACGCGCGGTCAGGCGCGCGCCAGGCCTCGCAGCGCCCGAGCGCGCGAGCGCACGGCGACGCGACGACGCACCAGATACGCAGCCCACCCACCAGCTGGCCACATGGCGATCAGACCGCCACCGCCCGCAATCAGACCGCCTATCCAGATCCAGAACACCAGCGGCGAGACCAAGAAGTTGAACTGCGTCGGCGGCGGGTGTTGGAGGTATGCCCGCGCCAGATAAGCGATCGCGACGAGTGCCTCGCTTGGAGGCAGCGTGTTGTTGCCGACGGTGACTATCCGCTTCAAGTTAGGAGTTTCGATGTCGGGTTCGATCGCCGTCCAGACATTGCGTGTGAGGCTTGCATCCATCGCCACATGACTGACCGCCTGGCCGCCGATCAGGCTGCCGACCGAGCCCTGACTTGATTCCCCGGAGGCATAAAAGCCCTCGCTGGGGTTCAGCGTGGCAACGTGGTGGCCGTTCTTTGTGACGTCGAGAAGCCCCCCGAAGCTCACCGTAGAACCGGTGTGGGCCTCGTCGTACATAGGCGTGATCGTGACCGTCGGGCGGACGTAGCGGATCTCGTAGGCACCAACCCGGGTGGACTGCCCGGGGCGCAGGCTCAACTGCGAGGCGTGCTGGAAGGACGACGAGGCAGCCACCCCGACGAATAGCACGGCAATGCCGATGTGCACGATGTAGCCGCCATAGCGGCGGCGATTGCGCCTGACGAGGCTCAGCAGCGCTAGCGGCAATGGTTCGCTGGCCATT
>Ga0210383_10002091_pt1 | contig 18089 bp, 10 predicted proteins | sample IncBWC14OmetaG_FD_160072 | JGI IMG/M metagenome (GOLD analysis project Ga0210383, IMG submission 160072) | Forest soil microbial communities from Barre Woods Harvard Forest LTER site, Petersham, Massachusetts, United States - Inc-BW-C-14-O ...
GTGTTGTTATTGATAGGAAGAAACCTGAGAACATCAGCTCGGTAGACACGCGCGTATGCGTTGGTTTGAGTTCCGGCGCCGTTCACCGCGCACGCGGAGACAGTAGGATTGCCCAACTCTACGCCGCTAAAAGCGTTAGCGGAACCATTGAAGGAACCGTTCCCTGAACTCCCGCATTGCGGCGTGCACGGGGCCGTAGTTTCGATGGTCTGCCAGTACAGAAACGCAGCGATGACGTCGGCCGGCTGCGCTCCCTTGCTGGTACACGGGATGACGCTCGCCAATAATCCCGGCCCAGTGGTGCAAGGCACGCTGCTGAGGTTAATCGAGTCTTTTACGGTGACTGTTCCACCTGAGACAGTGGTCGGCACACTCGCGAGACCGACGCCTCCAACGACGTAATCTCCGGTCACAAAGTAGTTCTTGAAATAACTAAGTTGAACCTGCTGGGCCTGTGTGACAGATGAGAACAGCGCGAGCGACGCGAGCGTTATTGCAGTCCTTAACCAGGTAGTTGCGAGGGTGCGTTTGGTGGCCATCGATCAAGAATTCCCCATACTTCCGAGTGCTTTCTAGCAGCCACACGTTACACGCTCAGCGCAAAAAGCGGCGCTCGAAATTACTCCAGTTTTTTGTAAGGACTTGTTCAGTATGCGAAAGTCCCTCCGATAGGTCAAGGCAAAAAGGCCCGAGCGCACGCAGAAAGGGACTAAGACAGCATGGTTGGAGTACTACTAGTACGGTAGCGAACGAAGCATTCGCCGGAGGGTGTTTATGCCAGTGATGCCCGCTATTGACGGAGCCGGCGGCGTGCGTCGGCCACCAGCGGGTCTTCGCCGGCCTGACCCCGAATGCTCAGGTAGGTCTGGTAGGATTCGGTGAAAGTAGAGCTCTTCAAACCCTCTCGAACGCGTCCTTGATAATAGTAGACCGGTGGGAAAAATCCGTATGTAGGCACTTCATCCAGGAACAGCGCCAAAACTTCCCCTCGGCGCCTCAGGCACCGGTCGAACTCAGAATCGGCTTCCGTAAAAGCGCCGGCATCCAGATAGGCACGTCCCAGGTCGAACCGGCCGATCCAAGTGTCGAGAATATTGTTGGCTTCGGTGAACAGCTTGACGGCATCATGACTATCGCCGTTTTTCAGCGCGACCTCGCCTTCGATCACTTTCCCGTAAGCCTGAGGTTCCAACTGGAGCTCGGACGACAGACCGGAGGCCAGTTCTTGCGCCTTGGCGGTTTCACCGAGGGCGACGTAGTCTTGTGCCGCCAGAAATCTGGTTTTCACAGCTTTACTAAGATCGAGCGCGTTGTTCAGAGCTGCGAGCGCTGAACTCTTCTGCCCGCGCTGCACCTGGACGTAGGCTAGCGACGAGTACTTGTCGGCGGCCTCATCCGGGCTATGCGCCGCCTTGTCGTCGTTGGCCGCCTTTTCCAGAAGTTTCACCGCTTCGCCGTACTGGCCGTTATATATGGCCAGATCGGCCCCGCCGGCGGCAGCCAGTGAGGGCTTCGACGGTACGATCTTCCGGTAGGCGCCTGCCGCCCGATTCGCATCGCCTTGCAATAGGCTGGCGAACGCCTGTGCCTCAAAGGCAAACGGGAAATTGGGCTGCAGCTGCAGCGTCACGTCGGCTTCCTTCGCGGCGGATTGAGAATCACCGGCGTAGGCCGAATACAAGGCAATGTTTGCATGATAAAGCGCTCGCTTGGGCAAAATGTCTGCCGCATGCCGCACCGCCTCAACGGCTTTGGGAAGGCTGCGCAGATGCGACAAGCAATCCGCCATATTGTTGAGACTGGCGGTATCGGAGGGATATCGTTGCAGCAAGGCTCCGTATTCTTCCACGCACTTCTGGTTGTCGTCACCCAGGTAGTACGAGTAGGCCCGGGTGCGATAGCGCTCCCTCTCCGTCATGTGATCGATGTGGCTGAGCGCCAGTTTGACGTACTTCTCGGCATCCTGCTGCCGGGAGAGGTTATGCGATGCGGCTGCCATCCCGGCATAGGCCAAGCCGAAGGTCGAATCCAGATCCACGGCCTGCGAGAAGTGCTTAAAAGCGTCCTCAAACTGGGCCTTGGATAAAGCGTCCTGAGCCATCGCGTATTCGTGAACTGCTTCGAGTGAAGCGGCGGTAATTGAGTCAACGTTGAACCACTTGACGGAGTCCGTGGCATCGCCGAGCGCCTTGCGGAGACTGGCCCCTAGTTTGCTCACGGCGAATAAGACTTGATCCTTGCTCGCGGCGGTCTCTTCAGCGTTAGTAATGCTTTTGCCGGTGACGGCCTGGGTCGCGCGCAGCGTCAACTGGTAGGCTTCACCCTGGCGGTCGATGGCGCCGGAAACCACCACGTTCATGCCTTGGCTGTTGGCAATCTGCTGGGCCTTGGAATCGTCCAGCGCGCCGTCGACGGCTTTGACGCCCAGATCCCGCACTCGGGTGCGATCGTAGGCGCTGATGAAAGACGCGCCTTCCAGGGCCAGCTTCAGTGTTGATTCTAGTGTGCCGCTGAAGACCGGGTCGCCCGTATGGTTGTTAAAGTCGGCGATCATGACGGTCATCGGGGCCACCGGCGCATGGGGCCGATGCAGCCAGCGATCCAAGCCGTAACCTCCAGCGGCCAAGACGACGGCGCAGGCCACCGCGAGAGCGATCCACTTTTTGGTGTTCGACTCGGCCATCATCACCACCCGCGGCGTGACGATGGCTTTGGCTAGCGTGCCCTCTTGCCAGTCGTACAAGTCCTTTGCGAATTCGGTCGCGCTCTGATAGCGGTCTTTGGGATCCACCGCCAGCGACTTTTGCACGATGTCGCTCAAGGGCTGGGGAATGGCCGGATTCAGTTGAACGGAGGGAGTGGGCGGTCCCTGGGTACGCAGCAGCATGCTAGCCAGCGCTGAATCCGCCTTGAACGGGATTTCGCCGGTCAGCATGAGATAGGCGATGATGCCCAGCGAGAACAGGTCTGAGCGTTCGTCGGCCGGCATGCCCTTGGCTTGCTCGGGAGACATGTAGGCGGGCGTGCCCATTACCGCTCCGGCCTGCGTCAATCCGCCGGCTTCCATGGAGCGCGCCAGGCCGAAATCCATGACGCAGACCCGGCCGCCTTCGCCGATCATGATGTTCTGCGGCTTCAGATCGCGGTGAACGACGCCCTCGGAATGGGCCGCCTCCAGCGCCGCGCAAACCTGGCGAAGGATTTTGACTGTTTCCTCTGGCGTGTATTTGTGTCCTCCGTCGAGCAGGTTGGAAAGATCCTGGCCCTCGACGAATTCCATGGTGATGAACCGCAACCCGTCGGCAACACCCAGGTCGTAAATGCGAATGATGTTGCGATGGGTGATTTTGCGGGCGAGCAACAGCTCCTGCTTGAATCTTTGAAGAATGCTGGGATGGCCCGCCAATTCCGGGCGGATCACCTTCAGTGCCACAAAGCGATCGAGTTCCCGATCCTTGGCCTTGTACACCGCACCCATTCCACCCTGGCCCAGCAGCTTGATGATTTCGTAACGCTCAGCCAGCAGGCTGCCCTCTTCGAGCGACGTGGCCGGGCTCTCAAATTCCCCTTGCGACCCTATGTTCCGCGTCCAGTTGGTGGCCACCGCAGCGTTGGTCATCATCGTGGCGTCGGACATCTCGGACATCAACGTAGCGTCGGTGTCCGCAAACAGGCTAGCGCAAGAAACGCACCGGACGCTGCCCGGGACATTACTGTGATGACAGTGCGGACACTCTACCTTGGCGGGCGCCTCCATGAAATTCTTTCTTCTATGATATGACACGCTGCAAGCAGTTGGCACTACTGTTCAGAAGAAGTGCTACCGGCGCTCGCCCTTGCCGAGGGTTGCGATAGTGCGTTACGCTAATAAGACGAGTTCGCCGCGCCCGCCTGCTCGTACACCCCGTCGGCAGTTCTTACATCCAAATGAAGATCAACCGACTTGTCTATTTTTGGGCAGTAACGGCGCTGGCCGCGGCTCATGCCGATGGCCCGGAACTCAAAGGCGTGCAGCATGCAATGTCTGAGTTGCACGCTCTCGCGAAGTTTTCTATTCCCGGGTCTCCAGACTGGGTCGCTATCGGCGACAGCGTCTGGATATCAAATAATCCGAAAAACAATATTTCCCGGCTTGATCCTGGGACCAATCAGGTAGGGGCCGTAATTACGGTGGCAAAGACTCCCTGTTCGGGATTGGCGATCGCTTTCGGCAGCGTCTGGGTGCCCATTTGTAGCAATGGATCGGTAGAGCGCGTGGATGCTAAGTCGCAAAAGATTGTCGCGACGATCCCCTCGGGAGTTGCGAATACGGAAGGCGGAATTACGTCCGGCGAAGGCAGCATTTGGATGCCGTCGGATGCGGCGGGCGTGCTGTCGCGCATCGATCCGGCGACGAACAAAGTAGTGTCCAAGATTTCGATTCCATCGGGCTCATTCACTGCCGCTTATGACGGTGGTTCGGTATGGATCACCAGCACCAAGAATAATCTGCTGACTCGCGTGGACGCCAAGACCGAGACCGTGCTCGCAAAGATTGCAGTGGGCCCAACTCCGCGATTTCTCGCCACTGGATTGGGCAGTATTTGGACGCTCAATCAGGGAGACGGCAGCGTATCGCGGGTGGATCCCGCAACCAATAAGGTATCCGCGACAATCGCGGTCGGCGTACCTGGCCCAGGCGGGGATATCGCGGTGGGAGAAGGCGCGGTGTGGGTGACGGCGATTGGCAAGCCCTTATCGAAGATCGATCCTGCGACAAACCGCGTCACCACGCAATATGTGGGAAAAGGCGGGGACGCGCTGCGCGTGGGTTTGGGTTCGTTGTGGCTTTCCAATCACGAGATGCATGAAGTGTGGAGGATAGACCCGAAAGGTCTCTGACATGAAGTACGCCATCCTATTTGCTTTGGCCCTCGTTTCCGCCTTGGCGCAAGCGCCTCCACCGGCGCAAAATCCTGACTTTTTCGAGAACAAAGTGCGGCCGGTGCTGGCGGAAAATTGTTACGACTGCCATACGTCGGCTGAAATGGGCGGCCTGCGCGTGGATTCGCGGGAGCGGCTGCTCGCAGGGGGCAAGTCAGGCCCGGCGTTGATGCCGGGAGATCCCGACAAAAGCCTGTTGATCCAGGCCATCCGGCAGACCGGCGACCTTAAGATGCCGAAAGGCGGGAAGCTGCAGCCAGCCGAGGTTCAAGCCCTCACGGAATGGGTGAAGATGGGCGCTCCGTGGCCGGAGACGAAGGCGGCTGTTTCCACCTCGCCGGTCAAAGTGATTACGCCCGAGCAGCGCGCATTTTGGTCGTTTCAGCCGCTGAAGGATCCGGCCATTCCGGCCGTGAAAGAGAAGTCTTGGGCGAAAACGAATGTCGATCATTTTGTTCTGGCCAAGCTGGAAGCCAAAGGCATGAAGCCGGTGGCGGCAGCGGATCGACGGGCTCTGATCCGGCGGGTGACGCTAGACCTGACTGGCCTGCCTCCGACGCCCGAGGAAGTGGACGCGTTTGTCGCCGACAAATCGTCCAGCGCCTACGAGAAAGTTGTGGACCGGCTGCTGGCATCGCCGCGTTATGGCGAACGCTGGGGCCGTCATTGGCTGGATGTGGCCCGCTACGCCGAGGATGACGTGCGTGGCCTCGATCCAAAAGATCGCGGATACATGCCATTCTCTGGCGCGTATGTCTATCGCGACTGGGTGATCCAGGCGTTCAATGATGACATGCCGTACGGAGACTTTTTGAAGGCGCAACTGGCCGGGGACTTGATGGACGGGAAGGTTCGCGACAAGACGGTTCCCGGCACCGCAATCATGGGACAAGGTCCCTGGTGGTGGGATCAAGCGGAGCCGGTACAAGGCCGCGCCGACGAGCGCAACGAGCGCATCGATATGGTGACGCGCGGGATGCTGGGGCTCACTGTCGCTTGTGCGCGCTGCCACGATCACAAATACGATCCAATTTTGCAAAAAGATTATTACTCGCTGGCCGCGGTGTTCATGAACACTACGTACCACGAGTATCCAGCCACTTCGCCGGCAGAAATGGCGGTTTGGGAAAAACAGCAGAAAGTCATTGACGACAAGGAAGAGGTTCTCGACGACTTTTTGGGCAAGCAAAGCGATCTATACGCGCAGATGCTCGCGCAGAAAACATCGAAATATCTGGTTGCCGCGTGGCAAGTGACGGGCGAGCCGAAGAAGAAGGTGGCCGAAGCGGCAGTGGATCAAAAAGTAGATCCGGAAATGCTGGAGCGGTGGATCACGTTCCTGGCCAAGCCGCCCAAGCACTATTCGTATCTGCGCGACTGGCAGGATATGGTGAAGTGCGGAGGCACGGCGGAGCAGGCGCAGTTCCTGGCCGATTACTTGCAGAAACTGATTCTCTCGGTGGACCGGGAAGCTGCGGCGCTCAAGGAAGAGAACGACATCATCAAAGCCAAGGCCGGGGTTCGCAAGAAGCCCCGCCGGGATTCCTATCCCAACGAGTTCGAGACCAACGATCAGTTCTGTCCAGGGTGCGACCTGGAACTGAAGACGATGCCGATCGAGCGAACGAATCTTTACCTGGATGTTTACAAGGCCGACCAGGATTCGGAGAGCGATACACGGCCCGATCCTGGCTTGCTGTCACTGCGCGATTGGGCGCTGGAACGGCATTTTTCAGCGGAAACGTCCGAGCATGTGGCGGCGTTGCGGGCAGAGATTGAGGCGTTGAAGAAGGCGCAGGCGCCATACCCGTTCTTACACGGCGCAAGCGATACGAAGGCGATCCAAGAGATGCACGTCAATGTGCGCGGCAATCCGCACACGCTGGGCGATCCGGTGCCGGAACGTTTTCTGTCAGTTTTGTCGCCACCCGATTCCAAAGCTTTTTCCCAGGGCAGCGGCAGGCTGGAACTGGCGAATGCCATCGTTGGCAGTCCGCTGGCGGCGCGGGTGCTGGTGAATCGGGTGTGGAAATGGCACTTCGGATCCGGGATTGTTGAAACGCCGGATAACTTCGGCAAGATGGGCGATCCGCCGTCCGATCCGGAACTGCTGGAGTATCTGGCCAACAGTTTCGTGCAGAACGGCATGTCGATCAAGAAGCTGCATCGCGAGATTCTGCTTTCATCCACGTATCAACTGAGTACGGAATCGTCGGCCGAGAACGCCGAAAAAGATGGCGCCAACCGGTTGTATTGGCGAGCCAACCGCCAGCGTCTGGACGCCGAGGCGATCCGCGATTCGCTGCTGTTCGTTGCGGGAGCATTGGATCTGAAGAAGACCGGCGGCCCATCCACTGATTTTGGCGACGACAACAACAGGCGCACGGTCTACTGCAAAGTGAGCCGTTACCGGCTGGACAATTTTCTCCAGGTGTTCGATTATCCGAATCCTTCGTTCACCGCCGAGCAGCGCTTCACCACGAATGTCCCTCTGCAGCGCCTGTATTTCATGAACAGCAGTTTCGTTTACAAGCAGGCCGAAACTTTCGCCAAGCGCGTGTATGACGAAGCGAACGACACAGCGCGCATTCAGAAGGCATATCGAATCCTGTTTGGGCGCGCGCCAACCGAAAGTGAAATGAAGGCAGGTCTGGACTTCTTACAGTCCCATCCGGAAACGCCCGGCAATCAGATAGCCGGCCAGCCCACCACGGCCTGGAATGAGTATGCGCGTGTGTTGTTGAGTTCGAACGAATTTGAGTTTGTGAATTAGGAAGGAAAGAGACGATGTTGCACTTACCGGCCCGTCAACCACTTTCGCGGCGTGAAGCATTATGCAGGATGGGAAGCGGCTTCGGCATGCTGAGCTTCGCCAGTTTGATCGGCGAATCGCTTGCCAAGGCCGACGCGACGCCCGTGCAAGGCGTGGCAAGCGCGCGCATCCCGAACTTCAAGCCCAAAGCCAAGCACGTCATTTTCCTGTTCATGAACGGCGGCGCATCGCAGATTGATACCTTCGATTACAAACCGATGCTGGAGAAATACAATGGCCAGCCGCTGCCTGGCGCGATTCCCGATCATGAGCGCAAAACGGGCAATCTGATGCGGTCGCCTTTTTCATTCAAGAAATACGGCCAGAGCGGAATTGAAGTGAGTGAAGTTTTTCCTCAACTGGGCGAGTGCGTGGACGACATGTGCATGATCAAGTCCATGTACACCGAGATTCCAAATCACGAGCCATCCTTGCTGATGATGAATGTTGGCCATATTCAGCCTGGAAGACCATCCATGGGCGCGTGGCTTACTTATGGGCTGGGGACGGAAAACAAGAATCTGCCCGGTTTCGTAGTGTTGTGTCCCGAGGTGCCCACCACGGTTGGCCCGCCGTTGTGGAACTCGGCATTTTTGCCGCCCATGTACCAGGGCACCTTCATATCCGACAACGTTCGCGATAAGAAATTCGATCCAGAAAAACTGATTCCGAACATCCGCAACGACAAGTTCGACCTCAAACAGCAGCAGAGCGAACTGGATCTCCTCAGCAAGCTGGACCGCATGCAGATGGCTCAGGAACATGCCGACGATCCACAGCTGGACGCGACGTTGCAATCCATGGAGACCGCGTATCGGATGCAGACCGAAGCGCCCGACGTCTTCGATGTCCGCAAGGAGAGCGAGGCCACTATTAAGTTGTATGGCGAAGGGAGCACCGCGCGAGGGTGCCTGACAGCGGCGCGCCTCATCGAGCGTGGAGTCCGCATGGTACAGGTGTATTACGCCAAGGGCGATCCTTGGGATCATCATTTCGATATCGAATTGCATCGCAAGACCGGAAAGGATTCCGATCAACCGTTTGCCGCGCTCATCAAGGATTTGAAGTCGCGCGGGCTATTGGACGAGACGCTGATCGTATGCGGCTCCGAGTTCGGCCGAACGCCAGTGGTTGAGGTGGGTAGTGGATTCATGGGTGGGCAAGTGCATAATGGCCGCGATCACAATCCGCACGGCTTCACCGTCTGGATGGCCGGCGGCGGCGTGAAGGGTGGCATGACGTACGGTACTACCGACGATTTCGGATGGAAGGGCGTGGACAAGCGAGTACACGTGCATGATCTGCATGCCACCATCCTTTACCTGATGGGCATCGACCACACCAAGTTGACTTACCGTTACAGCGGCCGCGATTTTCGCTTGACTGACGTGGCCGGAAACGTGATCCATGACATCATTGCCTAGTATCTGAAAAGCTTAGTACTTTCATAAAAACTTACGATACAGATCTCCTTGACAGGGCTCTAAGCGGGCGTGATAATTAGAAAACTGCCGAGTGGGATCTTGATCTCGAACTGTTTTTCTGTGCGGATTTCTTAGTACCGTAGCACTCTGCAGCTTGACGACTCTTCGCTGAGTTTCTGTTCGCCGCAACGCTTTGCGGCTCTCGCCTTGTTGGCGCCCCGAGCATGTCGCTCCGTGGTGACGTTCCAAATTTCAATTGGGGGAGAAGTCCATGTTCACGAGGAGTTTCGTCAGAAATTCTTGGAAGAGTTTATTCGCGGGAATGAGCTTGCTGGCCGCAATCTCGTTGCTCTACGCGCAATCTACCAGTTCCCTGCATGGCGTGATTTCCGACGCCCAGGGCGCAGTCGTTCCCGGCGCGGTTGTTGCTCTGAGCAGCGCGACCACAGGGCTCTCGCGGCAAGTGGTTACAGACAACACCGGCGCTTATCAAATTCTTCAGGTAATGCCGGGCGAGTATGCGCTCACCGTTACCAAACCGGGTTTCGCCCAAGCCACTCAGGAGCATGTCGTCCTGCAGATCAATACTCCGGCGACGCTGAATGTGCAACTGGAAGTGGGGACCACCGGGCAAACCGTGAACGTCACGGCGGAAGCCTCCACCATCAGCACGTCCGATGCCCAGATTGGAAATACATTCACCGAGCATTCCATCCGGCAGCTGCCGCTGGACACTCGCAACGTTGTTCAACTGCTGAGCCTGCAACCCGGTGTCACGTCCAGCGGTGAAGTGATGGGATCGCGGCGCGATCAAAACAACATCGTCCTGGATGGCGTTGACGTCAATGACAACGAGAACTCGGGTATCGGTGGAGTAAGGGTACCGGGCAGCGCTCAGGGCTCCAACGCCAATCTCACGCCCGACGAACAGCCGGTAGCCGGCTTCAACTCCGTTTTACCGATCCCGCTGGATTCGGTGCAGGAGTTTCGCGTTACCGTGGCCGGACAGGGCGCCGATGAAGGCCGATCTTCCGGGGGACAAGTGGTGCTGGTTACCAAAAGCGGCACAAACCAACTGCACGGCTCGGCGTATGCATATAACCGCAACACCATTACCGCGGCCAATAGCTGGTTCAACAATCGCGACGGGGTGGGCATCACGCCTCTGAACCGCAACCAGTTCGGCGCGTCTTTGGGCGGCCCGATCAAGAAGGACCGCATCTTCTACTTCTTTAACTATGAGCGCCGTATCGATGCCAGCGCGCAGGCGGTGGAGCGAATGGTTCCGACCGAAAACTTGAAGCAAGGCATCTTGACCTTCGCCGACACCACGGGCAACACTTACACGCTTTCACCGGCCGAGATCAAGCAAATCGACCCGCTGGGAATCGGCGTCAATCAAGGCTATCTCAATATTCTGAAGCAATACCCGGTCGGCAACGATCCGGCTTTCGGATCGGATGGCGGCCTGAATTTCACAGGTTACCGCTTTAACGCACCGGACGCACTGGACAATCGCGCATATGTGGGAAAGATGGATTTCATTCTCGACAGCGCGGCCAGGCATACGCTCTCTATTCGCGGTACGCTCTCGAATGCGAATCAAGATCAGCCTAGCGCCTTGGCGCAGTTTCCCGGCCAAGCGCCCGCCAGCCTGCTGCTGAACAACAGCAAGGGGATTTCGGCCACTTACACCGCTATTTTGACGCCGAGTTTAATCAACAACCTGACTTTCGGTTTCACACGCCAGGGTTTGGCTTACTCGGGCACCATCGGTGACGCCTTCCAATTGCAGCCACTCGACTCGCTGCAGAATTACGATGCCAGCGCGCGGGCCAACGGGCGAATTCTGCCGGTTTACAACATCGTGGATACGCTCACCTGGACTAAGGGCAAGCACACCATCAGCACCGGGATCAATTTCCGCATCATGACGAACAACAAATTCACCTACTCGCAGTCGTACCCAAGCTACGGCTTCAACGACGACGTGCTGGTAGGTCTGGGCGAAGATATTGATGTCAACCTGGCAAATTACATTCAGGGCCGCACGGGGAATTCCAGCCTCGCGCTCAACGATACTTACAACGATTCACGGGCGCTCGGCATCCTGCTCGGCTTGGTCAACAACACGCAGGTAACTTATCAGGTGGGCGCCGGCGGACAATTGCTCCCGCAAGGAGCTCCCGATGTGCGCGCCTTCAAGATGCGCGAGTACGAAGGGTTTGTGAGCGACCAGTGGCGTGTGTCGCCCGAACTAACGCTAACGCTTGGATTGCGTTATACCAACGATCCGCCGCCTTATGAGGCGAATGGCTTGCAAGTGGCGCCCAACGTCGGACTGAATCAGTATTTCGCAGAACGCGACTATTTGGGATCGCAAGGCGTTCCTTCCAATGCCATGCCCAACTCGATTTTGACTTACTCCCCTAACGGCCCGGTGAACGGAAAACCGAGCTGGTATAACCCCGACGACAACAACTTCGGTCCGCGATTTGCATTGGCGTATAGTCCCAAGGATCGCGGCGGATTGATCCAGAAAATTTTTGGCACGGGTGGCGTGTTTCGCGCGGGTGGCGCACTGCTGTACGATCGCTTCGGCAGCGAATTAATCACCGAATTCGACCAGTTCGGCTCGTTTGGACTGGCGACCACATTGAACAATCCCGTCTCTTACACTTTTACGACGTCGCCGCGATACGACGGCACTACGCCGGCTCTCCCGGCCGCTCCCACCACGGGATTCCCTTACACTCCGCCCGATGTAAATGGCATTGTCGGCGAGTTCCAGGGAATTTATCCGGATTTGAAGTCGCCGTATTCAATTCTGCTCAACGCTTCCTTCTCGCGCCAGTTGCCAGGTAAATTGACGATGGAAGTCAGCTACGCCGGACGCCTGTCTCGCAAGTTGCTGCTGCAAGGCGACGTCGCAACACCGCTGGAAAACCTTTTCGACCCAGGATCCGGCCAGACCTGGCTGCAAAGCATGACTTTCATTCGCAATACCTTCAACAGCATCTGCGCCTCGACAGGGGTTACCACGCAGAACTGCAACCCGAGCACGATCGGCCAGATGGTCCAGAATAATCCTTCCCTGGTGCCGAACAACCAATACATACAAGATATGTTTCCGGGCGTCGCGAATGCGTTTTTCCCCGGCAGCACCACCGCCAATTACTTCTATGGCATTTACGGAGCCAACAATGGCAGCTATCTGGACATGCTGCATCAGTCGGACCGCATTCCCGGCAACTTCAATCTGCCGGCCGGCATGTGCGCTACGAAATTCGGCTGCTATACGTTTTTCGCTCCCCAGGCCAGTTCGATCCCAACGTGGATGAACGCAGGCGACGCCGATTATCATGCCCTCGCGGTCAGTTTGCGGCATTCCTTTAGCCAAGGCGTCTCGTTCGACTTTAACTACACGCTTTCTCATTCCATCGACAATGCATCGGCTGCCGAGGGCAGTGCGGGTCAAGACGGGGCAGTGATTCAAAACATCTTCAGTCCCGGCCAATTCCGCGGCTCCTCCGATTTCGATATCCGGAATCAAGTGAACGTGGACGTGGTGTATGAATTGCCGGTCGGCAAAGGCAAGCCGTTTTTGAATAGTGCTCCCGGCTGGGTAAACGAAATCTTCGGAGGGTGGCAGGTATCGAGCATCATGCGATTTTCGAGCGGGCTGCCTAGCGTCATTCAGGGCAACCAAACCTGGGACGTTAACTATTGGCAAGGAACCCTTGCGATCCCCACAGGCCCCTACAAGGTCCAGAACGGCTATGACAGCAGCGGCAACCCGAGCCTGTTCTCCGATGTCAACGCAGCCAACAGTTTCGCGGACGCATATCCGGGAACCGCGGGCACTCGGGCGCTGGTTCGCTTGGCGGGCATGAAGAATTTCGACCTCGGCGTCGCCAAATCTTTCCCGCTGCCATGGGAAGGACACAGGATACAGTTCCGCGCTGAAGCTTATAATGCGTTTAACAACGTGAACTTCATCCAGCCCAGCCTGCAGTTGTTCAATCCCGGGACCTTCGGCGAGTATCAGAATACGACGCCGCCGCGCGAGATGCAGTTCGCTTTACGCTATGAATTTTAGCCGGTCCGGCGCTTTCCTTTTGGCTGTCTTGGCTGTGAGTGGCGTGCTACTGCGCGCCACCACGGTGCTGGACTACATTCCGCTATCCATCGACGGCAAACCTGTCCCGATGGCGTCGTATCGCGGCAAAGTGCTGTTGATCGTCAACGTGGCAAGCCGTAGTATTTTCACTCCGCAGTATGAAGGCTTAGAAGCGCTGTATCAAAAGTACAAAGACCAAGGGTTGGTGATATTGGCGATCCCCAGTAATGATTTCGGCCAGGAAGAACCGGATGGCAACGATGCCATCAAGCAGGTGGCTGAGGGAAAATACAAAGCCACGTTTCCGATTTTTGCGAAGGTTTCAATGGCCGGCGAACATATGGCGCCGCTGTATCAATTCCTGACTGACAAGCAGGCCAACCCCACCACTGGCGGACCAATTCGCTGGAACTTCACGAAGTTCCTGGTCGACCGTGACGGCAAAGTTGTGGAACGCTTCGAGCCGGACGTAACGCCGGACGCCCCGGAACTAGCCGCGTCGCTGGAAAAGGCGCTGCGAAGTGAAAAGGGCAAGCACGAAAACGATCGGGCAAGAAGCGGCGAACGTATCCTCGCTGCGATATACTAAAAGATCCAACCGGCCATGTAGCCACCTCAGTGCAGTGCTGCACGGACGGTTGCGATGCGAAAAATCTTACTAACTTTATCGGCTCTACTTGTAGCTGCGGGCGCTTTGAACGCGGCTGGAAATCCTCCTTCTTTCACTCTCGGCTGGTCGGTCTATGTGGGCTGGGATCCCTATCAGTACATGGCCAAATCGGGCCTGCTCAAGAAATGGGCGGATAAGTACGGCGTCGCCATCAAGGTGCAGCGCTTCGACTATGCACCTTCGCTGGATGCTTTCGTTGCCAAGAATATCGACGCCTGTGCGATGACCAACATGGAGGCGCTCGACATGCCGGCCGCCGCCGGTATCGACACCACCTCCATTATTGTTGGCGACTATTCGAATGGAAACGACGCCGTGCTGGTGCGGCACAATCTCACGCTCGGCCAGATTCCCGGCAAGCGGGTGCTGCTGGTGGAAAAGACCGTGTCGCAATATTTGTTTGAACGCGGCATGGCGATCAACAATCTCGCGGGCGATCTGAAGCGCGTGAAGTATGTGAACACGTCGGACTCCGATATCGCCGGCGCCTTCTTGAGTGACGCCAGCCAGGACGTGGTAGTGAGCTGGAAACCGCTGGTCTCTCAGATCCTGAAAGGTAAAGGCATCACGAAGATTTTCGATTCCTCGAAGATTCCGGGCGAAATTCTGGATCTGATGGTGGTGCGCACCGAAGTGCTGAACAGGCCCGACGGCTCCGGGCAGCGCTTGGCCAAAGCCATCGCGGGCGCCTGGTACGAACTCACTGCGCAAATGGCCAAGCCTGGTCCGGATGGGGACAAAGTGCTTTCGTCCATCGCCGAGGTTTCTGAAGACACTCTGGATTCCTATAAGGAGCAACTCTCCACTACGCATCTGTTTTACACCGCGCCATCGGCTCTGGAGATGACGAAGTCGGATCAACTGAAGAAGACCATGGAGTTGGTGCGGCAATTCTGCTTCTCGCATGGACTGCTGGGAGACAAAACGAGTTCGCCCGACGATGTGGCAATCCGCTTCCCGGATGGGTCCATTCAGGGCAAGAAAGATCGCATTCGCTTGCGCTTCGACGCGTCCTATATGGAAATGGCCGCCGGAGGCAAGCTGTGAGCTTCCTGCAGATTCACGCGCAACCTTCGCGCACGACGGTTTGGATACTCTCGTGGTTTCTGTTCGCAACCGGCATTGCGAGCTACTTCTGGGTCTCGCGCGGCCGCCATCTCGACAATCCAGAAGATCGCGTAATGCCCACTTTGCGCCAGATGGGCCAGGCTTTTGCCGATGCCACCTTGAAGCCGGCTGAAGACGATGAGGTGGCTGCTAATGCCGAGCGACAATCGCTGGCCACCCGAATTCGCAGCAGCATGCTTTGGAAGGACACCATGGCGACGGGGCGGAGATTCCTGATCAGTATGGCGCTGCTGTTTCCGGCTGTGCTGCTCGGGCTTCATATGGGGATGTTCCCCTATGTAGGATCGTTCTTTCTGCGCTTCGTGCTGTTCTTCGACAAGATTGTCGCGCTCTCGCTGCTTCCCATTCTGTTTATTGCCTTTGGCATTGACGAGCTCGCGAAAGTGATGCTGATCGTGGTGGGAGTGGCGCCGACCATTATTCTTGACGCCTTCAATTTGACGCGGGGCGTGCCGAAAGAGCAGATCGTGAAGGGCTTCACCTTGGGCGCGGGGGATTTTTCGATCACCTACCGAATCGTTTTCAAACAAATCTGGCCGCGCGTGTTAAACAGCATCCGGCTCAACTTAAAGTCGGTGATGCTGTTCCTGTTCGCGGGCGAAATGATCGCATCCCAAGACGGCCTGGCGTATCGCATCGCTTTGCTGCGCCGCCACATGGGGATGGATACCATCATTCCTTACGTACTTTGGGTGGCGTTGTTATTGTTTCTGGTGGATTTTGGGATGCGAACGTTGAATCGAAAACTGCATCCCTGGTTTCAGGAGGCCTGACGCGTGGCCACGGTACGAACGATATTGGATGAGACCCCTGCCCCGGCGAACCAGAATACGCCGATGATCGTTCGTGTCCAAGAGGTTGTTGTTGAGTATGGGCAGCCCGGCAAACCTCCCAAACGGATCTTGAATGGCGTCAGCCTAGATATCACTCCTGGCGAGTTCATCTCCATTGTTGGACAAACCGGCTGTGGAAAGTCTACGTTGCTGCGGTTGGTACTGGCGGAAGAAATGCCGACGCAGGGACAAGTACTGGTGGAAGGCAGCCCGCGCAAGCAGCCGGATCGACGCTGCGGATACGTCCCGCAGAAGTATTCGCTGTTTCCGGATCGCACCGTGCTCGAGAATATTACGTTCGGGCTGGAAGTCACAGAGATCGGTATTTTCGGCGGCTTTTCGACGGCCCGGCGCGCGCGCCGCCAGGAGTTCCAAGCCGAAGCGATCGGCTATCTGCGCCGTATGGGCCTGCGCGAATCTGACGCCGTCAAATATCCACACCAGCTTTCCGGTGGCATGCAACAGCGCGTGGCCATCGCGCAAGCGCTCATCATGCGTCCCAAGATTCTGCTCATGGATGAGGCGTTCAGCGCGCTTGATCCCGGCACTCGCGCTGGAATGCAGCGGCTGATCAAGGATCTGTGGCGCGAGACCGGTACCACCATCCTCTTCGTAACCCACAACCCGCGCGAGGCCGTGATTCTGGGATCGCGAGTCATTGCTCTGGGACGCCGCGGCACCGACGAGGACGGGGCTAATATAGTTCTGGATTTATCCGTGCCTGAAACGAACGACGAGCAAAAGATCGCAAGTTTGATCCGGCGAGTAGAACAGACCACCTTCCCAGACGGCGGCTCGGAAAGCGATGAGCAACCCGGCGCCCCCGAAGCCTAAAGCGCAGCCTAAACTAGAAAGGTAAGTAAATACAACCTAGCCCCCATGTCCTTCTACAAGAGCCATGCCCCGAAACATCGGGAACACACCAGAGAAGTGAAGCTGCCGGAACTGGAAGGAATGAAAGCCCTTCGCGAGGAGAGCCAGATTCCATCGCGGCAATGGGAGGCCGAAGTCCGGCGCGGCAAGGAGTTTGGGCTGGAATGCGTCGATTCCATTGAAGACAAAAGCGAGATCAGTTGTTTTCAACGCGGCGAGTTGCCGCACTGGTCTGGCATCAACACATTTTTGAAAACGCCGTATGTGGAAGACGTGCGCAAAGTAGGCGAGTACGACGTCGCATTCGTGGGCGTGCCGTTCGACATTGGCACAACCTACCGCGCGGGCACAAGGTTTGGACCGCAGGGCATCCGCCGCATCTCGTCGTTATACACCACCTACAACTTCGAGTTGGGCGTCGACCTGCGCGAGTCGCTCAAGATGTGCGACGTCGGCGATATCTTTTGCCCCGCGAACATAACCAAGAGTCACGATCAGATCACCAAGGGCGTCGCGCATATCCTCTCGCAAGGAACTCTGCCGATGATCATGGGCGGCGATCACTCCATCGGTTTCCCGTGCGCGCGCGGCGTGGCGCAATGCGTGGAAGGCAAGGTCGGCATTATCCATTTGGATCGCCACATCGACACACAGGAAAAAGACATGGACGAGATCATGCACACTTGTCCGTGGTTTCACGCCACCAATATTCCAAACTGTCCGCCAACGAATTTGGTGCAGGTGGGAATTGGTGGATGGCAGGTGCCTCGGGCGGGCGTGAAGAAAGGGCGCGAGCGCGGATCGACGGTTCTGACAATATCGGATATCGAGCGCATTGGAATCGACAAGACGATCGAGATTGCGTTGGAAGTGGCGTGGAAGGGCGCGAGCGCGGTTTATCTTTCCTTCGATGTCGATTCGGTGGACGCTGGATTTGTTCCCGGCACCGGCTGGCCTGAACCCGGCGGTTTTCTGCCTCGCGAGGCGCTGGCGATTTTGAAAGGCGTGGCTAAAGAAGGAATCGCCGCAATGGAAGCTGTGGAGGTATCGCCGCCTTATGATATTTCCGATATCACGGCGCTCGTTGCCGTCCGCGCGATGGTGGACGTTCTGGCAACCATGACGAAGCATGGCCGGATTGGTGGGAAACTGCGCTGAACTCGGGGTTCATTCTCGCTAGCGATTTGCAGCGCGGGGACGCGGCCTGGAACATGGCAAGCGAGCAGGCTGGCGCGGTGGCAAAGGCTTGTCAATCGATACTGGGTTTTGAACCGGCTATCCGCCTCGCTTCGAGGGATGAGTTGAT
>Ga0210383_10002093_pt1 | contig 18083 bp, 14 predicted proteins | sample IncBWC14OmetaG_FD_160072 | JGI IMG/M metagenome (GOLD analysis project Ga0210383, IMG submission 160072) | Forest soil microbial communities from Barre Woods Harvard Forest LTER site, Petersham, Massachusetts, United States - Inc-BW-C-14-O ...
GTTGTGGCCAGTCACGGCTCATGCACGGTTTTTCCAGGAGAAGGAAATACACCCCACAAACAAAAAGGATGGCTATCCCGATCAGGCCGAATTGGACCAGAAAGTACGCCCAATAAGGCCAGCCCGCCGCGACTCCCTTCGTAAGGCGCCCGAGTGCCGAGATTACTTCATAGTGGATGAGGTAGATCGAATAGCACATCCCGCCGATGATCGTGAGGAGTGGATGGGAAACAATCTGACGGCTCCATGAACCTCGAAAGGCTGCGCAAAAAAGAAGAAACACAAGGAAAGGGAACAGCCAATGCGTCAGAACTTCTTCGCGCAGTGCGATAAACAGCAGTGGCCAGCCGATGATTGCGACAATGTCCCAGTAGAAATTGGCCTGCGGCCCTCCCTTCCAGTCAGCGAGAAAGACATCCGCCAGCAGAAATCCGATCAGAAAGAACTGTAGATACGCCAGGATCGAAAGCGAAAGGCGACCCTGCTGCGGCAAGAAAACAGACTGCGCCGACAGAATTCCAAGAATAAATACAACCATAAACCCACGACGGAGCCATCGCTCCCGGATGGCGAAAATGATCGCAAGAAAAGGGGCGAGCACATAAAACTGAACCTCGATTTCAAGGGACCACGCAACTCCAATGGCGGGGCTGGCAAAGCCATAAATCAGATTGTGCAGGTAAAAAAGACTCGCTGCCAGGTGGGGGTAAAGAGCCATTCCTGATTTTCCCTGGAACCAAAGTGCCAGCACGAAAAGCAGCAGAACGGTGACAAAATACGGCGGCTCCAGACGGGTGAGGCGTCGCAGGTAATACTTCCGCAGGTTAACCGTTGCTCCATTCTTGAGATAGTGGGCAGCGAAGGGTAGGCCCAGGATAAATCCGCTGATCACAAAAAATAGTTCCACTCCGCGAAAGCCGACGCTGGCAATTTGCGCAAGCCAGTCCGGTTCCGATGAGGACTTTGCCAGCAAATAGCCGTTCAAATGGAAAAGAACAACCATTGTGATCGCAACGAAGCGCAAGCCGTCCATCTCCGGAATGAAGCGCCCGGAACTAGTCTCGCGCGAGAGTCGTTGCAAAAGCCACGCCCAAACCGCCGCCTGGCGTGAGTTCTTGAAGGTTGGAACGACCACGCTGACGGGCAAGGGGCTAATTGATCCCGTGGACGGCGAAAGCCGTGGTTCCTGCGGTGTCGACATGATGCGTGCTTGGAGAAATATTACCGTCGAACCAGCAGCCGCCATATGACAGAAAAGATGACAGAGCGCAGGAATCTCGTTTTCACACCCAGCTGATTTCGTCTGTTGACGCTTTGGAGACGTTTCCCATGGAAACTCTTTTTCAAACACGATTCAGACGATGAGTTGACATAGACTGGGGAAGCAATTCGGCATTAGGAGCTTCATGCGGATTCTGATCACGGGCGGTGCCGGTTTTATCGGATCGCATCTTTCCGATCTTCTAATTAGCCACGGGCACGACGTTACCGTCATCGACGATCTTTCGACCGGAAGTATGGATAACATTCGTGAGGCCAAGGAGAGTCCCCGCTTCCAATATTTCATCGACACGATCTTCAACAAGCCGCTGCTCGCGGAGTTAATCGATGACGCTGAGATTGTCTTTCATCTCGCCGCAGCCGTGGGCGTGCTGAACATAGTGGAATCGCCGGTGCGCACGATCGAAACTAATGTGGGCGGCTCCGAACTGGTATTGGAACTCGCAGCCAAGAAAAAGAAGCGGGTGCTGATCGCATCGACCTCGGAAGTTTACGGCAAGTCCACCAAATTCCCTTTTTCTGAGGAAGACGATCTTGTCCTCGGTCCGACTACAAAAGGACGCTGGAGTTATGCCTGCTCGAAGGCGATCGATGAGTTTCTCGCGCTGGCTTACTATCGCGAACGCAAACTTCCGGTCACCATCGTCCGTCTATTCAACACGGTGGGACCTCGACAAACTGGCCGCTACGGAATGGTCTTGCCGACTTTCGTAAGGCAGGCACTTTCCGGCGAACCTTTAACCGTTTTCGGCAACGGCGCACAGTCGCGTTGTTTCACCCACGTCGGTGATATCGTCAGCGGGCTGGGGCAGTGTGTTTCCTGCAATGCGGCGATCGGGCAAGTTTTCAATCTCGGCAACACCGAAGAAGTGACGATGAACGCGTTGGCCGAGAAAGTTATCGAAGCGACCGAATCGACCAGCGCGATAAAGTATCTCAGCTACGACGAGGCCTATGGAGAAGGCTTTGAAGACATGCAGCGCCGCGTCCCCGATATCTCAAAAGCTCGCCAATGGTTCGGTTACACGCCTACCCAATCACTGGACGACATCATTGAGAGCGTCGTGGCCTACTATTGCTCGCATTCGCAGCGTCTTCCCCATTCAGCCGCAGCCGTAGCCTGAGCCTTCCCTCAGGCCTAGGCGGCGCGAGCATATCCCGTTTCAGATTGTTTGAGTTCGTGTGCCAGCGCGACAATCTGATCGACATGGTCGCGCCAGGAGAAGTCTCGCGACCGCTTCAATCCCGATTCAGCAAGCTGCTTTCGCAAGTCTGGAGATCGCTCAATTTGCAAAACGCGCGCCGCGAGCAGTTGCGATGAAAAGCGCGGAAAATATAAGGCTGCGATCCCGCAAATCTCACGATGCACGGGCAAGTCCGAAGCCACGACGGGCAATCCACAGGCCATAGCCTCGACGAGAGGATGCGCAAACGTCTCCGTATAAGCGGGCGTCACATAAATATCGCAGACGCGGATTACTTGCTGCAAGAGGTGATATGGAACGGCTCCGAGTTGCACGACGTGTCCTGCAATTCCGAGATGCTCGATCAGAGCAGCTGCAGCTTCGGGGCGGTACGAACCGGAATTTTCTTCCGACGACAATTTGCAGGTGAGGATGAGCTGAACGTCTCGGCCACCCAATGCCTCACGGATCTGGGGCACGGCTCGCAACAGAGTTTCGAAATTACGGTAGTAGTTGTAGTGGCTCACGAAAACCAGGCGCAGAGCGTTTTTGCCGGAATCAATTTTGTCTTGAATTGCGAAAGGCAAACGGGTTTTGTCCCTGAAAAAGATCTCCGGGTCGAAGCCGTGATGAATGCTGACGACGTGTCCGCCAGTCCATCCCCGCAGCGCATCGGCAAAAGCCTTGCTGGGAGCCACGGTACAGTCGGCCCAGCGAACTGAGCGTCGCGCGAAGAAGCCTCGAACGAGAGTATCGAGCAAGATGCGGCGCGCCCCGCGCGCGCGAAGATCGCTATAGAAATCGGATGAAGTGTAGAGAGAGTTCCCGGAAAGCAGGATCTGGGGCACTGGCGATCGCCTGATAGCGAAATTCCCCGCCGAGATCAATACGTCCGCGCCGCTTTTTCGGATTATGCCGGGGAGCACGGACTGTTCCCAGCAAAAGCGTCCGGCTGCGCCCGCCGGAAGCTCCCTCTCAATGAACGAAATGTTATGCGGATTGCCGAGACCGTTCCTTAGTTGAGGACTGAGGGCGAGTGTGGCCCGAAGGTCCGGACGGCTGGAGAGATGAGGGACGACGTTACGCACATAGGTTAACCCGCTTGCAGAGCTAGCAGCGAGGCAGTTGAGGAAGATGTGCATTATCCGCCAAGTGTGGCAGTGCCACATTTATTCCAAGAGCGCAGTTCACTCGGCCGGACGAATGCAGGGAACGGCACGGTCGCCGGAAAGACATCAAGCATAATGAAGGCCAGCGTCGGAAAATTATAGATCAAGGTGTCGGGCAACATCCGCGATACTTCGATCCCGGCATCCGCATTGGCAACTGTCATTCAGTGGATTGCGATCGAGTACCTTACTTGCCAGCTTCCCGCGGTCTTCATCTCGGTTGAGTATTTGATTGATGGCCGTAGAGCGCACAAACGTTCGGTTTGACTCGCCGAGTCAAATCTGGGGGGAGCAACCATAGAACCCGCCCTCAACAGCGCTCTGTTACAACTTCTGGTCTGCCCCAGAGATCATCAAGCTCTTGAAGAAAAAGATCGGAGTTTGTTTTGCCCGAGCGGCCACATCTATCCGATCGTCGATGGAATTCCCATTCTTTTGCTTTCGGAAACAGCGCAAACCCACATAGAAGGGACACGTTCCCTGCAGGCCGGGACATCAGTCTCAGCCTCGCCTGCGCCGCTGCCGACTTCCTCACCAGGAGAAATCGACCCATTTGTGCAAGGTGTGATCGCAGCGACGAATGGCATGCTGTACATCCGGCTGATCGGCAAAGTCACTGATTACCCGATTCCTTATCTCCGCCTGCCGCCGGGCGAAGGCAAGCGATTCCTCGAGATCGGCTGCAACTGGGGGCGCTGGTGCGTTGCTGCTGCCCGCAAAGGCTATTGCCCTGTTGGCATTGATCCATCGTTGAAAGCGATTCGTGCAGCTAGACGCGTGGCGCAGCAGCTTGGAATAACAGCGCATTACGTTGTTGCGGACGGCCGCTATTTACCCTTTGCTGAAGGCGCCTTCGACCAGGTGTTTTCATACAGCGTTCTACAGCATCTGTCTAAAGCGAACGCCCGTCTCACATTGCGGGAGGTTTCACGAGTTTTGAACTCAACCGGCGGCTTCCTCGTGCAAATGCCCAATTGCTTCGGCATTCGATGTCTTTATCATCAAGTCCGGCGCGGGTTTCACGAGGGTGTCGATTTCGACGTACGTTACTGGACTCCTTGGGAATTAGCCTCGACCTTCCGCGGGACATTCGGGTCGGTTCGGATTGCGGCTGACGGTTTTTTCTCTCTCAACCCGCAGATCAGCGACGTGAATCTTCTTCCCAGGAAGTATCGGGCCGTGATTTACGCCTCCGAGGCGCTGCGTAAGATCAGTGAAGTGCTTTCACCGCTTACTTATGTGGCCGATAGTTTGTACGTCGAAGGGAAAATGAAGTAAGCAATTTATCCTGAACTCTGCTCCCGAAGAATGCCTATCGACTGAGCGAGGCGAGGCCGAAACCGATGGCCCGCGCCGGCGAGGTATTTTGTGCGTCGTGGGCGGCTGGAGGCGGAAGAACATCGACCATAATGAAAGCGAGCGTCCAGAAGAAGACACAAAGATAATAACCGGCTGCGAAAAGCCAGTCTTCAAAGGCGGCATGCACCAAACCTGCGGCCAAAACTCCCGCCAATGGGACGGCGGGCGATAGAAAATCACCGGTTCGCCGCATCTGCATAACTGCACGGCTGACGTTCACCGCAATCAGAATCACCAACCCGAAAAACGGAATGTCTCCCACCAATCCGACCCATTCCGTGATTGCCAGGTAGCTGTTGCCATGCTCGCGGGTGGCTTCGCGGAGAGATTCGAAGCTTCCGGATTGATTGACCACCTCGCTGCTGGTCGGACTAGTTCCAAAACCAGTGCCCAGCCAAGGATGCTCCTGAATGGTCGAGACCGTTTCATCCCAAATGGGTCGGCGCGACGCGAGAATTCCATCCTCTCGCCGCCCTTTGTAGACGAATACAGACGTTAGTGAATCTGTAGGTTGCTGGTGGAAAGGTACTGCTGCAGCCACGAACGCAGCCAAGGCCAGTGCAGTCGCTGCGCCTTTGACCAACAACCGATACCGGCGCAGCACGACGCATAACAAGACACAAGAAACTGCCGCCCCAGCGATGCCGGCCCGGGCATAGCTGCTAAAAAGCAGCAGCAGTGTGAGTGCGAAGGCGAAGATGCGGCGATAATGAGTGCTTGGCCGATCGCTTACCAGAATTCCCCATAATAAGATCGGTGCTACGACCACGCCCATCACGGCACCCAGCGAATTCGGATTGCCGAAAATCTCGTTGTGAAAGATGAAATAGAAAACTGCTGTAAGGTACACGAGCACCTCACAACCCAATAATAGTTGGGAGAAAAAACTCGCTTCCCTCCCCAACACGGCTACTCGCGCTCCGGCTGAACCATAGAGAAAGAGAAGAAGCAAGCTCAGGGCTTTGAGAAACGCCAGGCTTGGATATGCCGACACCGCGGCGGACAATAGTGCAGCGATCACGCAAAAAAAAGCCATCAAATGGAATGTCGTGAAGTAATAGCGCTGATCTCTGGTGTAGACCACCAGGCCGACGAGCGCGCCCACAGCCAGAACTAGCCATCGCCCGGAAGTCCACGCTGCGTTCAAGGGCACCATCATGCCCGCCCACAGGAAGGCCGCAACCAGAAGCGGAAAAAACCGCGCCCGGTAGTTCCAAATTGCCGCCAGCATCACTTGCAGAAAGAGCAGAATCGCAAGCTCTTCGGAGCTACTGAAATATGCGGGGTGATAGACCGAGGCGTACACAGCGATTAAGCAAGATAGCGCGAGGATGATGGGCAGAAATAACTTGGAGACGCGATCATTCATGCAGCGCAGCTCCTACATGGCAGCGCGGCACCCGCCATACCGGCAGCCCAAGCTTCAGGCGAATACTGCTGAATACGTTCCTGGCTACGTCTGCCCATGAGCGATCGCAGCTCCGCGTCGCGTGCAAGGTTATTCATGGCGGAAGTTAGTTGGACAATATTACCGGCAGACACTATGCGGCCATTCCACCCGTCTTCAACCAGGTCGGCAGCGCAGCCCGCGGCGTCCGAAGTAATGACCGGAAGACCGCACGCCATCGCTTCATTCACCACTAGTCCCCACGGGTCAGTGTGGGTGGGGAAAACGAAAACATCAGCGAGGGCATAGTAGGCGGCCAAGTGCTCGCGCTGTGCGAAGCCTGCGAGCTGAATCGATCCAGGATGAATCGCCGCCGCACGCTTTTCGAGTGCGGAACGCGCACCGCCGTCCCCTACAAATACCAGACCCACTTCCGCCCGGAGTTCTGGCGGCAGTGCATCGTACGCATGGAGAAGATCGAAAATCCCTTTTTCTCGTACCAGCCGGCCGGCAAAGAGAAAAAACCTCTCAGGCAAGCGCAACGCTTGGCGGTGCATAGCGGCATCCCGGCGAATCAATATCGCTCGTTGGGCAAAGAGCTGTGTGTCGACCGCGTTCGGTGCGGTAAGAATCTTTGCCGAAGGCGCCCCGTAGGTTTTCAAATATTCTCTCGATGATTTGCCAGGAACCACAAACGAATCGCAGCCGCGCATGAACTTTGTTTTCAGGAATTCGGTCCAGGTGCGGCCGCTGCGGAAGTCTTTGGTCGTGCTTTCAGCCCACAGACTGAATGGCACGCTATTGCGTCGCGCCCAGGACATGGATTGCCACGCGGCGATGTAGTTGTAGCCTCCGCAAACGATGAAATCCGGTTCTGCGTTCTGCAGCGCCGCTTTCGTCCCCCAGTTCACCAGGAAGCTGTGCCGACCAAGTCGCCGCCTCCAGGACGGAAGTACCTGATAAGAGAAACGAATTTCGTCCTTGTAAACCTGCCACTGGCGCTGTGTGGGATCATTCTCGGCTAGAAAAATCACGTGCAGATCGATGCCATCGGACCGGGCGAGCGCGTTGAAAACTGGAATGCGGTAGGGCGCGATGATTTCCGTGATGATTACGATTCGACGGCTCACGCTACACACTCCCGGTAGAGAACCATGAGTTGGGCAGCCTGATCCGACAGGGTTAATCCTTGGAGGACGGTACGCCGAGCTGCCTCGCCGAGCTGCCTCCGAAGCTGCGAGTTCGATAACAGCACCGTGAGCGCAGTGATCAGTTCTTGCAAGTTGCCGGGTTCGATAAGCCAGCCATTGCTTTCGTGCTGAATAATTTCGTCGATCCCCTGACGTCGGCATGCAATGACTGCCTTTCCTGCCGCCATTGCCTCGAGGTAAACACAGCCTAGCCCTTCGTACCGGCTGGGCAGGGCGAACAGCGCGCAACGGCGCATAGCCTCGGCAACTTGCTTTCGACTTTGACGGCCGAGAAAGCTTACCTTGTCGCCAATCTTGCACTCTCGCGCCAATACCGACAGTCGTTTTCGCTCGGGGCCATCACCGATAATCTCGCACGAGATTTGCGGGTAGCGAGGAAGAACCACGGCAAGAGCTTGCAGCAGCAGTTCGTGGCCTTTGATCGGAATCAGGTTGCCGGCGCTGAGGATCACGTTGGAACAGTCGTCCGCGGTCGGAGAAAAGATTTCCGTATCCACGCCGTTGTAAATCACGCTCGTGCTCACTGGGCTCCGAGCGCCGCTGTGGACTTTCTCGGCGACTTTGTCGCTAATGCAAATCACTCGTGACGCTGTGCGATAAACCATTCGTGCCACCCGGTGACACCAAGCGCCGGCATATCCGTGAACCTGATTGTCGAAGAAGGCGTCCAGCCCGTGGACGGTGACGACAAAAGGAATATTGAGTTCGCGGCTCAACAGCGCTGCGGCATGCCCACAAGGCAAAGCCGCGTGAGCGTGGATGAGATCGATTTTTCGGAAACGCAGTAAGTCGCGGACCCTGGGGATGAGGCGCGCGTAAAGAAATGCTCCAGCGGAGGCAAGACCGATCCCGCCGGGTATCGAGGGATAGCGGATCCAGGTCGCGTGGGGAGCGGCAGAGCTGGGTTCCGCACTGCTGCGATGCAGTGGTCGCACAGCCAGAATGCAAGAGTCGGTTCCCAAGTGTTGCAACTCGCGTAATGGTTCCGCAACGAAGCCGCCTGCACCATCGTCGAATGCTGTGGGATAAAAAGGAGTGAGCGTCAGAACTCGCATTGCGGGACCGCGCCCTTTTTCTCTATTACGCGAGTCCATGACTTGCAGATCTGGCTCGGCGCTGGCCGCTGTCGTGTGCATAAGCAGATTAGTTCTTCCTGGAAACTGAGATCAGATAAGGGCTGGAAAAACGATTGCCAATGTCATCGAGTCCGAAAATCCGTAACAGCTTCCGCAGCGCCCTGACGGAAAAATCGACGATACCGGGCAGTTCGTAGGTGCAACGGAACGTCTTGTGGTATTCGCAATGCAATACCTGCAAGCCAGCTTTCTCCAGCGTCTGGCGCATGACTTCGCTTCGCATGAGCGGAAAGCGATGGATGCGCAAGACTTCGGGAGCGAACCATCCGCAAAGCAACCGGTGAACGTGCGTCAAATTCGGCACGATGATGACGACGAGGCCACCCGATTTTGCCCATTCCGCGTGTTTCTTAACGACCAGGTCGTGATCGTCGAAGTGTTCGGCGACGCCTCCGGAAAGGACCAGGTCGTACTTCTTGGCTGGCTCGAATTCAAGAAAATCACCGCTGAAAAGCTTTGAGTCTTGGATGCCGTTGTATGACAGATTCGCTTGAACGTAATCCATGTTGTCCGAGTAATCGAGTCCGTCCACGCGGTATCCAAATTCTTTGTTTATGTAGATCATGAAGTTGCCGGTGCCACATCCGATTTCAATGGCGTCGCCTCCACCGGCATTCAAAAGAAACTTAGACAGTACGGGATGCTGCTCTTGAACTGGGCCTTCGTACGACTCCACGGGAGGCAACTCTTTCCAGATCAAATTCCAATAGCGCTTGCCCGCGGCATCGCCCGCGAGGTCGCAGATCGACTGACCGCTCTGCGTTTCAACGGCGCATGGCGAACTGTTCACAGTGCCGAAACTCCCTGCCAGAATTTTATCGAGCGTAAATTCGCTTCCACAGGCCGAGCGTCAACGCGTAAACACCAAGGTATGCCAAGGCTCCCAGAGTGACTAGTGCCAAGACGTGAACCGGAAAGAGCATCCGGATGCCTGCAACGCTGGCTGCCATAAAACAAGTGGCGGGAAGCGACATTGCCACCGCAGCTAACAGAGGAGGCCTGGTCAAGTCTTTAACGAAGTGGTAATTCAAGAGGGCCACAATGCCCTGACTGAAGGCTGTGGTGAATGCGGCCGCGATAGCTCCGTACTTCGGAATGAAAAGTAGATTCAAAACGACGTTTGCCGAAGCTCCTGCGAGGACCGCGATAAGGTATTTTTTTTCTCGGCCATTGGGTATGAGTTGTGCTCCGCAATAGCTGGCGGCCGGCCCCGTGATGATCGTCAGCATCAGCCAGCGGAATAGAATTGCCGATCCGGAGTATTGGCTTCCGAAAACAAACTGGGTGAGCGGCGCGGCCAAAATAAACCCGCCAACCGCAATTGGCAGAGCCAAACCAACCGTAGCGCTTCCAAACCAGCGCAGATATTTTTTTTCGGCCTCGCTGCCCCGGCCTGCCGTTTCCGACAACAAGGGCAGGAACACTTGACCCAGAATTGGCAGAAAAGACATGGACATCGTCATCAGCCCGTAGCTGGCGACGTATGTTCCGAGCTCTGCATCGGCGCGAAAGTACTTGAGCATGACCACGTCAATTTGGTCATAGATCATCGACATGAGGCTGGAGAATCCCATGACCAGGCAAATCGGCAGGAAAACACTCCAGGTTTGCGGAGAGATCTCCGGGAGCGGAATTTGGTATTGGCGGCGGGCCGGCAGCCAGATGAGCACAGTGCTGAGAATCAAGGAAAGCAGCGTCGCGCCTGGAATGATCCAGGCGTCGCCTGAGCCGCGGACGAACGTGAGGATTAATCCGGCATACGCCAGTTGTGCCAGCGCGCCCTGTACCGCGATCATGGACATGCGCGAGCGTGCGGCGAAAATCCATTGCGTGTCCAGGCTGCCGGCGAGGAATGCCAGGCCGGAGAGCATTATCAAAAGACGAGTCTGGCCATCTCGCGGAGCAAAGAATAAGGTGAAAAGGGCGAGGAGCGCATATGCGCCGGTGGCAAACACAACTCGTGCCCCAAGAACGTGTTTCACAAGGAATGGAACGCGGCCGCTGTTCTTGGCTGCCTCTCGCAACGCGTACGTGGAAAACCCGGGGGAGGCCAGCAGTCCAAAAAATCCAGCGAGAGCAGCGGCGAATCCTAACTGTCCATACGCCGCGGGTCCAAGGATGCGAACGACTCGCGGGAACACGATCAGTGGAATCGCCTTGTTCAGCAAATCAAGCAGGACGAGCGCCACAGAATTGTGGACTACCCGCGTTAGACCCACTGACGGTGGAGAAGTTTGCTCCCGCGTAAGTTGAGTGGTGGCACTCAAGAGACAATGTCTCGCAAGTCGATTAGAGTCGCACCACTTTTCATCCAGGTCATCCGCGTGCGCCTCCCGCCTGAGTGAGGCTTCTACTCAACACGAGCCAGCGAAACAGCATCGGGCTTTGATCGGCACCGGCTCGGTGCTGTGCATAAATATGCTCAACCTGGTTAGCCACGATTACGTGGCGAAGCTGATGCGAGATATCGTCGATTGCCCCCTCTATTTGCGGTCGTAGGCTGGTGCGAAACCAAGTATCGAGGGGCGGCGTGAAACCTTGCTTCCGGCGCCAGCGTACTTCCGGTGGGACCCAATCCGGCAAACATCGCCGCAGCAAGGCTTTCCCTTGGCCGTTCGCGATGTGATAGTCGAGGGGCAACCTCGAGGCAAATTCGAATAGTCCCCGATCCAGGAATGGGGTTCGACATTCAACCGCGCTGAACATGCTGGCCCGGTCTACCTTGACCAAAATTTGCTCAGGCAAATATCCGCTGGCCATGTCTTCCATCGCCGAAAGCGGATAGCTTAAACGCGCGTGCTGAGCCGCCGCGTCTTTTAATTCTTGCAGTCCTACGCGAGCGCTTTCCTGGAATTCACCCTGAAAACAAGCGAGAGTCGAAGCCCGCTCGGTTTCAGGATAGAGAAGTTGCCAATCGGTCTTGCGTAAGAAGTTCAGCAGACCGATGCCGCGCCAGCGTGTACTCCAGCCGCGAACCAGCATATCTGCGCCGAGACGAACGGCCGGCAGTCGTCTGGCGGGGTGCCAACGCGAGTGCGAAAAAAATTCCCGGTAGCCGCCAAAACATTCGTCTCCACCGTCGCCTGACAACATGACTTTGCAATGGTGACTTGCGGCCCGGCAAACCGCGAACGTAGGAAACATGGAAGCGTCCGCGAAAGGCTCGTCGTAGTGATCGATCAGAGCCTCAAAGATATCGAGCAATTCGACTGACGAAAACCGCACTTCATGATGATCGGAACCGATACGCTCCGCGATCTGACGTGCGTATGGCGCTTCGTTGAGTTCTCCGTCATCGAAGGACGCACAAAACGTCGTGAGAGAAGTGCTGGGTAAAAGCTCGCGGATTGTACTGGCCACCAGAGTTGAATCGATCCCGCCCGAGAGGAATGCACCGACTGGTACGTCACTGCGCAGCCGCAAGCGGACAGCCTCGCGGAATCGATCTCGGACGGCATCAACGGCTTCTTCCCGGCTGAACGGCCGATGACCATTGGCATGGGCGAACTCCGGCTGAAAGTGTCGCAGCGTTCGCCGCTCCGATCCCGGCCCGAACACAATGCCTTCTCCCGCCCGAAGTTTGCGCACTCCGTTGAGATGAGTTCGCGGAGCGGGAACATAGCCGAGCGCCAGGAACTGGGCCACGCCAGCCACATCCAAGCTCCGATCCAGATCCTCTAACGGCAGCAACGCTTTTAACTCGGAAGCAAAGGCGAGCCCATTGCCCCCATGGACCGGCGCCCAATAGAGCGGCTTCTCGCCGAAACGATCGCGAGCGAGAAACATCTGCTCTGCGCGAGTGTCGACGATGGCGAAAGCATACATGCCCTCCAGGTCGTCCACTAACGATGTTCCCTTTTCCTCGAAAAGATGCACCAGAACTTCGGTGTCGCTGCGAGTGGAGAAGTGATGTCCTTGCGCAATCAATTTCTCGCGCAACTCCAGGTAGTTGTAGATCTCGCCGTTGCACACTACCCAGACAGTCCCGTCTTCATTGCTGATCGGCTGCGTGCCGCCCTCGATGTCGATGATTGCGAGCCTCACGTGACCCAGCAAGCAGCGCTTGTCCATGAGCGTGACGCACTGTCGGCCATCGGGCCCTCGGTGCTGAAGCCGCGACTGCGCGCGCTCTGCCCACGTCGTGGCAGAATCTGCCAAGGGGCGGGACGGATCGAACATGCCAAAGATTCCGCACATATTTAAGCGCTTTGACGCTGCGAGATTACTTCGTGGAAAACGCGAGTCCATTGTGCTGCGATTTGATCCCAATCGAATTTCCTCGCATGCCGGGCGGCCGCCAACGCCATGGATCGCCGCATCGTTGGGTTCTGCAGCAGCAAATCCAAATGTCGGGCAAGTTCCGCATCCGACTCTGCCAGCAGACCAGTCTTTCCGTGCAGCACGTACTCCGGGTGGTACAAATTCATTGCGATTGCGGGTAGGCCGCAAGCAGCCGCCTGTCCGAGAACTTGAGGATGACCTTCGACAATGCTTGGGAAGAGAAAAACGTCTGCTCGGCGCATTTCTTCGCCCAGCCGTATTGGGGAGAGATGTCCGAGGAATGAGACATTACGGCACTCGTACTTCTGGCACAGCTCTCGGCAGTATTGTTCAGTTTCGCCTCGCCCGGCCAAGCGAAACTGCACATTCGGAGAACGCGCTGCCTGCTCGATTACCAATGCCACTCGCTTCCACGGCCGGAAAGAACCGGCGTAGAGGACAGTTAACGGTGAATTAAAAGTAGATGCACGGCCATCGTTCGGAAAATAGAACCGGCGGTCGATTCCGTTGTAGATCGTTCCGGCTTCGACTCCAAATCTTTGGCGCACCGTTTCCGCCACGTATGCGGAGTTCGCAAACACGGCATCGCCTTCGATAATCGAACGGGCGACCATGCTCTTTTGCGCCGCATTGTTCATCACCGAAACAATGTGCGTCACGATTGCCGTGCGAAGACGGAGCTTCTTCCGCAGTGCGAATACCACACGGTCGAGCGGTCCATATCTGGGGTAAAAGTAAATATCCGGCGGGGAAGCGAGAGATCGCATCAGTAATTGGGCGGTATTTCCATGTTTGTAGTAAGGCAACAGCTTGGTGTTCTTGCGCGCCGCGATGCGCGGATCGGGTTTGCCTTCCGAAACCATGACCACCCGAAAATGCTCTGGAGGCAGGCGGGCAACGATTTCTTTCACGGTAAGATTCTGCGCGTTGGTATCTTCTTCATCAGCAAACGATGGAGTGAAGATCGTAATTGGCCGCGTTGTCTCGATCGTTTTCATCGCGCTGCCAAGGACTCCGCGTGATCTTGTTCCGCGGCGGCAACCGCCAGGGAACGAGTTCCCGAAAAAAGATGTGCCAACGCATCAGCGTCTGGGGTGGGCCGGACCGATGGATGCTGGATGAATTGTTCGCACTGTTTCTCAATCAGTGCAGGAATTCCGGCGATCTCATTGGGCGACTCCAACACGTGCCCTACGCCAAATCGTGAATATTGCTGGACGTATCCGGCATACGGATCTCGCAGCCACGCACACAAGAAGACTGGGATTCCTAAAGCAGCGCACTCCAGCGCTGTAGAAGACTGTACCGTCAAGGCCAACTTTGTGTTGTTCCACAATTGATGCGAAGGCGCCCCTCCAAGCACGTCGATCTGGCTCTCTCGCCCCGGAAGAATCCGGCGCAACATCTTGCGATGACCTTTGACGCTTTCAAAAGGATGGAGTTTAAAAACGAGCCTCAGGCCGCAGGCTTGAGCAAGGGCATAGAGGCGCGGCAACAGATCGCGATACACCTCATCGCCGTGCCAGCCGGCACTCGCGTAAGGCTCGGTAAAAAAAACCAGCCATGAAGCGTCGCGGCGGTTAGGCAGCGGTCTCGATGACGTCGGTGGGGCGAAGATTATCCGCTCGGGAGCAAGACGGCAGATGCGCTTCAGATAATCCCTTTCCATCTCACTCTTCACAAGGTAGGCGTCCGCATGATTCACCTTCGTCGCCATCATGTAATTCAGGGCTCCGTGATGGCAGGCCAGCGCGGGCAGCCCGCATTTCTTAGCCAAAAGAAGCGGAATGCTCGATGGAGGATTACTGTCGTCGGCCGACAAGCAGGCAGTTACATACTCGAATTCGAATAGCCGGCTCCAGGCATCACGGAGAGCAATTGCCCACGGCAGGAGCTTGGGAATTTGTTCAAGAATCCCTGCGGCATCAGCCGAGTTGAATTCGCCGGCATCGCGAACCAGCCGCTTTCTTAAACTCGCCCACGACTCGAGCAGGCTAGCGATTTCGTGCTTGTCGCTGGAAATGAAATACGGCGTCAGAGGCGTCGAGCGAACATTTGCCGGCAGCGTCGCAGGCCTGGCATTGCTCCTGGTGTGAACCAGTAGGAACTCCTGGTCCGGCAATAATTCGGCGTAGGAAAGCCCAGCGCGCGAAACATTGGAGTAGGCGGAAGGCAACAAGATAACCGGTCGTCCCGACGGTTCATCACGACGAGCGAAGCAGCGCCGAATCGAATGTTCACCATCAAACTTGTCTTCCAGTACCTGCGCGAGTTGGGCAAAGTCGGAATGCGAGAACAGTTGGCGATAGTGGTGTGCCCGGTGAACGATCGACTGGGAGTGGGCTTCAAGGATCGCCAGCCTTGTGCCGAAAAGCTTCTGCAGTGTCGTGGCCAGAAGATGAGGGCGACTTGAATGCAGTTCGCAACCAGCAGGCAACTCACTGGCGAGCCGGTGAACCAAGGAGAGTTGCTGCAGATTGGGCGCAATGAAAAGGCAGAGAAGGTCCCACCAGTCGATCCCCGCACGGTCTACCATGAACCCGTTTCCGATTCGCAGCAGGTCGCGCATGCGGCCCAAATCGTCGATCTCCATCGCGTAGCGATAGAGACTGAAAACTTCACAGCCCGCTTGCGCGCTCCAGCGTTCATAAGTGGCTGACGGAGCGCGACCAAGATCTACGATAAGATCCCATCGAGTTGACCGATGGCGCAACGGAAATCCGTCTTCGGGGTGCAGCAGCAATACTTTCATGCTTCCCCCGCCGTCCGCCGCCCCAAAAGACGACGTACGCAATTTTCCAGAGGGGGAGAAGATTTAATAACTGACGCGGCGCGATAGCGCACAATTTGTTTAAAGTGCTTTACGGTCGAAGCCGAAATTGTGACGTCGATGGTTCGTCGGGCGCCCGTGGCAAATCGGTCTTTATAACGCTCGTCGCCCAAACCGAGATCCACCCGATTTATCTCGGGCCTTTCACAGGCCTCTTCTACAATCTTCGCCAGCAGGCACCGGCACGGGTAGTACTTCTGGAGGGCGCTTTCAAAGGCTGGCATATACCAGAACCAACTGCCCGCGAACTGGAATCCGTAATTCCAAGCTACGGGCTCATCGCCGACATTCAAAGTAGTAAGCGTGATCCACCCTTGTCTGGAAAGCAGTTTCGCAAGGTCGGCAATAAAGTTCTGGCGTTCTTCGCTCGCTAGATTGCTAATCCGCCCGGTGCTTTGAAATCGGGCAATATGTGCCTGCTGGAACTTTGGGAGGGACACCGCGATTTCTTCCCACGACCGCAAATGACGAAGCTCGACTGGCGCAATTTTCGACATCGCTTTGAGGTGACGGCGCAGCATTTTCCGGTCCTGCATTGATTGCCTGATGGATTCTTTTTGCTCAGGCGAGGAAAGAATGACTTGAGCGCATTGAAACGCGGGACGCGAGAACAAAGAGTATTCCTGCGAGTAAGCGGCAAATCGGAGCGCCCGCGAAGTAGCAGAATCTGCCGGTAAGTTCGCAAGCATTAGTTGCGGCACTTTCAGATGTCGAAGCTGGCTGATGAGTGACTCCACAAATTCTAATCTGCGGTCGGGATGAGAAACAAAGTCGCAGTAATCCGCGGTCGCGCCTGCGATGAAAGTCGTAGTTTCTTGCCTCGCATCCATACTTAACGCCGCGACACCCACCAATGAATCTTGTTCATAGCCGAGGATCAACAGCGGCATAAGAGAGCCTCGATAGGCGCGACTTACGGCGAGCGCCCATTCATAGGTAAAAAAGACCTCAGGACTCTCCATCTGCCAGACCAGCTGGTTCCACTGGCGGCCTAGGCCATCGTCGTTCGGAATTTCGTGGTGTAGAACTAGGCGCAAGATTTCCTGTCCATGGAATGATCGATTTTGGAAAATACGTAGTAATACCAATCAGTCAGGAGCGAGTGGCTGTGTCGCGGATAGTCATCTCCCATCGACTGAAGTAAGCGGAAGTCAAGTTGCGCCAGCTCGGCAACCACGCGCTTCGGTGTTGAGCAGTGAACCGTGATGCCGCCGTCGACAGGATCGTAGAGATTGCCTTCCCCACGCCAGAAGGCAGCGAGCGGGAGGTTGCGAATAGTCCGCAGCGCTGAGCCGGTTACTGATCGAATGAATGCGTGAGTTGCCTTCGTCATGGTAAGTCCGCCGACGACCAGAGGGAACAAGGGGCTCCGCGACGAGAGAAGAGTTCGCGCGAAAGCCCGCAAGCGTTTCCGGTCCCAATCGACGCGAAGCAGAATCGAGCGCGGATTGTGCGAAGAAAAGACCAGTACGCCGTCCGCGCGCAGCACCCGCCGGCATTCGCGCAGGCAGCGCAGTCTCTTTTGGTCGGGAACAACGCTATCCAAACCGTTGTAAGAGAACACGACGGCATCGAAGGAGGCATTTTCCAAGGCGGACAGATCAGCGGCGTCGGCGAGAAAGAAACTCAAGTTCGGAAACTTTCTTCGGCACGCGTGGATCATCGTTTCGGAGTAGTCAACTCCCACATAGCGCGATGCGACGCGCGACAAATAAGGCGTGGTCCTTCCGCCGCCGACTCCCAGGTCGAGAACGCTCATACCCGGCCGGAGATAAGTTCGAAACAGCAGCTGCTCGCAGGGAGTCAGGTAATTTAAAGCTGCATAGTGAGAAGCGACCTCAGGAGCGCGATAGGTTCGGAGGTTAGCCGTCTCTTCGAGAGCCACTATTTCGCTGCTCAAGCGCTCGACTCCGCGATCGCCGTAGCCCCATCCGTTCTAAACAGTTTTTGCAACGAGCGATGAATCCCCGATAGGCGCGCGGCGAATTCCGGGAGAGTCATTTCCCCCGTGATGTGCGATCGCGGCAAAGCAAATTTCGAAGTTCGGCTACCGAATGCTCCGTCCACGTTCAGAAAAGCGCACTCAAAACCGGCCCGCTCTGCCATTTGCAGTTCACGCTGCGTCACCGAGGACAAATCGCCGAATGGATAAGCCAGCGCCCACGCCTCTCGTCCTATTGCTTGTTCGAGGTCGCGTTTGTTCTCTGAAATTTCGCACCACACCATATCGTATGTCGACTGCGAG
>Ga0210383_10002095_pt1 | contig 18078 bp, 21 predicted proteins | sample IncBWC14OmetaG_FD_160072 | JGI IMG/M metagenome (GOLD analysis project Ga0210383, IMG submission 160072) | Forest soil microbial communities from Barre Woods Harvard Forest LTER site, Petersham, Massachusetts, United States - Inc-BW-C-14-O ...
AGAAGAGCGATAACAGATAGCAGCGAACAGATAACAGATAACAGGATTCAGGGAGCGGCACGGTTTCGACCGTGCCGTTTTTGCTTTTGGGATAGGAGAAGAAAAAAGATTTAACACAGAGGGCACGGAGTTCAGAGCGCAGAGATCGCTGAGAAGAAGAGATCCAGGAGCACGGCAAGTCACAGTGATGGTGGCGGGCTTACGTGTTGCCATGGTCCCTCCGCTTCGTGGCCGGCGCGCCAAACTGCGGCGCGAAGGAAAAGCCGGCCACTCCGGTCGGGATGACAGCAAATTCAAATTCGCGGGTGGTGGAGGCGGCTCCGCCTTCGCCTGATTGCGGCTACGGCGGATTATCTATAAAGGCAGATGAGTTAAGCGGCGGCGCCAGAAGGTTAGGAGGAGGATGCCGATCAGGATTAGGGAGGCGCTTAGGCCGATCCAGAGGCCGAGGACTCCCCAGTGTTGGCGAAAGCAAAGCCAAGCGCCGAAGGGGAGGCCCATGAGCCAGTAGGCGCAGAAGTGGCAGAGCATCGGCGTGCGGGTGTCTCCTGTGCCGCGGAGGGCGCCGGTGGCGACGGTTTGGATGCCGTCGAAGAGTTGGAATGCGGCGCCGGCGGCGAGGAGAACGACGGCGTTGTGGATGAGGACGGGATTGTTGGTGTAGATGCGGGCGATGTATTGGGGGAAGACTAGAAGGACGATGCTCATGACGGACATGAAGGTGGCGCCGAGGAGGATGGCGGTGTTGCCGGCGAGCTTGGCGCCTGGGAGATCGCGGCGTCCGATGGCTTGGCCGACGCGGACAGCGGCGGCGGATGAGATACCGAGGGGAACCATGTAGGTGAAGGCGACGGTGTTGAGAGCGATCTGGTGGCTGGCAAGAGGAATGGCGCCGAGGCGGGAGATTAAGGAGGCGACGGCGGCGAAGACGGTGATTTCGGCGGTCATCTGCATCGCGGCGGGAAAACCCAAGACGATCAGGCGGCGGATGCGGGCGAGATCGGGGCGCAGGGAGGCTTGCCGCATATAGGCCTTGTTGCGGGCGTCGTGCCAGAAAAGAAATACGACGAGGACTGTAGCCAGGTAGGCGCGGGAGATGGCGGTGGCGATGCCAGAGCCGACTACGCCTAGCATGGGGAAGCCGGCGTGCCCGAAGACGAGGAGATAGTTGCCGACGGCATTGATGAGGTTGGCGGTGATGAGGGCGAAGGCGACGGGGCGCACGAGATTCATGCCTTGAAGGGCGCGGCGGAAGGTGAAGTAGAGCAGAAGAGGCACGAGGCCAAAGGCTAGCGTATGCATGTAGGGGCGAGCTAAGACTGCGATGTCCGGGGATACGCCGAGTTGATCGAAGAAATGGGGAAGCGCCCAGACGGCGGCGAGGAGGAACGGCGCTACGGCGAAGCTGAGATAGATACCGTTGACGAGGGAGTGGAAGCAGTCTTCAGGCCGACCGGCTCCGAAGGCTTGGGAGACAAGGGTATCAAGGCCGATGAGGAGGCCTTCGCCGAAGAAGGCGAAGACGAGGAACAGACTCGAGCTGATGCCGACGGAGGCCATGGATTGGGCACTGCTGGGGAGGCGGCCGACCATCATGGTGTCCACAATGGCCATGCTGATCCAGCCGATTTCGGCCAGGACGAGAGGCAGGGCCAGGTGAAGCGTGGGGCGCAGCTCAGAGCGAAGGGTGGACCAGGAGAGCATGAATGAATAGGACAGTGTACGGGGGAGTTGGGAGGGAGGTAAAGGAAGTTCGGGAGGAGCCGAGGTGAAGAAGTTGAAAGAGAGGAAGTTACTGGTTGGGAGTACCGTAGCGGAAGTTCCATTGACCGTGGGAATAGGCGCGGATACGGTGGAGGATAGGGACCAGGTGTGTTTGTTCGCTTGCGCGGTGTTGCGGACAGAGGAGACGACAGTGGCAAGGATTGATGGTTTGGCGGAGACACGCGGAGAGCATGTCCGGTCGGGAGAGCGGTTGAATTCCCGGGTGCAATTGACGGTTGAATGGGAAGAGGGCGGACGGACATTACAGGCGAAGGGGTACACGGTCGACATCAGCCCGAAGGGGTGCATGGCCATTGTGGAACAGGGGCTGCCGATCGGACAGAAATTGCGAATTGTGAACGGGATTAGTGGGAAATCGGCGGCGGCTACCCTGATTTGGAGAGGCCATGAGGGGCGGAAGGGTTGGGAGTTGGGTTTGGAGTTGGAGGGGATGCAGGAGGATTTTTGGGGGATGGAGTATTAGAGGAAACGAGATCAGATAGCAGTGATCAGAAGACAGGAAGCAGGTTGTCGGCACAGTTTCTACTGTGCCGTTTTGGTTTTTAGGGGCCAGGAAACCGATTTAACACAGAGAGCACAGAGGTCGGAGAGATGAGGTTACGGAGAAGAAGGGCATCGGACAGGGAGATTTCCACTGGGGGTGGGAGAAAATGCAGTTTTGGCTTGCGAATTGCGGGTATGAAACGTAGAGTGTGCCTATGCCTTGTGGCCTTTCTGCCGGCATAACAGCTAATAGACTAAATGAAGTAGAGGTGCCTCGGTTGGGGTGTGGGCGAACGTAAAGAAAAAAGGATTTACCACTGAGGTCGCAGAGGCAGAACACAGAGTTCACAGAGATCAGCAGAAGAGAAGAGGGCCTGGCGAGTTGGAGAGAATAAGGCGAGGAGCGGAGGCAGAGATTCGATGACTGCCATTATTACGGTAGCGAATCAGAAAGGCGGCGTCGGCAAGACGACGACCGCGATCAATCTGGCTGCGGCAATCGCGAACAAGGGAAGGCGCACGCTACTGATTGATCTGGATCCGCAGGCGAATACGACCATCGCATTTTTTAATATGGGCGAAGTGACGACGTCGATGTTTGATGTGCTGGGCGATGCGCACGCGTCGATGGCGGAAATGATCAAGCCGACGAAGGATCCGATGCTGCATGTGGGCAGCGGGCGGCTGGCATTGGCGAAATTGGAGACGGTGCTGGCGGGGCAGTTTGACGCGCCATACCGCCTGAAGGATGCGCTGGCGCCGGTGCTGAAGGATTACGATTACGTGATTGTGGACACGCCGCCATCGCTGGGAATTTTGACGGTGAATGCGCTGGTGGCCTCGACGCATCTGCTGGTGCCGATTCAGGCGGCGTATTTTGCGATTGAGGGCACGGACGATTTGCTGGAGACGTACGAGCGAATTCGCGCGCGGCCCAATCCGCAATTGAAGATGTTGGGCGTGGTGATCACGCTATACGACAAGCGGACAAATATTTCCAAGGATACGCACGGGCAGATTCGCGCGGTGTTCGGCGAAGTGCTCTTTAAGACGAAGATCGGAAAAAATGTGCGCCTGGAAGAGAGTCCGGCGTACAAGGAAACGATTTTGACTTTTGCTCCCAAATCGCCGGGGGCAGTGGAATACAAAAAGCTGGCAGCGGAGGTACTGCATCGTGTTGAAGAAAGCCGGGTTGCCCGTCACGCTGAAGATGCGGCATGACGCGCATTACGTAGAGTCACTTACAAGCTATAGCGGGGCGGCAGTAGGGCGCATGATCCCCGTGGACCAGATCCGGCCGAATCCGGATCAGCCGCGCAAGGTGCTGGGCGACCTGCGCGAGTTGACGGATTCGATTAAAGAGAAGGGCGTGCTGGAGCCACTGTTGGTGCGGTACGTGCCGCGCGAGGATGCGTATCACATTATTTCGGGCGAGCGGCGGTATCACGCGGCGCGGGCGGCGGGGTTGCGTGAAGTGCCGGCCATCGAGAAGATGGCGGACGACGCGGAGACGCTGGAAATTGCGTTGATTGAGAACATGCAGCGGAAGGATTTAACGCCGTTTGAAGAGGCGGAGGGGTTGCAGCGGCTGGCGACTACGTTTGAATACCGGCATGAGGATCTGGCGAAGAAGATTGGGAAGTCGCGGACTTCTGTGTCGGAGACGATGGTGCTGCTGGCTATTCCGGAGGCTTTGCGGAAGAAGTGCGTTGAGAGCGGGGTGACCAGCAAGGGGTTGCTGCTGCAGATTGCGCGGCAGCCGAGTGAGAAGAAGATGCTGGAGATGTTTGCGAAAATTCTGCAGGGTGGGTTGACTCGAGATGCGGCTCGACAGGACCGGAATGATGAGAAGGGAATGGCGCCGCGGCCGCAGCCGTTTGTGTTTCAGTTTGAGCCGGAGAATGAGGCGTTCAAGTTCCGGTTGCAGTTTAAGAAGAGCCATGTGTCGCGGGATGAGTTGATCCGGACGCTGCGGGAGATATTGGAGCAGTTGGAAGGGGCGGAGGAGACGCATTCGGCGGCGTGAGGGAAGAGAGTAATCAGTTATCTGTAAGCGGGCGGCGCTGATGGTTGCGCCGCTTTTTGTTTTAGGCGGCTAAGAACGATTGCGGTGCGATTAGAATTGTTCCGGTGATTGGGACACGGCTTAAATATTGCCACGGTCCCTCCGCTTCGTGGCCGGCGCGCCGGAGACGGCGCGGGAGAAAAAAACGGCCACTCCGGTCGGGATGACAGAGTTTGGAAAATGCCAGACCGAAGAGACGGCCCGGTCTATGGACAGACTTAGAGCAAGTACCCCCGGCACTACAATGGAAAAGGTGACATGGAACTTACTGAGGGGCAGATGCGGGTGGTGGAGCGGTTGTTTGGGGCGGGGTTTCGGCCGATTGCGATTCCGCCTTATGGGAGTGCGTTGATTGTGCACAAGGGCGAGTGCGCGGCGCTATTGGGGCCGGTGGAGAATGGTGGGTTGAAATTGCTGGTGCCGGTGACGATTCTGGTGGATGGAAATTTGAGTGTGAAGTTGAAGAAGAGTTCGGGGGACGTGTTTGTGTGGAAGAAGAAGGAAGTGGCGGCGACGGAGGAGAGGTTGAAGGAGTTGGAGGAGTTTCGTGTGGAGTTGGTGAATATTTTGGAGAGTGGAGAGGCGCAGTGAAATACTCCTGGGCCGGATTTTGGTCGGCGTTGTGGCCTAGAAAAGAAGTCATTGACGAAACAAATCTGCCGCTCGTGCGAGCTTTTCCCACAGAGATTGAAGGGGATGTAAGGGCAGCACTGGCATGCTTGCCCTGTGATCCGCATTCTCTGCGGATCGGATCTTATACGGTGAATGTTCGGGGCGAAACGCTCTCCATTCCATACAGGGTCTACCACGACATTTCAAAAATTCGTCTTCGAGCTCTGAGTCAGTTCCAGGTGGAAATAGTCAACTGTATTCTGAGCAGGCACAGGGATGGCTTCGTCCGGCAACGCAGTCTCGAACAAATCCTTGGTTCGAAACATACGTGGGTTCCTGCGTTTGTTATTCAACTGGCAGGGGAGTACGTTGTCGAAATTCTGGAATTGATTGACAGGAATCTGGATTCCTTCGACTCACAGACTTATTCCGAATTCGTGACGTACAATCCCCAATTTGTAGAGTTGACGGCGCAGAGGATAGAGAGCTATTGGGATTGTTATTATCGGAGAAGGACGAAGCGGGCCGACTATGTTGGTTTTAAGATTCTCCGCTATTTGCAGAATCTTTCGAACAAGAAAACTCATCAAATTGATTGAGGAGGAGATTGCCTTAGTCGGGCGGGCATAACCGCAGACAATCAATTTGAATCAAAGGATTATGACTACTTATGACATTGCTTGTGTTGGGGCGGGGCCTACTGGGCTGGCTTGCGCTATGGAGGCGAAGCGGGCTGGGTTGCGGGCGCTGGTGATTGATAAGGGGTGCTTGTGCAACTCGATCTACAACTATCCGGTGAACATGGTGTTTTTTACGACGCCGGAGTTGCTGGAGATTGGCGGGTTGCCGATGGTGACTGGTGGCGACAAGCCGACTCGGATTGAGGCGTTGAAATATTATCGGAAGGGCGCGGAGCATTACGGCCTGGAACTGCGACTGTTTGAGAAAGTGCTGCGGGTGGATGGGCATGATGGCGCGTTCAACTTGGTGACGGAGACGGCTAGCGGGCGCGAGGAGAAGTATCACGCGAAGAAGATTGTGGTGGCTACCGGGTATTACGATTTGCCGAATGAGATGTGCGTGGCGGGGGAACACTTGCCGCATGTGAATCACTACTACACGGAGCCGCATCCGTTCTGGAATCAGGATGTGGTGGTGATTGGGGGAAAGAATTCGGCGGTGGAGTCGGCGCTGGATTTGTATCGGAATGGGGCGCGGGTGACCCTGCTGGTGCGATCGAAGGATCTGGGGCAATCGCTGAAGTATTGGGTGCGGCCGGATATTGAGAACCGGATCAAGGCGGGGCAGATTCAGGCGCTCTTCAGCACGCGGGTGAAGGAGATTGTGCGCGAGGGAATTGTGGTGGAGAACGATGCGGGCGTGCAGGAATTGGCAGCAAAACAGGTGTTTGCGTTGACGGGTTATCACCCGGATTACGATTTTATTGAGGCGCTGGGAGTGCGGTTGGATCCGGAGAGCCGGAGGCCGTCGCTGGATCCGAATACACTGGAGAGCAATGTGGCGGGGATTTACCTGGCGGGCGTAGTGGTGGCGGGGCGGCATACGGGAGAGATATTTATTGAAAATGGAAGATTTCATGGGAAGCAGATTGTGGAGGGGTTGAAGTAAGCCAAGGAAAAGAAGGATTTCACGCAGAGTTCACAGTCGAAGAACGCAGAGGGCATAGAGAATTCACGGTTTGGCGGGAGTGGCGGTGGTTTGGTAGACTTGCGGGGAAGGATTTTGGGGTTTTTGAGTGGCCGACCTGAAGTTCGGCCACTACAAGGGATTATGGCGAATTTAATTGGGGAAATGGCAGAGACTACTGTTGCGCTGGTGAAGGGGTTCGCCGTTACCTGGAAGAATATGTTCCGGAAGACGGTGACGGAGAATTATCCGCACGAGCCGGTGCATTTCCAGCCTCGGTATCGTGGGATTCATGTGCTGCATCGGGATGAGGGAGGCCTGGAGAAGTGCGTGGGATGCTTCTTGTGCGCGGCGGCTTGTCCGGCAAACTGCATATACATTGAGGCGGCGGAGAATACGGAGACGAGCCGGATTTCGGCGGGCGAGCGGTATGCAAAGGTTTACAACATCGATTATTCGCGGTGCATTTTCTGCGGGTACTGCGTAGAGGCTTGTCCTACCGACGCGATTACACATGGGCATGGATTTGAGCTGGCGACGTATGACATCAATTCGCTGATTTACCGCAAAGAGCAGATGCTGGAGAACACCAAGGGAGAGTTGCCGGCGATACAGAAGGTTTAGAAATTAGAAATTAGAAGATAGAAAGTTGAAATTGGAAAAGCGCTCCGAGGGATCGGGGCGCTTTTTGTTTTTGGGAGGAGGAGAAGAACGTGACAAGCCGCGAAATTACGACTGTCTCATCGGGTTGCGAATCGCTAAGACCTTGCCACGGTCCCTCCGCTCCACGGCCGGCGCACCGAACTACGGCGCGCAAGAAAATGCCGGCCGCTCCGGTCGGGATGACAGAGTTAAGAAACGGCCCAGAAAGTCCTCTAAAAAATATACAGGGTCCAAGACGTAAGTTGGCGAGGTGAGTTGTGAGGAATGCTGACGCGGGCTTGGAAGTGAGGGGCGTTGGACCGCAGGGTTGCGGGGCGGCGGCTGGGCCGCTGGGGAAGAGGGCTTCTGGACGCATAGAGAGGCTTGCTGGGAGCGCACCTTTCCGTCCATGCGGGGCGCGGAGCTCGCCGGACAAAATCGAAGAAACCGTAAGGCTTTCGTCACGAAGAAGCGGCGAAAGGTCAAACTCGGCGGCGCGAACCGTTTGGTTGAGCGGATCGATCCGCCAAAAGATTATCGGACACAGAATGGCCGTTTGCGGGCGCGGGGTCGGAGTCGGTCGTGTCTGTTGCCTGTTGCGCTTGCGAGGCAAGAACGGTGCGCTCGCGCTGCTCGATCAGCCAGCGAGCGACCATGGCGTTGGCATTTTCGTCGAGCCACTGGTCGAGCAGGGAAGAGATCTCCTTGCGGAGATTGGCCGCGTGACCGAGGCGGGAGAGTTCGTAGCTTTGCAAGGTGTTGCGGGAAGCGGTGAGAAGGAACTCCCACGGCGGTTGGGTGCGATAGGTGTTCACGGGGGCCTCCGTTCTACTTGGGTAACGTATAACGAAGGGTACCGTAACAGTATCCATTCTGTGATTACTAGTAATCGTAGAGTTACTAGGCTGTGGAAAAATGTGGAAAGTGAGGAAAGCTCCGAACGGGCCTGCAGCGGCTGCGCCGGCGATTATGAGGACCCGGATCGGAGCGCCTGGGAGGAGGACTTCGAAGAGGAGGACGGGGAGCTGCTGGAGGAGGCTGGCGATGAGCCAGGACCAGACGAGTGAAGGGGTGGAGCGGACTCCAGGTGGGGCGGAGAGTGACGGGATGTCTCAGCCTGGGCCGACGCAACGGGAGACGCTGCTGATGGTGCTGCGGCTGGCCGCGCAGTATGAGACCTGGGTGACGTTGGCGGAGTTGGCTGGCAAGACAAAGTTTCCACCGGCAAGTATTTCGGCGCAGTTGCGGCATTTGCGGAAGGCGAGGTACGGCGCGTGGGGGATCGAGAAGCGGAGACGGGAGTGGGTGACGGAGGAGTTGGTGTGGGAGTACAGACTCGCGGAAGGAGGTAAAGGAGGTTCAGGAAGTAAAGGAGGTAAAGGAGAAGAGAGCGGAGGGGGCGATGAGTGTAAAGCCGGAGATGGCTTTTGATGTTTGCTGGGAAGTGTATCGAGGGGCGCGGGAGGTGATGGAATCGAAGCGGGGGATTGCCGCGCTGAATATGGAGATGGAAACGAAGTACTCGTGGCGGCCGGATGTGCGGCCGAAGATGAAAGACTGGGTCGCGGATTTTGCGCTGGCGGGGCAGGCGGCGCTGGAAGGGCCGGAGTGGGCGTCGAGGATGGTGCTGTTTCGCTTGTACTATCTGGGATTGACGCCGTATGACAGAGCGCGGCATTTTTTGGGATTGAGTGAGCGCGGGTGGGTGAACTGGTCGGAGGAGATCCGGAGGCGGTGCGGGGCGGAGATTCTCAAAAGGGGGATGTTTCCGCCGCGGAAGTATTTTGGTGGGGGAGAGTGAGGCGAATTTCTGCGGCACGGACGCGGGCTGAGACGAGCCATTGGGCGGAATGAAGGAAGAGAAGGACGAAGAGGACATCAGTCGCGAATGCGATGTGAACAGCCAGGTTTTCAATATATTGACTCCACGGAAAAGATTTGGAATTGCCGAGGGTGAGGAAGATTGCGGGAAATTGAAAGAAGAAGGTCAGGCCGAAAAGAAGAGTGGCGAGAAAGATTAGTTGATGCAGGTTGTCGGATTTATTTCGCAAGAACGCGAATGCGAATGAACTTTCCAGGTGCGTTCCGCTGGCGTGCTGCCGTTCAAACGAATTCAAGCGGAACATGATTCGCGACAACGAAAAAAGTGTGTAGAGGGCGACGGCGCAAAGAAAGAGAACATAGAGCTTGCCGAGAAGTGGAAGCTGGGTCCAGAAGAAGCGGGGGTTGAGGACTTCCGTGGTCATGTACATGGGCTGCTGATTGGACACCGGGATGGGGAGATTAGTTCCGGGCCGACTTGATTGGGCTGTTCGGACTGCTGACTAGAACTCCGAGTCCACAGATTGAAGAGCGGAGATTGGTCGCCGTTCGATCGTAAGAACCCACCGTTCATCCCGCAAACACCGCGGGATGGAGCAGAGTTCGCAAAAGGCGCGAAGGATGGGGCACCCTCAAGTTCAATTGTGGCGTGGCATTGGATCGGAAATTCAAGAGGCTGGCTTAAAAGCGCGCTACATTTAGGAACTAAAAAAGATGGAGAGGGTCGCCGACGCGGAGGAGTTTGTTGGTTTCGGTGGGGGCTACGCGGGTGTTGGTGGATAGGCGGTAGAAGTGGTCGAAGCGGGGGCGGGGGGACCAGGGTGGTAAGGTGGATTCGCGGAGTTGGGTGAAGCGTTTCTGGAAGCCTTCGAGGATTTCGCCGGTTTGGGGATTGCGCGGGGGGACGGGGCAACGGGCGCAGGGATTGCTGCCCTCGAAATTTACTTCGCCGATTTTGAAGCGGACTACGCTGCGTTCGTCTTCGCCGAAGAGTTGATCTTCCCAGAAGGCGGGGACGCCGTTAATTTCGAGAGTGGCGCGGAAACGTTCGCGGGCTTCTTTCACGCTAACGCCTGGAAAACCTTGAGGGGTCGGCCCAAACCACTGTGATACGGATTCGAGCGAGGCGGTGGAGACTATCGTGGGGCCGCTGGCGACGGTGTCGTCGGGGAAACCGTTTTCGGAGTAGCGGACGATGATCTGCTGGTCGAAGAAAACGCTGAACCATTCGGCGGCGTCATCGTGGGCGCCAGGGAAGGCGAAAGTGCGGGTGGGGATTTCGCGGCGGTCGCCGGGGACGGAGAGGGTGACTTCGCGAAGGTCGGGGGAGTAGCTGGCGCGGATGAGGTGGATGGCTTGGGTGCGCTTGCCGTTGACCCATTTGCCGTCGACGGAGTAGAGGGCCCAGGCGCGGTCGAGAGCGAGGCCGCCGGAGGGGCTGATGCGGGCTTCGGGGACGTAGACGGGGTCGAGGGATTTGATGGGGTGGAGGCGGATGTTGACGAGGCGGGGGGAGACTTGCGGAACGGGCATGGGGAAAGTTTAGCAGAGGAGAAGAGAGAAGCGGTCGTATCGACGGTTGGAGGGACGTTTTGATCTTGCCACGGTCCCTCCACTTCGGCCCTCAAACGACGCGGGCCTCCGGTCGGGATGACAGTGATGGTGCGCCGGTGATTGTTGGCTGCTTGGGTGGTGGGGTTAGGTCGTAAAAGCGGAAGCTGAGCTTCCGCACTCAAAAAAAGAGGGGCGCAACGCGATACTCTCCTTATCGTCAGCGGCTGCGCCCCTCGGCACCGGGTTCATTGCGGAGAGAAGTTATCGGGGCGGAATCAGCGACGTGGATCCGCACCCGGCCAGATTGAATTTGAGGGCACAGCGTTGGCGGCTGCGCTCACTCTGGCTGAACCCGGCGCTTTGCGGCTCCCCGGTTTACAGAAGGGGAGCGAAAAGCGTGCTTGAAATTCCAGTTTCTCCTTGCCAGTAAAGTTTGTGCGAGCTGGGCTACTCCGCCAAAGCGGGAGCTTCGCTCCCGCACTCAAAAACAATTAGCGGCCGGCGGCAGCGGCCAGGGCGAAGCCGGAGCGGAGTGGCCAGCGCGGCAGTGCAGAGTCGGGCTGGACATCGCGAGTTTCCGTTACGGGGAGAAGCGGGATGGTGTGAATGTTGGCAATGGCGCCTCCCTGAGAAAAGGCCACAGAGAAGGCCGCTGGGGAGACTTCGTGGGGGAATTCGGAGATGACGAGAACATCGAAGGCGCCGAGCGCGAAGAAGGAGGATTGGAGCTTGCCGCCGAGTTGTTCGATAGGGTTGCGGATGGCCGCCAAACGATCCGAAGGATCGTGGAGAAGCCGGTTGCGGGCGTCTGTGGTGTAGCTGACTTGATGACAGAAGAAAGGCATCGGGGGTCACCTTCCAAGGGCGGGTTGCAACACTTTCAAGGTGCGCCTGTGGGATGAGGATGTCAAGCGAAGGAAGGATGAAATATTTGAGTGGGGTGGAGTAATGGATTGAGGGCGGGTTCCCGGAATGGAACTGCGGGAGGGGAAGCGGGGGCGTAAGGATAATTTGAGGGCTGGCGCAGATTCCCCTTGACAATACTTAAAGAAGTGGTATACTGTGCAGCGTAGAGAAGTGTCGCTGGCCTCGGCAAATTGCCGGGGCTTTTTTGTTTTTGGGGTGGGAGAAAAGAAGGAAAAGGCTTTACCACTGAGGGCACAGAGTTGCCTCAGAGTTCACAGAGGTTCGGATGGGGAGAAGAGGGATGAAGAGATTCGTTTTGTTGAGTTTGGCTGCGGTCTTGGGGTCCGTGGCGACGGTTGGGGCGGGGTCGCAGCATACGGTTTCGGTGACGCTGAATTATGACTTCAGCGTGGACAATGCTTGCAGCGCCAGCGTGACGACTGGGTGCGTGAAGCAGTTCAACATTTATGACATTACGGGTGGAGGGACGCCGGCGAAGCTGTTGTCGATTGCCGCGCCCAGCGGGGCAAATTCGGCGGTTACGGGGATTACCGGGACCAGTGGGGCGGTGACGCTGAAGTCGGGCGTGCACACATTTGCAGCGACGGCGCAGATGGCGGACGGGACGGAATCGAGCCCAAACGGATCTACTGCTACTGCGGGGGTCGCACCCGGTTCGCCTGCCAGCTTTAGCGTGGTGGTGCAGTAGGAGATGAGAGCGAGCAGTTAGCAGATAACAGAGAGCAGGAAGCGGGATCGGGGTAATCAGGGATTTGTGGCGATTGGTTGTTTTGGTGGTTTGGTTGACGTCGTAAAGGCGGCAGCTTCGCTGTCGCACTCAAAAGAAGAGACTCCATGGGCGCTGATCCGAAAATCGGCCGCCGCAAAGAACAAAAATAAATGAAGAGGTGTTGGGCGTATCAGGCGATTACGGGGAGCCGGAGCGCCTGGGTGCCGTGTGTGCGGCTGGCGGAGAAGGGATCGCGATTTTGCTCGCGGCATGCGCGGGCGATTGAGGGGGCGGTGCTGGGGGCGTTGATGCACGCGGAGGTGAAGGATGAGGCGGTGACTTTGTATGAGGAGAAGCCGCGGCCTAGTGGGCGGAGAGGGAAGAGCAGGGTGTGATCGCGACTTTGAAGGTGAGAAGTTCTGACCAAAAAAAGCGTAAAAGTTTCTAACACAGAGGACACGGAGATCGGAGCGCATTTCACAAAATGCACTCAATGCGAGCGGAGTTCACAGAGGAGACGGCACGGAGGACGGCAGAGCCAGGTGGGCGGAGGTGCCTGATGGCGGTGGTATTTCGATGCGGGATTCGTACTTTCCGGACACTGAATGGTCCGCTGTCCGGGAAGATGCACGTGAGGGGCGGATACTCACGGGGCATGGGAGCGCGCAAGCGTGGAGGCCGGGCGAAATCGCGATCGCTGGAGCCAGACGCTGGATCTGACGACGGAAGCGGAATAGCCGCTGGCGGGAGTGCGCGCACCTCCGCTGCACCCCCTGCGGCCCGCGAGACGTCCGGAGGTTCGGCAGACGGCGGCGGCAGTGAAACGAAGCGCGCTCCCAAAAGAAATGAGCAGGTAGTGCCTCGTGTGGAGTGCGAAGAAAGAGATCTTCAACCGATTGAACCTTTACCCGGCGGCAAGCTGGAGTTTGTGAAGGCGATAAACGACGGGGTGCAGATGGTGGCGGTGGGGAGAGCGCTGCTACTGGACGGAGACGTGAAGGTGAGACAACGCGTGTTCGAGCAGTTGGTTGACCTTGCGTACGGGAAGAATTCGCGGGTGGTGGAAGAAGAGCGTCCGCGGAAGAGTAGTTGGAATGTACCGAGCGGGATAAGGGACTAAGGAGGAGTGATGGCGAACGCAAAAACGGTGTTTATCGGGGAAGTTGCACAGATTGCGGGAGTAGCTTCGATGGTGGGCGGGGTAGTTTTGAGTTTGCGGCACTGGCCCGCTGCGGCGGCGTTGATTGGCGGATTGGCCGCGTATTTCGTGGGGAAGAAGTTGCGGGGAGTTTAGGAGACGAGACCTAAAAAAGAGCAGACAGGTGAGGGAAACAGGGGGCACACAGAAGTGCAAGGCGCCCGCCTCGGAAGGCGGCCGCTACAAAACCGAAGGGCACAGGCAGGAGAGCCTGTGCCACCTGCGCGGTGATCGAGTTGGAACTGAATGTGGGCAAGGCGGAGGCGAGCGAAAGGCCGGAAATGTGGGAAGCCGGCTACGAGCCGTTTTCGAGACAGCAAGAGTTTCACGAATCGCTGGCAAAATACCGCTTGTTCGGAGGAGCGGCGGGACCAGGGAAGACGAAAGCGTTGCTGGCCGAGGCGATAAAGCAGGCTAGGCATGTAGCGGGGAGCGACACGCTGCTGCTCCGACGCACTTATCCCGAACTCGAGTCATCCTTGTTGGCGTACTTTCGGCGGGACCTGGCGCGGGATGAATACAGAAGCTACAACGAAGCGAAGCATGTAGTGACGTGGCACAACGGGTCGACGACGCGGTTTGGATACTGCCGGAATGAGAATGATGTTTACCAGTACCAGGGTGCGGAGTTTTTGTTCATCGGGATTGATGAGCTGACGCACTTCACGATGAAGCAGTGGCAGTTTCTGACTTCCAGAAATCGTTGCCCTGTGGAGTTCTACACCGACGGGCCGAACAAGGGTAAGAAGGTGTTTCCTTGCATGGCGGGAGCGACGAATCCCGGGAATATCGGGCATGCGTGGGTGAAGGCGCTGTGGGTGGACAGGGTGGCGCCGGCGGGATTTGAGAGGCCGGAGCTTTACGACGCGAGTGAGTATGAGTTTGTGCGGGCGCGGATTGAGGACAATCCGATCTATGCGAACGACGTGAACTATAAGAAGACACTGGCGACGCTGCCGGACCGGTTGCGGAGGGCGTTTCTGGAAGGGGATTGGACCGTACTGGAGGGGCAGTATTTCGATTTGTTTGAGATTGGGCGGCACACGGCGCGGGCAGAAAGTTTACGGTTGGAGGATTGGGCGCCGCGGTGGATTTCGATTGATTGGGGATTCAAGCATCCGAGCGCGGTGTATTGGCATGGGGCATGTCAGGACGCTGGAAACTTGCCACGGTCCCTCCGCTCCGTGGCCGGCGCGCCAGAAAACGGCGCGGAAGAAAAAACCGGCCACTTCGGTCGGGATGACAGCTTGGGTGGCAAAGGCAGCGGCGGTCGCATAGTCACATACAGGGAGTTGGTGCAGAACGAGTTGTCGCCGCGGATGTTGGGGCAGGCGATTGCGGAGCGGACGCAGCGGGAGAGGATCCGGGAGATTTATTTGTCGCCGGATGCGTTTGCGAAACGGACTAGCGAGGCTTCGATTGCGGAGCAGCTTGGCGATGTGCTGGAGCAGAACGGATTGCCGCGGCCGATGCCGGCAACGGACGACCGGATTGGCGGATGGCAGTTGATGTATCAGTTGCTGGAGCGGGACGCGTGGATGATCGCGGATAGTTGTCCGCGGCTGATTGAATGTTTGCCGCTGCTGGTGCGGGACGACCGGCGCGTGGAGGATGTACGGAAAATGGATGGTGATGACGCGGCGGATGCGGCGCGTTACGGACTGGTTCCCGGCGTGCGATATGCCGGTGTTGGGGCACCCGCTGTAAGCGGACCCGGGGCGGGGCAAGCTCCGCCCGAATTTGGGAATGGAACGGCGCGATTTGTGCCGGGGATTCCGGTGGACGTGCAGATCGCGAGGCAGATTACGGCGGAGGATCCGACTTCGCGGGCGATTCATCAGCAGAGGTTGGAGGCGGAGGCGAAGAAGCAGTTGGGGGCGCAGAAGTTTGGGAGAAAATGGAAATGGTGAGAGATTGAGCAAAACGAGCAGAGTTCGGGGCAACGGGAACAACAGATCGCTTTAAGCTGTCTAATAGACAGCGGAGAATGGTCAAAACGAGAATATCGGACGAATTTGTGATTGGCGCGACGGCGGGAGGTTACTGCATCGCGACTTTCGTATTGTATTTCTGGGGCACTGCTTTTGTGCATTATTATTGTGGGAACTCGATTCCAGAGATCTTCACTCCAGATGGAAGGGCAATCAGCGCACTTTTTTTCCTGATTCCAGGAATAGCTGTGGTATTTGGTGACTGGCTTCAGGTCAAGCTAGTGGCAGATCGTGAAGGGCTGGCGGGTCAGCGTTTGGTCCGACTTGCTCTGCGGATGAACCTGACAGGTATTGTGGGTTTTCTCGTTGCGGTCGCGGCCAAATATGGGCCTGGAGACAGCGGGGGATTTCTCGAGGTTGCGAGTCTGGCGGGACTTGTGTTCTGGCTGGCAGGACTGCTTGTGTCACTTGGAAATGTGATTGTGGGATCTCTCGCGCGGGTAAGAACTTCTTAGTCTCGTCGAAATAAACTTTCCAACTAAAATACTGCCTCCTCCCCGCCTCATTGGACGGATGTGCTGGCGCTTGTGAGTGGAGTTCATGCACGGTCGTGCGAGTTTGTAACGGAGGTGATTGGTGTTCGCGGTTTTGCGGCGAGTTTTTCAGACACGGTATGTAGGGATGTTGGAGGGGGAAGTGGTGCGGCTGCGGATGGAGAATCGAGCGCTGATGAATTCACTGCTGGGGACGGCGGGGTTTCCGCCAGTGGAGTTTGCCGAGGCGGTGAAGCCTGTGGAGTTGCCGAGGATGAGGCGGAGATCGTGGCAGCAGATTCAGAAGTTCAGGGAGTCTGAAGCGACGAAACCCTGAGTGAGCGCAAAAGCTGGGAGCTCCGGGGCGAAATCCAAGAACCAAGAGAAGAACTTGAGCGCTATTCGATCGTAAGAACCCACCCTTTCTCAAACGACGAGAAAGGGTGGGGCACCCTCAAGCACATCGGACTGGGCGCAGATGAGAGCGAGAATGGAAAAGCAGATTGAGAATTGGGAGCCGGGGATGACGGCGCCGGCGGATGGGAATTCGATGGTGGATGGGGCGGTGGACATGGTTGGGAAAGGCCTCATCCCTGAAGGGGTGAGCTACAGGGATGGGTCACCCGATTGGGCGGCGGAGATGGGGGCGAATTTTGAGTTGTTGGAGGAGTTGCGGCCGGAGCTGGTGAATGCGCTGCGGGAACTGGTGCGGCAGTACCGGCAGGAGGGCGTGACTGCGCGGCGGCATGAGATCCGGCGGATACGGCAGGCGCGGCTTTTTTGGCAGGGGTTGCAGTATGCGTGGTGGAATCCGAATGACATGAACTGGCATTTGCCGTTTGAGCAGAAGTTCAACGATGACCGCGCGCTGGAGGAGATGCCGCGGTATCAGTTTGTGACGAATTTTTATCAGGGGTTTGGGCTTTCGTTTGTGGCGGTGCTTTCGCAGGATGTGCCGAGCGTGCGGTTTTATCCCCAGTCGGCGCAATCGCTGGTGGATATTGCGGCGGCTAAGGCAGCGAGCGACGTGGCGGAGCTGGTGGAGCGGAATAACCATGTGGAGCATTTGTTGACGTCGATTGGATATTTCTTGTGGACGGATGGGAAGCTGGGCGCATATGTGCGGTATGTGGCGGACGGGCAGCGGTTTGGGTTTCGGGAGCAGGAGATTGTGGCGGGGGTGGAGATACCGCTGGGGGAGGACGTATGGGTTTGCTCGGGGTGCGGAAAAGAGACTGCGGTTGGAGGCGATCAGATAGCAGATAACAGCGATCAGGAAGCCGGAGGTGACGGGGCGACCTTGCCTGGGTCCCTCCACTCCGCGGCCGGCGCACCCAACTACGGTGCGCAAGAAAATACCGGCCGCTCCGGTCGGGATGACACTGCTTCGGTGTACGGGTCGAATTGCCCGGGATGTGGGGCAGAGTTTGGTGGGAAGGATTTGCGGAGGGCGGAACGCGTGACGGTGCCGCGGGTGGTGGAGACGCGGAGGGTGGCGAATGGGCAGGAAGTGATTACGATTGCGGGTGGGTTGGAGCTGAATACGCCAGTGTGGGCGAATGAGATGCATGAGTTCCCGTACCTGCAGTGGCAGACGGAAGTGCACCGGGCGAAGTTGAAGGCGGCGTATCCGCAGGCGGCGAACAAGATCGAGACGACGCCTTCGCAAGGCGCGGAGGATGTGTACGCGCGCGTTTCGCGAATAAGCGTGGAGCAGGGGCTGCCGTCGATTCATCCGGGCGATGCGCTGATGAATTTGATTACGTTTGACCGGACGTGGCTGCGGCCGTGGGCGTTTTATTCGGTGGAAGACGAGGATGTGCGGCGGGAACTGCTGGCGTTGTTTCCGGATGGATGCTACGTGGCGTTTGCTGGCGACGCGTACTGCGAAGCGCGGAATGAAAGCATGGACGACCACTGGCGAGTGCTGCATGCCCTGCCTGGCGACGGACAGAACCGTCCGAGCGTGGGCGATTCGCTGGTGCAGGTGCAGGAACGCTACAACGTGCTGAGCAACATGCAGGCGGAGACGTATGAGTATGGGATTCCGCCGATCTATGCCGACCCGCAGGTTTTGGATTTTGACGCGCTGGCGAACCAGGTGGCGGAGCCGGCGGCGCATTTTCCGGCCCGCGCTCGGCCGGGGCAACCGCTGGCGGCGGGATTTTATC
>Ga0210383_10002096_pt1 | contig 18072 bp, 16 predicted proteins | sample IncBWC14OmetaG_FD_160072 | JGI IMG/M metagenome (GOLD analysis project Ga0210383, IMG submission 160072) | Forest soil microbial communities from Barre Woods Harvard Forest LTER site, Petersham, Massachusetts, United States - Inc-BW-C-14-O ...
GTCGACACACGGGGATTCAACGACAGGAGCTGGCTGGATGCGCGCGGCCACGGGCACACCGAGGACATGCGGGTAGAGGAGCGGTTCAAACGGCGGGATTTCGGCCATCTGGATGTGGCGGTGATCATTGAGGATCCAAAGATCTTTACCAAGCCATTCACGATTCATTTCACCGAGGAGCTTCTGCCGGACACGGATGTGATCGAGCACATTTGTGCGGAAGACGAAAAGGATGCCTCGCACACCGCCCAAGCGGTCAGGTAAAACGGCCGACGCTGCCGACGGGGAGGCCCGGGCGACCGATAACAAGATTTAACTGATTTGCGGCTTTTCCGTACACCGTGCAACGCTGGATTGTCTAGTTCTGGCAGACGACCGTGAGAGGACGAAATCGTCGTGCGGTCCGTACGGCGTTGTCGACCGGCTTGGTGGCAGTCGACAAGTATTGAGGACCCTCAACTCCTTGGTGTTGGCATTCGGCGAAGACCAGCGGATCGATCTGCTGGAAGAATTCGCAGTGCAGCATCTCGACGCTTCTCTGCATCTCCGACGAGTGTACGAGGAGACTCACGGCCAGCTTCGAACGCACACTGGACAGAAGCAATGCCGGAATCTGCTTCAACGCTGCTAACGAGCGGGCGACAATCTCCGGCGTGCCGTCAATACCTTCTCCAACCAGGGTGAGAATCGCCGATCGAGTGTGAAGACGCACCTCGAGGCATCCGGCAAGTTCAATCGGAAGGTCCCGGTAGCGCGTCGAGCTCTTCAATGCCAAGAAGATAGTTCGCTCGTTCTGGCATAGAAACTCCGCGGGCATGCCGTGCCGCGCGCACATCTCAGCTAACGCCGCGGCGAGTTCGGCGGGGTCGCGTTCATCCTTCGTCCGGATCTCCAAAACGGTTAGGTCCGGTTTGCAGGCAATCGCCTTCACTGGATTGGAACATGGGCGGACCGCCGGAATGATGCGTGTGCCCTCCACTGCAGGCTTGCGCGAGTTTCTAATGACGAGCGGAATTCGTTGGCGGACAGCCGGTGTCACCGTGTCGGGATGCAGCACCTTCGCGCCCGACCCCGCCAGTGCAGCGGCCTCTTGATAGGAGAGCGACCGCAGGCGATAGACTCCCTGAAAAACGGCTGGATCGCAGGTTAGCATTCCATCCACGTCCGTCCAGATCTGGATCTCGTCGGCGAGAATGCCCGCGCCTACAATCGAGGCCGTCAAGTCTGAACCACCGCGGCCGAGCGTGGTGGTTACGCCGTCCTTCGTTGAGCCGATGAAGCCTCCCATGACCACCACGCGGCCGTCGCAGAGAAAAGGAATCACCCGCCGTAAATTGGCATAACTTTCCCAATAGAGGGGTGTCGCATGCGTATGACGGGCGTCCGTGAGAATCATCTGGCGTGCATCCAAGTGTACGGATGGAAGGCCCCCGCTCTCGAGAGCCGCTGCGACGATCTGGCTGGACATGCGCTCGCCAAAGCTGGCGATTTCGTCCAAGAGCGCCGGAGTAACTTCGCGGCCCTCTTGCGCAACTTCCGATAAGATTACGCGCAGATCGCGGAAGGAGCGTTGCAAAAACGTTTCGAGACAGTGGAGAGCTTCGCCATTGGCCACCTGACCGGATACTTCGAAATGATGGTCTTGCAGTTCACTGAGGCACTTGGAGCCGAGATAGAGTTCGCCTCGGCGGGCGTGTTCGGCGAACTCCAGCAGTTTGTTTGTCGTTTTGCCAAGGGCGGACACCACGACCACAGGCCGCTGCGCAAGGTGCGAGTTCACAGTGCCAACCAAACGCGCGATTGCATCGCCTGATTCCACGGAGGTACCGCCGAATTTCATGACAATCATAAAGAGAATGATCCTTTCAGAAGGGCAGAGAATGATTTATTGGGAGATGAGGCTACCGCGGGGAGAAGCATGCAGGCAATTGAAGGGCGTCTACTATGTGGCTCGTCTTTCATGGCCTGGATGCCGGCGCCTTCTTGGTGTCCACCGGCATCCACTATCAAGATACGGCCAGAGGCATTAGGAAGGAATTAAGCTTCCACAAAGTTTTCCTTAAGACTGCTAAACCATTGACCTAATAGGGGACATCCTGCCATGGGAATTGCGCTAAATGTTGGTGGATCAAAGACCGAGTCGGTTGCCATCCGCTATCGTCTTCGATTATGGTGGGCTGGTGATGAGCGAGCGAATCATTGAACTGCTTCATAGGAACTTACAGGAGGTCTTCGGCGAGGGTGATGCCGCCCGACGCCGAGCAGCCATTGACCAGTTCTACACCGGCGATTACCTACTCTCTGTTCCGCCAGGCGTGTTCGTGGGACGGGACGCGCTGGACAAGTTCGCTGGCGATCTCCGCGCGACCCATCCGTCTTTTGTATATACGCCCCACGGAGAGGCCCAAGTTGTTCAGGACTGTGGAATTCTCGCCTGGGGTTCGGGGCCGGCCGGCGAAGCTCCCGATTACACCGGGCTGGACGTCATCATTGTCCGCGACGGAAGGATTGCTGCGTTATACGTTTTCCTCAATCCAAAACTTTCGTAGCTCTGCACGATGTCCAAAGTGGGCCCGGTAGTTTCCCATTTTTCTTGCTGAACCGTTCCTAGGTCGGGGAGAGTGGGATAATCGTACAATGCCGGGTGAAACTCGTCCCCGGCACACTTGAAACCATCTTAACCGCACCCATGGCAACAGCAGCTCAGCGCGCCATCGTGAGTTCAGCGGATGGATTGTCTCACGGTGACCGCGTTGAGCTGACGGTCGGCAGCGGTAATCTGCTGGCTGAACCCGAAGAAATATTCGGCTCCTGGCGAAGAAGCCTGCTCGACTACCGTGTCGATGCGCGGGATCTTTCGGCGCCTCACATCGTCACGCAAAACGAGTTAAACGTCTCGCGTGAACCGGTGGAGAACCTGCTGACGCAAGCTCAGGAGGAGATCGATCGTCTCTACGCGGTGGTGCGCCAGCACGCCTATGTGGTGCTGCTGTGCAATCGCGACGGGGTGGCCATCCATCATCGCGGGGACGACAACAAGGCCGACGAGTTCAAGCGTTGGGGCATCTGGGTGGGCGGCGTGTGGTCGGAGCAAACGGAAGGAACCAATGGAATCGGCACGTGCATCGCGGACGAGCGGCCGGTTCTAGTGCACGGCGGTCAGCACTTCCGCAGCCGGCATACGCAGCTTAGCTGCGCGGGCGCACCAATCTTTGACCCACACGGCGAGTTAGTGGCGGTGCTCGACGTTTCCAGGGTGCATGGGGAAGAAGACAAGGGGTTCTTGCCTTTTGTTCTGGATACGGTAGTCTTCGCGGCGCGGGCGATAGACGAGCGCCTGTTTCGCGAGCACTTCCGGCACGCTTGGATTGTGGCGGCCCTGCCGCCCGATGACGATCCGGCGTTGCTTCTGGCGTTGGATGAGAATCAGTGGATTGTGGGCGCCGATCGGGTGGCACGGAACGCTCTTGGCCTTAGCGATCAGAGCATGGCGGATGGGCGACATTTATCGATGGTCTTCCAACACGACAGTTCGATCTTCCGTCAGACTGGCGATCGGGACATTCCCGCCCGGTTTGCGCGTCCTGCCGGCGATGAGTGGTGGTGCATGTTGCTCACGCCGCCGCTGAGCAAATCTCGCGCGGCGCGTAGTTGGGCCGAAGCGTTTGCGCACAGCCGCCCTCGCATCAGTACACTAGACCATTTGCCGGTCGCCGAGCCACCCGCGCGCAGCTCATCGATTCCGGGCCCGAGACGCGGCGGACTGCCGCCGGTAGTGACGCAACGCATCTGCGAGTACATGGAATCCCATCTGGACGAGAAAGTAGGCCTGGATACTCTGGCGTCCATGGCAGGGCTCTCCACGCATCATTTCGCGCGCGCGTTCCACCAATCGGTGGGAGTTCCGCCCCACGCTTACTTTCTGAGCCGACGTCTGGACCGCGCCGAGCGAATGTTGCGTGAAACCCGGCCCCCGGTGGCGGAAATAGCGGTGGCAACTGGATTTGCCGACCAGAGCCATCTGGCAAGGCATTTCCGGCGGCGGACTGGCATGGCACCGAGCCTGGCCCGATGGAAAGACAGGTAAACGGGCGATTTGGCGGGCACAGGCACGTTTGAGCAAGAACGTTCCGATTCCAGCGATTTCGTTCAAGATGATTTCCTGGGGTGGCGGTAGCATTCCAGCATGGCCCCACAAATTCATTCACAAACGCTGCGCTGCTGCCCGAGGCCCGAAGTGCTCTATGGGCTGGAAGGGGTGCACCGGACCTGCATCCGAGTGCTCAGCGTGGATCAACATCCGCTTTTTCGCGAAGGAATAGCCGCGATCGTCAACCAGCAGCCGGACATGACGCTGGTCTCTCAAGCCTCGGGAGGTGAAGAGGCAATTCGCCAGTACCGATTGTATCGGCCTGACATCACCACTATGGATGTCCGGCTACCCGATCTGGAAGGAATCGACGCTTTGGTTGCGATCCGGGCTGAATTTCCAGACGCCCGGATCATTATGCTTTCGAGTGTGGAAGGCGACGTGGAAGTGCGGAGAGCGCTGCAGGCGGGCGCCCGGGGATACCTGTTCAAAAACATGCCATCCAGTGAATTGCTCCGGGCGATCAGAGCAGTGCATGCCGGCGGGAAGCATGTCCCGCCTGAAGTGGCCGCGCCGCTTGCCGAACACATGAGCGACGACAACCTGACGGCGCGTGAGATCGAGGTTCTGATGCGTCTGTGTACGGGAAACCGAAACCGGGATATCGGAGAACTCCTGGGCATTTCCGAAGACACGGTGAAGGTCCATATGAGCCGCATCCTGCAGAAGCTCGGGGCGAAAGATCGCACCGAAGCCGTCGCAATCGCAACACGCCGCGGCATTATTCGGTTGTGATGACAGCTGAGGCATCGGCGGGAGATGTATCGTCTTCACTTCTCAGACGAGGTCCTGGCCCGGGAGGCTCAGTCGCGCTCGCGCCCCTCCCATCGGAGACGCCTCCAGCGAAATAGATCCTCTGTAAATCTCGGCGAGATCCCGAACAATCGCAAGACCGAGTCCGGAGCCCGGTGCGGCTTGGTCTGCCCGAACGCCGCGCTGCATGATCGCCTCTCGCATCGAGGGCTCTATTCCTGGGCCATCGTCGTCAACTACGATCACGAGCTGTTCGCCTTCTTTGGAGCAGGTCAGTTTTACACGGGTGCGACCCCACTTGCAGGCATTGTCGAGCAGGTTGCCGAGCATCTCGTCGAGATCTTCTCGCTGTCCCAAGAAGGCGCGCGAAGCGGGCGCATCAATCTCGATTAGGATGCCGCGCTCGGAGTGCAAGCGTTGGAGCACGCGGGCAATTCCTTGGGCCGACGCGGCAATCGGCGCGCGTGCTCCCGGCGACGCCGAGGAGGCCACGGATCGCGCGCGGGCCAGGTGATAGTCGATCTGCTGCCGCATGCGATCGATTTGCCGGTCTATCTCCGCGGCCAGCCGCTCCTGTCCTGCCGCTTGCACCTGCTGCGCCTCGTGCGCCAATACCGCCAGCGGCGTCTTCAGGCCATGCGCAAGATCGCCGGCCTTTGCCAACGCGCGCGCCACGCGCCGCTCACGCTCGTCAAGCAGGGCATTCAGCTCATCGACCACCGGCTGCACTTCCGCCGGATAAGCGCCGCCGACCCGCGCGTCAACGCCTTTGTGCACTGCCACGAGGCGGTTGCGCAGCTGATTGATGGGCGAAATGCCTCGCCGGACTTGCAGAAATCCGAGGTACATGAACAGCACCGCGACTACGGCCGTTGCGGCCGAGGTGTGGGCCGCCGCGTGAAGCACGCGCATGACGAAACGGCTCTCCGCTCCCAGGTTGACGAAGATCACGGCGACGATCATGAAGTGACCGATGGTCCAGAGGGTGGCACCGAAAAGGACGCGTGCTTTGAGCGAAACGAGTCTCATTCGATTCGGTAGCCGAGACCGCGCACGGTTTCAATGAACGACACGCCAAGTTTGCGGCGGAGACGCGCGATGAATACCTCCACGGTGTTCGAGTCGCGATCGAAATCCTGCGCGTAAATATGCTCCGTGAGCTCGGTTTGAGAGACGACGCGTCCGCGATGGTGCATCAGGTAAGAGAGGACGCGGAACTCGTGGCCCGTCAGCTTCACCGGCGCGCCGTCCAGGGTGACACGCGATTGCAGCGGATCGAGCGCTACGCTGCCCGCGCGAAGCTCAGGCGTCAGGTGGCCGCTCGACCGCCGTATCAGCGCACGCATGCGCGCGAGCACCTCTTCGATGCGAAACGGTTTGGACACATAATCGTCGGCGCCGCCGTCGATTCCGCGCACTTTGTCGTGCCAACTACCGCGAGCCGTCAGCACGAGCACTGGCGTAACGAGGCCTGCCTCGCGCCAGTTCCGCAACAGCGTGAGGCCGTCGATCTTTGGCAGTCCCAGATCGAGGACCATCGCGTCGTACATCTCTGTCTGCGCGAGAAAATCGGCGCGCTCGCCATCGGCGGCGTGATCCACAGCATACCCGGCGTCCACGAAGGACGATGTGAGCTGTTTCGCGAGCGACGCCTCGTCTTCAACGACAAGAATTCGCATCTAACTCAGCCAATTTATTAGAACACTCGAAGCTGAACGTCACCTGAACAACGCGTTCAAGTTCCATTCAGCCGCCACTGTTTAGAATACATCGTGTATTGAGCGAACCGATAACCAAACTGAATCGAGGTAAACCATGAAACTACTTTTTCCCCTGCTTATGACTTTGCTTCCGGCCGCGTCTGTGCTTGCGCAAGCCAAGGACTCACCCCAGCCGCCTTCGGGCGTGCCGTCGCCTAAGACCACTGAAGTGATGGTCATCCTGACGGCCAAACAGGGAGTGACCCGTCAGCAGATCATGAACGTCATGCCGGCCGAGATCCGGGCCACGGTGAAGCTGTATCTCGATGGCAAGATCCGCCAGTGGTACTCAAAGGGCGACGGCCAAGGGGTGGTTCTTTTTCTTGACGTGAAGACCGTTGACGAAGCCCACGAGGTGATGGACACGCTGCCGCTATCGAAAGAGAACCTGATGGACCACGAGTACATTCCCGTTGGTCCGCTCATGCCGCTCGTTAGCCTGATTGGCGCTGGACCGGCGCAACACTAAGGTGCATCATGCCATCTCCAGCTTTGTTCGGAATCAGTGTTGCGTTCGGCTTGGCTGCCTGGGGAGCTGTGGCGTGGCACTATATTTGGCCAGCGCTCAGCGAACGCCCCAGCCCCGAGAACCTGAAGCCCGTCCTATTGCTGCATGGATTCAGGTTCCTCGGGTTGGCATTTTTGGTGCCGGGCGTTGTGTCTCCAGAGCTACCTGCGGCATTTGCTGAACCAGTCGCTTACGGTGATTTCATAACAGCCATCCTGGCTTTGCTCGCTCTCACAACGCTGGGAACTCGTACTGGGACAGCCCTGACCTGGTTTTTCAATGTCTTCGGAACGGCGGACCTGCTCTTTGGTTTTTACCAGGGAGGCCGCATCTCACTCGCAGCTACGCCAGGTTTGTTAGGCGCTGGCTTTTTTATCCTGGCTGCCTACGTGCCTCTTCTGCTCATAACGCATGGCATGGCGTTTCGCATACTGCTGCTATCGAACGTCGTCATGCCGGCACGAAGCAAACTAAGTGGCGCTTGATGTCACACTGGAAATTGGGCCGTTCGGCGTCAAGTTGACGAAGAACGGCCCAGTTGTTGAAACGAGGCGGTCCACGCTCCGCTATTGCCGCTGAATCAGCTCAATGCGATTACCGGCTGGATCGATCGCGAAGCCGAGGACGACGCCACTGTTTCGGAACGGGCGGGGATCGCCGGTCATTGTTCCGCCGGCCGCCTTGAGAGCCGTGACGGTGGTGGTCATGTCCTTCACCAAGAAAATCACGTGAGTGGTCGGGTCCTTTACTTCGTCGGACTCGCGATGAAAGAGGATCATTTGCGGATTTGTGTTGGCCTTGGCGGCTTCGACGGTGGCGCCGAAGTTCACGAAGACTTCGGTACCTCCGGGATTTTCGATCCGATTGACTTCCTGCATGCCGAACGCTTTTCGGTAAAACTGTGCCAGCGCGACGGTGTCTTTCGCTTCGATACGCACCGAGTCAAGCGACACCTGAGCATGCGCTCCTCCCGATAGTAGTAAACCGGCAAATATCGCCATCGCAGTTGCTTTAGGTCTGGTCATCAAGTTCTCCGCTGGCAGTCTCATCCATCATAGATCCGGACATGTGCCGCTCGGGTCTCACCTAGCTCTTCGCCAGTTCGTCTTGCCGGGCACGCATCTCGGCTTGGGCTTCGCGATGAATGTCGCCCATCTTGGCGCCGGACGCGATCAAGGCAATGAAACCTACCACCAGCAACGGAATTGTCACGACTGCGAAAAGAATGAAGGCGAAGCGGCGCGCCATGGCCACCGGTGCGCCGAATAAGGTAAGCACCAATGTGGAAACAACCTGAAACAGGCCGATATTCCCTGGCGCCTGCGGTAGCACGCCGCCCAGGCGTAGCAGCACCATCAACGCGCCGGCCTGGGCCCACGAAACTGCGTCGAATCCATAGGCTTGCATGATGGCGTAAATGGGTACGATCTGCAGGAGCAGATAGGGAATACTCAGCGCGAAAGAAAAGTACAGATAACGCGAATGACCGATGCGATGCAGGTCTTCAATGAAGACGTGCGCCCAGGAGAACAGCCGGGCATCGAGCAAAGCGTCGAGCGTTTGCTCGCGCCAGTACATGGCGACCGCCAACAGGGCCGCGCCGAGAACGATCAAGACCGCGAGCGAGATGCTTCCGGTAGTAATGATCTCGATCGCGCGCGCGTGGCTGCGGCTCAGCGGGAAATGGCGGATGTAGCGTACCGAAAGAAAGAGGCCGGCGATGAGCAGCACGCCGTCGAAGATACGCTCGATCAGCGCCGAAGCCATGGTCACCGAAATGGGAATCTTGCTCCAGCGAGCCATCAGAAAGCAGCGAATTAGCTCGCCGGCGTGCAGCGGCAGCACTTCGTTGGCAAATAATCCGACAAAGATTGCGCCCACCGAAGACCAGGGCGAGACCGCGCCGACGGGTTGCAGAAGGAGGCTCCAGCGCCAACCTTGCACCACGTAGATCAGAATATCCGCCACGGCGGCGACGGTGATCCAACGCCAGTCGAGCTCGCGAATGTCCTCCCACAGTTCGGTCCAACTTATTCCATTCATCCACCAAGCCAGGCAAGCCACGGACACCACTAGCGTGATAATCATAAGCACGCGGTTAGTGCGTTTGGATTCCGGGGGAGCGGGGGACATGGGGCCTAAGAAGGTTCCTACAAACTATGATAACCGCGCCCACATGACGAAGGCATGAAAGGTCATCGCAGATAGAACAAGCTGAGGCGCGGCAGGCCAGCGGACTCGAGCAGTTGCCGCTCGAGATATTGCTTTTCGAGCATTGCCAGTTGGGGCGCGGTCATTTTTCCGCGATAGGGGCGAAGCTGAAGATCGAGTTCCCGGCGGGCGCGAAGCAGTTCCGCTTCGGTTTGGCGCGAGCGGGCGATGGCGATCATCTTGTCTTCGAGCGATGTCAGGCGCTGTTCGAGATCCTCAAGATCGCGAAAGTGCGCGGCGGCCCCGGCAGCCAGCCGATCCACCGCAGAGGCGATCTCATCAAAACCTGTTAGCTTCGAAATTTGCCCGGCGTTATCGCGCAGGTATTTCTCAAGATGTTCCACGCCGAAAGGCGCCGCCGACTCCTTAGAACCTCGCGCCGGCGCGACGCCCGCCATGGCTTGAGCTTCGGCCATGACAGCCTGCGAGCAATACGCCACCGAGTTCACGTTCTGGCCGCGCCTTTTCTTGGTGCGCCATTTTTCAAAGGCCGCGTCGATGCCGCGCAGCGCCGCTTCCAGAGGTACGCCCGCGTTCTTCCAGGTTTCCACCAGCGCCCAATCGAGCGGCGACATCAGGAACAGGCTGGTTCCACGGGCCTTTTGGAAACGCTCTTCCACTTCGGTGAAATAGTTGAAGTAGTTGGACGGCCAGGCTACTTCTTCCGGCGTCATTTGTGACGATTTCGCCGCCATATGATTTCCAGGCCTTCGAGCGTCAAATCCTCGTTGATCTCTTGCACCGAGCGCGCCGCCCGCGCGATCAACTGGGCCTGTCCGCCGGTAGCGATCACTTTGGTATTGCTGCCTAGCTCGGCTGCCACACGCCCGACGATTCCATCGATTAAGCCGGCGAATCCGTAGTACAGCCCGGATTGGATGCTGTTCACGGTGTTTTTGCCGATCAGGGAATCGGGTTCCCGAAGATCCACCATGGGCAAGCGCGCGGTTTTGGCGAAGAGGCCGCTGATGGACATGCCGATGCCGGGGCAGATCATCCCTCCCAGATACTCCGCATTCGCGGAAACAATATCGAAGTTAATTGTTGTGCCGAGATCAACCACCACTGAGGGACCTCCATAGCGATGAAACGCGGCGACTCCATTGACCACACGATCGGCGCCCACCTCGCGCGGGTTGTCGTATAGCACCTTCAATCCAGTGTCGACGTCGGGGGTGACGAACAGCGGCGTGGTATGAAAATAACGCTGCGACATGGCGTGCAGCGGCGCATCCAGCGTAGGCACCACGCTCGCGATAATGATGCCGTCCACGCGCGCCAGATCGAGGGACGCCAGCGCGAACAGATTGCGCATCAACACGCCCCATTCGTCGGCGGTCTGTTCGTGAATGGTGCGCAGACGCCAGCGGCCAATGAGCTTGGTCTCTTCGAATGCACCGATGGTGATGTTGCTGTTACCCGCGTCCAGGGCTAAGAGCATGGGCGCACTCCTCCGGCGACGATCACGCTGTTGGTTCCATCGTCGCTCCGTAGCAGCAGGAAGCCGGAATCGTTGAGCCCGGCGGTGGTGCCACGCAGCTGGGATCCATCTTGATCGACATACACGCGACGGCCGGAGACGTAACTGGAGGCGCGCGCGAACATTTCGATAATAGGTCTGCGGCCCTCGGTTTCGAGCAGATCGCAATACGTGTCGATACTCGCAAGCAGGTCCACCAATAAGCGCTCGCGGGATTCCATGCGGCCGCTCGCGATACGGAGCGACGTCGCTATGGCGTTCAGCTCTACTGGGAACGAAGAATGATTCACGTTGATGCCGATGCCTGCAATGATAGCCGATGGATGAGTGGATGCTTCGAGCTGTGTAAGAATGCCCGCGCACTTCTTGGATTGGATCAGCACGTCGTTGGGCCAGCGCAGGTCACAGGCCAGATCAGTGGCTTTGAGGATGGCTTCTTGCGCGGCGAGTCCAAGGGCGAGCGTGACCACGGGCAAGGTGGCGGGATTGAATTGCCGCCGCAGGATGATGGAGACGTAGAGGCCCGAGCCGGGCTCGGAATGCCACGATCGTCCATGCCGTCCGCGTCCGGCGGATTGTTCTTCTGCGCCGATTACCGTTCCCGATGGCGCAGCGGCTTCAGCCAATCGGCTGGCCTCGGTCATGGTGGAATCGACTACGTCATGCCACTCGATGCGTCGATCGGGCATTTGCGATCGGAGCCAAGTGACGTCGACAGGCATCGGCTACTCCAGCTCCAGACGAAAGTGGATGTCGGCTGCGGGAGCGGAATGCGTGATCGCACCCACGGAGATAAAATCGGCGCCGGTTTCGGCATAGGCGCGAACGGTTTCAAGCGTGATGCCGCCGGAGAGTTCCACCGTAGCGCGATGCTGAATGTGCCGGATCCATTCGGCGGCTTCGGGCGGTCTGAGATTGTCGAGCAGCAGGTGCGTTGCACCACCAGCGAGCGCGTCGTCAAGTTCGACGCGAGTGCGGACTTCAATTTCGACGGAAAGCTGCGCGTCCTTCACCGCGTCTAAAGCCGAGCGTACTCCACCTGCCGCGGTGATGTGGTTGTTCTTGATCAGAATGGCGTCGAAGAGGCCGATGCGGTGATTGGTAACGCCGCCCGCGCGCGCGGCCATCTTCTCAAGGTGGCGCAGCCCAGGCGTGGTCTTGCGTGTATCCAGAATGCGGCACCCGGTGCCGGCCACGGCATCCACGTATTTCCGCGCCATGGTGGCTATGCCGCTCATGTGCTGCAAGAAATTCAGCGCCACTCGTTCCCGCGTGAGCAGCAGGCGAGCGCTGCCGTGGACTCGGGCGATCTCCTGGCCAGGATCGAGCAATGTCCCGTCGGTCACGCGAAAATCGATGTGCTCATAGAGGAGCGGCAGAAGGTCGACGCCCGCGACGACTATGTGTTCCCGAACGCGGAAAGCACCGCTGGCTTGGCGATCCGAGGGGACGCACAGTTCCGTGGTGACGTCACCCGTCCCGGTGTCTTCGGCGAGCGCTCGTTCAACGATTTCGGCCGGCGTCATCAGAGCTGATCGAGCATGTCGCGGTTTTTCTTGATCTGAGCGATGTATTCCGCCAACTTCGCCCGCATGGATTCCACAACCTGCTGGGGAGCGCGGCTTACGAAGGCCTGGTTCGCCAGCTGGCGTTCACTGCTTACGACCAGCTTTTCCAAGACGCCGATCTCTTTCAACAAACGCTGGCGCAGCGCTTCGGTATCCACTTCCGGAAGCTGTAGCGAAAGATCAAAGTGGGCGGTGGAGCGCACTGCACCGGTCAGCGCGGGCGGCGCATCGGTGCGAACTTCAAGCTTCACTTTGGCTAGAAACTCCACTACTGGGAATTCGATATTTCTCGATCCATTCCGGCAATAGAGCACGCCAGCCAACTCCAGCCTGTCATCGAGCCCGTTGTCGGCCTTTAGCTTTCTCGCCGCGGTGACCATCTCTTGTAGTAAACCCATCTCGCGTTCCGCGCCTTCATCGATGACACCCGCTTCCGGATATCGGGCCAGCGCGATGGAGGTCTTCTTTCCAAAGCGGTGCCACAGTTCTTCCGTGATAAAGGGCAGGATGGGATGCTGCAAGCGGAGATAGGCGCTGAAGACAGCTAACAAATTGCGCCAGTCATTCGTAAGGCCCGATCCCGGAGACAGACGTAGCTTCTTAATCTCCAGATACCAATCGCAGAAATCGTGCCAAAAAAATTGCCACAATTCTTCGGCCACTTCGTGATAACGATGCTGCGCCAGAGCGCGGTTCACCGATTCGGCCGTGCGGCTCAGCCGGCTGAATATCCAGCGGTCTTCGAGCGTTTCCAACTGACCAGGTTCGGGCAGCGAAGGTTCAACTCCCGCGCTTTCCAAGTTCATCAACAGCATTCGCGCGGCGTTCCACAGTTTGTTGCAGAACTGCCGGGCCGATGCCAGCTTGTCTTCGTTGTAAGTAATGTCGGTTCCGGGCGCAGCGGCCATCAGCAGCCACAATCGGCAGGCATCCGTTCCGTATTTTTCGTTGATATCGAGCGGGTCAACCACGTTGCCCTTGGTCTTCGACATTTTCTTGCGCTCGGGATCACGCACCAGGCCGTGCATGTGGACCTGGCGGAACGGCACATCGCCTGTCAGTTCCAGGCCCATCATCATCATTCGCGCCACCCAGAAAAACAGGATGTCGAAGCCGGTGATCATCAGGCTGGTTGGATAATAGGCGCGCAGATCGTCGGTCTCCGCTGGCCAGCCGAGCGTGGAAAACGGCCACAAGCTGGAGCTGAACCAGGTGTCGAGCACGTCAGAATCCTGCGTCAGATCGCCCGACTGGCAATTTGGACATTTCGCCGGCGCCTGACGAGCTACGGTAATCGTTTTGCAGTCGCCGCAATGCCACGCGGGAATGCGATGGCCCCACCACAGTTGGCGCGAGATGCACCAGTCGCGGATGTTCTCCATCCAATTGAAGAACGTCTTGTTCCAATTGTCGGGCACGAACTGAATGCGCCCGTCATTCACCGCAGCCAGGGCCTTCTCGGCGAGCGGCTTCGTTTTCACAAACCACTGCGTGGAGATGAGTGGTTCCACAATGCTGCCGCAGCGATCGCACTTGCTGAGCGCGAGCGCGTAGGGCTCCACTTTTTCGAGCAGCCCTTGTTTTTCCAGATCCGCGACGATGCGCTTGCGAGCTTCAAAACGTTCCAGACCCGCGTACGGGCCGGCGTCGGCGGTCATACGTGCGTCTTCGCCAATCACTTTGATCTGCGGCAAGTCGTGTCGCTTCCCTGCCTCGAGATCGTTAGGATCGTGCGCGGGCGTAATTTTCACTACGCCGGTACCAAATTTGGGGTCGGCGATTTCGTCGAAGATGATCGGGATTGGCCGATTCATCAGCGGTAAGGTGACTGTTTGGCCGGCGAGATCCTGATAGCGAGAATCTTCCGGATTCACCGCTACCGCTGTATCGCCGAGCATGGTCTCAGGACGCGTCGTCGCGACGATCAAATAGCGCGCGCTGCCATTCACTGGATAACGTATGTGCCACAGATTGCCCTGCGTGTCGTCGTGCTTCACTTCCAGATCGGACAGCGCTGTTGCGCAACGCGGACACCAGTTGACCATATAGGTGCCGCGATAGATCAGGCCGCGCTCGTACAAGCGCACGAAGGCTTCCAGTACAGCGTGCGAAAGATCGGGGTTGAGCGTGAACTTCTCACGGCTCCAATCGCAACTGTCGCCGATACGCTTCATCTGCGAAGTAATGCGGTTGCCGTATTTTTCCTTCCATTCCCAAACGCGGCGGACAAATTCTTCGCGGCCAAGCTGCTGCCGCGTGATCCCTTCGGCGGCCAGGCTACGCTCCACCAGCATTTGAGTTGCAATGCCGGCATGATCGGTGCCAGGAAGGAATAGCGTGTTGTCGCCACGCATGCGATGCCAGCGCGTAGCGGTGTCGATCACGGTGTGATCGAGCATGTGGCCGATGTGCAGCGATCCAGTGACGTTCGGCGGCGGCACGGCCAGCGAAAATCGGGGACCTGGCGCCTGCGGGTCGGCATGAAAGATGCCGGACGCGACCCACCATTCTGCCCAGTGCGGTTCAAAGCGTTGAGGCTCGTATGCTTTTTCCAATTCCATGGGGAAAACACCAGTTTAGCAAGGGGCAGCAAGCAGCCCGGCTACGGCTCTTACAAAAAGTAGATGTCGCCGGTCAGAACCCTCATGGACAAAAAACATCTATGACTACGCAAGACGCGGTTGCGGAAATTTTCTGACGGAGCGCACCACGCGGCGCGGAGAGTTTTCTATAGCTGTGCCCGGCGTTGTCGCGAAGGAATATGGAAACTTGTAAAGCGGTTAGCTATACTGGCGCCTGGAAGCCCCGTATTAGCTGCGGTCTCGATTAGGCCTCGGGCGATTCAAACTCCAAAGACGGATTCGCGGCACATTCGATCTGCTCTATGGAAGTCAACAACCGTTCATCACACTCACAAGGTTGGCCGGTTGGAAAAACGTCGGCAATGAACGCACCGGCGTCAACTTCTCGCCCCGGAAAAATATAAAGGTGGCCGTCGATTTTCGCAACTTCAATCTCGCAACCGCTCAGGACGGGTTTTATAACGCGCAAGCCACGCGAGTTTTCTTGGATCGGGCCGCTAGGCGAGGAAACAAACTCACGCTCGATTTGGCACATTCCTTGGTTACGACATTCGGCGTGGGAACGCCTTCGCCCGGTGAATACGTGCATGAAGTGAAGCAGTACTCCACTTACCCATATCCGTATTTCACCTTCACTAAACGATTCGGATTCTGAAGCGCGATCTGTTGACGTCCATCTTTGTAGCGGTGCCCTTGGTCCGTGCAAGGCGCACCGCTATTCCTATGTGGCTAAGAGGCAGCAGAACGGCCTTCAGGTGGAGAGAGTACAATTTGACAGCGTAAAAGCGGGATGTTGTAATGAATGGGAAGTCCGCTATCCCTGTTCCTCAGTAGCTCAATGGTAGAGCATTCGGCTGTTAACCGAAGGGTTGTAGGTTCGAGTCCTACCTGAGGAGCCAAATTCTTCAAACACTTGCACGCCGGAAATTCGATCATCCCTTCCTCATCCCGAGAAAGCTACCAGAATTTTCGAGACGGAGGTTAGTGATTAGACAACAGATTGTCAAACCCCTACGGCTATGGTTGGAAGCTGCTGGCGGGTTCACTCCTGCAGTTGAACGGAGCCGGAGGCGTCATCGAATACCTGTTCACCGATTCCACTGGAGCACAGTACCATCTGAACCAAAATAGCGGCGGCTTTTGGTCGTCGCTCGAAAGCATCTACGTCAGCTACGATTCCAATGTCGGCAAGTTGCATTTCAACGATGGCAGCTTCTGGGTGATGAGCTGCGTTTCCGCCGGTACCGAGTGGGATGCCGGCACCCTGTATCCCACGCTGATGGAAGACAGCAACGGCAATGAAGTGATCATCACCTACAATGCAGGCGTCGGCGTCACCTGGGGCAACTCGAGCTCGCGCATCAACACTATCGAAGACGTGCGCGGCAACGGGTCGCCTGACTACACGTTTGCCTACAACGCCGATGCAATCCCACATATCACGTGGATCACGAATACCATCGGCACTGCCGAGAACTACGGCTTCACGTACGCTGAAAACTATTCGCTGAACTCGCCATTCAACAGCAGCCAAAACTTCGGCACTGTGACTCTGCTCGCCTCATCCACCGTAACCGGCATCCCGCTCATCACGTATTTCACGTACGACACCGCTAGCGCAACAACCAGTTGCAGCAGCCCTGGCACCGGCACATCCGGCCCTGGGCAGCTCACGCAGGTGACCACACCCTACTGCGGCCACATTCGGTGGGCGTATAACTCCCACAGCGTTTCGGGGACGCGAAGCTTTTATCAGGTTCAATACCGCTATCTCTCGATGTCGAGCGGCGCGGCGGAAACCACGATGCAAATCAGCCGAGGGAACGACAACCCGTATCCGGTACAGCAATCTGGAACGCTGGATGACTTGTCGGCCTCGCCCAACGCGCGGAAGATTTGGAATTTTCAGACCAACACCACGTTCGACCTCGGCCTGCAAACCCAGTATTCCGAGCGGATCTTGTCGAGCGGGACAATTCTGTCTCAGCTCAACTACACCTGGGCGCAGACGCCAACCACGCTGAACCCCTACATCGGAACCACAACGACCAAGCTCGATCCCGGTCAGACCTATTCGCAATGGAAGCAGAACACCCAGACGCTGGATCAGTACGGCAATCTTCTCACCATGCAGGCCTACAATTTCGGCGCTGGCGTCGTGGGTTCGCTCGCGCGCACCTACACCAACACGTACTTGAGCGGGTCGAATTACACGCAGCTGTATATTTTCAACCGGCTGCTTACCAGCACGGTCACCGATGGAACGAACACGGCCGCGCTAGTCTCGAATACTTACGACGGCGGATTCATCACCAACCTGACAGCCACGTGCGTCCTGGGCCTTCCGGGGAGCCTGTGCGAACACGATAATGTGAATTATCCCGCGAGTTTTTCATATCGTGGCAATGTGACGGGCTCAACAACACTCACCGCCACCACTGGCACCGTTTACGACATGACGGGCAACGTGAGCACCACAACGGTGAACGGTGTGACAAGCACCGTGACGCCGACCAACAATTTCGCCGCTCCCGGGGTGATCACCACCAATTCTCTGACGTCCAACATGAACTGGAGCAGTTTCCTGGGATTAAGTTCGGCCACCGGACCGAATGGAGATACCGGTTCTATCACCTATGACGCGAACGCGCGGCCCTCACAAAGCAGTTCGCCCTACGGCGCAATCACCTATTACACGTATAACGATACGGCCTCCCCGCCCAACAAGATTGCCATGACTGACTTGCATGGGACGCAAACGATCATGGATGGGTTTGGACGCACCACCAACACCATCACCGGTTCCGGAACAGTCAATTCCATTTCCACGGTAGTCTCCACGGTGGACACGCAGTATGCGCCCTGCGGCTGCTCGCCGCTCGGCAAGCTGAGCCAGCAGTCGCAGCCCTATGCGCCGGGCGGAACCCGTTTCTGGACCGTCTATCATTACGATGCATCTGGTAGAACCTCCAGCGTTGTGTTGCCGGATAGCAGCAGCACGACGGCGTATCTTTATCAGGGCAACACCGTCAAAGTCACCGATCCAGCGGGGAAGTGGAA
>Ga0210383_10002098_pt1 | contig 18053 bp, 15 predicted proteins | sample IncBWC14OmetaG_FD_160072 | JGI IMG/M metagenome (GOLD analysis project Ga0210383, IMG submission 160072) | Forest soil microbial communities from Barre Woods Harvard Forest LTER site, Petersham, Massachusetts, United States - Inc-BW-C-14-O ...
ATCCTTTTGCTCCTTGCTTTTGTCCTTGTTGAGCCAGGTCTGGAGTTGTCTGTCCCGCCAGCACCTCTACTCCCGGGTTCCCGCATATTGCCGAATGCACGCCCAGCCATTCCCGCCGGTACACGTGGGGAGCCGTCAATCATCGTTTGGCTCTTCCAACGCGGCACCCAGGTCATACCCGAGCGCGGTCGCCAAGTCGGGAGCGGCGCTGACCACCCGGCCGAGGCCGACCACGGGGGCGATCGCCAGCAGCACGTCGGCGATCTCGTCGTCGGCTGCGCCCGCGCTCATGGCCCGGGCCGTGCTCCATTCCAGGCAGATCCCTGGCGATCCGGTAGCCACCAGCACGGCTAGCTGCAGCAGGGAGATGGTCTTGGTATCCAGGGCCAGTGTTCCGGCCGGGTCAAGCCCGAGCCCGGCCTGGTTCCCGACAAACGCTTCATCGACTATCGCCAGCCTGCGCAAAGTCTCCTGGAATCTCGCCGTCTCGCTCATGAATCCTCCGCTCGGTCGGTACGGCCATTGCACCTCGGGTCTGGGCGAGCGGCATCCCACCGATGGCATGAATGACGGGACGTCGCCCCTCGAGGAGGCCGAGGTCCCGGGATCGGGCAACCGCCTGGCTGTGAGGAGCTCACCAATTTCCGCATCAGCGTTCTGGCTCCGGCTATGTCGGCCAGCGCGAGATAGACGCGGGCGAAATCGAGCCGGCCTTGCACTGCCTTACGAGGCATCGCGTAGGTGACCATGGGCCGCGGGCGCTTCGCGGCGGCTAGGTACCGGCGCGCCGCGGGGGCATCTCCGCGGACACGCACGTTTCCACTCGCATGCTGGCCACCCGCATCCCGATCTCACCAGTGAAACGCGCTCAACCGTCGTTGTGATGTGAGAACGCCGACTGGAACGCGGGCCGGGTGATCGCCGCGGTCGAGGAGATGGGCGAGCTGGACAACACAGTGATGACCGGATCCCACTGCCCGGCCTCACCGCCCAGGAACCCCCAGAAGTAGTCAAACCCCAGGCGTTCGGCCACCGGTCAAGCGGGTCGGGGCGGGCGGCATCTCGCCGATGGCATGAACGGTCCTAACCCCTCGAGGAGGCCGAGCTCCCGGGATCGGGCAACTGCCTGGCTGCGTGAGGAGGCGCCGAGTTTCCGGTAGATCGACATCGCTTGTGACTTGACGGTGTGCGGCGACAGGAACAGGTCGGCGGCGATCTCCGGGAACGGCAGGTGCGTGGCGAGCAGGGGCAGGACGCGCAGCTCGGCACCGGTCAGGGCCGACGCTCCCGGGATGGTGGGGACGTGGTCCGCCGCCAGCTGAGTCCCCAGTGCCTGGGCCTGGCCGACCAGGGTGCCCAGGTCGGGCTGGCGTTTGAGCAGCTCACCGATTTCCCGCATCAGCGTCCTGGCTCCGGCTATGTCGGCCAGCGCGAGGTGGACGCGGGCGAGCTCGAGCCGGGCTTGCACAGCCTCATAAGGCATCGCGTAGGTGACCATGGGCCGCAGGCGCTGAGCGGCGACCAGGTGCTGGCGCGCTGCGGGCGCATCTCCCCGGTGCATGGCTAGGCGGGCTTGCGCCGTGCAGGCCAGGAGGTTCTCCATTCCGACCCGGCGCAGCGCTGTGACTGCTTGTCCAGCAAGGACCTCGGCCTGGCTCCAGTCCCCGCGCGCCATGGCCAGCAGCGACCGCTCGCTCAGCGCCTGCGCGAGCACGTCGTGCGCGTCGACGTCCTCCGCGACGCTGACCGCGTCCTTAAGGTACGGGTCACCGCCATCGAGGTCGCCGGAAAGGATGCGCGCCATCCCTTGGCAGAATTGGGCGAACGGGGCCACGATGTTCGCCGCGGCTAGCTTCTGCGCCGCCTCGTCAGCGTCCGCGCGCATCTGCCCAACCCCGCGTCGGCACAAGAGGGCTCGCAGTCCGGCGGCCCATGCCTCGGTAGGGAAGTCAAAGGGCTGCGCCGCGTCCTGGTTCTGCCAGCGATCGACCATGACGGCCCAGCGCTCGGCCTCGGCTGGCCGCCCCGTGTCCACGGCAAGATATCCAGCCCACACGGCGATCAGGGGGTGTGCCGCGATCCCGTCCCGCTCCTCGAGCCACTGGAACCATCGCCGGAGGGTGTCGAACCGGCCTTGCCGCTCAGCCGGTACCGCCAGAGCCGGCACCAGGCTGGCCACCGTGTCGACGTCCCCAGCCGCGATGGAGTACTCGAGCGCTTCCTCCCGCCGGTCGTTGCGCAGGCACCAGCTGGCCGCGCGGCGGCGCAGCACCGGGATCAGGCCGGGCTCCCCGCGTTCCAGTTCGGCCAGCAGCATGTCGCGGAACAGGTGGTGGTAGCGGTACCACTGGCCGCGTCGGTCCAGCGGCACCAGCAGCAGGTTCGACCGGGCCAGATCCGCCAGCGTCGCGGCCGAGCCGGGCAGGTCCAGCACCGCCTCGCACAGCGGCCCGCTCATCCGCTCCAGCACCGCGGTCCGGGTCAGGAACACCCGGTCCCGCCGGGAGATCCGCTCCAGGAACTCCGACTCCATGTACTCGCTGACCAGCTGGTCATCACCGCCGAACGAGACCGCCGCCGTTCCCAACGCGCCGCCTTCTCGCAGGTACAGCGCTGCCAGGTACAGCCCGGCCGGCCACCCTTCGGTCCGCTGATGCAGCGCCGCGACGTCCTCCTCGCTGAGCATCACATCGGCCGAGCGCAGCAGCGCGGCCGCTTCCTCGCGGCTCAGCATCAGGTCACCAGGGCCTATCTCCAGGACCCGGCCTTCGGCGCGCAGCCGCGCGATCCGCAGCGGTGGTTCGTTCCGGCCCGCCAGCACCAGCCGCGAGCCGTCCGGCACGTGATCGGCCAGCACCGACAGCGCGTCCCGGCATTCCCGGTTGTGCAGCAGGTGCACGTCATCGAGCACCAGCACCACCGGCGCCGTCATCGACCAGAACGCCGACCCGAGCCGCGGCACCACCGAGCCCGGCACCGAACTCACCGGCGAGGCCAGCGCCTCGAACACCCGGCCGCCGACCGGCTGCAACGCGTCCAGCGCCCGGGCCACGTAGCTGAGCAGGACCTTCGGGTCATTGTCGTGCTCGTCGACTGACACCCACGCAAAAGCCCGGCCGTTTCGCTCAGCCCACTGCGCCAGCAGCGTCGTCTTGCCGTACCCCGATGGCGCGACCACCGAGACGACAGGCCGGGAGTCCTCTCGCGTCAGCCGTTCAAGCAGCGCCGGACGGCGGATCGTACCGGACCGCACCGAGGGACGGCGGAGCTTGGACGTGATGAGTTCGAACCCCGGCCCAGCCGCCCGCTGGGCCGGGACGGGCCGCTCACCTACGACGGTATCCGTCACGCCTAGACCGCGTCTCTCCCGAGAGTGCGCCGTTCCATGCTCGAGCGCAGCCTCTATCACATCAAGCTAAGTGGCGCCGGGCAAGAGACAATGGACAAGTCCCGAGCCACTGCCGGGCTTGTGGTGAGCCGAGCGGCATGCGCTGTCCTTGAAGGAGGGGCTGCGGCATGAGCAGTAGCGCAGGACAGGACCGTGGGCTGGCCCATGGCGTAGTGGGCACGGCCCGGGTGATCGCGTTCGGCACCAGCATCGTGGCTCCGGCTGGCTCGTCCGTAGCCGGGCGGATGGGCCGGCCGCACCAGGTGGCCTAGGCCGAGACGGCTGAAATCATACCATTGGGATGATGCGCCCCTCCTCCGCCGTGACCGACAGTAACTACGTAGGGCTGACTGGCCTGGGCGCTTTGCGCAGCGGAGGATTGGTGCATTGTCATGAGCGGCGGCTCGCGCGTTTACCAGACCAGCAGTCCACCAATTGCACGGAAGCTCGCTGACGGGCTGGCAACCCGCATAGCCTCCGTCAGCCGCAGTAGCCGCTGACAACAGCGGACACCGCTGCTCTAGACCCCGGCAGCGGCAGGTACTACCGCCTGGCGGTGAGTTGTATGAGCAGTCCTAGCGCCCCTGACATCGTGACACGGACCGGACCGGCTGTCCGCCAGGCGGTCGTCCCCGCACCGCGCCCGCACCATCTCCATGACCCGTGGCTGCGCATTGCACCCGGCGGCGCCGTGACACTCCCGCCTGCCGGTCAGCCCGGCCACGGTGGGACAGCGTTCGTGCGGCGCCAGCCGGTCCGCATCGCCGACGGACGCTTCGAAGGCGGCTACACAGGCCTGTTCGAACTCATCTGCCCCGGCTGCGGCGACCATCCTTACCTGGATTACTCCGAGATCCCGCCGCGCCTTCAATGGCTTCGCGGGCCCCGCACGCTAGAGGCGGCACTAGTGGCGTATGGCAAGCACCTCGGGCCGCCTCCCGGCCTGAATGGGGACAGCGCCGGGAGCTTAGGTCCTCATGCCGCGACGAAAGTCACGAGGTACGCGGCCGCGGCCGGACCCGCCAGCGGATGTGGCCAGAGGCGAGCTGGAGATTCGCAGGCGAGGCAAGGCGGAATTGCGCACCGTCGGTCAGCTTGTTCCGCCGTCACTACCGGCGTCTCAGCTACCCACGATGCCGATAACGCCGTCGATGATGAGGAAGACACCGACCGCAGCGGACACGATCGCAAAGATCGCAGGGCCGGCCCGTACTAGACGATCCTTCAAGTCGGCCAAGTGTGCTTCGGCTTGCCCGGGACGCCGGGCGAAGTACAAGAAGATCAGGCCGATCGTGGCCGTCGAGAGCAGGGCGAAGGCCAAGAAGGCGAACACGACGACGAGGAACGCGGAATGGTCACGCACCAGGACCACGGCGGCGGCAGCGGTGAGGGTCCACGGCTGCTCGAGCACCCCGACGGTGGCTGCTTCCCACGGATGGAGCTGCGTGAGGCGGGCATTGAACTTCTTGGCCATCCGTGAGCTGGTTCTAGGCCGGTCCCGGTGTCTCCATTGCCGCGCAGCAGCAAAGGCAAGGGCGGCACCGAGCATGATCTCGATGACCTCCACCACGGTCCTGCCGCTCCCATATTGAGTGGCGCGGACTCCCCCGATCCCATAGCTCACGGCGAACACGATGATCAGCGAGACGCTCCACCCGACCAAGAAGGCGGCCGCGTTGACGCGTGCCCTGGCCGTGGCGAGCAACAAGATGAACACGACGATCGTGCTCGGCGACACACTGGCCAGCAGACCAAGGACGGCTAGGATGATCACCGTGCTCATGGGGTGTCCCAGTGTCCGGCCCGGTGCCCTACTATCGCCCTCCGGCTACCACCGAAAGTGGCCACCATGGCATCGACGTCGTGGCGTCGGTGCCGGAGCTGGGACGCTGTCGCCTGGTGCCCTCTCGGCGGCGGTGGGTTCTTCGGCCCGGACCGGCAGGACGACGCGATAGCTGAGGCCAGGGCGCCTGTCTTGAGGGTCGGCTGCTGAAGGACGAGCATCGCAGAGTGTTCCCTGTATGTGGGTTGCTCCTAAGAACGTTACCGGCTGATCGGCCACGTCGCCGGGTTCGCTGGCCGTCTGTCTTGCCTGCGTTGCCCCGGGCATCTTTCCCCTTTGTCGCTGCCGCGGAGGTTTGTACCTCGCGTCCGCCGGAGTCATCCCCCCGCGAGCTGTGGTCGTGCTTGTAGCCGCATGATCACGTTCCGCGCTGCACACCATCTGACCTTGCAGGATGGCGTCTTCCGCCTGGCCGGTGCCGGGCCTAGGCCTGGGTCCACCGTTCCGCGAAGGCGGTGAGCGCGATGCCGCCGAGCTCGATCGTCTGGCGGTCGGGGGGGCCGGGGGAGCGGAAGGCGACTTCCAGGATGCGATCGCCGAGCTCGACCAGCAGGTCGACGGCCGCGAGCGGGGTTTGCTCGGGTACTAGGTGGTGGCTGATCAGCAGGGTCCGGATCCGGACGGCGAGGGCGTGGTTGCGGGCGCGGATGGCCTGGATGACTAGCGGGGATGCCCGGCCGCCGAACCACAGGGCCACGGCGCTGGGGTGGGCTTCGAAGTAGGCGGCGGCGGTGTCGAGCTCGAGCCGGATGAGGCTGGCGGGGTCGCCGGGCTGCCAGGCTGCCTCGGCTGCCCGGGCGTGCTGGTCGAGGTCGGCGGTCATGTGCTCGAGCAGGGCGTCGAGGATCTCGTCGCGGTCGGCGAAGAAGCGGTACAGGGAGGGGATGGCCACCCCGGCGCGTTCGGCGATGGCCCGGGTGGTGGCCGCGTCCACGCCCTGGGTGCCGACGATCTGCTCGGCGGCGTCAAGGATCTGCCGGACGGTGCGCCGGCTGCGCTGCTGGGTGGGCTCCCGGCGGGCCCTAGCGGCCGTGGTGGTCATCTGTCCTCCAGTATCACACGCGCCTGCGGGGCCAGGCCGGATCGGATCGTGCCGGGACGTATCCCCAGGTCGGGCCACTGCGTGCCCGGCTGGCCCGCAGGACCCGATTTGCCGGGCCGGTCACGAAATAAATTATAACACGAGTCTTGTTATAATTTTTGACATCGCCACCAGCCCCACCGAGAGGGAGAAGCCCATGACCCAGCTCCTACGGGCGCGTAGCGGCACCGCCGCTGCCGCTGTGACTAACGGCCCGCCCGCCGGCCCGGCCCGCCGCCCGCATGTGCGGGTAGCCGTGATCGGCACCGGCTTCGCCGGCCTGGCCGCCGTCCATGCCCTGCGCGAAGCCCGCATTGACGACTATGTCGTGCTGGAGCGCGCCGCGGAGGTCGGCGGCACCTGGCGGGACAACAACTACCCGGGGATCGCCTGCGACGTGCCGTCGCACCTGTACTCGCTGTCGTTCGCCCCGAACCCGGACTGGACGCGCACCTTCTCCGGCGGCGCCCAGATCCAGGACTACTCCCGGCAGGTGGCCCGCCGCTTGCGCATGGACGAGGTCACCGAGTTCGGCGCCGAGGTGCTCGCCGCCACCTGGCAGGAGACCCGGCAGTGCTGGCAGATCCGGACCGCCACCCGCGAGTTCAGCGCGGATGCCATCATCGACGGTTCCGGCGGCCTGTCCGACCCGGCTTACCCCGGCATCGACGGGCTCGCCCGGTTCCGCGGCACGATCTGCCACTCGGCCCGCTGGGACCACGACGCCGACCTGTCCGGCAAGCGGGTCGCGGTCATCGGCACCGGCGCCTCCGCCGTCCAGATCGTGCCCGCCATCCAGCCCCAGGTCGCCGCGATGACCGTCTTCCAGCGCACCCCCGGCTGGGTGCTGCCGCGGCTGGACCGGGACATCACCCGGGCCGAGCGACGGCTGCTGCGCGCCTTCCCCCTGCTGCAGCGTGCCCTGCGCGGCGGCCAGGCGCTGGTCCGCGACGGCGTGCTGTCCCAGGTGATGCACCGGCGCTCGGTGCGCCGCATCGTCCAGGCGGTCGCCACCGCCCACCTGCGCCGCGCCGTCGCCGACCCGCCGCTGCGCGCCAAGCTGCAGCCCTCCTTCGAGATCGGCTGCAAGCGCATCCTGATCTCCAGCAAGTGGTACCCGGCGCTGGCCCAGCCCAACGTGCAGGTCGAGACGTCCCCCATCCGGCAGGTGAGCGAGCACGCCGTGGTGACCGCCGACGGCCGGGAGCACCCGGTCGACGTCATCGTCCTGGCCACCGGCTTCCACGTCTCCGACACCCCGATCGCCGCCCGGCTGCACGGCCGTGACGGCCGCTCGCTGGCCCAGACCTGGGGACCCTCGCCGCGCTCCTACCGCGGCGTGACCACGGCGAACTTCCCGAACCTGTTCCGCATCGGCGGCGCCGGGACCGCCACCGGCCACATCTCGCACATCCTGCAGATCGAATCCGGCGTCCGCTACGTCATCGGGGCGCTCCACGCGATGGACGCGCACGGGCTGTCCAGCGTCGAGGTGACCGAAGCCGCCGAGCACGCCTATACCCTCCGGATCCGCCAGATGCTGTCCGGGACCGTCTTTGTCGCCGGCGGCTGCACCAGCTGGTACCTGGACAAGTCCGGCCAGGCCTCAGCCGCCTGGCCCTCCACGGCCCGCCGCTACCGCCGCTGGACCCGCCGCTTCGACATCGAGAACTACCACCTCACCCTCCGCGGCGCCCGTTCCCGGCCGGACCAGGCCGCCCCGCTGATCAACCCCCAGATCCCCGCCGCGGCACCGGCTGCGGCGATGGCCCAGATCGGAGCAACGTCATGACCAGGAGAGCCGAGGCCACGCCCCGCAGCGCGAAGCGCTCCCTGCGGGACCGCACGCTGGCGCACTACCCGCCGCCGCGCACCCGGATGACCTGTCTGGGCATCGTCGTGCTGGCACCGCCGGGCCAGTTCCGCCCGCTCATCTTCACCCAGCTCGGTCCCGTCACCGCGGCGGCGCCGGTCCGCGTTCACCCAGTTCCCCAGGGTCCCCTCGTTGATCCCAGGTCCTTGGCGACCTGCGCGATCGGCTTCCCGGTCTCCCGGACCAGCCGGACCGCGCCCTCCTTGAAGTCCTGATCGAACTTCCTGCGCGTCTCTGCCATCGCCGTCCTCCTTTTAGGGCGATGTGTCCGCGCTACGAGGGGAAACCCAGGTCTAGGGTGGCCGAGACTTAAGAGATGCGGGAATTCGTAACCGATGTGGAAGATCCCCGGCTGGCAGACTACGCGCAGCTAACGGACATGGAGTTGCGCACCAGGCTGGAGTCCGCACAGGGGCTGTTCATCGCGGAGGGGACGAGGGTGATCAGCCGGGCTGTGGCGGCTGGCTATCCAGTGCGCTCGGTGCTACTCGCCGAACGTAGGCTGGGCGACCTCCTGGCACTGCCAACGACCGGCACCCCGGTATATGTCGTTCCAGACGAGACCGCCGAGCGGCTCACCGGGTACCGCGTCCACCGCGGAGCGCTGGCCTCGCTTCACCGCAAGCCGCTTCCGCAGACCGCGGCGCTCGCTGCTGCCGCCCGCCGGGTGATCGTGCTCGAGGACCTCGTCGATCACACCAACGTCGGTGCCATCTTCCGGTGCGCCGCCGCGCTCGGGGTGGACGCTGTATTCCTCTCACCGCGGTGCGCCGACCCGCTCTACCGACGGGCGGTGAAGGTCTCCATGGGCGCGGTGTTTACCATCCCCTACGCCCGAATGAACGGCTGGTACGACGGTCTGGCCGGGCTACGGGCCGCCGGGTTTCGGCTGCTTGCGCTGACGCCGGACCGGGCGGCCGCGCCGATCGGCGCGGCCGTCGTTGGCCAGCGGATCGCGCTCCTGCTCGGCAGCGAAGGCGATGGCCTGTCGTCCCGCTGGCTGCACGAGGCCGATCAGGCCGTCCGCATTCCAATGCATCCAGGCGCCCTGGCCGCCGGGGTCGACTCGCTCAACGTGGTCGCGGCCGCTGCGATCGCATGCCACGTGCTCGTGGGCGCGGACCAGGCTCGTCCGCGCTAGCCACTTTGGCTTCCGCAACGACCTGACGCGTCACACCGCTCTCCGGTTATTCAGTTGGCCGGGAGTGGTACGCGCCTATTAGATAACGGCACCAGCGAACTGGCCAGGCGCGGGCTTCCCGGCCGACTATCGCCGTGATCACGAGCATGCGCAAACCCTTTTTCCGGCGGCCCAGACCGCCGCCGGGCTGTCCTGCCAGGCGGCCGGCGGCGGTGGCCGTTTCCAGATGTCAGTAGGTCTGCACGGTTCGTACGTCCAGATTGCGGAACTGTGGCTCACTGCTGGATATCGACTGCAGTTCCTTGAGGAAGGCCTGGGTGGCCGGATGCCCGGAGTTGGCCATCGCGTCGGCGTAGCCGGGGAACTCCACCACTGCGACGTGGCGGCCGGGCCGGTCGCGGTCGGTTCCGAGGACGACCCACCGGACAGCCCGGTGGGCGCCGATGGCCGCGGCCCATCGGTCGACGATCGCGTCCCATTCGGCGATGCGGTCGGTATCGAACTCGATGAGCTGGACGAACGCTCCCGGCGCGGACACGGCGGGCTCATCGGCCAGCAGGTGAGACAGCTGCTCGCGCAGTTCCGGGGTGTCGGCGTGCCCGTGCACCGCAACCGCGTGCTGTGCGGCTGCGGTGACCAGTTCGCCGGGTTCGCCGCTGATCGCCAGCGTGCAGCCGGTGTCGTTGGGGACGGTGCGGCAGTCGATGGTCTTCCTGGTCATGGGGACTCCTTGCCTGGGGTGCCGGTCGTGGGTGACCGGCGGCGTGGCTGGTGATGTGCGTGCGGTCAGGGACGGGCCTCGTAGACGGCGTTGAACGGGGTTTCGGCGGCCCGGCGGAACCGGGTGAACCCGGCCTGCTCGGTCACCTCGCGGATAGCGGTCTCCCCGGCCTGTGCCCCGAGGGCGTACCCGCCGGGCTGGGAGCGGGCGCTGGGTACGCACAGGAACGTGGAGAACGAGTAGTAGATCCGGCTTACCGGGTTGAGGTTGCTGGCCACTGTGTCGCCGGCCAGTGGCTCGACGATCATCCAGGTGCCGTCGGCGTCGAGCGCGTGCCGGATGTGCCGGGCCGCGCCGACCGGGTCCCCCATGTCGTGCAGGCAGTCGAAGGTCGCGACGAGGTCATAGCCGGTTCCGGAGAACGTCTGGGCGGACGCGGCCTCGAAGCGGGCGCGGTCGGCGACACCGGCCTCGGCGGCCCGCTTGCGGGCGACGTCGATGGACGCCTTGTGGTAGTCCGAGCCCAGGATCCTCGCCTTCGGGTACGCCTGGGCGATCAGCACGGTCGAGGCGCCGTGGCCGCAGCCGACGTCGGCGACCCGGCCGCCGGCGGCCAGCTTGTCCGCCACGCCGTCCAGCGCCGGGATCCAGCTGGTGCTGAGGTCGGCGACGTAGCCCGAGCGGAAGAAGGTCTCACATCCGGAGAACACGTCCTCGTGGTGCTCGTGCCAGCCCATGCCGGCGCCGGTGCGGAATGCGTCGGTGATCTGCGATTCGGCCCGTAGCGCGCCCAGCGCGAGCACGAACGCCCCGGGCAGGTACAGTGGCCCGTCCGGGTCGGCCAGCGCGAAGGCCTGCTCCTCGGTGAGCGAGAACTGCTCGGTGGCAGGGTCGTAAAGGGCATACCCGCCGGCGGCCTGGCCGCGCAGCCACTCCGCGACGTACCGCGGGTCGGTCCCGGTACGCTCCGCCAGCTGCTCCGCGGTCGCCGGGGCCTCGGCCAGGCTGCGGTACAGCCCTAGCCGGTGCCCGACGACCACGTTCCCGGCAGCCATAGCGGCACCGAGGTCGGCGACGAACGTGCCGAGGAATCCGACCGCCGATCGTCGGCCTCGTTGAGCCGGACCGGGAACTGCGGAGGCTCGCCGCTGAACTGGCCGAGCTGGACAAGCTCACGGAGGTGCCGTGATGCCGGAATTCGCCATGAGCGCTGTTTGCCGGGCGCCCGTCGAGGAAGTGTGGAAGCTGCTGTTCGACCCGGCACGGTTTCCCGAATGGTGGGTGGGCATCGAGACCGTCCACCAGGACGCGCCAGGTGACTTCACCCTATGGCGGACGGGATACCCCGACTTCCCGATGCCGCAGAAGCTGCGGGTCGACCAGGCCTACGAGCGCGTCACGATCTCCTGCCAGGTCTTCGACATCGACATCGTCTGGCAGCTCGCCGAGGCGGGGACTAGTACCTCGATCAATCTCAACGTCACCCTGCCAGAGCGCCAGGCGCACCGGCTCGACGGGCAGCACCAAGTCATCGAGGAATCGCTACGCCGCCTCACCACGCTCGCAGAGGCCGCATCCTGACCCGCCACGACGTGTCCTACCGCGCAGCCATCACGCTGCCCGCCAGGTCACCTGCGGCCTGCTCCAGCCCTCTGGCCTTTCATATTCAATGGATCATCTTTACGGTCACCTCTGGCTTTCTGTTGAAGCCCAGAGCCGGTCTAGAGGCAGGACCGTGATCCAGTCATCGTGTGTGTATGCATGTTCGCCGGTGTGCAGGATAATCGCGTCCTCAAGCCGAGGGCCGAGGCGCTCTTTCAGCTGGCGCAGACCGCGGAAGTCCTCGCCGCTGATCCGGGAACCTGCCTTGACCTCAATGGCGATTACCTGCCCGTCGTCGCGCTCTAGCACGAGGTCGACTTCATCGCCGGCTTCGGTGCGGAAGTGCCCGGCGGTAACCGGCGCATCTGACCAGCTGGCCTGCTTGAGAACCTCCCCGACGGCGAAGGTTTCGAGCAGGTGCCCGTATTCGGTGAGGGCCGCGGGCGCGGCTTGTGCCATCTTTTGCGGGGTGAGGCTCAGCAGCCATGCCATCACCCCGGAATCGACGAGGTGCACCTTCGGGTGCTTGGTGATGCGTGAGCCCAGGGTCGTGCCCCACGCGGGGAGCCGGTAGACGAGGAAGACGGCTTCCAGGAGCTTGATGTAGTTCTCCGTTGTGGACTTTTCCAGGCCGATGGTCCCGCTGATCGCCGCCATGTTTAGGACCTGGCCAGATCTGGCGGCGAGTTGGCCGAGCAGTCGGGGCAGCATCTCGCGCTGCCGGACTCGCGAGATGTCCAGGACATCTTTGTCGATGACCAGGTTGACGTAGTTGGAAAACCAGCGGGAACGGGAACGACCAGGCGGTCGGCGAAGGGCCACCGGCATGCCGCCCGAGGTTGACCGCTGGGCGTACTCGTCGCGGGTCGTCGGAGCCTTCGACGGGGCCATGTCGAGGTCGGCGCCGTCGAGCAGCCTGGCGACGAATGTCTCGCGAACGTCGTCGATTTCTCCCTGGGACAGCGGGAGGACCGGAATGATGTCTACGCGTCCGGTGAGGGCTTGCGCTGCTTCTGGCAGGGTCGCGTAGCGCGTTGAGCCGGCCAGGACGTACCTGCCGGGCCGAAGATCCTGGTTGAGCTGAGCCTTGATGGCCTCCAGCAGCTCAGGAACGTGCTGGTATTCGTCGATCAGGACCGGCTGGTTCGATTCGACGAACCTGGCCGGATCAGATCGCACCGCCGCTCGGGTGGCCAGGTCATCGCAGTCGATTATCGTCCGTCCCGAGCGCCTGGCCAACTCACTGAGCAGAGTGCTCTTGCCTACGGTGCGCGGCCCATTGAGGACTATCACCGGCTCTTCGGCGAGCCGTGCTTCCACGACCTCTCCGAGCCGCCGGCTCGCCAGACCGGTCAGTATTCCGCGCATGCCTCGATCCTACAAGGTTTGTTCCGTGATTCGGCTGATAATTTTCCGTGTTTCCAGTCATTAGCTTCCGTGTTTCCGATAGGTTTCTTCCGCAATTCCAGCGATCGAACGGTCTCGTCATCCGATAGCTATGCGGGGGAGCCAAACCGGCAGCCAACCGAGGGAGACGCCGGGTGGCGCAGGGCGACGCCCCGCGACGACGTATTCAGCTAACTGGCCCGACAGGCGACGGCAAGCGACGTCCAGCGACAGACGGGCACGTCTTACAAGCCGATCAGCCGGGCCTACGCTTCGAGCAAGATGGTGTCAGGCCCGGCAGCGCCGTCGGTGGTGACCCCGCGAGACTCCCACGACCTCCTCGCGTGGGCACTGGCAGGCTGCTCGGACGGCCAGACAAGGGTCACTGGTTGGAACCCAGTTGCGCCCACCAGATTTGCGGGTAGGAGCCAGCCTGTTAGCTGGCGAGGACTCAAGATAAGAGCCAAACTGATGTCGTCCCGCTCGCCAACGCCCCTGTCCGCCGTAGGAGGCGGTCTGTGCCAGATACGATTCGACCGTATTCGGAGATCGATTACCTTGTCGCTGATCGCATAGCGACGATCACCCTTAACCGCCCGGACCAGCTCAACGCGTTCACTCCGGTGATGCGAGATGAGCTGATCGACGCCTTCGACCAGGCCGACTCCGACGATGATGTACGGGCAGTGGTTGTCACTGGCCGGGGACGAGCGTTTTGCGCAGGCGCCGACCTTTCTGCTGGCAGGGACACATTCAACGCCGACCGGCGCCAGCGATCTGGGGCGCCGGCCAAGACCATCGACGGCGTACCGCGCGACGGTGGCGGTCAGGTAAGCCTTCGTGTCGCGGCCTCACTCAAGCCGGTGATCGCTGCCATCAACGGGCCTGCGGTCGGGGTCGGTGTCACGATGACGCTCCCGATGGACATCAGGCTCGCCGCCGATAACGCGAAGTTCGGCTTTGTGTTCTCCCGTCGCGGCCTGGTCATGGAAGCCGCGTCCAGCTGGTTCCTCCCGCGAGTCGTCGGCATCAGCCAGGCCCTGGAATGGGTGGCGACCGGCCGCGTCTTCGATGCAGGGGAGGCGTTGCGCGGCGGCCTGGTCGCCCGGACATACTCGGCCGACGAGTTGCTGCCAGCCGCGTACGCGCTGGCCAGAGAGATCGCTGACAATACCTCTGCCGTTGCGGTTGCTACCTCTCGTCAGCTGATGTGGCGCATGCTCGGAGCCGATTCTCCCTGGGAAGCGCACCGCCTCGACTCCAGGGGCATCTATGTGCTTGGCCAGGCACCCGATGTCGCCGAGGGGATTAGCGCGTTCCTGGAGAAACGATCGCCCCGTTTCCCGATGCGGATAAGCACTGACCTACCCGACCTCGGACCGCAGTGGCCCGAGCCGCCGGGCTACCTCACGTAGCCTCGGGCCGCCCGGGGCGATGCTCGAGTTGCACCCCGACCGCGACAACCCGCGCGTCGTATGGCACATCGCGCGCGAGGCCGTCAAGAAGCGGCAGGAGGCCTGAGCGAGAATGCTGTCCGATACCGGACGGGTTCCCTTTGAACGAGAGGACAGATATGACCACGGTGCTTGACCGGTTCCGCCTCGACGACAAGGTCGCGATCGTGACCGGGGCCTCCTCGGGCCTGGGCGTGGCGTTCGCCAAGGCGCTTGCCGAGGCGGGGGCAGACCTCGTGCTCGCGGCCCGCCGCGTGGAGCGCCTCGAAGCGACGCGCGCGATTGTCGAGCAGGCCGGCCGGCGAGCGATCGCGGTCGCCGCCGACATGGCACTGCCGGAGAACGCCCTGGCCGTCGTCGAGGCAGCGATAACGGAGTTCGGACATGTCGATGTCCTGGTCAACAACGCGGGGAAGGGCACCGCCGTGCCGGCCACGCGGGAAACGCCCGAGCAATTCCGCGAGGTCATCGACATCAACCTCAACGGCTGCTACTGGATGGCTCAGGCCTGCGGCCGGGTCATGCGTCCCGGCAGCGCGATCATCAACATCGCCAGCGTCGCCGCGCTCGCCAGCGGCGGGCTCCCGCAGGCGGCCTATTCGGCGAGCAAGGCCGGCCTGATCGGGCTGACCCGTGACCTCGCCGTCCAATGGACCGGGCGCAAGGGCATCCGCGTGACCGCCCTCGCCCCCGGCTACTTCCCATCAGAGATGAGCGAACAGTTCCCCGATGGGTACATCGACAGCCAGCTGCCACGCGTGCCCGCCGGCCGTCCCGGCGACCCGGAGGAACTCGCGGCTGCCGTCGTCTTCCTCGCCAGCCCCGCCGCTGGCTACATCACCGGAACGACCTTGGTCGTCGACGGCGGCCTGACGGCGTTCTGACATCCGGAAGGATTAAATTCTTTTTCTGCCGAACGGACCGTGGTGCCAGTGCCCGGCCATGGCAGGGCGTCCCGACGGCGGTAAGCCAGCGGCCCGCCGAAGCGATGCGAACCAGAATGCCTGGGGATGTGCATCAGCCTGCGGAAGGACGAGCACTCCTCATCTGCTCGGGGCGGCGGACGTACCGACCGCGTCGTGTTCGGGTGCGGGGTCGGTGGCCACCAACGTGGTCGTGATCTGCCCGATCAGCTGGCGCAACTCGGGTACCTGATCGGGCTTCCACTCTGTCACCAGGCGGTCTATGCCCGTTTCACGGGCAGCTTTCAGCTGGCTGGCGGCCTGCTGGCCGGCTGGGGTTAGCGCCACGCTGGCGTCGGCCCGAGCGCCGTTGCCGCTCGCCGGGAGCACCGGTTCGCTGTCACTAGCCTGGCGGGCGGCGGGGTTCGGACCGTCTATGGCGACGTAGCCGGCGTTCACGAGTTCGGTCAGGCGCTGCTCCAGTTCGGTGTCGGCGATGCCCAGCAGACGGGCCAGCCCGGCCCTGGAAATGGGGGCGTTGTCGGCGACGCGGTACATCAGCCAGGTGCCGCGCGGGCTCAGCTGCACGTCGGCCCCTTCCGCGAGGCGCTGGTAGGTCTCGGCCCGGCGTTCACGGCCGAACAGCGTCATCAGCGCGCGCTCCATCTCCTGCGAGGAGTCGCGGGTCGCAGGAATGGCCGTGGGAGCGGTGGTCTGGGCCCGGTCGACCGCCCGTATCGTGTCCCGCAGCGGCACCTCCTTCAGGAACAGGCTCAGGACGAAGCCCAGCGCGGCCAGGGGCGTCGCGTACAGGAACACCGTGTGCAGCGCCTGCGCATACCCGGCGATGAAGCCGCCCCTGATCGCCGCGGGTAGGTGCGCGAGCACGGCCGGGCTGGCTCCCGCGGACGCGCTGAGACCACTGGGCAGCGGCACGCCGTGCAGCGCGGCGGCGATGTCACCTGCCAGCACACCGGAGAAGATCGCGCCAAAGACCGACGTGCCGAACGAGCCGCCGATGGAGCGGAAGAACGTGGCGCCTGACGTGGCAGCGCCGAGGTCCTTATAGTCGACCGCGTTCTGCACCGCGATGATCAGCACCTGCAGCGACCCGCCGATGCCCACGCCGAGGATGAACAGGTAGAGCGACACGATCCAGAAGTTCGTGTGGATGCCCAGCCGCGACAGCAGGAACAAGCCGAGGGTCATCAGCGCGGTGCCGATTATCGGGAAGATCTTGTACCGGCCCCACTTGGTGATCAGGAAGCCGGTGCCGGTCGAGGTCAGCAACAGCCCGACCAGCAAGGGCAGCAGCCTCAGCCCGGACGCGGTCGGCGAGATCCCCCGGACAACCTGCATGTACTGCGGCAGGTAGGCCAGCGCGCCGAACATCGAGAACCCGACCGCGAAGCCCACCACGCTGGCGGAAGTGAACACCCCGTTCGCGAACAGGCGCGGCGGTATAACGGGCTCGGCCGCCCGCCGCTCCGCCAGGACGAAACCGACCGCGGAGACTACCGAAAGCACGCCGAGCAAGTAGATGGGGAACGAGTTCCAGGCGAACGTGTTGCCGCCGAGCGAGGTGAGCAGGACCAGGCAGACGGCCGACGCGCCGATCAGCGCGGTGCCCGCATAGTCGATCACGTGGTGAGTCTTGCTCAGCCGACCGGGCAGCACCGCCGCGGTCACCAGCAGGGCCACAATGCCGATCGGGAGGTTGATGTAGAAGACCCACCGCCAGGACAGGTTGTCCACGAAGAAGCCGCCGATCAGCGGTCCGAGCACGCTGGCGACCCCGAACGTGGCGCCGAAGATTCCCTGGTAGCGGCCGCGCTGGCGTGGTGGGACGATGTCACCGACGATCGTTTGCGCGCCCACGATCAGGCCGCCGCCGCCGAGTCCCTGGAGGGCGCGGGATGCGATCAGCTCTATCATCGAGTGCGCCAGGCCGGACAGCGCGGAACCGACCAGGAAGATCACGATCGAGGCCTGGAAGAACGTCTTCCGGCCGTACATATCGCCGAGCTTGCCCCACAGCGGCGTCGACACTGTGGAGGCGAGCAGATAAGCAGTGATGACCCAGGACAGGTGCGACAGCCCGTGCAGGTCGCCCGCGATCGTCGGCAGCGCCGTCGCGACGATCGTCTGGTCGAGCGCGGCCAGCAGCATCCCTAGGAGCAGGGCGCCGATGATGACAAGCACCCGCCGCTGGTCGAGAGCCTGCGGCGGTCCGTTGCTCGCCATTCCGGTACCGGTACCGGTTCCGGTGGTCACAGCACGCTCACCTCTCCTTCAGCCCGGCCAGCCAGCTACTGCCGGGCCTGTGCGAATGTGCTGGTGGCTCCGAAAATAGTACTGGTGCCTGCGCCGTGCGGAACGTCCCGGGGGGTGACCGGCGGGCTCGAAGACCGAGAGAGCTCAGCCCCGACCCAGGGCGATCGCAGCGTCGCGGGGTGCGGGTTCGGCCGTGGGCGGCCCGAGGCCGCTTATCCGCTGGTAAACGGGGACGGCTACTGATAGGAGATCATGGAAAGGCGCGGGGTCCTGGTGATCGTCTGCCGCGGTGTCAGCATCGGATGGTCCTTGACATAAAAATTCTTCCACCCGAAGAACACTCGGGAGGGCGCGGCCTTGGTGATGGTGTCCCAGGTCTGCTCCTTGT
>Ga0210383_10002102_pt1 | contig 18043 bp, 19 predicted proteins | sample IncBWC14OmetaG_FD_160072 | JGI IMG/M metagenome (GOLD analysis project Ga0210383, IMG submission 160072) | Forest soil microbial communities from Barre Woods Harvard Forest LTER site, Petersham, Massachusetts, United States - Inc-BW-C-14-O ...
GCTGCTCATCAAAAAGAAAGACGCCGACGCCCAACCCGGCTGGAACATCGAAGATCATGCCCGCAGTGTCCTGACCGGCCGCACCCAACAAGAGATCGCGGAAAACCTCCCTCCCGCCACCAACCACCAGGCACCAGCCACCAGCCACCAGTCGCGGTCTTTTCCAGTAGGCGCTGTAAAAGCACCAATGCCCAGGTCCGTTCCCCCCATGCTTGCCACGCTCGCCACGCGTCCACCCTCGGGCGATTCCTGGCTGTACGAAGTGAAATGGGATGGCGTTCGAGCGCTGTGCGTTATCGACGACGCCCAACTTTCCATCCTTTCCCGCACGGGAAAGCGCTGCGAACAGCAGTATCCAGAGCTCAGCGTTCTGCCGCGCCAAGTCAAAGCCTCGCAAGCCATCCTGGATGGAGAAATCGCGGTATTGGACGACAAAGGCCGTTCCAGCTTTAACCTCATCCAGCCACGTATCTCCGTGTCCGATGCCAATGCGGTAGCGCATCTTTCCCGATCCACGCCCGTGAATCTCTTCTTGTTCGATCTGCTGTATCTGGATGGTTACGATCTGCGCGGCGTGCCGCTCGAAGAACGCAAGCGGCTGCTCTCGGAAATCGTCACCCCGTCCGATCGTATTCATGTCTCCGATTTCTTCACTGTGGATGGCGACGCCATGCTCGAAGCGGCGCGCGCCAACGGTTTGGAAGGCATCGTGGCCAAGACGCGCAGTAGCAAATACGAAGGCCGCCGCAGCCGCGATTGGATCAAAGTGAAAGTAATCTCGTCCGACGATTTCGTCATTGGAGGCTTCACGCACGGCGAGCGCGATTACTTCAGCTCGTTAGTTCTCGGCCTTTACGACGGCCAAAAGCTCACCCATGCCGGACAAGTGGGTACCGGCTTCAACGAGAAGTCGCTCAAAGAAATCTACAGCAGGATCGAACCGCTCATCACCAAGAAAAGCCCGTTCACCGGAACCGTAAAGGCTCTGCGCGATGTGACTTGGCTGCAGCCCGAGCTGGTAGCCGAAATCAAATATCTGGAAGTGACGCCGGACGGCTTACTGCGCGCGCCCGTTTTTGTCGCGCTTCGTCCCGATAAAGATCCAAAAGAGTGCGTCCGCGAAGGCCTGACGCCCGAAGCCGAAAAGCCCGTCGAAGAAAAAACCGGCCCGCTGCTACCGACCGATTCGCCAGCCGAAGTCACGCTCGATATCGAAGGCCATCGGCTCAAGCTCACCAATCTCCCCAAAGTTTTTTATCCCGGCGAAGGCATCACCAAGCGCGACGTCATTAATTATTACGATGCCGTGGCATCGTTCATCCTGCCCCACCTGCGCGATCGCCCGCTTTCGCTCAAGCGTTATCCGAACGGCATCAACGAGCAGTACTTCTTTCAGAAGGACGCCGAAGGCAAGGTGCCCGATTGGGTGTATCTCGAACCGATATTCTCAGAACACAATCAGGACCAGATTCACTACATCATCTGCAACGATCGCGCCACGCTGATCTATCTCGCCAACCTCGCGTCCATCGATCAGAACCCCTGGATGAGCCGCGTTGGTTCGCTCGATAACCCGGATTTCGCGCTCATCGATCTCGATCCAACCGAAGGTTGTCCCTACAACCAGATCGTCGAAGCGGCGCAGCTCGTCAAGAAAACACTCGACTCCATCGGTCTTGCGGGCTATCCAAAAACCACCGGTGGCGACGGCATGCACATCTACATTCCGCTCGAGCCGGTCTACACTTTCGAACAGGTCCGCTCTTTCGCCGAGCTGCTATCCATTTTGGTGATCAACCAGAATCCCGGCCTGTTCACCACGCCGCGCGCGGTTTCGCGCCGCAAGAAAGCCAAAGTCTATTTCGATTACCTGCAGATTTCGAGCGCCAAAACAATCGCCGCACCTTATGTTCTGCGGGCGCATCCCGGCGCTCCGGTTTCTACACCGCTTGATTGGTCGGAAGTAAAAGCCGGGCTCGATCCCGCGCAGTTCAACATCCACAATGCCGTGGCGCGCTTCGAGCGCACGGGCGATCTTTTCGAGCCCGTCCTCACGAAGCCGCAGAGGCTGGAACCGGCTTTGGAGAAGGTGGCCGCGAATAGCGCTTCACTAGCGCAACACCCACGAAAATAATCAGCATCGCGAACAACTCCTGCAGTCCAAAATGCTCGCGGAAGAAGATCCAACCCAGAAACACGGCGATGATCGGATTGATGTAGTTGTAGATGCTCACCACGGAAATCGGCAGGCGGTCCAGCACGAAAGCATAAGCGCTGTACCCCACAATGGAGCCGAACACGACGAGATACGCAACCGCCTCCAAGCTGCGCATGCTCCAAGCGGCCGGATGGTGTTTCGTTAGCAGCGCCGGTATCGCGAAAGCCAGCCCGGTGGCCAATTGCTGTACCGCTCCGCTCACCACGGGATGCGCCTTGGTTTGATGACGGCGCTGCAGGATTGAGCCGAGCGCCCATCCCGCGCATCCAATTTGCAGCAGCAAAAAACCGCGCAGCAGCGGCCCGCCGAATCCTTCTTGCATTGCTTCCGGCGCAACCAGCAAAACGGTACCTGCGAGGCCCACCAGCATGGCCACGATGGTGGGTAAGTGCAAGCGGACGCCGCCTGGAATCAGCGCCTCTACTCCGACCATCCAGAAAGGCGACACCGTGATAAAAACCGACGCCAGCCCGCTCGGCACCCACTGCTCGGCGTACACCAGGCATCCCGTCCCAGTGCCGATAATAATCACCCCATAGAGCGCCGTGTACCAAAGCTCGCGCCCGCGCGGAATATGTGCTTTCGAAAAATAAGCGACCACCAGCAAAATGATTCCAGAGATGGTGTAGCGCAAAGCCATCAACACCGCCGGCGTCATCGATTCCAGCGCGATGCGAATTCCCAGGTAGGTTGTGCCCCAGAAGACACAGACCGCAACCAGCGCCAGATACGCCTGAAAGTGGGGATGGCGCGGCAAAATTCAGGGTAACATTGAGTGTTGATACTCACCCTCACGATCAACCCCTCGGTGGATCGCAATATAGAAGTAGACAGGCTGGTTTTCGAAGATCGCGCCTACATCCTTTCGCGCAGCGACTCGGCTGGCGGCCGCGGCATGAACGCCTCGCGCGTGCTGCATTCCTTCGGGGCCAAGACGCTCGCCATCGTCACCTCGGGCGGCGTCAACGGGCCGCGTCTGGAAAAGCTGGCTGCGAAATCCGGATTTCCCGTAAAAACGGTTCCGATTCATAACGAGATTCGCGTGAATCTCACTATCACCGATAAGCAGGGCCTGGCCATTCGGCTGAACGAGCGCGGTCCCAAAATCACGCCCGAGGAACTGGCGCGCGTGGAAAAGGTAGTCGCCAACCGCCTGGAAACGGCCACCTGGTTGATGTTGTGCGGCAGCATTCCCCCGGGCGTGTCCACCGATTTTTACACCAAGCTCATCCGCATGGCGCGCGAGCGCAAAGTAAAAACCCTCCTTGATACCGACAGCGATGCACTATTGCACGGCATCGAAGCGTCGCCAACGATTGTCAGCCCGAATCAGCCCGAAGCCGAACGTCTGCTGAATCGCGCGCTCATCACCCGGGCGCAATTCCTGGAAGCGGCCACGCGCATCAAAGCCATGGGCGCCGAAGCGGTAATGCTTTCGCTCGGAGGCCGCGGCGTGGTAGCGGTAAATGAAAATCAACTGCTGGAAGTGATTCCGCCCAGAACTGATGCCGTGTCTCCGTTAGGCGCCGGCGACGCGTTGGCCGCAGCTTACGTATGGGCCGCTATGAAGAAACGGGATTTTGCCGATTGTGTACGCTGGGCCGTCGCCGCCGGAACAGCCTCGGCCATGCAGCCCGGCCTGGTGTTCGCAAGTCTCGAACAGACCAAAGAAGTATTTAAATCGGTGGAAGTGCGCCGGGCTTAACTTACTCCGACTCGCCATCCGGCTTGCGGTCGGGTCGCTTGGCCGTGTTGATCATCACCACAAACAACAGCAGCAGGCAAAGCAGCGTAGCCACGCAGCCGATCACCAGGGCGTCCGTCGTTTTATGCGGCCCCGGCATAACGTTCCACAGAATCGCGACCGTGACGGCGAAAATCATTACCATCCCGAGCGCCAGCGCCAGTGTGCGGTTCATTGATTAATGTCTAATCTAGGTCAGTCGTACTTTTCGAAAATGATCTGCTTACGATCGAACCCCAACCCTTTGAGGATAGCGCGTACGTCGTCCACCATTGCTTTCAGCCCGCAGATATACACATCCAAGTCGCGGCGCTCGTCAATGGTTTCCAACAAATGCGACTGCACGTGCCCGGTGCGTCCGGTCCACGATGGCTCCGGGCGGCTGAGCGTGGGCCAAAAACGGAAATTCGGATACTGGCCTGCTAGCGCGGCGAAATCGTCGCGATAGTAAATGGTACGTTCGTGGCGCACGCCGAATAATAGCGTCAGTCGATTGGCGTACGGGTGCGAGAGATAATCCGGTGTCATGGCCCGGAACGGCGCGATGCCCGTGCCGGTGGCGATGAACACCGCTTCCTTCGCCGGATCGCGAATCACAAAGAATCCCAACGGGGCCGACATCTCAATGGATTCGCCCGGTTTCATCCCGAACAAGTGTGGCGTAAAGATCCCGTCCTGCACCAGATTCAGGCAGAGCTCGAAGCGATTGCCATCCGGCAGCGAAACAATGGAATAGGGCCGCGTGATCTTTTTGCCCTTCACCATTTCATTGAATGAAACGAATTGGCCCGGCTTGAAATACAGTTGCTGCACTTCAGGAACTTCAAATACGAAGTGCCGCACCTCGGGCGCGATGTCGTGGAATTCTACAACCGTGGCTCTCAAGTCAATGCCTCGCTCGCGCGATCAAGCAGCGCTTGCACCAGCGCGGGATGGCCGTCGAGCGGCGAAGTGATCCGCATTTCGATTCCGCCGTGGACCTGGGATGCGTCCTGCGCCAGGCGCGGCAGGTCGCGCTGCATGTGCGTCCCAAGAGTGAGGAAATAGGGAATCACCACGATGCGTTTCGCGCCGCGCGAAATCAACCGGGCCGTCGCACCGCTGAGATCCGGTTGGCCCAATTCCAAAAACGCCGCCTCCACTACGTGCTGGCCCGAAGCCGCCATCTGCGATGCCACGTCGCGCACAGCTTGATTGGCGCTTTCGATGCGCGAGCCGTGAGCGAAGACAACAAACCCGGTCATACCTGAATCAAAGGCGACGCCGGCGCAGTGCTTTGCTCCACCTGCGGGAAATAGGCGCGCAGATAGTCGATAAACGCCCGGCCGCGCGGACGTCCGTTATTTTCGTGCAGCTCCACGCGCTGTAGAAACACCAGCGTTCCAAGAATCTCCACGTCGCGCAGTGGCGTGGCATTCTTCTCGGCCAGTTCTTTCCGCAGACCTTCGATGGCTTCCTGCATGCGCTGATGGATCCCGCCCGCGATCGGGTTGGTAGGCCGCGTTTCGTAATACAGTCCGCTCTGCAGTGTGCGATACGTCCGGATCAAAGATTCCAGCGCCTCGCGCACATCGGAATCCACCGCGCCAGCCGACCCGAGCGAAGCTTCCAGCAGCCGCGAACCCAAAAACACTAACAGTGGTTCATGCTCCCGCAAGAAGTCTTCAGTAACTTGAACGTCCAGGTTGGGAACTTCGTCTGGATTCAGTTCGTGCGGCTTCTCGTGCCGGCGCGCCTCCACCAGATAAGGACAGTCTAGCGGGCAACTTATCGTAACTTCACGCTCGTTTCCGCAGCAAATGGAGCAGATTTCGCCGTGGACGCCCGGGCAGTGGCGGCGCGGTTTGCGCGTGTCGCAGATCTGGCATTTCATGGCGGGAAGCTCGCAGTTCCATCCTAACATCAGCCCGGTCTATTGACACTCTCTCATTCGTACGTATAATTGAAACAAACGTATGACTACCAAGGACCGCATCCTCGATGCGGCTGAGCGTCTTTTCGCAAATGATGGATTCGAAGCCACTTCCCTGCGTGCCATCACCGCCGAAGCCAACGTGAACCTCGCCGCCGTGAACTACCATTTCCAGTCCAAGGAAGCCCTGGTCCAGGCCGTCATTGGACGGCGGATGGGCCCCGTAACCGCCCAACGTCTCGCTCTTCTCGATGCTTACGAGGCGGAAACTGGCGATGCTCCCGTTCCACTCGAAAAAATCATGGACGCCTTCCTGCGCCCGGTGGTGGAAATGGTCGGAAGCCACGCCCACGAATTCGTTCCCTTGATCGGCCGGCTCTATACGGAACCGGGCGACTTTGCAGTCCAGCTTTTCAAACAGCAATTCGAGCACCTGGCTCGGCGTTTTGTGCCCGCCCTGCAACACGCACTCCCGGAGCTGCCCCGCGTCGAGCTAGTTTGGCGGCTTCACTTCGCCATCGGAGCATTGGCTCATACCATGGCAGCATCCAAAATGCTCGAAATGATGTCGGGCGGAACTTGCGAAATCTCCGATGTGGAAGGAACACTGACACGCCTGAAAGCGTTCATCTTGGCTGGACTCACCAGCCCAGTAACTACCGAGGTTCACCATGCCGCGCACTAAACTTCTGCTTTTTCTTGCGGCCGCCGCGCCGCTCCTGGCTCAAGATGGCCAGCAGTTGCTCACCCGTCCGCCAGTTCTGCGGCTCAGCCTCAAGCAAGCCGTTCAACTTGCACTGGCACCCGAAGGCAGCACGCGCGTGAAGCTGGCTGAAGAAGACCTCGAGCAGGCCGAATCGCGCGCTGACCAATCTCGCGCCGCGCTACTGCCCGATTTCGAAGGGTCGCTCCAATATCAAAACGAGACCGTCAACCTGAAAGCCTTCGGCTTCGATTTCCCCAAGATCCCCATTCCCGGCTTCGCCATCCCCACCTTTGTCGGACCCTTTAGCGTCCTCGACGTCCGCGCCAGCGTCAATCAAACCGTCTTCGATTTCAGCAGCATCCGTCGCTACCAGGCTTCCAAAGTCGCGGTCGAAGCCACTAAGGCCGATAACGAGGGCACCAACGATCAGGTTAGCGATCAAGTGGCCCGCGCATATCTCGCCGGTCTGCGCGCTCAAGCCTCCGTCGATACCCAGCGCGCCAATGTCGAACTGTCCGAATCGCTGCTTCGTTTGGCCCAGCAGCAGAAAACCGCCGGCACCGGCACCGGCATCGAGATCACACGCGCTGAAGTGCAATTGGCCAACGATCGCCAAGCTTTGCTGGTTGCTGAAAACGATCTGGACCGCACGCGCCTGCAGCTGCTGAAAGTAATCGGGCTCAAGCTCGACAACCCGGTGGAACTTGTCGACCGGCTCGCTTATATCCCAATGGAAACCGTCGATCCCGCCCAAGCGCTCGCCACAGCCAGCCAGCATCGTGCCGAGCTGCGCGCCCAGCAGCGCCGGGAAGAAAATGCCCGGCTCAGTGCCAGCGCCACCAAGCTGGAACGATTGCCGTCGGTGAGCGCCTTTGCCAACTACGGCGATATCGGCTCCAGCGTCTACAGCGTGCTTCCCACGCGCAGCATCGGCGCGTCCGTCAAGATTCCGATCTTCGATGGAGGACGCCGCGACGCGCGCCGGGTCGAGAGCGCTTCGCTGTTTCGCTCGGAATCCATTCGCACCGCCGATCTTCGCGATCAAATCGAATTGGACGTGCGAGTTGCCATCGACAGCTTGCATTCTGCCGACGCGCAGGTAAAAGCCGCCGAAGAGGGCTTAACGCTGGCTGAAAACGAAGTGGCGCAGGCCGAGCGCCGCTACAAAGCCGGCGTCTCCAACAGCGTGGAAGTTACCGACGCTCAAACACGCCTGGCTCGCGCACGCGACAACCGCATCAACGCGCTATACAACTACAACCTGGCGCGCATCGATCTCGGAACCGCCACCGGGACCATCCAGAGCATGATCCACTGAGGCTCCTTATGAAGAAAACTATTTTCCCAGTTGTTGCCGTCGTCGCCATCGCCGCGGTGGCGGGGTATTACATCTACGGTCGTCTGCATCCGGTGAATACCAACACGCTCAGCGTCTCGGGCAATCTTGAGCTGACGCAGGTGGACATTTCTTTCAAAGTGCCCGGCAAGCTGATCCAGTTGAATGTGGACGAGGGCGCTTACGTCAAAAAGGGTATGGTGATAGCGCGCATCGATCGCGATCAAGTGGAAAGCCAGCGCAGCCGCGACGAAGCCAGCCTGCTCAATTCCCAGTCGCAATTTGAGCAGATGGAAACCTCAGTGCAGTGGCAGCGCCGCACGCTCGAAAGCGACATCGCACTTCGCACTGCCGAACTCCGCGCCTCCCAAGCCCGTTTGGCCGCCTTGGTTGCCGGATCGCGCCCGCAGGAAATTCAGGAATCCCGTGCTGCCATGGCCGACGCGAAAGCGCAGCACGATCAGGCCCAAGCCGATTGGGATCGTGCGCAGGGTTTGTTCAAGGACGACGACATTTCGAAACAACAGTACGATCAATACCGCATGCGCCTGGATAGCACCGCTGCCGTGCTGCGCCAAGCCGATGAGCGTCTCGCTCTGGTAGTGGAGGGTCCGCGCAAAGAAGATATTGAAGCCGCGCGCGCCGATGTGGTACGCGCTGAAGCCGCGGTCCAATCCAGCCAAGCCAACCAGTTCGAGTTGCAGCGCCGCGAGCAGGATGTTCTTGCGCATCGCGCCGACGTGTCTCGCGCCCGCGCTCAAGTGGCCATCACCGATACGCAGATCAACGACACTGTGGTCACCGCGCCTATCGATGGCGTGGTTCTGGTGAAGTCCGCTGAAGTTGGTGAAGTTCTCGCCGCGGGCACGACCGTGGTGACCATCGGCGACATCGATCATCCCTGGCTGCGCGCCTACATCAACGAAACCGACCTGGGTCGCGTGAAGTATGGCGGACCTGCCACGCTGACCACCGATTCGTTCCCCGGCAAGTCCTATCCAGGCCGCATCTCCTTTATTTCTTCCGACGCCGAATTCACGCCTAAACAAATCCAGACGCACGAAGAGCGCGTGAAGCTGGTCTACCGCATCAAAATCGATGTGGACAATCGCGGCCACGATCTGAAATCCAACATGCCCGTCGACGCGGAGATCCAAGTTAATGACGCCCGCACCTAATCCGATCATTCGGGCCGTAAACCTCACACGGAAGTTCGACGCCATGACGGCGGTGGATCATCTGAATATCGAAGTCGCTCGAGGCGAAATTTTCGGTCTCGTCGGACCCGATGGCGCTGGAAAAACCACCACGCTTCGGCTTCTGTGCGGCCTGGTCGACCCTACCGAAGGCGAAAGCTGGGTGGCCGGCCACAACGTCGCGCGCGAGTTGGATGCTGTTAAAGACCAGATCGGTTACATGGCACAGCGATTCGGTCTTTATGGCGACCTCACCGTCGATGAAAACATGTTCTTCTATGCGGATCTGTTCGCGCTATCCAAAACGGAACGCGGGCCCCTGATCCAGCGGCTGCTCCGCATGACACGCATGGAGCCCTTCCGCGCACGCCGCGCCGCCAATCTTTCGGGTGGCATGAAGCAGAAGCTGGCGCTCATGTGTACCTTGCTGCATCATCCACAAGTTCTGTTTCTGGATGAACCAACCAACGGGGTTGATCCCGTTTCGCGCCGCGATTTCTGGGCGATTCTCTATCAACTGGTGCGAGACGGCCTCACCGTTTTCGTTACCACCGCCTACCTGGATGAAGCGGAGCGTTGCAATCGCGTCGGCTTGATGAACCAAGGCCGCATGATCCGCTGCGAATCTCCTCGAGCTCTCAAACACACGCTGCAGGAAGTCTGCTACGAAATTGAAACTCCCGATCCGCGCGCCGCCCGCACTTTGCTCGCCTCACAACCCGGCGTACTCTCGGTAGAGCCTTACGGCGCGAAACTGCATCTGTTTCTTGCGCCAGGGCAATGGCCCGACGCGCTGCAGGCGGTGCTGAACCAGCCGGCCACTTTCCGCGTCATCGTGCCATCGCTCGAGGACGTTTTCATCGGATTGGTCAGAAAGTCCCAAAATGCCGCCTGAATCGAATGCCGTTGAAATCCGCAACCTGGTCAAGCGGTTCGGCAGTTTCGTCGCCGTCGATGATGTGAATCTGGAAGTCCGCCGCGGCGAAATCTTCGGCTTCCTCGGCCCCAATGGCGCGGGAAAATCCACCACCATCCGTATGCTCTGCGGCCTGCTGCAGCCAACCTCGGGAACGGCCACGGTGGGCGGCCTCGACATCGCCACGCAGTCGGAGGCCATCAAACAGAAAATCGGCTACATGTCGCAGCGCTTTTCTCTCTATGACGATCTCTCGGTGGAAGAGAATATCGATTTCTTCAGCGGCATCTATAGCGTCCCGAAGGACCGCCGCGCCGAGCGGAAAGACTATGTTCTCCGCATGGCCGGCCTTGAAGAGCGTCGCGGCAGCCTCACGGGACTGCTCTCTGGCGGTTGGAAGCAGCGCCTGGCGCTGGGTTGCGCCATTCTACATGAACCACCCATTCTGTTTTTGGATGAGCCCACTTCAGGCGTCGACCCTATCGCGCGCCGCACCTTCTGGGATCTCATCTACGAGCTTTCCTCCTCGGGCCACACCGTTTTCGTCAGCACGCACTATATGGACGAAGCCGAATATTGCCATCGTCTCGCACTCATGTATCGCGGTAAAGTGATCGCGCTCGGCACGCCGGCCGAACTGAAGAAATCGCTTTCCAGCCATAATCTGTTTCAGCTAGAAGTCTCGGACCTGTTGGGCAGCATGAACGCGCTCGAAAAGATTCCAGGTCTGTCGGAAATCGCTGTCTTTGGTGGAGGTTTGCACGTCACCGCGGATGACGCCACGGACGCTCTTACTGAAATACGATCCGCACTCGAACGCGCTGGCATTTCGGTCCCGTTGATCGAACCCATCCAGCCCACCATGGAAGACGTCTTCGTCGCCATGATCGAAGAGGAAGAAAGGAAAGTAGCGTGAGCTTCCGCAGGCTAAAGGCCGTCACCATGAAAGAGCTGTTGCACATCGTCCGCGATGCGCGCAGTCTGGCTCTTGCCCTCGCCCTTCCGCTCGTGATGCTCTTGCTCTTCGGCTATGCGCTCACGCTCGATGTCGATCGCATCCCCACTTATGTTTACGATCAGGATCACACGCCCGAAAGCCGCGAGTTGATCGATCAGTTCCGCGGCTCGCGCTATTTTCAAATCCAGGAAGCCATTTCCAGTTATAAGGCCGCCGATCGCGGCATCGATAAGAGCGCCGTTCTGCTGAGCGTCGTAGTGCCGAGATATTATTCGCGTCACTTGCTAGCGGGCGATGAAGCCGACGTCCAACTGCTGGTGGATGGTAGCGATTCGAACACCGCATCCATCGCACTCGGATATGCCGACGCGGTGGTCGAAAGTTATTCTGCCCAGCTGCGCTCCAATGCGCAGGTACAACGCGGCGGCCAGCCCCTTCGCGTTCCAGTCGATCCTCGCATCCGCGTATGGTACAACAGCGATCTGAAATCCAAAAACTTTATCGTCCCCGGCCTGATCGCCGTCACCATGATGATCATCGCGTCCATGCTCAGTTCGCTCACTATAGCGCGCGAATGGGAAAACGGCACCATGGAGCAATTGCTCTCCACGCCCGTGCGGCCCAGTGAAATGGTCCTAGGTAAATTGTTAGCCTATTTCGCGCTCGGGCTTGCCGACATGGCGATCTCCATCGCAGTCGGCGTCTTCATCTTTCAAGTTCCCTTTCGCGGCAACGCCTGGTTCCTGCTTTTCACCAGTTGCCTGTTCCTGTTCGGCGCGCTCTCGTGGGGCATTTTTCTCTCCGCCAGCGCGCGGTCCCAATTGATGGCCTTTCAAATGGGAATGCTCAGCTCATTCCTTCCAGGCTACTTGCTCTCGGGATTCATTTATTCCATTCACAACATGCCCAAGATCATCCAGCTGGTCAGTTACATCGTGCCGGCGCGCTACTTCGTCACCATTTTGAACGGAGTCTTTCTGAAGGGCGTGGGATTTCGCATTCTGTGGCTCGAAGTCTTGATGCTGGCCATATACGCGGGCCTGGTGTTTTGGGGCGCTTCCCGCAAGATGCGGTTGAAGGTGGCTTAGGCAAACTCATGCGAGAACGATTGCTCTGCATCATCCGTAAAGAATTCCGCCAGGCGTTCCGCGAGCCGCGCATGCGAAGCATGCTATTCATCCCACCGCTGGTGCAGCTGTTCGTGTTCGGCTTCGCCGTGAATCTCGACGTCGATCACGCCACCATGGCCTGGATGGATGGCGATCGGTCTTATCAGAGCCGCGAATTGCTAGCTGCGTTCCAGGGTTCCGGGCGCTTCGAGTTAGGGGCCACGCCTGCCAACGATCGCGAAGTTCAGCGGCTGCTCGATTCCAATGGCGCCGATCTCGTGGTGCGCGTGCTTCCGGGCTTCGAACGCGACCTCGATCGCGGCCGCAATACCTCCGTGCAGGTTCTGATCAACGGCAGCAACTCCAACACTGCGTCCATCGTCTCCAGCTATGCGTCATCCATCGTCACCAGTTTTGCTTCCGAAGTGCTGCAACAACGAAGTCGCGATCTGCTGTCCGCGCGCCAAGTCCCCGCGCCCGTTTCGTTTCACGTGCCGCAGCTTAAAATGCAAAGCCGTGTCTGGTTCAATCCAGACCTGCTCAGCCGCAATTATTTCGTGCCGGGCATCGTGGTGAACATTATCATGCTGATCACTCTGATGCTCACTGCCATGGCCATCGTTCGCGAAAAAGAAATCGGAACCATGGAGCAACTGATGGTCACGCCTATCCGTCCGTTCGAACTAATGCTAGGCAAAACGCTGCCATTCGCATTAGTGGGCTTAGTCGATACGGTTCTCGTCATCGTCGCCGCCCTGCTGCTTTTCCACGTCCCATTCCGCGGCAGCGCGCTTTTGCTTTTTTTCAGCGCGATTCTCTTCCTGATGACATCCCTCGGCGCGGGCATCTTCATCTCCACTATTTCGCAAACGCAGCAACAGGCCATGATGACTACTTTTCTGTTCTTCCAGCCCTGTTTCCTGCTCAGTGGCTTCGCCTTCCCCATCCACAACATGCCGGACGCGGTCCAGTACCTGACCTTCTTAAATCCCGTCCGCTACTTCATGGAAATCGTTCGCGGTCTGTTCTTAAAAGGCAGCGGCGTCTCGGTGCTATGGCCGCAGATGCTCGCCCTGGCAATCTTCGGCGTTGTCATTCTCACGCTCAGCTCATTGCGTTTCCGCAAACGCCTGGACTAATCAGGCTATGGTTCCTGTATCTCAAGGCCTGAAGATGCGATAGCTGAAAAGTGCTTCAGATTCCAAGTTAGGAGAATGGTCGCTCCAGCGTCGGCAGCGCACCACGTGATGAGGGCATCGTAAACGCGGCCGCCTCCGAACCCAAGGCGCGCAAGACTCTCGATGCGCTCCCAGATGCCTCCAGCCTTCGCACCCACCACTAGCGCGGTACCGCTAAAATTGTCATCGAGGGCCTGTCTGGCAATATCGGGAGGTAGTCGATATGGTGCTGGAAGCCTAGTTAGTACCGAGTAGGACTCCAAGATGGAATGAACAGGTAGGACGATTTGGGCGCCAGAATCGGTCCAGCGCTGGTAAGAACGCAGCGTTCTCGAATGATGCTCGTGCCAGTCGGCCAAGAGCGGGATCAAATAGCTGGAATCCAACGCAACCCGGGCACGGTTCACCGGCATACGCTAGATTTCGCGATCTCGAGACTTACGGATCCAATCGTTGGTTTCCTCAGCCGACATTTTGGGTACCCCAGGGATACTAGCGACTAGCACCGACCCTTTTCTGACCAATCGTACCTTCGGAGACTTACGCTCGATCTCGACCCGTCCGTCCCGATATTCTATCTTCAAAGGCGACCCGGGTTTGAGTCCGGCCGCTTCCCGAATTGCCTTAGGAATGACCACCCTCCCCGCTTCATCGATGGTATTCTTCATGGCATTATAATACCATTTTGCATGGTGGTCCTCTCCAAAACGATATCTGGCGTGACGGTCCCCGTTAGCACCGACACTCGCTCTCCCCTTGGCGCCCACACTGCCGGATCGGTTGGGCCGAAGATCGCTACCACCGGCGTCCCTACTGCCGCTGCCAGGTGCGTGATTCCAGAATCGTTGCCGATGTAGACGCGCGCGCTTGCCAGCCAACGCGCCAGTTCATACAAATTGTCGAACCGCACCGCATCTTCGATCGCCTCCTCTGGGCCGGCGCACCATCGCACTGGGATCGGCAGCCGCGCAGCCACTTCGCGAAACCTCTCCAGCGGCCAATTCTTTTTAGCGCTGCCTGAGAACGGATGGATCACCGCGAAATCGCCATGAACGTCGGGATCGCACCGGATTCTCGGCACAGCCACACCATCGCCGTCCGCTTGCCTCAGAAAGAAATCCGCCGCATGAATCTTCGCATTCCGATCGGGCAAAGCATCCAGAAATTGAAACGGCAATCCCAGCGAATCCACAGAGTCGCGAAACTCCGGACGATTCGCGCCGTACCAAGAAACAATCGAATCGAAGGAGCGAAGCTTCGCGAGCAAACCCGCCGGCGCATCCACTCCCGGCAATCCCAGCAAATCGATTCCCGTCGACGCAATGGCCCGCGCAGGGGCGAAACGAATCAGCGGCACGATCGCAGACGGAACCCAAACTTCGCTGTAATCCGCCTGAAAGTGTTCGATGGCAGGCAGCGAAAGAATGCAATCGCCGATGCCTCCGGGACGAATGATCAACCGTCGCGAAGGCAACTTAGTGAATGCTGCGGCTGGTCTCCCACAGCGGGCCATTCATATCCTGAATACTCACGTGCACCGCTTTGGCTTTTTCCAGTTCTTCATCGCTCACTTCAAAATGCGCGGCAACCATGCGATCCACAGTGGCATGAGGCGCGATAATATCTTGCAATCCCAACCCTTCGTTGTACTGATCGCCCAGGAAACGATTGTATTGGAACAGCTGCTTCAAATCGCTCTTTGATATAGTGGCGCCGTCTTCCATCTCACCGTTGGCCTTCTCCAGGCTGATCTCCACGTTTCGTACGGTGAAAGGCAGATCCGACGGATTCAACACCCGGAAATCCATCACCGCGATGCTATTCCCTTCGCCCAGCGCTCCCGTGCGCACTTTAAGGATTTTGCCCTGCAATTCAAGATGCGATCCTTTGTTGGCGGTAACGATCACCACTACAGCGATTGCGACGGCAACCAAGCCGACGCCAAAAAAAATCAAAAGCCGTTTGCTCATGAGCAGCCGCGAAGCGCGCTAATCTCCCAGTAATCTGCCGAAGCCGTGCAAGCTGGTGACATTATCGCAGACCGCTTTGATGCCGGCAGTGATTGGAATGGCCAACAGCAATCCAATACCGCCCCAGATGGTGCCCCAGAACATGAGCGCCACAGTCACCACCAGCGGATTAAGATGCACGCGCGACCCCACCACTTTGGGATACAGCAAATTCATCGCAACCAGATGCAGCACCGCTACCACCACCGCAATCACCACGTAAATTGTCGGCTGGTTGTACACGATCAATCCCGCTGCCAGGGCCGGAATCATCGCGAGCGGAAGACCGACGTACGGCACCAAACTAAGAAAGCCGCTCAACGGTCCCACCAGCGGCCAATAGGGAAGACGAATCGAGAAGAAGAACGAACAACTGATGGTAGCCAATATCAATCCAAGAATAAAATTCCCGATTACATAAGCCCGTACCATATCGGCCACTCCCTGCCAGCTCTTTCCCACCACCTGACGCTCCGATCCGCTGAACAGATACAAAAAACTGCGCCGCATGTGATCGCGCCAGCTGAGCATGAAGTACACCAGGAACGGGACGAAGCTGGCCATCAGCAACACGTCATAGAACGACCGGACGTACCCATACACATACGTGAGCAGCGGCGTCGGCTCGCTATGAATGCGAACTTCGGGAATCTGCGCGGGCACGGGTGGCGTGTCCACAACCTTGCTTCCCCGCCTCCTGCGCGCTGTGTCAGGCGCAGGATTTCCTGGCGAAGGCTGCGCGTCCTGAAAACGCTTCGGGATCATCACCTGGTAGGTGCGCTTCTCTACATCGTCCACGCGCGCCGCTGCGTTATCCACTAGTTCGTTCATCCGCTGGCTGAAGATCGGAAGTTCTTGCTCAAATCCCGCCACCTGGGTATACAGCGCCAGCCCAAACAGATACAAAACCAGTAGTGCGACGCTACAAACGATAAAACTGGCTACCGCGCGGGGCATCCGAAGCTTCAGCAATGGTTTTAACAACGGGTCCAGCAGGAAGGCGATGGTAGCCGCCACCACCATCGTGATGAAGAACACCCGGCCGTAATAGAGAAGCGCGATAATCGCGGCCACCGCCAGAATGGTCACGCCAGCTTGAGATTGCCGTTGCACCGGCAATTTAGGTGTGGGCGTCGGCGTGAGGGTAGACATTCGAACCCCGGGATCCCCTTCTATGGCTGCTCCTTCTATGATGAAATGAAATCGGCAGAAACAGCAATCGAAATCAGGCCCCGAGAGTGAGCTTCTTCGATTCTTTGCAATTCTTAATGACTATCGGAAGAATCCTGGCCCTGGATTTGGGTAAAAAGCGGATCGGGCTGGCGCTCAGCGATGAACTCGGCGTCACCGCCCAGGGCCTGGAAACCCTCCAACGGACCAATATCCGGGAGGATCTGGCGCGCCTGGCGAAACTGGCTTCAGACCGTAACGTCACACTGATATTGATGGGAAACCCCTTACACATGAACGGACGCGAAGGACGTGGCACCGGCCATGCTCGCGACTTCGGCGCGCGGCTGCAAGCTGCTACTGACATCCCGGTACAACTCTGGGACGAACGCCTTACCACCGTGCAGGCCCAGCGAGTACTGCGCGAAAGCGGCGTCAGCATTGAAAAGCGCGCCAAAGCCGTCGACCGGTTGGCGGCCGTTATTTTACTGGAAAGCTACCTCGACTCCCGCCAATCATGAAGCGTTTGCTCCTGGCTTTAATTATTCTGGGCGGCATAGCCGCCGGCTTGGCATACTTGTCGCTGAACGTTACCTACCAAGGTTTTCGCGATCCAGTGATTCTCGATTTTCCGAAAGGAACCAGTACTCAGGCCATGGCTGAGCAGTTGGCGCAAAATGGCGTGATCCGATATTCCTGGCAGTTCCTGATGCTCCGGGTTATCGATCCCGCTAGAAAGCTGCAAGCCGGCGAATACCGCTTCGCGCGGCCAGATTCGCCTTCCGGTGTCCTGAATCGCATCGCCCGCGGCGACGTCTTCTTCTACGAGCTCATCGTTCCAGAAGGCAGCAACATTTTCGACATCGCGGCCAGCGTCGGGCGTTTCGATTTTCTGAAGGCTTCCGATTTCCTGCGTACCGCCCGCAACCCGGCTCTCATCAAAGATCTGGCGCCTGAAGCGCCCACGCTGGAAGGTTATCTGTTTCCCGCCACCTATCGCATCACCCGCTCCACCACCGTCCAACAGCTGTGCGTGATGATGACGGACCAATTCCGCAAGCAATGGCGCGAGCTGCAGGTTTCCGCTCAGGCTAAACCGGTGAACGATATCGTGACACTGGCTTCGCTGGTGGAAAAGGAGACGGGACGTCCCGAGGACCGCCCAGTAGTTGCGTCCGTGTATGAGAACCGGCTGAAGAAGGGAATGGCGCTCGATTGCGACCCCACCACCATTTACGCCGCGCTCCTCGATGAGCGCTATCGCGGGACCATCTACCGGTCCGATCTGGACAGCGACAACGCATACAACACCTATAAGCACCCGGGCCTTCCGCCTGGCCCGATTGCGAATCCCGGCGTCGCTTCGATCAAAGCCGCGCTGGCCCCCGCTGAAACCGCTTATTTGTATTTTGTCGCCAAGCCGGATGGTTCGGGCGGCCATCAGTTCTCGGAAACCATCGAGCAGCACAATGTAGCGGTCCAGCAATACCGCCACGCTAACAAACCGTGAGGAATGCTGCCGTTCCAACTCGTGTATCATCCCCGCTACGATCTCAACCTGGGCGAACATGTATTTCCCGCTCGCAAATAC
>Ga0210383_10002103_pt1 | contig 18035 bp, 14 predicted proteins | sample IncBWC14OmetaG_FD_160072 | JGI IMG/M metagenome (GOLD analysis project Ga0210383, IMG submission 160072) | Forest soil microbial communities from Barre Woods Harvard Forest LTER site, Petersham, Massachusetts, United States - Inc-BW-C-14-O ...
GCCGACAATCTCGCCCTACTGCACCTGGTTTATAGCTGGCGGCTTCCAGCTCCCGTCGATGATGGAAGGCGGCTTCTCCTTTGGCCAGTAGAGCCGCATCATGGGAACGAATTTGGCCTTTGGCGTCGGCAGCCAGTTAGCTTCCTTAGCCTTGCCCGGCGAGTCGGCCTGAAGGTACAGGTCGACCGAACCGTCCGCATTACTGACGAACTTATTGCGCTGGCTCAAAGTGTAACGATTAATAGGATTGGGCACGAAGAAGTATGTGGCGTCGTACATAGTGAGGGACCAGAAGCCGTCTACCGGAGGCATCTGGCCCTTATCGAAGTGCATGACATACTTTTTCGACGACGCGTCGAAGTCATTGCCGCTCCCGTCCTTTTGCCCAGTGGGATAAATCGCGTCCTGGATCCGGTTAGCGCCGAGGCCGATGGCGGTAACGAACGCCCGATCCAAATAATCGGTGCCGTAGAGACCCGCCTTCGGGATAATGAGCCACCCGTTTACGGGCTCAACTTTCTTGGCGAATTCTATGATCTTCGCCTGAGCCAGTTTCGGCACCACCTTGATGGCCTCCTTGTCGAATGCGCCGAGCTTGCTGGGATCAAAATCCTGGCCCGGGACCAGGCCAATCTTCGCCATGTTTGCAACCATCGGTGCATCTTCAGCCACCGGAGGATTCGTCTTCATCAGTTGGGCGAGATAGTTGAAATAGGCGTTAACTTCCAGAGCATCCACCTGATCGCGAACCGCCGTCTTCATATCGAAGCTGGCATCGACGTCGCCCGGCAGCGGTGTGTACGGCTTGCCATAGGAACTAAGGGGAACGAGTGAAAACTTGTCCTGGGCAGCGTGCACGGCAGCGTAGTCGGCGGGAGTGCCGGTGCAATAAATACGGCCGAGAATCCACACTATGCCCGTGGGAGACTTGTATTCGGTTACGCCTGCGGGGAGCGTGCCCGACCAACCCGGCCCGGTAATGGCGTACTTCTGGGCTTTGTCGCCGGTGGTGCGCTTGCCGGGAACCTGGAATACATCCGTCCATCCGTCCAGCATGGGCATCAGGTAGTAGCGATCTCCCATGTCAGGGATGCTGAAGATCCAGGGTTCCTTGGAAACGTCCAAAAAAGCGGTCGTGTATAGGGTGTCAGCGTTGGGAGCCGTCACGGTGTGCATCTCGACTGGGGGATAGGTGCGGAACCTCACAAGTTGGCCCACGGGCGCATGTGTCGCATCGGGTGTGGCCACATTGGTGAATTGCCTGCGTGTCATGTCCATTGTGACCAGCGGGTAGCCGTAGAGGTAGGCATCGACCGCGGAACTTACCGCATCTTCGACGCCGGGTTGGGCGCTAGCGGCGGGTTTCGTCCCCGAATCCGAGCAAGCGATCATGCTCAGGGTAGCGGCCAGAATCGACAACAGGAATGCACACTTAGGTTTCATTTTGATCTCCAAACTCAACGCTGAAATTGACTGGCTTAATGACTTGAGTCCCACTAGAACTTGAAGACTGGAAGCTACAAGGCGCAGAGTGTGTTGAGAACTGGTAGAAAACCCAGTCGAAGCCAAGAAACATACGCATGAATGGGATCGATTTTCGTCGGTCGCCGGGTAACTCGATGCCATAGTTGACGACAAGGCCATAGCACTCAAAACCGCTTAATGAGCGTCGTGGCGATTTTGCGTCAACTGAGTTTTCTTAGGCTTGCCGACTTGTTACCTGTCATTGACTTGCCCTAATGCCGCGCATAACATGGCGTTCGCGCCATGATGGGACAAATCGTCTCCCACTACCGCATCCTCGAGAAGCTCGGTGGCGGCGGAATGGGTGTGGTCTACAAGGCGGAAGATGTAAAGCTGCGCCGTTTTGTCGCCTTGAAGTTCCTGCCTGACAAGGTTGCCCAAGACAGCCAAGCGTTGGCCCGCTTCGAGCGCGAAGCTCAAGCCGCATCGGCACTGAACCATCCCAACATCTGCACCATATACGAAATCGGCGAACACGAAGGCAAGCCTTTCATTGCGATGGAGTATCTGGACGGGCTGACGTTGAAGCATAAGATTGCGGGTCGTCCACTCGAAACCGACGAAATAGTTTTCCTGGCCATGGAGATTGCCGACGCTCTGGACGCGGCTCATGCGGCTGGCATTATTCACCGCGACATCAAGCCGGGAAACATCTTCGTCACCAAGCGCGGCCACGCCAAGATTCTGGACTTTGGGTTGGCGAAACTACCGGCGGGCCTGAAGGTTGGCAGCAGCAATAATTTGGAGACGGCATCGATCAGCTCCGAAGACCCTCTTCTGACCAGCCCCGGAGCGATGATGGGCACGGTAGCTTACATGTCGCCAGAGCAAGTGCGCGCGAAGGAATTGGATGCGCGGACCGATCTGTTCTCGTTTGGCGGAGTGATCTACGAGATGGCCACGGGAAAGCTACCGTTCGAAGGCTCTACTTCGGGCGAGATCTGCGGTGCGATCCTGCATCAGAATCCGACACCACCTGCAGAGAGGAATGTGAAGGTTTCCGGTGAACTGCAGGCGCTGATTGATAAGGCGCTGGAAAAAGACCGCAACCTCCGCTACCAGAGCGCAGCGGATATGAGAGCCGACCTGCACCGACTGAAGCGCGATACAGATTCCGGGAGAATCGCAACCAGCCAAGTGAAGAGGCCTGTTCTCAAACAATCCTGGCGCCGGGCCAAGCTCGGCGTGTACGTCACTGTCGTTATCCTCATCGCCGCGCTGATCGGGGCCGGGCTTTACGTGCATTCGCATCGCATCAAGCTCACTGACAAGGACACTGTCGTTCTCGCCGACTTCAGCAACAGCACCGGCGATACGGTTTTCGATGACAGCTTGAAGACCGCGCTCCGGGTGGCTCTCAACCAGTCTCCGTTCCTGAATGTGCTGCCGGAGAACACAGTGGCTGCGACGATGAAGCTGATGGCGCGGCCGGCAGGTACGGCGCTTACCCCTGACGTGGCGCGCGAAATTTGCCAGCGCACGGGCAGCAAAGCGTACATTGCCGGTGCGATTGGCCGGCTGGGAAACGAATACGTTCTCGGGCTGAAGGCGGCAAATTGTCAGAGCGGAAATACGCTGGCCCAGCAGCAAGTCACGGTTCCCGACAAAGAGAAAGTACTGAACGAGGTGGGAAGAGCAGCATCCAGGATGCGGGTCGAGATGGGAGAATCTCTGCCATCGGTGCAAAGGTTCGATGTTCCGCTCGCCGAGGCTACAACCTCTTCGCTCGAAGCTCTGAAAGCCTACAGCGTTGGAGAAAACACGTTTATAGAGAAAGGCCCCACCGCGGCTCTCCCTTATTTTCAGCGCGCGATCGAACTTGATCCTAATTTTGCCATGGGTTACCGGGCGGTTGGCGACGACTACTTCAGCCTCAGCGAGGTCGGGCGGGCGAGCGAGTACTTAACCAAAGCTTTCGAACTGCGAGAACACGCGAGCGAGCGCGAGAGGCTGGCGATCACGGCCGACTACTACCAGAACGTAACTGGAGAACTGGATAAAGCCGCCGAGGCTTATCAGGAGGTGATTGCGAGTTACCCGCGGGATTACGGAGCGTACAGCAATCTGGGCGTGATCTTCGCTCCGCTCGGGCAGTATGAAAAAGCTGCGGAGACTACAAAGCAGGCGGCGCTGCTTGCACCGGATGCCGTCGAGATCTATGAGAATCTCGCAAACTATAACCTTGCCATGCAGCAGTTCGACGAAACCAGGAATCTTCTTCTCCAGTTACAGGCAAGAAAAATGGATGACTTCGCGATGCACAGTACTTCGTACGCACTGGCGTTTCTCAACGCCGACCCTGTGGCGATGGCGGAACAAGAGCGATGGCTTGTCGGTAAGCCCGAATATGAGACCTTCGGGTTGGCGCTTGCCTCGGATACTGAAGCGTATGCCGGTCGTTTACGCAAGGCGCAAGAGTTGAACGCGAGGGCGGTCGAGTCCGCCATCCGGGCCGACAGCAAAGAAAACGCCGCCATCTGGGAGGCAAGCGCGGCGCTGGAGCAAGCGGCGTATGGAAACACAAATGAAGCACGGCAGACAGCTGCAGCAGCGCTCAAACTTGCGCCAACGAGTCAGGGCACCGAGGTCGAGGCTGCGCTCGCCTTCGCAATGGCGGACGACGCCACGAGGGCTCAACCGTTGGCGCAGGGCCTGAACAAACGCTACCCGCTGGATACTCAGATGCAAGGACTTTGGCTGCCTGCGATTCAAGCGCAATTGGCGCTGGATAGAAAGAATCCGGCTTTGGCCGGGCAAATCCCCCAGGCTGCAACTCCGCTCGAGTTCGGACAGATTGCGTTCGTGCTCAACATCTCGTGCCTCTATCCTATTTACATACAGGGGCAGGCCTTTCTTGCGGCAGGACAGGGGAATGCCGCTACGATCGAATTCCAGAAAATTCTCGACCACAACGGGATCGTGTGGAACTGCTGGACGGGAGCGTTGGCGCATCTGGGTGTGGCGCGTGCAAATGCCTTGCAGTCGAGAACTTCGCAGGGAGCGGACGCCGATGCAGCCCGCGTGCGGGCACTGGCTGCCTACAAGGATTTCCTTACCCTCTGGAAGGACGCTGATCCTGACATCCCCATCTTCAAGGAAGCTAAATCGGAGTACGCGAAGCTGCGATAGACGACGATTCGCTGGCCGCGCCACGGCCCGACGCGCTCTTGGCGGAGAAATTTCGTGCTTCTGCTTGATCGCGGTTAGTTTGCGGGCCCGGCAAACAGCAGCAGATTGCCATCCGGATCTTTGACGATGAAATTTCTGGCGCCCCAAGGTTGTTTTTTTAGCTTCTGGTGAAACGCAACGCCAGCGGACTGGAACTCAAGAAACAGCAGCTTGATCTCGTCCGCTGTAGCGACGGTCAGAGATACCGCTAACAGCTCCTCCCGATCGCGGACGGTCGACTCGAATACCGGCCGCTCGACGCACCTTAGATTGAGACGCACTGCGTCGCGACCCACCTGGGCATAGTAGGGAGGTTTGCCGTAACTGAATACCAGCGAAAAGCCTAACTTCTCACAGAAAAATTCGCATGATCTCTTGATGTCAGTGGCGAACAGTTGCGGCTCCGCACTGGCAATCGTTGCTTTCGAGGGCGATGATTTCACCTTTTGCGGCGTGGTCGTAAGTCCGACTTTCAGGGCTTTCCAACTAGCGAAACCTTGCTGTCTTGCGACCATTTCTTGGGCATCGCTGAGCTTAAAGCTCGCCGCTAGAATTTCGGAGTCGGGCATGTTGAGGAAACGTGGCAAATGTACGCGGATTTGTGCAGCGACGGGATAGTGGCGTTCGCGATGCCAGCGCAAGATGAGCTTGGCTTGCTTTTTGAGGTTCTCGAGATTGGGCATGTAGACCTCCACGATGAGATCGTAGGTGGGCATTGCCCTTCGGCGGTGTGCCGTTGCATCCTACATGCGCAGATGGCAGTATGGGCGACGGTGTTGGTGGTTGTCAATTGAGGTTAGATGCTGGGCTACGCGGCTTTCAAGCGCGGCTTGGGATTCTTGGTCGAGGAGCTTTGTTGCAGCCTTGTGGACGCGACTGCCGCGCTACATGCCGGTTGGATTTAGAAGACCGGAACCAGGTTGTGTTTTTTCTGGTAGAGCTGGCGGTCGACGGCGCGGAGGACGTCTTCTACTTCGCTGCCGGTTACGTAAGCGGCGACTCCCCAGCTGAAGGATAGCTTGTAGCTTTTGCCGCTGCTGGCGTTCCATTGCTCCAGGGCGCGGTGCAAGCGGCGGACGGGAAAGTCGGAGTCTTCTTCGCTGGTATCGGGCATGACAACGAGGAATTCGTCGCCGCCCTGGCGGAAGACAATGTCTCCGCCGCGAAAGGTCAGGGTGAGCAACTTGGCGAATTCTCGCAGCAGGAAATTGCCTTCGATGTTCCCCATCTTAGAGTTGATGGCGCGGAAACCGTCGAGATCGATGGTTAGGAAAGTCAGTTGGCTTGAAAGACGGTTGGCGCGGGCGACTTCGCGCGGAATCAGTTCGTTCATGGCTCGGCGGTTCAACAATTGGGTTAGCGGGTCAATTAATGACAGGCTTTCCAGGCGTTCGTTGAGCACCAGTTCGCTGATCAGGGCGCGGCGGGTGTTGTTGAGCGTGACTTTTTGTCCGACGAGATAAATATTGAAGAGCAGGACTAGCGAGATGAGTCCGAAGAAGAGCTGCGGCAGGTAGACGTGTTCGATGCGGATGACGCGCTGCGCCCAGATGACGTTTGGAAGCACCAGGGCCAGCATCCCGGCGGTGAGTACGAGGATGACCAGGATCACGATCGACCACAATTGCAGGTCGCGTCCCGAGAGTTGCTGAATCTCCCGCTGGATTTGTTCCGCGCGCGCCAGCATCGTAGGCGGCGCAGTCTGTTCCTCTTTGGTCTGCAGCATTCCCCCTCCGCTTCGGGCGGATTTCGCCCAGCGAATACTGATGCTGGTAATTCTCTAATGGAATTGCGGGTTGGGCGAGTTGGAAGTACGGTTGCGGGTTACGTTCGTAATCGATGAGGATAAATGCACGTTACTGCCAGGAGGGGTTGTTTGGCTGGAGAGGAATATACAAAAGCAGCTTTCAGTTGGCGGTTCTCGGTTCTCAGTGATTCAGGCGTAGGTCACGTCTACGAGGACGTTTTTTCCGGCTTCTTTGCGGAGAGTGATCTCGAGGGTTTGGCCAACCGGAATGGCGTTGCGCATGTCACCTTCGAGGGCCAGAGTCTGGGATGAACCGGCGTGGTTGGCAAGGGTGACGATGGATTTGTTGGGTTGTCCGACATTGGACTCGAAGAAGACGACGTCTTTCACTTTGCCGCGGGCTTTCAGACGGGAGGGATCGGAGACAAGCGGATTCAGCGGACTCGGGCTGGGCAGGAATGCGGCTCTGCCTTTGCGCAACTCCAGCAGGACGTTCAAGCCCAGGATGCCCGACATCGAAAGCAGGATGAGCGACATGAACAGGCCGTCGACGGTGGTGAGAGAGCTGAAAATAACGATATAAAGGATGCCGAGAAGCGGGAGCAGCGCGAGGAACGCCGAAGTCAGCAGGATCATAGGTTTCTCAGACCGAGAACAGACTAGCAGAAAATTATGGGATTTAGCAGAGCCGGGTGGGGATCAGGCACACTGATCGCGCCAGTCTCCAATCTCTTTAAGGCCTTCGCGGCGGGTTTGCTCGAAGAGGCGGACGCGATGGCGGATGTGCTCGAATTCATGAATGTCGGCCCAGACTTCGGCTTGCCAGTGCTCCTCGTGAATCGAGGTCTCACCGCAAGTGGCACAGCGGGTGTGCAGTCTGCGAACCACCGGGCCGGTTGGAACATGGTGAGCGGTGGGTAGTTCGATGAAGATGCAGCGGACTTCCTGGATGTTTTCGTTGGCGTCGATTACGTGCTCGTAACGTAGAAGGAAACCGAATCCCAGCTTGCGCGCTTCCGCTTCGGCCTCGGCGCGGGTTTGAAAGGGTCCGTATTCGGCTCTAAGCTGCTCGATGGAGTCACACGCCATCCAGAAGCTTTCTTTAGTTGTCATTCCCTACCTCGAATCGGGACAGCATGGCAGCGACTGGGCATCACCTGGGTCGCACTTCAGGGGCTGTGCAATTGAGCTGCCGCAGAGGTGCTGTTAAATGCTTGTAAAGGCATAGTTTGCGGTGCGATTCAGCGCAGCCGGTAACTTTTATGCAAGCTTTTGCAGCGTTTTCCCTTAAGAGGCGCGTAGGACGGACCAATTGGGTCGTCCATCCGTTCATTGGGCGAGCGAACCCGCTGAAGTAGAATCGTGCTCAGAGCCCGCGCTCGATCTCCGTTCAGTTATGGGTAAACGCCGAGAGCCCCGCAAGGAAATCAGAGTTCCAGTGCGCATCTTCGGCACCGACAAGCGAGGGGATATCTTTTCGGAGAAGGTGTTTACCGTCAACGTGAGCCAACAGGGAGTGGAACTGAGCGGAGCCCAGGCTGAACCGAAACTGGATGAGATTGTGGGCTTGACCTATGGCACCACCAAAGTTCATTTTCGAGTGAAGTGGATCGGAAAACCGGGCACAGCCAAAGCCGGGAGAATCGGCCTGTTAAATCTGTCGCCGGAGAAAAGCTTGTGGGACTTCGCCCTGCCTGCGCCAGCTTTCGATGGGGCAATTCAAAAAGATCGGCGAAAGAATCCGCGGGTAAAATGCGTTAATTCCGTGGAGGTTTACCTAACGGGCGAAAGCGCGCCCATTCGCACCCGGACTGCAGATCTGAGTGTGGGAGGATGCTTCCTGGAGATGCCCAACCCGCTGAGCATCGGAATAGAAGTCCGCATTGCGCTTTGGGTCGAGGACTTCAAGTTATGGACTGGGGCTGAAGTGATCAGCAGCACTCCGGGGTTCGGGATTGGGGTGAAGTTTACCGAAATGACCGATCAAGACCAGAAGCAGCTCAAGCATTTTCTGGAGAGCAAGGTGCGAGTCCGGTTTTGAAGTTGGCACAGCCAGGGATTACTAGAGCGGGCCGGGCGATGGCAGAACGAATAGCTGGGATCCAAGAAGATCGCGCGCTCGGTTGGGAGCAGATTCCTGAAGGCAACGGTCGATAGCCGCGGACAGATACAAGTGGCGGACAGGCTTTAGGAGATAGGCGTGCGCGCCGAGCGAAGTGGCGGCGCGAATTTTTTCGGGATCGTCCATGCCTGAGCACATGATTACCTTGGGCTTGGGACGAAACTCTTGCAGAAGGCGCAGAGTTTCCAAGCCATCCATGCCAGGCATCTGCAGATCGAGCAGCACCACCTGGGGTGCATAGCCGAGGCGGAGACGTTGCAAGGCTTCGTAGCCGCTGCTGGCAGTTTCGACGGAGTAGGAGTCCATTTCGAGCAGGGTACGAAGATAACGCTGGATTTCGAGGGAATCGTCCACCACGAGGACGCTCGCTTTAGCGGGATTGCGTGCGACGTAAGCCATAGGGAGTTGCCAGTCAAATATCGCTTACAAAACTTGTGAGTTTATTTACGCTTGCGCCTCACCCGAAATTCTGCTCCGATGCACCATCCGATGGCGCTCGAAGCAACTAAGACGGACTGAATAATAGTGCCCCACCCTTAGGGTGCGGGTTTTAATGGACCGTTCCTTCCCTCTCGCTCAAGACTCTCTCAGGCAAACGAAATCGCGCAGCAGGTCGCCTTCAAAGGAAGGTTCTTTAAAATTATGCCTCGATAGCATTCGCCAACGGCAGCCGGAGAGCATCGCCTACCCGGCTTGAAACGATTCAATGGCGCGGCTAGGCGCGTCCGCTATCCGATCGAGAATCAGTCCCCCAAGACAGCTTGAGGTGTGTACTCCGCGGAGCGGAGCAACGTCAACTGCTTTCGGCCTATTGCACGGTCTTCGTTTTCATCAACATGCACTCCCTCCACAGCACAGTGCACCATTTCCGGTGCTGCCGCTATTCTCCAAGTCCGCGACTGTCGCGTCCCGCGCGCATTAATGGCAGTTAGACTTGAACCCCAGGCTGCCTGCGATTCCCAGAAAGGGAATTCTGGCTGTGAAAAACTAGGCCGAAATGAGTCTGGGCGAGACCTTTGGCCGATACGCCGACTTGGCTGACTTTTGGTCAGTCGAGTCGATACGCGCCGATACCAGATGATCGGACGGCGGAGAAAATGGATGCGGGATCCCTTCAGACGAGGCCGCAGCGTCCGACTGCGCAAGCGGGTCGCGCCAGCGAGCGCCACCGTGAGCCGCGACATAGAGCGCCAGTTCGAGACGGCTCCATACGCCGAGCTTGTCGAAAGTGTTGCGCAAGTAATTCTTGATGACTTGCTCGGTGGTGCCGATCACGTGGGCAATTTCGCGATTGGTCTGGCCTTCCCAAACCAACATTGCAACTTGAACTTCCTTGGCGGTCAATCGATCACAGGGTTGCATGCGATTCCCTCTGCTCTCTTTGGAATACTGCGGTGGCGAGCTTCACGCGCTTGCGGCCATCTTTGATTCCGGCGCGCAGAAACAATGTGCGCAGATGTTGTTTTACGGTGCGGGGGCTGATGTTCAGCTGCTCCGCGATTTCCTTGTTGCTGCATCCTTCGACCAACAGGTGCAGCACTTGTTCATCGCGTTGCGTGATTTTGATACCACTGAGATCCAACATAATTGTTTTCTCTTTCCTTTACGCTTGCGCGGACTCGATTCGTGCTCGAACGGTGAAAGGGAAAGCAGGTCATTCGCCAAAGCTTCGCTAGGACACACGGAGGGATAAAGACCTTTGCATGCCACAGGTTAATAAAATGAGGGTGAGAGTTCGCGTCCTCTGGAAGGACCATTCCGGGAGAAGCTGTGCTGAAACGGTCCGAGCCGCAAGCGCTATCGGCAAAAAACCTCCAACCACAGAGTTCCCCCTTCGGCTTCGCTCAGGGCAGACTCCGGGTTCACAAAGGCAAGATGGCTACTCGTAGCGGAGGGCAAGCATAGGGTCGACTTTGCTGGCGCGGCGTGCGGGGAAATAGCAGGCGGCGAGCGCGACCAGCATGAGCAGAACGGCGACTCCGGCGAAGGTGAGTGGGTCGGAGGCGCGGACGCCGTAGAGCAAGCTGGCCATAAGCCTGGTCAGCAGCAGCGCAGAAGTGAGGCCCAAGGCTACGCCAGTCAAGATCAGGATTCCGCCTCGTCCAAGGATCAGGCGCAGAATGTGCAATCGTTCCGCGCCCAGAGCGAGGCGAATGCCGATTTCGTGGGTGCGCTGCCCGACTACGTAAGAGATGACGCCGTAGATGCCGATGCTGGCCAGCAGGAGTGCGAGTGCGGCGAACACGCCGAGCAAGATCATTGAGAAACGCTGCGCCGCCAGCGACTTGGAAATTATGCCGTCGAAGGTCTGGACATCGAAGATGAACTGCTCATTGTTCATCGAGGTGACCGCATTGCGAATTGAATCGAGAGTGGCTTGAGAGGACTCGGTGGATCGAAGCAGCACATTGATGCCGCCGTTGGTCTGGCGCATCTCGCTGTCTGACATTTGCATGAAAGAAAAGTAATATTGCGCGTGCAAAGACTCTCGATCGTCTGAATCGAGGCCCCATTGCTTCACGTGTCCAACCACGCCTACGATTTCCAGCCGCTTGTCGATTCCTTTTATGTTGATGTGCTTACCAATCGGATCCTGGTGCGGAAAGTATTTGCTGGCGAAGCTTTCATCGATGACCGCAACCAGAGGCGAGTGTTCGTCGTCTTGCGCATTCAGAAGGCGGCCACGTTTCAGCGGGATTGTCATGGCTTCGAAGTAGCCTGGTTCGACCGTGTAACGCAGCGTCCAGTTCATATCCTTGTCGTTCGATGGACGGGCTTGGCCTTCGATCCAGAACAACTGTTCATCGTCCCCGGTCATCGGAATCGAACCGCCCGACAGGGAGACGGCGCGAACGCCGGGCGCGGATGCAAGTTTGTCGTGGAGCTGGCGGTAGATGGATCGAGCGGCGTCGGCGCTGACGCCGTTGGCTGAAGGCGGTAGCGCGACGCTGAAACTCAGCACCTTATGCGGATCGAATCCGGGATCGACATTCCAGAGTTGAATCAAACTGCGGATCATCAAACCTGCGCCGATCAGGAGAACCAGCGCCAACGCCATCTCGACTACGACAAAAATACTCTGGACCCGGTGGTGGGTGCCGCTCATTCCCCGGCCACCTTCCCGGAGGGTCTCCTGCAAATTCGTGCGCGAGGTTTTCAACGCCGGGGCAAGGCCGAAGAAAACGCCGGAGAGAATCGAGATTGCGGCGGTGAAGATAAGTACGTGCAGATCGAGTCCGACTTCGTCAGCGCGAGGCATGGAGACCGGCAATACGGAGAGCGCAGCTCTACTTCCCCAGGTCGCGAGCAGCAAACCCAGAACTGCGCCCCCGGTCGCGAGCAGGAGGCTCTCGGTGAGAAGTTGGCGAATGACGCGTCCTCGGCTGGCGCCGAGGGCAGCTCGAATGGCAAATTCGCGAGTGCGCCCGGTTGACCGTGCGAGGAGAAGATTAGCGACGTTTACGCAAGCGATGAGCAGCACAAAGCAGACGGCGGCCAGGAGCATCAGAAGAAATGGCTCGATGGTTCCTACCATTTCATGCTTCAGCGGCTCGAGCGCTGCGCCTTCGCCCGCATCGGATTGAGGAAAAGCCGCCGCCAGGTTATGCGCTACGCGATCCATGTCGCTCCGGGCCTGGGCAATGGTGACACCGGGCTTGAGTCGCCCTACCGCCTTCATGCCCAAGGCGTAGCTGCGATCGTGGAAATAGGGATGGGTCCACTGGCCAATGGGAACAAAGACGTCGCGGTCGTCTGGGAAATTTGGCAGGGTCAGATGGAAGTTTGAGGGAACCACTCCGACGATGGTGTAGCCTTCGCCATCCAGCACGAGTCTTTGCCCCAAAACGTCGGAGGAAGATCCTAGTTTTCTCTTCCAAAACCCGTGGCTCACCAGGGCGACGCGGCCGGCGCCGAGTTGGTCTTCCTCTGCCGTGAAACTGCGGCCGAGCATCAGCTTGACTCCAAGGACGGAGAAGAAATCCGCTGAAATCATTTCGCCGCGCACCTGTTCGGATTCGCCAGTGCCGGTAAGGCTGAAGCTATCAGGACGGTAGGCCGCGATCGAAGTGAATGCACGGTTGTCGCGATGCCAGTCGAGGAAGTTGGGATACGAGATGGAGCCTTTGTTGAAATGTGGCTTGCTTTCGAAGAGCACGACCAGTTTGTCAGGGTCGTGGAACGGGAGAGAGTTAAGAAGCACACCATTGACGATGGAGAAAACTGCCGTGTTCGCGCCGATGCCTAAAGCCAGCGTCAGTAACGCCACTGCGGTGAAGCCAGGATTCTTCCGCAGGCTGCGAAGTCCGTAGCGAATGTCTTCGATCAAGGTATGCATTGGCGAATCGTACAAAGCAACTTCGATTCCCTTATCGACCCTCTAAGCCTCTGATTTGACGAAGCAGGATAGGCGACGTGAGCGTTAAGGGTGTTCGCTGGCGACATCGCGTGTCCAGTTTCGGACATGCGATGCCAGAGCAAACGAAAGTGCAATAGTTTGCATACCGTGGACATTCGCTGCTGATTCCAAAGTTACACGTTGCCGGATGAAAGCGGCGTGCGGTTCCCCGGCCTCAATCAGAGAGCTTGCTGGCTTTCACAACGCCAAGAAGTGCAAGCACTTGTGTGCATTCAAAGGGGTCTGGTTCGAGCTATTCAAGGCTGCTAGAATCAGGCGGTTGCAGGGTTGCGCCGCACAGTGTGGATGGCGAATTGCATTAGCCTATGGAGGAGCCGAACAAGCCGGGAACACCTGATCACGTGGAGCCATCCATTATAAGCGAACGGGAAAAACCGGCACTGGACGAAACAACATTCCAGCAACTTCTGGAAGCCGCGCATGTTCTCCAGGAACAAAAAGCGTTTGAGGTCGCGAATCGCCCCCGACCTAATCCCACAGAGGCGCTTGCCCAGATAGTAGAGACGCAGGAATTCCTGCGCTCGCAAGCCGGCGATTTGCAGGGCACTGCGAACGTGATTGTGGATCGGCTGCAGAAGATTACGCACGCTACCGGAGTCGCGGTTGCGGTGGTGCGAGAAAATCGTCTGGAATATTGCGCAGCGACGGGCGATGCGTCCAGTCTGGCGGGATCAAGCCTGCCCCTGGATTCGAGCCTGTCTTCGGATGGCCGCCTCACAACCGAGTTCAGCCGCGAGCAGGGCGGCAAGCCGTCGATTGCGCTGCCGCTTCACCACGAAGGCAATCTCGCAGGGCTGTTGGAGATTCGTTTCGCGGATGCCAATTCCATTCAAGAACCGGAGATGCGAAGTTGCCAACTCATGGCTGGATTGATGACCGAAGCGATCGCGCGCGCAGCTGATAAGGAATGGCGGCAGACGCTCGCAGCGGAACGTGCCGCCATGCTGGAGGCGCTGGAACGAATCAAGCCACAACTGGAGCGGCTGGCGGTCGAGCCGGCGAACATTCCTGCATCGGTTGTCGAACCGGCGGCGAGAGTTGTCGAGCCCATTGCAGAAACTGAAGAATCACTAATCCCGCTTCCTCTCAGCGAGGCTAGCGCGAAGTCAGGGCGAGAGATAGTCTGCCCACAGTGCGGCTACCAATTCGGGGAGCAAGAATTATTCTGCGGCAGATGCGGAAGCGCGCGTCCGGCGAGCGCTTCGTCCTCGGGCGACCTGCAAAGCAAATGGGCATCGATGTGGCATCTGCAGCAGGCGGCGGAGCAGAAGCAACAACAAGAAGAGAATGAGGAAACGCCATTCGACGCGCCGGAGATCGCAGATGCTCGACTTTCTCACCAGCTTCCGGAGGAATTGTCTTTCGAATTCCCTGCCGAACTGAGGAAGGTAGCCGAGCAATTTCCGGATGAAGTATCCGACGCGGGGATAGCGGCACAAAACGATTCCGGATTAGTGCTCGACGGCGAGACGGCGGAGGAAGACTTGACTCCCGTGTCTGCGGCAACCGCAGATGCGGAGAAATCGCCGTGGGATTCAGCCAGCAAGGCGCACAAGTGGCTGGATTCACTTCATCCGAAATCGGCCACGGGAATCTGGCTGGCCAAGCATCGCGCCGATCTTTACGTTGGAGCGGCCGTCGTTCTGCTTTTGATCGTGATATCAGGATGGGGAATGCGTCCGGCGGAAAATCATGCGCAAGCGAAGAATCCTCCGCAGCCGAGTCTGACGCTCTTTGAAAAACTGTTGGTGAGTCTAGGATTGGCGGAAACTCCGCCGACGCCGGTTTACCTCGGCAATCCCAATGCGAAAGTGTGGGTTGATCTGCACACGGCTCTTTATTACTGCGCTGACTCCGATCTGTATGGGAAAACTTCAGGCGGGAAATTTACTACGCAGCGCGATGCGCAGTTAGATCAGTTTGAACCGGCGGCGCGCAAGAACTGTGATTAACTCCAAACGTCCTTTAGAAAGCAAAGGCCCCGGGGGAGTGGGGCCTTTTGCTGCTTCGTAATTTTGGGTTGAGCTTTCAGAACGCTTCAAGCTTGAACGAGAGATTCGTGCCGGCGCGCTTCGTACCACAGAGCGAGTTCGACTCGATTCCACAATCCAAGTTTGTCGTAGATGACGCGAAGATAGTTCTTTACGACATGCTCAGTCGTGCCGATGGCTTCTGCGACTTCACTGTTCTTGAGCCCCTGGGCGACAAGCTCGATGACTCGCCGCTCCCGTTCATTGGGAACTCGTTTTCCGTAGCGTTCTCCTCCAAACATAATTGCCTCCGGTATAAGGTTGTCGCGAGTTTGACTCGCTTGATACCGCTGTCAATGCCAAAGCGCAGGAAGAGACGATTAAAATGCGCTTTGACGGTGCGTCGAGCCATTTTTAGTTGGGCCGCGATTTCCGTGTTGTCGCAACCCTGCAACAACAATTCGGCGATTTGTCGCTCCCGCGGGCCCAAGCGAACAGGCTTTTCCTCCATGTTAGCGCTTCCTCAGGGGTGAGATAATAACCGACGCCGCTCAGGGAGGTTTTCCACAATCCCTTACTGCAAGCGCCCTTCGCCTACCAGCCATGAACTCAGGAGCATAAAGTTGTGGCTGGTTCTCCAGAAAATCATAGCATTCGCGCTGCCAAGTAGGCCGGATTTCCTCAGTGTTTTCTGGTATCGCCCTCACAATCGGCGGTGCCGATCAGCGGTCGATGCAAGGACAAACGCACGGCGGATCGTCTATTGCCGACAGGCAGGTTGTTTGATTCGCAGATGTTAGCCGCAAACCTGATTAAGTGCCTGACAATAAAGGGGAACTCACGGGCAATGCGACTTCGGCAGCAGCGCCGGCAGGCTGTGGATAAATCCGAAGTTGAGAAGTTGGTGACGACGGTAGACGTGCCTTCGGCACCAAACTTACCAATGTCCGTTTTGTAGTTCAATCCAACGGTAGGTGTTTTAAGGCAAAGACCTTAGGACAAAATTCCCCAATCATGTAACGTCGCAGAGAAGTAATTACACTTCTTGACAATGCTTGGAATCCTCGCTCCAAGCGGAAAATGGCGGAACCGCGGTGAATTTAGGAGTGGCCAGCATTACGAGGCCGGCGAGATGCACGCGCGGATTTGGAAAAGGTGATGCCAAATCCGAGGAATGTTCTACACTAGGGAAACTTTTCCAGCGATGAAACTGTCCGTCGTCATACCGGTCTACAACGAGGCGGCTACGTTGCGCCCCGTCGTCGAACGGGTGTTAGCGGTTCCGCTCGAACTCGAAGTGATTTGTGTGGATGATGGATCGCGGGACGGCTCGCAGGAAATTCTCGCGGAGTTGCGGCGCCAATATCCGCAAGTCCTGGTTTTTCCGCAGCCGCACAACATGGGTAAGGGCGCGGCGCTGCGACGCGGAATTCGAGAGGCGACCGGAGACTTTGTGATTATTCAGGACGCCGATCTGGAATACGATCCTGCAGATTATCCGCTGTTGCTGGATCCCTTGATGCAAGGCAAGGCTGACGTGGTTTACGGTTCGCGATTTCTGGGCGCAGCGCCGCATCGGGTGCTTTATTTTTGGCATTCGGTGGGAAACCGTTTGCTGACGTTACTGTCCAATTGTCTGACCAACATCAATCTGACCGACATGGAGACCTGCTACAAAGTTTTCCGGCGCGATGTAATCCAAGCGATTCCGATTGAAGAAAACCGCTTCGGATTTGAGCCGGAGATCACGGTCAAGGTTGCTAAGCGCCACTTGCGCATCTACGAAGTCGGCATCAGCTACTGGGGGCGCACTTACGAAGAGGGAAAGAAGATCGGCTGGAAGGACGGATTGCGCGCCGTGTGGTGCCTGTTGAAATATTCGATCAAGGAGCCGGCGGTTGCCGCGTCGGTGGCTGGATCTGTCGAATCGGTCCACAGTTCTGCACGGCAAAATCGGCTTTCGGGCCGCGCCAGTTGAATCATATTGCCGAGAAGGAACTGCACCTTGAGTGCAAAGCTTTGCACACTCTTGGCTGCACCACGCCCGAAAAAGTGACCATCTCTCTTAACTACCCTGTTAAGAATTAGATACCAGCTCCAACTTAGACCTGCAAAGGTATGCTAATTGCTCGTACTGATGTTTGACTTGCTCTAGCCAATCAGAACTTGTTGCCAAGTGGGTTACGCGGTATTCTGGCGCATCGCTCGATTTGTTCCCCTCGCTGGTTTCCGTAAGCCACAAACCGTCACAGGCATTTTGCTTGCATGGCAAATATTAACAACAGAAGTGTGTAAATAAACTTGTAGTCATAAGGAGCCTGGATTTGACCGCTTCCACAAGCCATATTATTGCGCCGCACGGCGGAGAACTTGCCGATTTGATCGCGACGCCGGAACGCATTGCTGAATTGAAAGCCCATTCGCGAGAGTGGCCGTCGTGGGATCTTACGCCGCGCCAGATCTGCGATCTCGAATTGCTGGTCAGCGGAGGATTTTCGCCGCTGCGCGGATTCATGACGCAGAAGGATTACGAGGGCGTCTGCCACAATATGCGGCTGAGCAACGGCGTCCTGTGGCCGATGCCGATCACACTCGACGTCAAAGAAGAATTCGCCAAGTCGCTGCAGCCGGGAACCAGCAAGGTTGCACTGCGTGATGCTGAAGGCGTGATGCTGGCAGTTCTGCATGTTGAAGAAGTCTGGCAGCCAGACCGCAAAGCTGAAGCAAAATCGGTATTCGGAACCACCAGCGCGGTTCATCCCGGCGTCGACTATTTGCTCAACAAAGGAAACTCGTGGTATGTGGGCGGACGTCTGGAAGGCATGCAAATGCCTTCGCACTACGACTTCCGAACGCTGCGACTCACGCCGGCTGAACTCAGAGCCGAATTTGCGCGTCTAGGATGGCGTCGCGTGGTTGCATTCCAGACCCGCAACCCCATGCATCGCGCTCACGTGGAACTGACATTCCGAGCGGCCAAACAAGTTGAAGCTAACCTGCTGCTGCATCCCTCGGTTGGCATGACCAAGCCCGGCGATGTGGATTACTTCACCCGCGTGCGCTGCTATCAGTTGTTGCTTTCGAAAT
>Ga0210383_10002105_pt1 | contig 18027 bp, 19 predicted proteins | sample IncBWC14OmetaG_FD_160072 | JGI IMG/M metagenome (GOLD analysis project Ga0210383, IMG submission 160072) | Forest soil microbial communities from Barre Woods Harvard Forest LTER site, Petersham, Massachusetts, United States - Inc-BW-C-14-O ...
TTAGGTCGCTGTCAAGAGTTCGTCCATGATTTCCGCGCCGGTGGTGATCACGGGCCGCAGTTCGCGGCGGTAGACGATCTCGGTGGTGCGGGAGGAGGCGTGCCCGACCAGGCTGGCGATCTCCTCGATGCTGACCCCTTGGTGGCTCATCAAGCTGACGAAGGAGGTGCGGAGCTCGCGCGGGGTCCAGCCGTCCCCGATCCCGGCTTCGGTGCAGACCCGTTTGAACATTTTCCGGACGTTTCCCGCGTCTAGCGCGGCGCCTAGGTGGTTGGTGAACACCAGGCCGGTGTCCTGCCAGGCTTCCCCGGCCGCGGCCCGCTCGCCGGCCTGGCTGCGGGCCCAGGCGCGCAGCCATGGCGTGGTCCCAAAGGCCCAGAGGCCTCATAGCCTGCTCTGGGAAGAGATGATGGTCATCAGACCGGAAGGCGAAGGATCCTGGCTGCGTTCTCGCCAAGGATGGCATTCTTCTCCTGTTGGGAAAGAACCGGGAGCGACAGGACGAGCTCCGCGCTGTGCGCAGGCTCATACCAAGGGTAGTCTGACCCGAGCACAACGCGCTCCGGCCCGATGTCACGGATCAGGGTGGCTAGCTCCTCCGAGGTCGGCGCGTTAGGCGCGCCCGTCCATTCGATAATCTCGCACAAGTCGAACGCGACATTGGGGAACGACTGAGCGATAGCGCGCGCGTCTTGCCATTTCCCGCCGCCGAGGTGTGCAAGTACCACGGTGAGGTCTCCGAACTCCGCCAGCATGGGTGCGAAGGCCTGAATTTCGGCGAAGCGCTCCCCGCCGCGGGCCGGGCCGGTGTGGGACAGCACCGTCAGTCCCATTTCGATGCATGCCTGGTACACGGGGTGCATACGCGGGTCGTTCGCTTCGAATTTCTGCAGGACGGGATGCAGTTTCACGCCTCGCGCGCCGCGTTCGGCCATCTCGCGCAGGTGCTCGACATTGTGTTGCGGTGAGAGCGCTCCAGGATCCATGGCCACGAACCCGGTGATGGCGGGCACCTCGGCTAGCGCCGCCATCAGCCACCGGTTGAATGCGACGTATCGTTCGGGGATAGTGGCGCCGAACTCGGCCAGGGCTCGGGCCCGTTCCGACGCGTCCATGTCATCGGGCAGCGCGGACTTGTACTGCTCTCGGAACAGGTCGGCCGCGAAAAGGTTCAGGACGACCCCGTGGGAAAAATCACCCCGGTCCAGCGCGGCCACGGTCTCCTGGAGTGTGCCGGTGTCCGTGCTGAAGTGGACATCGGCGCTCTGGCCGTACTCCCATATTTCGTAGCCTGATTTCCACCACTCGCCCTCCTCGCGTGAGGGGTACAGATGGATGTGGGTATCGATCTTCAGCGGCCCGCTCATCGCGTCGTCCTCGCAATCCATCTCGGCTGAGCGCAGATCCGGGAAAGGAATTCCACGATCGTGTGCGCGGCGAGGTATGACGTCACGCCGGTCCCCACATCGAGCGTGGGATTCACCTCCACGAGGTCGAAGCCGATCACGTCGGTGTGCTCCGCCAATGCGAACAGGGCCGCACGCAGTTCCTCGTAATGCAGGCCGCCCGGTTCCGCGGAGACGCAGCCTGGTACGAGTGGCAGGTCCAGCGCGTCGATGTCGATGCTCACGTACACCTGGGCGTTCTCGGGCAAGGCTGCGACGAGCCCGGCGATGGTCACGTCGCGCAGTTCCTCCATGGTGACCACGCGGTTTCCGTCCGCCAGCGAGTCCGCGAGCATGACTTCGCTTCCCCGGATACTGCGGATCCCCACCTGGGTGATGGAAGCCACGTTCGCCATCCGCCGGATGTGCCGGAACGCATGCTGGTTGGTCATCGAGATCCCGTGCACGAACGGCATGTAGTCTAGGTGGGCATCGAAGTGCACCACGTGCAAAGGCCCTAGGCCGGCCTCATCAAACGCCCGCACCACCGGGAAAGTTATCGCGTGGTCTCCGCCCAAGACGACGGGTAGCGCTCCCACACCCAAAATCGCCCGGGTGGCGTCTGTGATGTTGACGAACGTGTCAGTGGGGTTGGTGGGCACGATGTCGGCGTCACCCACATCCGCGATCCGGTTCTCGCGCATCTCGCGCTCCAGGTATCGCCTGCGTTCCTGCGGGTCAAAGAAACCGGGCGGATCAGTGACGAACCGCAGGGAGTGCTCGCGGATCGCCCGCGGGCCGAACCTGGACCCGGCCATGAACGGAGATCCCTCGTCAGTAGGCGCCCCCAGAATGGCCACATCGGCGTCCAGCTGCGCGAGGTCATGGGCTATGGGGGAGCGCAGGAACGAGGGAATACCGACAAATGGAAAGTCGAGACGGCCTTCTGCTCGTGTCATCGGTTAGCTCACATCTCTCCAGGTGCTGGCGGCATGTCATTGATTCCGGGTACGAAGCCGAGTTCCTTGTCCACGACATTGATGAGCGGCTCGCTGGCTCGGAAGCGCCGCAACTGGTCAAGGAACAGGCCGGTCAGAGCACCTTCCCAGCCGTAGAAGTCAGCCGACATATGCGGCGACACGATGACGTTGGGAAGCGACCACAAGGGCGACTGCGCTGGCAGTGGCTCGTCGGCGAATACATCCAGGGCCGCGCCTGCGATCATGCCGCTCCGCAGCGCGGAGATCAGGGCGGGCTCCTCCACGATGGCGCCCCGGCCGAGGTTGATAAGCCAGGCGTCACTGCGCATCTGCGTGAATATCTCGGCGCCGAACAGGCCGCGGGTATCCTCGGTGAGCGGCAGCACGAGGATGACAAAGTCGGCTGCAGGCAGCAGCGAGGGGAGTTGGGTGACCGCCGGGACGGTGCCTAGTTCCGGATCTTCACGGCGATGGCGGCCGACGCACGTGACGATCGCGCCCGTGCGAGTCAGCAGCCGGGCGGTGGCACGACCGATACCGCCGGCGCCGACCACGACGATCCGGCGGCCAGCCAGGCGAGTCGTCTCGCGGTGCTGCCACAACCGCGCGTGTTGCAGGCGAAGCGTGGTGTGCAGGTCGGCACAGACCGCCGACACCAAGGCCAGCGCATACTCCGCCATGGCCTCGTTGAACACTCCCGCGGAGTTGGTCACCACCACGTCGCTACAGACCAGCTCGGGGAACAGCAGCCAGTCGACGCCGACCGTCGAGGACGCAATCCAGCGGAGTCGCTTGCTCCAGCCCCATTCCGCCGCTATCCAGTCCAGCCGCGGTGTCCACGCGAACACTGCGTCGGCGTCCGCCGCGTCAGTGGACAGGTTCTCCCGCGCGGAGATGAAACGCAGGTCGCACCCTGACGGCGGTTCGGCCAGTCCCGGGGGCGGTGAGTCCGCCGACGCGCCGAGCACGGCGACCACACATGAGGCCAAATCATGCACTCCAGGCTCCTCGATGATCAGCAATGCCTCGCTCATCAGCGCCGGCACCAGGCAGAATGAGGGGCGTAGCGATATTTCGCGACACCACGATGGAGGATCCGCGGCAATGAGCGCCACCGAACCGCCGGATGAAATCGCACGATCCGAGGCGGTGCTGGCGGAGGCAGACGAGCTGATGCAAGTTGCCGCTGACCGGTCGCTGACAGTCAGGCTGGCCGGGTCGATTGCGGTCCGCGCGCACAGCCCGGCCCAGGCGCATCTGCTCCTGGCCCTCGGCCGCCGGCCGTACCGCGATATCGACCTGATGGCATACACGAAGCAGAAGCGGCAGATCGCCGCGCTGTTCGAAACCCGGGGCTATGTCCTGGACTCGGACATCCGCCTGGCCCAGGAATGGGGCGTCAAGCGCTTCGTCTACGAGCACCCGGACTCCCACGTCAAGGTCGACGTCTTCTTTGATGAGCTGGTGATGGCCCACACGATCGATTTCGCGGGTCGTCTGGAGCTGGACGTGCCGACGATCACGGTGACCGATCTGCTGCTCACCAAGCTGCAGATTCACGAATACACCGCGAACGACCTCATCGACAGCATCGTGCTGCTGGCCGAGCACGAGGTCGGACCGGCCGGCCGGGAAACGATCGACCGCGACTACATCTCGAACATCATGCGCAAGGACTGGGGCTTCTACTACACCACGCAGGCAAACCTGCGCAGAATCATTGATTCGCTCCAGGATTACCCCGCCTTGCCGGCCAGCACCGCGGGGACGGTGCGGGACCGCGCCGGCGAACTCCATGACGCGATCGAGCGCGCCCCGAAGACGCAGCGGTGGAAGATGCGCGCGCGGGTCGGAGACCGGGTCAAGTGGTACGAACATGTAGAAGACGTCAACCGGTAGCGGGCCGGCCAGTATCGCGCGATTGCGCGACGTAGCCGGCGACTCGGTCACGTGCTTCGGCCAGATGCGTGCGGAAGGCCGCTTCGGCGGCGGCCAGGTCGCCGGACAGCAGCGCATCCAGCAGGTATTTATGCTCGCTGGCTATGGAATCCGGCTGATGTCCGAGTTTCTCCTCATCCAGCCGGAGCAGGATGAGCAGTTCGGAAGCATGACGCACGTAGACGTCGTGCAGCCGCGAGTTACCGCTCGCCGCGCATACGGCACTGTGGAAACCCAGGTCCGCCTCGGCGGCTCGCGCCGCGTCACGGCCCTCGGCCCGCATGGCCTCGATCGCTTGTTCAAGTCGCTCGAAGGACTCCGCCCGGGGCCGCTGGACGAGCACACGCACGGCGGCCACTTCGACGGCTATGCGCAGGTCGTAGATGTCGCGAACGTCCTGGGCGGTGAGCTCGGCGACGAAGCTGCCGCGCCGCGGCTCATCGCGGACCAGGCCCTGCCCGCGCAGCAGCCACAACGCGTCGCGGACCGAGCCCCGGCTGATGCCCAGTTGCTCAGCGATCCGGGCCTCGATCAGGCGCTCGCCGCCGACCAGGTGGCCGGTCGCGATGAGCCTGCGGATGGCATCAGCCGCCTGCATGCCGAGGGTCTGGCCGTGCAGCGGCTCGAGCATGGTCATGCCGTCATCCTCTCCCATCGCGCCGGCGTCGGTCATCGGCGCACTCACGGCTGCTCCCGACGGCGTATCGCAGCCAGGCTCAGCATCTCGAACGCGAGGTTGGCAGCAAGGGTCGCCGTGCGTCCTCCCGGGTCGGAGGCCGGGATCACCTCCACGACGTCGAAGCCGATGAAGTTGATGCCGTACAGCCCGCGGATGAGTTCGAGGGCCTGGTATGAGGACAGCCCTCCGGCCTCCGGGGTACCGGTGCCCGGCGCGAACGCCGGGTCCACCACGTCGATGTCGAAGCTGATGAACGCCTCGGCGTCCCCGACCCGGTTCCGGATCCGGGCGCAGACCGTCTCGAGGTCTTCGCGCATCAGCTCGCGGCAGGGGATGTAGTCCAATCCCAGTTCGTCGGAGAGCGAGGTCCAGTCCCCGGAATCGTAAAGCTGGCCGCGCAAGCCGACTTCGATCGAATGCGCCGCATCGACCAGGCCCTCCTCGATGGCCCGCCGCATCCACGTTCCGTGGGTGTACCTCTCGCCGAAGTGGTTGTCCCACGCATCGGTGTGGGAGTCGAACATGATGACCGCGACCGGGCCTCGGGCCCGCGTCGCCCGCAGGTGCGGCAGTGTGCAGGAGTGATCGCCGCCGATGAGCAGGGGGATGACACCGGCGTCTACGACGGGGAGCAGGTTGCGTTCGATCTCCTCGTAGGACCGTTCGATGAACCCCGGCACGATCGCGATATCGCCGTAGTCGACGCAGGAAAGAATCTCAAACGGGTTCACGTCCTGAGCGGGGTTGTAAGGCCGGATCATCACGGACGCTGCCCGCACCGCGTTGGGGCCGAATCTGCCGCCGGTACGGTAGGTGGTCGCGGTATCGAAAGGGACCCCTATAACGGCGACGTCAACATCATCCAGGGTGCGGACATAAGGCAGCCGCGCGAACGTAGGAATGCCTGTGAAACGAGGGGACTTAAGTGAGTCTTCAGGTACGTATCGCGGCATTACCAGTTCCTCTCCCGGTCTTCCGAACGTCTATTCTGATCGCCCGCCGGTGACCGCGACAGTCTGCCCGGAGAAGGCGCCGGTCCGGTCAGCGGCAAGCCATACGATGAGCCCAGCGATTTCGTCAGCGGTCGCAATGCGCCTGACCAGGGTGTCGTCAGCGTAGCGTTGCCTGATTTCCTCGAGCGAGGAGCCGGCAAAGGCAGCATCGGCCGCGAGCTGCGGCGTGTCCACCGTCCCTGGGGCAATAGCGGTGACGACCACGCCATCGCCTTCGACTTCATCCGCCAGAGCTCGGGTAAAGCCGATGAGGCCGCCTTTCGACGCCGAGTACGGGGTAGCGCCACGAGCGCCGATGATACCCCAGATAGAGGTCACCGTAATGATGCGGCCCCATCGCGCACTCAGCATCGCGGGCAGCGCACGGCGGGTGCAAAGCATCGGGCCGGTCAGGTTCACGTCCACGATCCGGCGGAACTCTTCGGCGTCGAATTCTCCGAACGGCGCCATCGAAATAATCGCTGCATTGTTCACGAGCACGTCGACCGGCCCCAGCGCGGACTCGGCTTGACCGAAAAACGATTCGACGTCGGCTGCTCTGGCGACATCGCCGGGGACGGCGACGGCTTTCCCCCCAGCGGCGTTCACCTCCTCCGCGGTTGTGCGCGCCTTGTCCGCGTGCAGTGAGTTCACGGCCACCAGGGCGCCTGCCGCGCCTAGCCGGCGGGCGGTAGCAGCCCCGATGCCCTGCCCCGCGCCGGTGACCAGCGCTACCCGGCGGTCAAGCCCGCTCACGGCCGGGTTCCCGGCATGTTTCGCGGGGTCAGCACCTCGGCGGTGAGGTACCCGGCGTCCGGCGACGACAGCAGTTGCACGGCGGGCCAGGCCGCGGCCACGTCGTCCTGGGGCACCTCGACGGCGTTCACCGTGATCCCGCTGGCACCGAGATCGGCGGCGAGCGCCAGAGCGAACAACCGGACGGCGCCGGTCACCGCCGCGAGATGCACTGTTCCGGGCCCGCGGGCCTGCTTCCAGGTCACCATCACGATCGAGGCCGGGGGACGCCTGGCCAGGCCGGGTGCGAAGGCCCGGCTCACCTCGGTGGCGGTGCCGAGATTTCGGTCCAGGGCGGACTGCCAGCCCGGGCCGGCGAGATCGGCGAGCCCGGTCCGCGCCACCGGGGCGGGCGTGATGATCACCGTCCGGGGATTGCCCCAGGTACGCTCCACCTCAGCTGCGGCGCGGGCCCATCCGTCCGCGGACCCGGACACCAGCACGGCTGCACGCGGAGCGGCCGGCTGCTCGGGCAAGACAGTGACGACCGGCGTTGCGGCCGCTACCGCGCGGGCGAATTCGTCTACCACGCCCGCATCCGAGCCCGCGACGACGATCGGGCCGAGATCGGTCTGCATCACTACTCGATCGGGATCTCCTTGTAGCGCTGGTCGATGTTGACGCCCTGGCGGCGCCGGTAGGCGCGGGCCACGTAGAACACGATCGCCCCGACCACGACGACGATGACGGCGCCGATGTCACCGAAGGCCAGGTTTGGCGTGTAGTTCTTGTCCACGAGGATGCGCGAGATCCCGTAGACCATGAAGACCGTCGAGACCACGCCGACGATGCTGATCACCGGCACGCGGCCGACGCGCCACGCGACCGGCGAGTTCTCGAAGACATCCCGCTTGATGAAGGGGAACAAGATAGCGGTCAGACTCACGGCCAGGAAGGAGAAGGTGAAGCCCAGGAACCCGGAGATCGGGCCGAGCAGTTTGGTGAAGGCGTAGAGCCCGAGCCAGACCTCGGCGATCACGGCGGAGACCAGGATGGCCCAGTGCGGCGAGTGATACCGGTCGTTGACGTCGCCCAGGTGTTCGGGTGCGACGCCGTCGATGCTCCACGCGAGCATGGCGCGGGTCGAGTAGACCAGGGTAGTCGCGCCCACGAAGAAGGCGATCGCAATCACCCAAGCAAAGGTCAGGATCGTCCACACGATATTGCCGCCGGCGATCCCGGTGAACACGTTCACGAAGGGCGGCGCGGCCAGGGTGTAATGCGAGGAGGTGGAGGAGGACAGGAGGAAGGCGGTGCCGAACGCGTGCCGGTACAGGTAGCACAGGACGACGGTGGCGATCCCCATCGTGATCATGGCGCCGTTGATGCCGATCATCTGCCCGCGCTGGACGTTCTTGACCTCGCCGCTGAAGGAGACCGCGATGACCGCGAACCAGATCGAGAACGCGGGCCAGATCATGAACTTGAGCGTCTCGCTGAACGATCCGCCGGGAACGTGGACGCCCGCCACGATCTTCTGGTAAGCCCCGGAGCCGGCCAGGTGGTTGAAGTTCGCCTGGAAATGGAAGACTCCGGACGCGGCCAAGGCCAGCACAATGATGGTGATGATCAGGCTGACGATCGCGACGTAGGACGCGTAACGCTGCCAGCGGAAGTACCGGCCCATGCCGCGGGCCTGGAGCCCGGCGAAGAAGATGATCATGAAGCTGCCGGTGATGAATACGCCCCAGTCGCTGGAGAACCAGGTGGAGACGCTCAGCAGCCCGGAACTGTTTTCCTGTACCCCGAGAGTCCCGAAGAACGGCGAGAGGGCGTAGATCGACAGGAAGGCGCCGTTGACGCCGTAGTAGAACATCTGCCAGAACGCGAACGAGAAGCTGACCGCGTATCCGACGGCGGGATGGATGATCCGGGAAATGAACACGTACTCTCCCCCGGACCGGGGATACACGGTGGCCAGCAGCGCGTAGCACACGCCCAGGCCGACGCCGCCGACCGTGGCCAGGACCGCGGCCCACTCCATCGACGCACCCGGATAAGCACTCCAGGCCAGGACGATGAAGATCAGGTAGCTGAGGGCGATCTGGCACCAGCCGTAGTACAGGACGTCGTCGGTCTTGACCTGGCGGACCAGGCCGGAACTCGCGCGGGTAAACACGCCCACCGGAGCGGGCATGCTGCCTGGAATGCTCTTTTCAGCCATGTCGCCCTCTTTTTCAGGTCCTGGCCTAGCCGGTTACCAGCTGGATGCCGCGCAGGCCTTTCTTGGGATGGATATCGATGAGCAGGCCGTCGAGAATCCCCTCGCCGTATTCGCTGCCGGGATTGGCGATCGGGACGTCGTCAAGCTTCTTGACGCCTTTGGACTCGTGGATGTGGCCGTGCAGGCCGACCAGCGGGCGGTAGGTGCGGATGGCGTCGCGGGTGGCGGTGCTGCCCACCGGGATCATCTCCGGGCCGCCGGCCGTCATTACCATGCGCAGCTCGTCGTCGAGCCGCGGGGCCAGGTCCAGCCCGGTGCCGAGCGGCGGCACGTGCAGGCTGAAGATGGTCTTGCCGGGGTCGGCGACCTGAGCGGCGACCTGGTCGATGCGGGCCGCGAGCTGGTCCTCGGGGATGTCGCGCGGGCACGGCCACGGCGTGGGGTTGCCGTAGCCCATGCCCATGATCTGGTAGCCGTGGTCGAGGTCGATGACCCGCCCGTTGGGATCCTCGATGACCTCCGACTTGCGCAGCGCGTCGTCGATCTCGAGGAAGTCGTCGTTGGCCCCGCTCACGAAGCAGCGCACGCCGGTGCCGCGGAGCTTGGCGTCGGCCTCGGCCAGCCATTCCTCGGCACGCTCCATGACCAGCTTGTGGAACAGCTGGTCGACGCGGCCCTGGTCCTCGGCGTACCAGGCCTCCTCGTCCGGTGTCATCTTGGCCCAGTACTGCCCGGTGTCGGCGATCCGGACCTTGAGGCTGGCGATCTCCTCGGCCGTCTCGACGCGCCGGGTGACGCCCATGAACCTGGCGGTCGAAACACCGCCAGGCTGCTGGACGATCGGGACGATGAACTTGCCGGTGATGTCCCCGCCGACGATGATGACGTCGGCGCCGTAGTACTTGGCCGAGGCGAGGAATTTCTTCCAACATTTGCGGGACGCGTGAATGTCGGAGCAGAAGTAAATCCGCATCGGGCCTACCGTCCCTCTTCGGGAATTCACGAGCAAAAATCTGAGTCACCCGGTCGACCAGGAGCCCGGTCAGGGCCTTCCCGGTCTCCGCGTTGGCCTCCTGGGCGCTGAAGCCGATGCCGTTGGGCCACAAGATGTCGTCCGGGGCCGGGAACACGTCGTAGGTGATCAGCCGCTCGGCGCCGCCGGCGGCCTTGCGGTCGGTCCGGACCAGTTCCGGCGCGAAGGCCTCCAGCATCGACGTCTCGGTGATCGAGGCGTGCTCGGTGGCCCAGCCCGGGAACCCATCGCCGAAAATGCGCTGGACGTCATCGGGCCCAACCTGGTCCCACCAGTTGACCAGCAGGACCTTCGACGTCTCGTGGTAGGGCTCGCTGGCCTGCTCCGCGGCTTCCAGTAGCGTCCACGCGTTCTCGAAGTGCCCGTTGAGGATGGCGACCTGGCGGAATCCCTGGCGCAGGAAATCCTCGACCACGAACCTCGCGACCTGCTCCAGCACCCGGCCGGGCAGGCCAACCGAACCGGGAAAGTGTCGGCCGCCGCCGCTGCGTGGCCGGGAGTAAGCTCCGTAGAACATCGGGGGCGCCACGATCAGCCTGCGCCGGGCGGCCGCCTCGGTGGCGATGTGCTGCGGGATGAACGCGTCAGTGCCCAGCGGCAGATGCGGGCCGTGCTGTTCGATCGCGCCGACGGGCAGCACGATGGGCGTCCCGGCGTCGATCTCGGCCCGGACCTCCGGCCAAGTCATCTGTTCCAGGCGAAGTGGCTCCGGCTCCCGTGCCATGATCGGCCCTCACAATCCGTACCAGCAGGTGGCGCCGCCATCGACGACGAGAGTGGCGCCGGTCATGAAGGACGAGGCATCGCTGGCCAGGAAAAGCGCTGCCTCGGCGATCTCCTCCGGCCGCCCGGTGCGCTGCAGGAGGAGCGGACTGACCTGCGTCTTTTCCAGGGCAACCGGGTCGCCGGTCTGGTACCAGGCCCGTAGCATCGGGGTGTCGGTCGGCCCCGGGCACAGGCAATTGACCCGGATCCCGAGCGGCGCGGAGTCGACGGCCAGCGCGCGGGCCAGGTTGATCACGCCGCCTTTGGAAGCGCAGTAGGCCGCAGCACTGCTGGCGCCGACCATACCGATCTCGGAACCGGTGAGGATCACCGAGCCGCCGCCCGACCTGGCCAGCGCGGGGATGCCGTACTTGGCGAGCCGGAAGCAGCCGCCGAGGTTGACGTCAACGGCCAGTTGGTAGTCCTCTTCCGAGGTATCCGGTGCGGTGCCGACGGGCATGACCCCGGCGCTGGCGTAAAGCACGTTGACCTGATCCCAGCGCTGTTCTGCGGCTGCGATAAGGGCCTGAACGTCGGCGGGCTTGCGCACGTCCGTGTCGAGGTAGATCGCGTCGCCGCCCGCGGCCGTTATCTCCTCGACGGCCTCGGCTCCCTCAGCGGGCTGGAGCGCGCCGATCGCGACCTTCGCCCCGGCCGCGGCGAACCGCTTCGCGGCGGCCCGGCCAAGGCCGGAACTGCCGCCGGTCACCACGGCCACCCGCCCGTCAAGCCTGCCGGTCGACACGGGGTCCACGGTCACGGTCGCCCTCCAAGTGCCGACCGCCAGCCGGCCAGAACGGCTGCGGAAATGTCGACAATGTTAACTGTCGACTGTCAACAAAGCGTATCTGGGCTAAAGATTAACCGTCAAGATGCAGAAATGACCCTCATCCGGCGAGCGCCGGTGCGACTTCGGACGCGATGACCTCAAGATGCTCCAGCGCAAGGTCCAGCGGTACCCCGGGCAGCCGCGGCCAGATCACGACCTCGTCGAAGGGGTAGGCCTCGCGCAGGCCCAGCAGGCGTTCGGTGATCTCGCCCGGACGCCCGATCAGCATCTGGCGACGCAGTTCCTCGAGGTCTCTCAGAGGAGCGTATCCGCCTGCCGAGGGAGTGTCCTCTTCCCATTCGGCGTACTTGCGCTGCTGGTAGCAGAAGGCAGGACCGACCACCTCGCGCCACTGCCGTTCGGCGTCATCGCTGGCCCAGATGACCGAGGAGAAGGTGAGGCGGAACCCTGCGTGATCCCGGCCGTGGCGGTTCAAGGCCGGCCGCACCAGGTCGCGGTACATCTGCGGCAGTTCCTGCTCGGGGGCGAGGTAGGCGTAGGCGAAATGGCCGTCCGCGTGGCGTGCGGCGCGGTCCACGGGGGGACGGCGCAGGCCGCCGAGGACGAGCGGGATCGGGCGCTGGACCGGAGGCACGTTCACCCATGCTCCGTCGGGGAGCAGCCCGCCGGACAACCCGGCCTTGACGAAGGCGACTCCATCGTCCATGGTCTGCGCTCGCCTGGACAGGTCGGCGCCGAAGATACGGAACTCGTTCGGGTAGTTGCCGGCCCCGAGCCCGAGAGTAAGGCGGCCGTGTGATAGCACGTCGACCAGGCATGCCTCCTCCACTACCCGGCGGGGGTGGGTCAGCGGCAGCAGGATGACTGCCGCGCCGAGCCGGATCCGGCTGGTCTCGCGGGCGAGCGCGGCCAGCATGGGCATCTGGGCGGGGAGGTACCCATCGTCGACGCCGTGCTGTTCGGTGGTCCATACGTGGGCGAACCCGAGCCGCTCCGCGGACTTCACGAGGCTGATGCCGTCCTCGAAGTCGGCGGCGTCCGGCGGCGCGTCCGGCCGGGTGCGGAAATCGAGGTAGATGCTGACCTGGCTCACGGACCTCTCCTCTCAGTACTATTCACCGGCCACGGTCGGCCGGCAGGCAGGAGGTTGCGATGGAATGGGATAGTCGTGTCGTGCTCGTCACCGGGGGGTCGCGCGGCATCGGTCTCGCGACCGCCGCGAGGTTTCTCGAGGCGGGTGCCTCGGTGCTGATCGCTGGTCGTTCTGAAGAATCGCTGCGATCCGCGGCGGGGCGCCTGGGCCATGGTGACCGGGTACGGCGGGTGGCCGCCGACGTGAGCACGGTCGCCGGCTGCGATGCCGCGGTCGCGGCGGCTCTCGACGCATTCGGCCGACTCGACGTGCTGTTCACCAACGCCGGCAGCTACGAGTCCGCGCCCCTGGGCGAGGTGACCGAACAGATGTGGGACCGGACGCTCGATACCCACCTGAAGGGCACCTTCTTCTGTGCGCAGGCGGCCCTGCCAGCCCTGCGGGCGGCGCGCGGCTGCGTGGTGACGATGGCCTCGGACGCCGGGCTGCTTGGCTTGCGGGGCGGGTGGGCGGCTTACTGCGCCGCCATGGGCGGGGTGGTGAACCTGACCAGGCAGCTCGCAGTCGATCTGGCCCCGGACATCCGGGTGAACGCGGTAGCGCCGGGTCCGGTCGGTACCGAGCGCCTCTACCAGGACCTGTCTGGGGCGGCGTACGGCGGGTTCGAGGCGGCTACCGACGCGGTTCAGGCCGTGACGGAGACGCTGCCGCTGCGCCGGATCGTCGAGCCGGAGGAGATCGCCCGCGCCGTCTTTTTCCTGGCGGGCATGACGTCGATGACCGGCGCGGTGCTGAGCGTCGACGCGGGCACCACGATCGCCTTGCCGTGACCTGCGGCTGGGCCTCACTGGCTCAGCCCGAGGACTAGCAGGCCGGCGATGGTCAGGCCCGCGCCCGCGAACTGCACCGGCCGCAGTCGCTCCTTGAACACCAGGACCCCGCCGGCGATGACGATCAGCGGGAAGCAGGCCGACGCTGTCGCGGCCACGGCAACCGAGCCGACCTGGCCGGCCCGGGCAAACGCCAGGAACGCGAGCATATCGAGCAGGCCAGCGACAGCGGGCAGCGCCAGCCGGGTCAGCGGCGCACCCGCCCGGACCGGCGGAGGCTGGACCGGCGGAGGCTGGACCGGCGAAGGCTGGCCGCCCCGGCTGCCGACAGCGGTCGCCGCCGCGGCCGCAAGCAGGACGACCAGGGTCACCACACGCGAAACGGCTACCGGAACGAACCAGCCGAGGTGCTCCGCCGAGCGCGCCAGGATGTAGGTCGTCACGCCCCAGGCGAGCATTGCGGCCAGCGCATAAGGCACGCCGCTATGACGGCGTCCGGCTGGTGACAGCGAGCTTCCGGGGGCGGTCGGCTGGCCGGACGCAGACGCCAGCACCACGCCGCCGATAGTAAGGGCGACGCCGGCTGTAGCGGCCCCACCGAGCGCCTGTCCGCCGACCAGAACCGCCAGCACCACCGCGACCATGGCATACGCGGAAAAGATCGGACTCACCAGGGACACCGGCCCGAGCTGCAGGGCACGGTAGAACCCCGCGTACGATCCCGCGCCGAGGATGCCGCTGACCACCAGGGCCCCGACATCACCCCACGTCAGGTGCACGCCGTCAACCGCCGGCGTCGCGGCGGTGATCCCGAGGACAGTACAGCCGACGATCAGGCCAACGCACATGGTGACCAGCAGGCCGACGCGGCGGGTACTCACTGCGCCGAGGAAGTCAGACAGACCCCAGCCGACCGCCGCGGCGAGAGCGAAGATCATCGGCGCCGCCCTTGGCTCACACCCCGATCTGGTTCTGCTCGAGTGCGGCCGGGGCCAGGTCGGCGGGCTGGCCGGCGGCAAATTCGTCCAGTAGCTCGCGGTAAAGCTTCCGGTAGGCCACCGCGTAGCGGTCAGCTCGCACGTGGGCCTGGCTGTCCAGTTCGAGCGGGGCTTCCGGCGGGTCCAGGTTCTCGACGATCGGCACGTCCTCGGCAAAGACCCGGCTCTCCAGCTCGACCTGCGCGGCGACGCTCCCGTACTGTTCTCGGAACCTGCGGTCGGCGGCGACGAAGAAGAACACCCGGCAGCTGAGGCCGTCGGCGCTGAGCGGCGCTGCTACCTGGCACACCACCCGTTTGCCGCCGCCCGGGTGCTCGGTGTAGACGTAGGACAGGCTCGCCGCGCAGAACCGGTAGTGGATGAGCTGCTCGGTAGCCATGCTCGCGTCGAGCGGGTCCGCATCCGTTCCGCCGAAGCGGTACTTCCCTCCCGTCCTGGCTCCGCCCTCGACCTGCCAATCATCGGCATACCGCAGCGTGAACTCCCAGGCCAGCCGCCAGCCATCGCGCCGCACCTGGTAGGCCGGGATGAGCGGCGACACGTTGCCGAAGGTCTGCTTGTGCACGAACGCGAAATGGCTGGAGTCGCGGAAGTTCTCGGTGATACTGCGTAGGCCGCAGCTGACGTCGAACGGCTCGCCGTCACCGATCTCCCAGCCATCCGACGGATCTGCCATCTCCTCGACCGCCGGCGCGTCCAGGACAGGCTCGTGAAGCGACACCCAGACCAGCCCGAAGGCGGCGCGCACCGGGAAGGTTTCCAGTCTCGCCGCCGGGTGAGCGGTCGGCTGCGAAGGCACCAGCGTGCAGGTGCCTTCGCGGTCATAGCGCCAGCCGTGATAGGGGCATTCGAGCTCGTCACCGAGCGTTTGCCCCAGCGACAGCCGAACCCCCCGGTGCGGGCATCGATCCCGCGCCGCGGTGAGGCCGCCCGAGGTCCGGTAGATCACGATGCGGTGCCCCAGCAACTGCGCCGGCACGGGACTGTCGTTGACATCCGCGCTTCGGGCGACTGGAAACCACAGCCGTTCGAGCATGTCTTTTTCGTACGGATACACGCCAACTCCCTGCCTGCGCGCTGCCGATCAGCGACGGTCGACAGTCGACAATCTAGGAGGGTCGACCGGGACGGTCAAGATAGTCACGGCTCTCCTGCCGTTGTCAGGCTGCAGCCGAGGCGCGCACACCGACGTAATTTCACCCGCCTCAGATGCCCTCGGCAGCTTCGTACACTCGCAGTTCGAGAGGCGTGATGCCGCCAGAGCTGATGTTCACGATGTCCATCGGGCAGCTTGACAGGACGACAAGGCAGTCCATGGCCGCGCGGAAGGCAAGGTAGTCACCTGGCCGAGAGGAGGCCGGGTAAGAGACCAAGGTGCCATCTTCCTGGGCTCGCACGTCCATGAAGACATTGAGGGGCTGCGGAACGGTGGCGATGTCAAGCCCATGTCCGCGCAGCACCTGGCGGAGGTTCGCCACGCAGGACCGGTGGGATGGGTCAGCGCCGAGCAGCGCATAGCGGGCCGGGTCACATGCTGCGTACAGCATGTCGTGCCGCCCAGGCGAAGTATCTTCGGTCACGGACAAGCTAGGGCGGCGCTGGTTCGTCAGTACCGGATCCCCCGGGCCCGGAAACAATCTCCGGATCGCCACCCGGGTGTGCTCCGCACTGGCATACTCGCCAAGATCGGTCGCGGCAAAGGCGAACAGATCACCTACGTGCCCTCCCTCCACGTCTGTGACGCGAACGTACTGGTCCTGGTAGACGTGGACCGCGCGGCCCTCGCCGCCGGCACCAGTGTCGTTTCGGACACACCGCCTCCAAATCACTGTGCACACCCGGGTTATCGACCATCTCTGTGTATTTGTGCGCCGCCATCCTCTGCCGACGACGCGTACATCTGACCCTATAAGAACCGGGCCTCTTCCCAGCTCAGCCCGGTAGCACGACTCCCAGGCGAGAGATTCCAAGCTTGGCGACATCATTCGGTTCGGCAGCGCCCGCAAGTTGCTGACCCGCGCCTAGCACCTGCCGGCCGAAATGTCGGCCACCGATCTGGCCACGCGGCGCGGCGGCCGTGACGCGCCTGGCGGCAAGCGCCGACCATCGCATCATCTACTGACGCGCCACACCTCATGCTCCGGCCACCCGGAGGCGATCGGCGAAGTCTGCGACCCGGTCACGGTCGAGGTTGCTTATGCTGACGCGTATCGCGCGGCGGTCGTCGGGCTGGAATGCCGTGCCGGGCATGAGCAGCATGTCTTGCTTTATCACCAGCTCCCTGATGACGTCGTCGGTGGAGCGGCGGGGGAACGGATGGCGGATCCAGCCGAAGAAGCCGCCGCAGGAGAGCAACTCGAAACCGCCGGGTCGGCCCGCCATCGCCTGCTCGAACCAGCCGCGCTGTCGGGTGATGTCTCGGGCACGGGCTGCTCGCCACGCTCGCGCTCCTGTTATGCCTGCCCAGGCCGCCTCCTGTCCGACCCGTGGGGCGCAGATTGCTACACAATCGAGCAGCTTGCACACCTCCCGGTTGAGCTCAGGCGCGGCCACCACGGCACCTACCCGGTATCCAGGGATGGCCAGGTCCTTGGAAAACGAATGCAGGCTGACGACGGCCTGCGCCCAGCCGGGGTCGGCGAACAGGTGGTGCGCGGGGTGGTCGGTGCCGCGGAAGGAACGGTACGTCTCGTCCAGGATCAGCGCTACCCCACGCCGCTGCGCCACAGCCGCAAACTCGGCGATGTCGGCCGGGTCGAGCGTCACGCCGGTGGGGTTACCGGGCGTTACCAGCACGATGGCCCGGGTGCGCCGGGTGATGCAGGCTTCGGCGGCTGCCGCGCGCGGCACCAGATTCGGCTCCGGGTCCAGATAGACCGGCGCGATGCCGTTGAGCCGTAGCCACATGTCGTGGTTGAAGTAGTAGGGCACCGGCAGAACCACCTCGTCACCCGGTCCCGCGAGCGCGGAGATGACCAGGCTGAACGCCTGGTTGCAGCCCGCGGTGATGACCACGTTGGCTGGACTCACAGCGCCGCGGTAGTCACGGCTAAGCTCGGCGGCAAACACCTCCCGCAGCCGCGGCATGCCCGGCACCTCGGTGTATTCGCCACCATGGGTGTCTCGCGCGATGCGCACGACGTGCTCGCTGACAGCCCGCGCAGTGGGATACTGCGGAGCTGCCTGGGACAGGTCGAGCAGGTCCTTGCCACCCTCGCGGAGGTCGAGCAGCGCGTATGCGGTGCTGACGGGCGAGTCGATCTGGGCGAGGGTCTTAGGATTCAGTCGCACGCTCGGGCTTCCTCCAATGCCGGACGGATGCGAGGCAGCATGTCTCGCGCCGCGGCGTGGGACTGTCGGCCGGAGGACGGCTCGATCAGCTGCTCCAGATCCAGCGTCGCCTGCGGCGGCCCGATGTCAAGTGATAGCCGTACCCCAGCCGAGGCAAAACTCTGTTCTAACAACCAGGACGCCTGAAGCGGCGCGATGACCGTAACGGAGAGGCCGACGCCGCCGCCGGGTGGCTGGTCAGGCGCCGGCGAGCAACACAGAAACCCGCACAAGCCAGGGCGCCGGAATGACCAG
>Ga0210383_10002108_pt1 | contig 18007 bp, 16 predicted proteins | sample IncBWC14OmetaG_FD_160072 | JGI IMG/M metagenome (GOLD analysis project Ga0210383, IMG submission 160072) | Forest soil microbial communities from Barre Woods Harvard Forest LTER site, Petersham, Massachusetts, United States - Inc-BW-C-14-O ...
CGACGCGCCGCGAATCGTGTCCATCGCGCCGGCCGAACTGAGCAGCGATTTCGATGGGATGCATCCCCAGTTGAGGCAGACGCCGCCGGGCCGATCGCGCTCGATGACGGCGACGCGCATCTTCAACTGCGCCGCTCGAATAGCCGCAACGTATCCGCCGGGCCCGGAGCCAATCACAACAAGGTCATATCGAGAATTTGCCAAGATGATGAAGTCCTTCCCAAGAATTTACTCATTATTGTCCGAATGTGGGTGTCGAGTAAGAGCGGCCGCGCAAAACTCCATTTTGTCCCTGCCGAATGTGTACCGTTGCCCCCTTTGACTTGGCCGGCGAGGCGATTACTGTTCATTCAGATTCGCTTGGGGAAGCCGGTGAGAGGCCGGCGCTGCCCCGCAACTGTGAGATGAGCGTCACGCGACGCTTGTCGAGTCAGGCGACCGGGCGAATCGATGGAGCCGTGAGAACCTTCGCGGGAGAGGGAGGCTTCAGGAGTTGTTTCAGTGACTGCTGTCGGCACCTTGCTCGCCGCGTAGATCGACTGTCGCTCCTGGCCACTTCCATTTCAATCCGCGAAGGCCGGGCTAGGGCGACTTGGAATACGAAAGCAAATCGCATCCTCTGGATGACTTAACGGAGCCGCGTTCGCGGCGTCACGTCGCGTCGTTCGCTGCGTCGATCGCGGCCCACGCAATCGTGGTCGCGATGATCGTGTACTTCGCATCGCCGATGGCGCGACGGCACAACGAGTGGGTGCTGGCGTATCTGGTCGAAGGCGCCGATGGCGCCTCCGGCCCGCGCAGCGGCGCGAGCGCCGCCGCGCCCGGATCCGCGATGCGCGCGCCGAGCACGGCGCCCGCATCAGCGCATCCCGCGCCGCCGCCGACGGCGGCGCGCAAGCCACGGCGTCGGCCTGCGGCAGCCGACGTCGCCAGCGTCGCGCCGGCCCGCGCGCCCGCGGATACGCGGCCGCACGAGCCGGCCGCTGACGCCGCCGCGCCACATCGCGGCGCGGACGCACCCAGCCTCGCCGCCGTTTCAGGAAACGGCGGCTCAGGCACCAGCACCGCCGCCGGTGCCGGCACCGGCGCAGGCACCGCCAGCGGCGCTGCCGCCGGCGGCAGCGGTGGCGGTTCCGATTCGATCGCCCACGCCGACTATGCCAGCGATCCCCCGCCCACTTATCCGGCCTTGGCCCGTCGCCGCGAACAGCAGGGCACCGTCACGGTGCGCGTGCTCGTCGGTGCCGACGGTACTGTCGAACGCGCAGAACTTGCCGAGTCCTCCGGCTTCGATGCGCTCGACGACGCGGCGCTACAGACGGTGCGCTCGCGATGGCGGTTCGTTCCGGCGCGACATGACGGTGTCGCCGTCGAAAGCTGGGTATTGGTGCCGATTCGATTTGCTCTGGTCGAGGCCAATGCCGCTCGATGAGCCCTGGACCCCGTGATGATTATCCGGACTGGCCGTGATATAAGCCCCATCCGAGGAGGGTAGGAAAGATGGCGCCCAAGGCACGTACTACTCTGGCGGCGGCGGGGTTGATGGTAGCGGCGATTCTTGCGCCGCATCACGCGCGCGCGATCGAAGTCAAAAAGGATCTCTACAACAACAGCGGTCCGGCGGGCCCGAGCGCTTCAGGCCCAGCCAAGGAAAATCCCATCCCTAAGGCGATGGCGGCGCAGCTTAGCGACACGGTCGCGAGCGAATCGGACAATTACCTGAGCGACGAGAGCGAGAAGAAGTCCTCGGGCAAGACCTACGTCGATCTCGAGCACGCCAAATTCCTGTACCTGCCGACGATGAAGGCGGGACACTGGACCGTGCTCGCCAAACTGCAGGCGGCCGAGTACACGCCGTCCAAGAGTGGCGAGGGCAAGGGCAAGCCGACCGGCAAGCAGAAGGTGCTGGTGTTCAACTACCGCCTCGATGGCAGCAAGTGGACCGAGGTCGAGCAGCCGAAGTGGGAAGATGTGGACGTATCCGGCAACGCGTCGGCTGCGCAAAAATAGCTTTTGAAGAATAAAATACAAGACGATCTCAAAGCCGCGATGAAAAGCGGCGACAAGCTGCGGACCATGACGTTGCGCAGCGTGCTGTCGGAAATTTCGCGCCTCGAAAAAGACGTCCGCCGCGATCCCAACGACGCCGAGATTCTGCAGATCATCAAGCGCGAGCGGGCCAAGCGCGAAGAGTCGCTCGAGTTCGCACGCAAGGCTTCGCGCCAGGATCTGATCGATCAGAACGAGACCGAGGCGAAGGTCCTCGAGTCCTACCTTCCAGCCTCGGCTTCCGTCGATGAAGTGCGCGCGGAAATCGCCGCCGCGATCGCGGCGGGCGCGACGCAGATGGGCCCGCTCATGAAAGCACTGCGCGATAAGTTCGGCGCCGGCCTCGACGGCAAGACGGCGAGCGAACTGGCCAAGGAAGCGCTCGCGAAAAAGTAAGTTCAGCTCGCACTACGACAATCTGCGGAACACCCCGGGATAGTTGACGACCAGCCCGTGCCTGTCGACTTCGATCTCGCGCATGAAATCGCTGTCGAGCGATTCGTACCGGTAACGCTTGCGCGCCTCGATGCATGTGTAGCGCTGCGGGTCGGTCGCAAGCGTGAGCGCGGGCACGAGAATGTAGACGGTGGTTATTTCCGCCGATTGGCCGGGTTTCAACTTGAGCCTGCGAATCGGGATAGTGTTGGTGAACGGCGTCGCCGACAGATCGATATCGATCGCGCCGGCCAGTTTCGGAATCGGCCTGCCCGACGCGTCGGACCAGTTGCCCTTGCTGTCGCCGGCGATCTCGATCTTGCGATTTTCGCCGACGATCTCGATTTCTGCGCTTCTCACGCGCCACGACTTGTCGCATCGAATGCGATATCCGAGCGCGAACGGCGTTCCGTCTGCGACTCCCACAACCACCGACTCGGCGCCGATCTCGCGTGTGCCTTCGCGCAGCACGAGATGCTCGATTCCGCGCGCGTCCCAATCCTGCCATTGCGCGACGATTGGTTTGCTCATGCCCTCAACCTAGCGCACCATCCGCCGCCGCGCGCAATGCGGTTGACGCCCAAACCCGTTTACCGCTAGCAGTTGGGCGTTATCCCCAGTTCAAGACGCAGATCGCGCGCGACGCGCTCGCGGAGGCCACATGGCTCAAAAAATCGAACCGTTCCGCGTCGAGGTGAGCGACGAAGTGCTCGCCGACTTGCGCGCGCGGCTCAGCAGCGCGCGCTTTCCGGACGAAGTGCCAGACAGCGCCTGGGACTACGGCACCAATCTCGCCTACCTGAAGGAACTCGTCGAATACTGGCGGACGAAATACGATTGGCGCGCGCACGAGCGCGAGATCAATCGCTTCGCGCAATTCAAGGCGAGTGTCGACGGACTCGGAGTCCATTTCATCCACGAAAAAGGCAAGGGCCCGAATCCCAAACCGCTGCTGCTGATTCACGGATGGCCCGGATCGATCTACGAGTTCATGCAGATCATCCCGATGCTCACCGATCCGGCCGCGCATGGCGGCGACCCGAAGGACTCTTTCACTGTGATCGCGCCGTCACTGCCCGGCTACGGATTTTCGGATCACCCGCACGCTCGCGCGATGAATATCCAGGCGATCGCGGAGTTGTTTCACAAGCTGATGACCGAGGCCCTCGGCTACAAGCGCTACGCGGTGCAGGGCGGAGACTGGGGCGCTGCGATCACGTCGCGAATCGGCGAAGTGCACGCCGACAGCGTCTTCGGCATCCATATCAATATGATTGCGATCGGTCCCGCCGAAGGTCGCAGCGCGCCGGAGCTGACGCCCGAAGAAAAAGTGTTTCTCGGCGATCTGGAAAAGTTCCGCACCGTCGAGACCGGCTACCAGTGGATCCAGGGCACCAAGCCCCAGACGCTCGCGTACGGGCTCAACGATTCGCCGGCCGGCCTGCTGGCCTGGATCGTCGAGAAGTTCCGCACCTGGAGCGACTGCCACGGTGACGTCGAGAAGAGCTTCACGAAAGATCAACTGCTGACGAACGTAATGATCTATTGGGTGACACAGACGATCAATTCCTCGACGCGGCTGTACTACGAAGCGCGGCATCATCCGTGGCGGCTCAAACCCGGCACACGAATCGAGGCGCCGACTGCAATCGCGCTGTTCCCGGGCGAGCTGGTGCGTCCACCGCGACACTGGGCCGAGCGCGTATATAATGTGCGGCGCTGGACGACGATGCCGAAGGGCGGCCATTTCGCCGCGATGGAAGAGCCGGAACTACTGGCGAAAGATGTCCGCGAGTTCTATCGAGGCTTGAACTGAGTTCTAGGCCGAGGCGGATTCGTCGAACTTGACGAGATCGGCGTAGAGTTTCTCGATTTCGCGGCCCAGGCGTTCGTATCGTGCGATCAGATCGTCGGCGTCTTTGCGCGCCAGGTAGAAATTCGGATCGTTCATCTCGGTGGCGATCGCCGCGCGCGCGTTCTCCTTTTCCTCGATCTCTGCTTCGATCTGGCCGCGTTGGCGCGCGATTCGTTCGCGCTTGCGCGACGCGTCGCGATCTTCCTTCGCCGGCTGCGCGGGCTTCGGCGCCTCTGCCTTCTTTGGCTGCGGTGCGTTGCCATTGTTGCCGCGAGCGTCGCGCAGATGAACTGGCGCCGTTCGCGTAACTTGCGATGACGCCGACGGCGCTTCGGTTTGCGCTTTCTTCTCGAGGTATTCGTCGTAGTTGCCGAGGTAGCGAATCGCGTGTCCCTGTCCGACTTCGAGCACCTCGGTTACGAGCTCGTTCAGGATGAAGCGATCGTGACTGACTATAATGACGGTGCCGGGGAAGCGGCGGAGCGCTTCGAGCAGCGTGTCTTTGGCGACGATGTCGAGGTTGTTGGTCGGCTCGTCGAGCAGGAGGCAGTTGCTCGGATGCGCGAGCACCTTGGCGAGCGCGAGCCGCGCGCGCTCGCCGCCCGACAGCACCTCGACGCGCTTGTGCACGTCGTCGCCCGAGAACAGCATCGCGCCGAGAATCGAGCGCAGCTCGCCGGTCGAAAGGCTTTGCGCATTGTCGCTCAGCTCGTTGAGCACGGTCTTTTCGTAATTGAGCGACTCGGCGAGATTCTGCGCGAAGTATCCGGCACGCACGCTCGGGCCCACGATTCGTTCGCCGCCGGACATCGGTTCGACGCCCGCCAGCATCTTCATCATCGTGGATTTTCCCGAGCCGTTGGGACCGACCAGCGCGATTCGCGCGCCGCGCTCGATCGTCAAATCGACGCCGTCGTAGACCACGTGAGCGCCGTAGCGCTTGACCGCGCCTTTGAGCTCGAACACGCGGCGCGTGCTGCGCTCGCATTTGGGGAACGAAATCGCGGGCGGCTTCTGCGATCCTTCGGGAGGCTCGAGGCGCTCCAACTTTTCGAGTTGCTTGATGCGGCTTTGTACCAGTCGTGCCTTGCTCGCCTGGTAGCGAAAGCGGCTGATGAAACTCTCCATGTGCTCGATTTCTTCGCGCTGCCGCTCATACGCTGCCGTTTCGAGCACGAACCGTTCTTCGCGCAGCACGAGGTAGCGCGAGTAGCCGCCGACGTATTCGGTGAGGCGACCGCGCGACACCTCGACAGTGCGCTTCGTGACGCGGTCGAGAAAATAGCGGTCATGCGAGACGAGGATGATGCCGCCCTGGTATGCGACGAGGTAGTCTTCGAGCCAGTTGCGGGCCTCGATATCGAGATGGTTGGTCGGCTCGTCGAGCATCATGAAGTCGGGCGCGTCGAGCAGCAGTTTCGCCAGCGCGATACGCATCCGGATGCCGCCGGAGAATTCGCTGACGTCGCGGTCGAGGTCTTCGGCGGTGAAGCCCAGGCCGAACAGCACCGACGTGGCGCGGCTCTCGGCGCTGTAGAAGTCGTGATGCTCCAGTTCGGTCAGCACCTCGCCCAATTCCTCGAGCGCGGCGTCATGTGCGGGCCCCGAATGCTCGTGTGCGAGGATCTCCTCGACTTCCTTGCGCCGCAGGTCGAGCGCCTGCATCCGATCGAGCGCCGACAGCGTTTCGCGCAGCACCGATCTGCCGCCCATTTCGGGCGCGTCCTGCGCCAGGTAACCGACGCGAGTGCGCTGCGGCCGGGTGATTCTGCCCGAGTCGAGCGGCAGCACTTCGGCGATCATTTTGAGCAGCGTGGATTTGCCGGCGCCGTTGAGCCCGACCAGGCCGACCCGTCCGTCGTCGCCCATCGACCAGCTGACGCCGTCGAGAATCTTGCGGCCCCCGTAGGACTTGGAAAGGTTGTCGAGACTAAGCATGGTGAAAAAAGTCATCTTACCAGCGCCGTTTGCGTGCCGAAAGCGACCGCCACGCGCCGTGATGGTTGAGGGGCTTCCTTGATATCCGACATTGTGTTAGGAAATGTTACACTATGGCAAAATTCGCACCGGGTTATCCGCTGCCCAGGAGTGCAGACGAGTTCGAAAGACTCTGTCTGAAACTGCTGCGGCGTCACTGGCAGCTCCCGCAGCTCGAGCGCTTCCGCGATCCGGATCGCACGGAGAAGGGGGTCAATCTAATCGAGATCAGCGGCCGTCCGCGGCTCGCCGCCGTCAAGTGCGATCTGCGCGCTTCACGAAGCGAGTTGACGATTGCCGAGATCAAGGACGCTGTTGACCGGGCCGCGAGCCTGAAGCTCCCAATCGGGCGCTTCGTGATCGCGACCACGGCCGCCAAGCCCGATGGCTTGCAGCGTTCGTTGTTCGATCTCAACCGCGCCAATCGCAAGGACGGCATCTCGGCGATCGAAGTGCTGACGTGGGACGACATTGAGGAGCTGCTCGACGAGTATCCTCAGATCCTCACCGACTTCGGTACCACCGCGAAGCGCCAGGCCCTGACGCGCGCCGATGCAGTTGTTCATCTCGAGGCACGATGCGAGCCCGCGGCGGCGGGACCTTCTGATTCGCTGGGAGAGGAGATCTCAGCCGCCGCGGCGTTCCTCGAGAGCCACCAATATCAGCTGGCGCGCCTGGCCCTGCTCAGGCTGCGCGAGCAGAAGTGGACTCAGCTCTCGAACACGCACAAGTTTCGTGTGCTTTCGTACCTCGGCGCCGCCTGGTTGAAGGAAGGCGAGCCGCGCAAGTCGGCGATGCTGTTCATCGCGGCCAAGTCGCTGCAGCCCGACGAGGAGAACGCGTGTACTAATGAGGCGCTCGCGCACGAACTCCTCGGCGAGCGCGAGCGCGCGTTCGCGTTGGCGGACAAGCTGCGCATGCAGTTTCCATCGAGCGGCCGCGCCGTCGCACTGTGGCTCAACAACGCGCCCAAGTCGTACGACGCCCGCACGCTCGAGGAAAACGTCGCGCCCGAGCTGTCGTCGGATCCTGAGGTTGCGGTGGTGATGGCGCGACGCGCGCTGATCGACGCGCACTTCGATCGCGCCGAGCGTTATGCGCGCCTCGCCAGCGCAGCGCTGCCCAACAATTCGATCCCGTGGCTCGTGCTCGGACAGGCGATCCTGCTCAATGAGCTGGAGATCGCCGGTGAAGGCTCGGGCGATACGCCCGCGCAAAGCGACGAGGGTCGCGTGCGCGAGGCCGAGACCTGTTTCACGCAGGCACTGACGCTGGCGCAGGCTGAGCGTCAGGCGTCGAGCGAAGTGCAGGCGCTAATCGGGCGCGCGCAGGCGCGAATCGCGCTGCGCGACACCGACGGCGCGGGCAAGGATATCGAACTGGCGCATAGCCTCGAGCGCGAGGATGCCAACGGGCTGTGCGAGTACGGAATCGTGCTGCGATCGCGCGGCAGCCTGACCGAAGCTATCGACGTGCTGCGGCGCGCCGCCGCGGTGGGTGGCCGCGACGACATCGACTATCATCTCGCGGTTACACTCCGCGAGCGCGACGAACCCGGCGATCTGCAGGAAGCCACCGAGCTGTTGACGCGCTCGATTGCGCGGCCCGACGCGATTCCGGCCGGCGATTTTCCGTTCGCCGTGGCAGCCGCCGTCGAAGCGCTTGCGACTGCCGAACGCTACCACGACGCCGACGCGTTGTTGTCGTCAATCTCCGAAGGGCGCCTGCCCGCGGTCACGATGCGGACGTTGCGCGCCAATCTCCGCCTGGCCCAGGGCAAGTTCGATCAGGCGTCGAAGCTCGCCGACGAGGCGCTGTCCGGACTCACGCCCGACATCGGCCCCGACAACCGCCGCAAGCTGGCCGCCCTGCTGCATGACCTCGGCCGTTACCGCGACGCGCTGCCGCTGTGGCAAACGCTCGCGCCCGCCGGCACTGCCGGAACCGACACGCGCAGGCTTCTCGATTGCGCCAGCCGTCTCGGGCGCGAGGACATCGTCAACGACATCTCGCGCCAGTTGCATCCTGAAAAAACAATCGACGCCGGCTCCGTTGCCGATCAGCTCGACAAGCTCGAGCGCAACGATCCCGAAGCCGCACTCACTCAACTCGAGGAATTGCTGAGCGAGCATCCCGACGACCGCGTGCTCAAGCTGCGCCGCTCGATCGTCGCCGCCCGGCTTGGCAGGTCCGATCTGGTGGTTGCCGATCCGAATGCGATGCCGCCCGCGCGCGAGATTCCGCCCGCGCTCGGCCGCTCCGCTGTGCAATTCATGCGCGACGGCGGCCGCGCCAACGAGGCGCTCGCCTACGCTTACGAATTGCTGCGCCGGCAGGGCGGCAGCGTCGATGCGCATCGCGCGTACCTGGCCGCGCTCGGACCGGTCGGCCCGATGCCTCACGTGCCCGACTTCGACAGCGCCGGACCGGGCGCCGCGCTCAGCTTCGTCGAAGAGGGTTCCAACACCGAGAAATGGATCCTGCTCGAAGAGGCCAACGACGCCGACGAAGCCCTCGACGAGTACGGCCCGCAGCATCCGATGATCAAGGCCGTCAAGGGCAAGAAGGCCGGCGAGAAGTTCCAGCTTCCCGAGGGCCGCTTCAGCCGGCGTCAGGCTACCGTCAAGCAGATGATCAGCAAGTACGCGTACCGTTACATGGACGTGCTCATCAACTGGCAGGCGCGTTTCCCCGGCCAGGCCGAAATAGAAATGAGCTACGTGCGCGCCGACGCGATTCCGTGGAACGAGATGACCGACGGCTTCGAGTCGCTGTTCGAAGCGACCCACGTCAATGGAAATGGCAACGGCGTCGCGAACGGCAACGGCATCGCCAAAGTCAACGGTGCGGCGAACGGCCACGCCAACGGCGTCGGCGGCAAGCGTGAAGATTTACTCAAGCAGGCCGAGCATACATACGCCGACCACTCGATTCCCATCCACGCTGTGGCCGAGCGGCTCAACCTCAACGATCTGCAGACCGTGTTCATCCTCGCGCAGCGTCCCGAGGCGCCGCTGAAGTGCTGCACGGGTTCGCCCGAGGAGCTTGACGCCGCCTTGGGAGCCTTCGAGCGCGCCAACGCCGTAGTGCTCGATCTGACCGCGATCGCCACACTGTGTATGCTCGGACGCCTCAGCCTGCTGCCGACGTGGCCGCGCCAGTTCGTCATATCGCAGTCCACGCTCGCCGAACTTCGACGCCTTGCATTCGAGGATACGCTCCTGCGTTTGCCGCCCGGATTCTCGGCGTCGATCACCGGCACCGCCAACGACGGCAAGCGAGCCGACGTTCAGTTGAAGGGACTCGCCGACGCGTTGCAGTCCGTTTGCCGCGTGCGCGACGGCGCGGCGCTCGCCTCGATCGATCCGGAACGCCGCGAGCGTCTCGTCAAGTTCTTCGGCCGTCACGGCGCCGAGAGCATCGTGATCGCCTCGATGCCGGGGCACGTGCTGTGGACCGACGACATGATCCTTGCCGACCTCGCCAAGACCGAGTTCGGCGTGCGCCGCGTATGGACCGAGGCAGCGCTGCAGGCGCGCGCGCAAGCGGGCAATCTCGATCCCGCCGAGCTCGCCACCGCCAGCACCAAGCTCGCCGGATGGGGCTACTCGTTCACCACGCCGAGCATCGAGACACTGATGCGCGCCGGTTCGGTCGCCGTATGGAATCCCGACCAGTTCCCGCTCAAGCAGGCGCTCGATCAGTTCGCGTCGGATTCGATGAACATGTCGGATGCGGTGAGGCTGGCGGCTGAGTTGATCGTGAAGATGTACAACGACCAGTACCTGCGCGGGCAGCGCCGCACGGTGACCTCGCGGCTGCTCGACCGGCTCGCAATCCGCCCCGGCGGACGCGACGCAATCGAGACGCTGCCGCGGTCGTTGCCGATTCGCTTCGGACTCGATCTGATTCGCGCGCGCGAGCTGAGCGATGTCGTCCGCGGATGGGCAGCGCAGAGCGAGTCGCAAGGCCAGACCGAGCGCCTCATGGCGGGCCGTTGATTTCGCACCGCAACAATCCGGGTAGTGGGTCGCCGGCCCACTACCCGATTCTCATGCCACGTCGTGTTAGCCCTCGCGATCGAGTAGAATCCTCGCGGGGCTAAGGCCACAGGAGGAACGCACGATGGCGGCAATCGGCGAAGGGGACCGGATCGTCCTAATTGATCGCAGGCTCTTCAAGGACGACAACACCCGAATTTTCGTGGGCATCGTCGAGCAAACCGAGGGTGTATTGGTTCGCGCCCGCGGCTTCGTCTTTCACGTCAGCTCTTACGAAGTCGCCGGTCAGGAGCGCCGCGGCGAAGAGCGCGTGCGCGTATTCTCGATGGGCTCTGGCGACATCGTCTACCTGCTGCCCCAAGGTCAGGACGTCTCGCGCCTGATGCTCAAGCGCTCGCCCAAGTCGATGACGCTAAGCGACGGTGTCTACGCGATGGACCTGAGCGACTTCCTGCTCCGCGCATAAAACTCGGCTCAAATATGTCTTCCCGCTAGACTTGTACTAGTCGGCGAGAATGGCAAAAGAAGCTAGCAACCGCGCCCGTCGCGTCGCATCAGCAAAATCGAGATCGTCCTGGCTCTCGCGACTTACCATCTTTCTCAAAGCGTTAGGCCCGGGAATCGTCACCGGAGCTGCCGACGACGACCCGAGCGGCATCGCCACCTATTCGCAAATCGGCGCTCGGTTCGGATTCACGATGCTGTGGACGATGCTCTTCACCTACCCTCTGATGGCGGGGATTCAGGAGATCAGTGCATGGATAGGGCGTGTGACCGGTGTAGGCATCACCGCTAACATCCGCCGCCACTACTCACCGATCACGCTCTACACTCTGGTGGCGCTTCTCTTGGTCGCGAACGTGATCAACATCGGCGCCGACATCGGTGCGATGGGAAGTGCTCTGCAAATGCTCGTTGGCGGCTCCGCGCTTTTGTTTTCAGTCATCTTCGGACTGGTTTCGGTGATAGCCGCGGTCCTCGTTCCCTATCAGCAGTATGCGCAGATACTAAAATGGTCGGCGCTTGTATTGTTCGTTTACGTAGCGACTGCTCTGATAGTTCACACGCCATTGAAACCCGTGTTGCGCGGGACGTTCATCCCATCGCTATCTTTTTCGAATAGCTATCTGACTGCATTGACCGCGGTGTTCGGAACTACGATCAGTCCATATCTCTTCTTTTGGCAGGCATCGCAGGAAGTGCAGGAACAGCAGGCTGCGCCCGGCGAAACGGCCCTAAAGCGCGCTCCCAGGCAGGCGCCGGCGCAACTCGGGCGGATGCGAGGCGACACCTACCTGGGGATGGCATTCTCCAACCTGATTGCGTTTTTCATCATCCTGGATACCGCCGCCGTCCTTCACGCCCATGGCATCACCGACGTACAGACTGGAGCGCAGGCCGCCGAAGCGCTGCGGCCATTGGCAGGTGAATTGGCATTTCTGATCTTTAGCGTAGGTATTGTAGGAACGGGGTTGATCGCAATTCCGGTCTTGGCGGGCTCCGCGGCCTATGCGTTGGCCGAGGCCTTCAAGTGGCCGATCGGACTCGATCGCAAACTACTCAGCGCCAAGGGATTCTACGGAATCTTGTCGGGGGCGACCGTTCTCGGGATCGCGTTGAACTTCATCGGAGTCAATCCGATCAAGGCGCTTTTCTGGAGCGCCGTTGTCAACGGCGTCGCGGCGGTGCCGATCATGATCGTTATGATGCGGATGACTACCAACAAAAAGGTCACCGGCTCGGTCCGATTGCCACTCCCGCAGAGGATTGTCGGATGGGTCGCGACCTCAATGATGTTTCTCGTAGCAGCAGCTATGCTCGCAAGCTTCGCCGGATAACGAGTCGAAACCCGCAGCTACATCTTTTCCACGAACTCAACAATCGCCGCCGCAGTGTCGCCGGGATTGTCCAGCGGCACGTGATGGAACGCGCGCGGGATTTCCTTCAGCACCGATCCGCGAATCTTCCGATGCATCGCCTTGACGTGCGACGGACTCACCAGCCCGCTCTGATCGCCGCGCAGCAATAGCGTCGGCATCTTGATCTGCCTGATCTTCGGCCGCGTCATCTTCACGCCGTGCTTGCGCCACGCCCGCGTCTCCGGATCGAACCGAAACGCCCAGGTGCCGTTGGGTAACTGCTCAGCGCCAAGCAGTGCGAGCCGCTCGACATCCAGCCGCGACAAACTAGTCTGAGGCGGCTGCAAGCGGAATTTCTTGATGATGTCGTCGGCCGACCGCAGCTCGGGACGAACGCCGCCGTGCGAGCGCCGGCGCCATCGCCACATCAAGCGGCGGAACAGCGGCGGCGGCCCGTGCGGCGCATCGACGATTATCAGCGCCTCGAGCAATTCCGGATGCGTGACTGCGACCCATTGCGCGACCGCGCCGCCCATCGAGTGTCCAACCAGGATCACGCGCGTGCCGAGGCTTTCGATCAAGCCGCGAACGTCCTTCAGGTAGGACGGCGGCCCGTACATTCCGTCCTTGGCCCATTCGCTGCGCCCGTGACCGCGAAAATCCAGCGCGAGCACGCGCCCGTACGGTGTCAGCAGCGGCGCGACACCGTCCCACCAATGCACGTGCGCGGCGCCGCCATGCAGCAACACAAACGTGTGCTTGTCAGGATCGCCACCCCAATCCAGGTAGTGAAGCTTGAGTCCCTCGACCTCGACGTACCGATGAGTCGGCTCCGCAATCGCGGTAGCCGCTTGCTGTTGTGCCATAGCCGATGATTCTATGCGACGCGGGATCGCGTGCATAGATTTTCATGCGCATCGCGTCGTGCTAACAACCGCAGCAGAACACTGACCGCCAGGGAGATTCGCTCGATGGCTTTGAGACTCGAAAACAAGAATGCACTCATCACCGGCGGCGCCAGCGGTATCGGACGCGGCACTGCAATTCGTTTCGCCGAAGAGGGCGCGAACATCTTCGTCGCCGACAGACATCTCGCCGCTGCCGAGGAGACCGCCGCCGCCGTGAAGAAGCTCGGCCGCAAAGCAATCGCATATCAAGTAGATACCAGCGACGAGGCGCAGGTGAATGCGATGGTCGCGCAGATGGTGAAGGACCTCGGCAGCGTCAACATCGTCGTCGCCGCAGCGGGAATCTCGCACGCGCACTACGGCGAAGAGGGCCAGCCTGACATCACGTTTCTCAGCAACAAGTCGTTCGCCAACTGGCGCAAGGTCTTGAGCGTCAATCTCGACGGCGTGTTCCTCACTGATCGCGCATGCGCGCAGGCGATGATCGCGGCAGGCAACGGCGGACGCATCATCAATATCGCGTCGGCCGCCGCGCGGCTCCCGACTCCAGGCGTCGGCGAGTATTCCGTCAGCAAGGCCGGCGTCTGGATGCTCACGCGGGTGCTCGCAACCGAGTTGGCGCCGTTCAATATTACCGCCAACGCGATCGGCCCCGGCTTCATTCAGACTCCGATGACCGCGGGGATTCAGGACTTCGGCAACATGACGCAGTTGATGGATCGCGTGCCGATGAAAAAGATGGGCGAGCCGGTCGACGTCGCCAACACCGCGCTGTTCCTCGCCAGCGAGGAGGGCCGCTACTACACCGGCTCGATCCTGCACCCCGACGGCGGCATCACAATGCAGTGAGCATCGACGCGCTCGTGCGATTGTTCCCCTTCCCTCGAGGGAATGGGTCAGGGCTTGGGTTTCCGCGGATCGTTCGCGATTCCCGCGTCGCCGTCGCATTCACCCTCGCTCTGCTGATGCTCACCACCTCCGCATTCGCGCAGAACGCCACCGCGACGCCGATGCTCATGCCGATGATTCCGCAAATCCAGCTGCAAACGGTGCCCGCTTACGGTCCCGCGCCCCTGACTGTCGGCTTCTTCGTATCGAGCCTCAATCCGGACGCCGCACCGCTGGCGAGCTATATCTGGAATTTCGGCGACGGCCAGGTCTCGATGCTCCCTCCGACCGCGCTGTTTCACACCTATACAAATCCCGGGAGCTACGTGGTCAACGTAACCGCGACCGACACCGCCGGCCATCAGGCGTCGACGTTCGCCGCCGTCATCGTTGCCCAGCCCATGCATTAGCCCCGGTAGCAGTGCGTCTCCCTAATCGCTGTGTCGGCGATCTTGGGTGGTTCACGCAAAGGTCAGCTCCGGCAACCTTACTCCTTCAGCATTTCGATCGTTCCTGTGTCGAGGTCGTAAACGCCGCCGACTATCTTCAGCTCGCCCGCTTTCACCATCGCGGACAGCTCGGCCGAAGTGGCGAGGTTTTTCATCACGAGCATCACGTTCTCACGCACCGCATTTTCGACTGGATCGCCCGCCATGCCCTTGCTCTCCGCCACGGCCGGCCTCAATTCGCTCAGCATCGGGCCGACGTCCTGATCGGCGGTGCCTTCATGACCCTCGACCGCCGCAATCACCGCCCCGCATCGCCGATGCCCCAGCACCATCACGACGCGCACCCCAAGGTGCTTCACCGAGTAGTCGAGGCTTTCGATCACGACCTTGTCCGCGACGTTGCCCGCGACGCGCACAGTGAAGATGTCCCCAAGCCCGCGATCGAAAATGATCTCCGGCGGCGTGCGCGAGTCCGAGCATGCGAGCACCGCGGCGAACGGATGCTGTCCCTTGGCCACCTCGGCGCGGCGGTCTGGCCCTTGATTGGGATGCTCCAGTTTGCCCGCGACGAAACGCTTGTTGCCGTCGAGCAGTAGTTGTAGCGCTTGATCAGGAGGCATGGTTGCCGCGTGGACCGCTGCCAAAACTGCGCGCGCAGTCGCTATAGAGAGTGCGGCGCCCGCCAGCACCAGCATCATTCTCGTCACGAACCTTGAATTTCGAGTCACCTGGTTTCTCCATGTTGCTGCTATCCGTTCACCCGCGTCCGGCACTCCGGCATTGACACCGCGCCGCTAATCGCCAGTATTGATGGCGATGCGAGATATATCCAGCACGAAAAGCGTTTTCCTGTCTATGACAACTTCGCCACGACGAACCCTCGCGCCGGTCGCTCTCGGCGTCCTCGCGCTCGTCTGCTCTGGATGCATGGGCGATCAGATCGATGCGACCAACAAGCTGGTGCAGCAGCAGCAGGAACAGCTCGAGCACCAACAACAGGAGCTTGAACAGCTCCAGCAGAATCAGAATCAAGGCTATGCGCCCGGCGTCGCCAGCGCTCCTCATGGCGGATGCGACAAGCAGGTCGAGGCAACCGCAACTCAGCGCGGTGGCGATAAATTTGCCGCCGGTGATTTCAACAAGGCGCTGGGATACTACCAGGACGCGCTCCTCGCATGCCCCAACGACGACCGCGCCGAAGTCAACGTCGCGCGCGCCTACGAGGCGCTGGGCAACAAGGCCAACGCCATCAACTACTACAGAAGGGCCGCTGACGCCGACCGGAACAGCGCCACCGTCGACGACGCCCAGGACGAAGCCAAAGCCGCACTCCTGCGCCTGCAAGCCTCCCGCATGCCCTGATTCGGATCGCTCCTGCCGCAATCTCTCTTCGCGATTGTCCGCTTCGCTCGAGGGAAGGGGTTAGGGAGCTAGGTTTCCAGGACACCTCCATCACCGCTTGCCGGTTTGGTTCTACTCGGCGCGCTCGTTAGATTTGTTGATGGGGGCGACGCGCGGTCCTCCCTTTTTTCTCGATGGACACCAACGGCAAAAGCGAAACTCCCGAACTGACAGGCGCGCGCACCCGCCGTATCGCAATTCTCACTGCCGGCGGCGACGCTCCCGGGATGAACGCCGCTATTCGCGCCGTCGTCCGCAGCGCTGCCGTTGCCGGAATCGAGGTGATCGGCTTCCGTCGCGGCTACGAAGGCCTCATCCGCGATCTCGCCGAGCCGCTCAGCGGCCGCTCCGTCGCCAACATGATCCAGCGTGGCGGCACTTTCCTCGAGACTTCGCGCTCGCCCGAATTCCGCACGCCCGCCGCGCGCGGCCTCGCGGCGCGCAACTTGAGACGCCATCTGATCGAGGCGCTCATCGTCGTCGGCGGCGAAGGCTCGATGAACGGTGCGACGGTCTTCGCCACTGAGACCGGCATCCCGATCTTTGTTATCCCGGCGTCGATCGACAACGACATTCCCGGCACCGACTACTCGATCGGCTTCGATACGGCCGTCAACACCGCGCTCGAGGCTATCGATCGTATCCGCGACACCGCGTTCGCCTACGAACGCGTCTTCTGCGTCGAGGTGATGGGCCGCGACTCGGGCTTCATCGCAATCGCGGTCGCGCTCGGCGGCGGCGCCGAGGCCGTAATCGTCCCGGAAATCCCCTTCAGCCTCGACGACATCTGCGATCGCGTCGAGGACAGCCATCGCCGCGGCAAGCGCTCTACTATCGTCGTGGTTTCCGAAGGTCCGCGCACCGGTGGCGTCATCCCGGTAGCTGAGGCGCTGACGGCCCGACTCGGGATGCAAGCGCGCGTGGTCGTCCTTGGCCACGTTCAGCGCGGCGGCGCACCCACCGCGCGCGACCGCCTGTTGGCGAGCCGGATGGGTGCAGGCGCCGTCAAGGCCGTCCTCGACGGCGCTGGTTCTTCGCTAATCGGCGAGGAGCGCGGCACAATCATCCGCGTCCCGCTGTCCGAGGTAGCCGACAAACGCCGCCCGCTCGATCCATCGCTGATAGAACTGGTCCATCAACTGTCCACCTAGCGCCCCCTCGAATTCTCTGCGCGATTGCCCCGTTCCCAGGCCTCATAATCCGGTCCCCTTTCCCGTGCGGGAAGGGGTTAGGGGTTCGGTTCCTGGAATAATCCACCCCCGCCGCCAGTCCGTACTTCTGAATGAATGCACACGGACTCAACTCTTTGGGAACCAACAGCGAAACTCGATGGTTAAAAGCTCGCATGGGGACCGTCTCATCGCGGTCGATGGGAGTCCGTGCGGGAGCGTTGCCGAAGCACTCCCGAGGACGCTAGCGCCCCTGCAGGTTTTGCAGATGTCCGACGGCTTCCAAACGAGTTCCGATACCGCGGTCGAACGCTTTGTCGGCCTCAACCAGATTCTTCCGAGCCAGTACTACGACGTCTCCGGCGGCCATCGCCTGACCGGCGAGCAGCGCCTGATGCTCGCGCTGCTGGCCGACGCGATCAACGTCTACCAGCAGGGCGTCCTGTCGCGGAACACGCGCAAGCGCCTGCTTTTCATCGATGCCGAGCGATGGATCACGGGCAGCGCGAAATGCCACCACGCGTTCAGCTTCGACACCGTCTGCGACGCGCTGGGGATCAACCCGAGCATGCTGCGACGCCGGATGCTCACGTGGAAGCACGAACTTCGCCGCAACGACCAGGCCCGCGCCGCCACGCCTCATCTGCGGCTCAAAATTACGCCGCGCGACAAGCATATGAGCCAGGGGCGTCGTCGCAGCCGCGCGCACGTCGCCGTTCCGGCCTTCTAAAAGTTCCCTCGCAGCACGCCTCCCCGCGCGGCTGGCGCTTTCCCCCGACGCCAGCCGCGCACCCCTCTTCTCTTAATACCGGGTGCAGGGGTCACCCCTGCCCAAGGCGGCGTGGAACCCACGGTGGGTTCCGCATTCAATGAAGTGATTTCCCCTTCCCCCCAGCCGCGCACCTCTCGCCATCTCGCTTGAACAGTGCGATAAATCTCCTCGAACCCCCTCGGAGGAAGTTTCATTTTGAAGAATCCATTCAGTGTCGAAGGCAAAGTTACAATCGTCACCGGCG